>JACCDH010954738.1_pt1 | contig 14273 bp, 13 predicted proteins | sample 7442481 | NCBI WGS metagenome assembly JACCDH01 (sample SAMN15323433, study PRJNA562643) | freshwater metagenome | isolation source: river surface water | place: USA:Blue River Watershed | collected 2017-08-15
CCTGTATTTCCAAGTACGCAAATCTTTTTCTCTTTCTCAAATGCTTTATAGAGTTTCTCAAGTGAGTCGGGTGTGTGTGCATAGTCTACAATTGCAGTGAGTTTTCGGTTTGCATTTTTCGGCGACTTAAAGCGTTCTACGCGACCTTTGATAGGGGAGAGGTCGGTCAATGCTTTGTGAATAGTTTTTGTCGGTACGCCAAATGCTTCTGCGCAGGTAATTGCAGCGAGTGTGTTGTACACATTGAAGAGTCCAACGAGTGGAACACGAATAGTTGATCCTTGCATCACAAGACTGATGTCTTCCTTGTTGAGGTTGTAGAGTTCGAGATCGGATAGTCCGTATGGAAGAGAATATTCTACTTTTTTCTCAAGGAAGTCAGTGCCGTGGTCATCATCTCGATTGGCAATCATGTACCGAGGTCTCTTTTGAGAAAGCTCAAGTGTTTTTGCGAGCTCTAACTTCGCCGCAATATATTTTTCGTACGAACCATGTGATTCGATATGTTCTGGTGAAAGGTTTGTGAAGACGAGTGCATCGAGGTGAATAAATTTGTGTCGATGTTGTACGACACCCTGTGATGTCATTTCAATAACCGCAATGTCACAGCCTGCATTCACCGCATCCCGCAAAAACTTTTGCATAAAAAATCTTCCCGGCATGGTCATCTTGAACATGTTGCGTTCGCTCTTCTCTCCGATCTTAAAACGAATAGTACCAGCCACTGCAGTGCGTCGTCCATCAGCTTCGAGTATTGCATTTATAAGTTCAACAACGGTTGATTTACCTTTGGTTCCGGTAACACCGATGACGGTAATTTCTTTTGAAGGGAAGCGATAATACACCACCCCAATTATAGAAAGTATGAAGTGGTAAAGCGGTTGCACAATATTGAAAATTGAAGTCGGGATGAATTTCTTGATGTAATACAGGATACTTTCCATAAAATTTTAGATTATGCGCTTAGTATACCTGTTTTTTCCATTCTTAGAAATTGACAGATGCGTGCTAGAGAATGTATTTCAAGGCTTGTTTGATACGTTCATTAGTTGAGATAATTGCAGGATCAATCTTCTGTACAGCGTCAAATGCATCTTTTTGGGTATATCCAAGACTAATGAGAGCATCAATAACATCTGCATCGTGATTGTTCGTGTGGGTGGTGTCAAAGTCAGTGTCGGTATCATCAAGAACATCTTTAAGTCCAGCAACTATTTTCTCAGCGCTTTTTTTACCTATACCGGAAACTTTAGAAAGATATACTGCGTCATTGGTGTGTACTGCTTTCTTAAGAATTGCGGTATCTGCCTGATTAAGAATTTGTAGTGCGGTCTTGGGTCCAATCTTTGGAAGTTTGATGAGATGTTCAAACATAGTAAATGCGTCCATGGTTGAGAAGCCATATAAGTCGAGTGCATTTTCGCGTACAGCTAGGTGTGTGTGAAGCGATGCGGTGTCACCTTCCGTGTACATGTCGGATGTGCGTACGGCGATACGATATCCCACTCCGTGCACATCGAGCACAATATAGTGAGGGTGTACATCGAGTACTGTGCCTGTTAATTTTGCAATCATATATGCATGCTACCGTGTCTCTCTGTGTCTGACAAATTGAGAGGTGAGAAGATGTCCACACATATATATGTCACTGACTTCATTGGAGAAGACAAGTGGTATTATATGCATATGACATTTCACGCAAAGAATCTTCTGTTTGTGAGTCTCGTTGTTGGAGTAGTGTTCGTGCTTATTGGTATTGCGGTCTCTTTTGTTATTAAGACAACTCCAACACAGCAGGTTGTTGTGCCCGAAAATGTTTCGTTACCTGCAGATTTTACTCCTAAAGTTTTGCGAGAATCTATTCTAGGTACCGTCTTAGATACTGAAGCAAAGTATGGTTTGATTACAATTATTGATGCATCGGGTGTTGAAAAAGCAGTAACCATTTCAACGACGACACGTATTCTTCAAACAGTGATTCAATATACCCAAGAAGGGGAGGAAGTGCGGCGTATTGAGCGTGAAGTAAATATTGCTGATGTACATACCGGGACTGAAATTGAGATATCTGCGTATATAGAAAGAGAGGGAGGATTAGTAGATACTGTGCGATTTACCTCAAGCACTACAATTGATTTATTGGAATATCTGAAGATAGGGGAATCAAAAAATGGATTTTTGTATGGAGAAGTAACGGAGTATGAGGCTGAGACAGGGGTACTAATGCTTAAACAAATTAGTGTTGATGGGGTTTTAGCTACTAAGAGTTCTCCTGTGCTACTTGTACCAGAAATGGTAATGGTGTATGAACTTCGGGATGCTTTGAGGCCTTTAATATTTCATACACAGACACCTAAAATGTTAAGTGACATTGAGGTGGGAGACATAGTGCGTGTCTTTATTAGACCTGATGAGGTGACACAGAGACGCTCTGTGTATGCAATTCTTATTACCCCTACAGTATGAAAATAATCCATCGTATCAATTTTTGTTTTCTTTTTGTTCTTTCTTTATATATGGGAGGAATATTTGCACTTGGAACATCCTATGTTTCTGCCGCTTGTGTTACCACAGAAGTGCTTGTGGGATGTTACTACATTGAACATCCTCCAGATGATCGTGAGGCAGATTGTGACGGATTAACGCCAGCAGATCCTGGATATAATTCAGCAGGGTGTGGAGGCTGGACTGAACAGGTGTGTAACTATGAAAGTGTGACTACATGCGAGCCGGATTGTCAGACACTTACTGATAGTGTTTCGTGTGATGCGTACTACCCTGGTTATTCTGGAAGTATCGAATTCTCGTATACATATTGTGATCCTCCGCCAAGTTGGAGTGATTACGCTGTTATAGGAGATAGTTGCCAACCCCCACCTGTCACCTGTACTACTGAAGTACTTTCCGATACAACTGATTGTAGTGCGTACTTTCCTGATACTCAAGGTACCGCATCTTTTAATTATGAATACACATCGTGTACTGATGGAAGTCAGTCTTGGGGTGCATATGAATATACTGGGGGGTGCAGTCCTATTGCCTGTACATCAGCCTCAAATTCATGTGGTCAGACCAATACGGGTGTAATCTCAGGAGGTGTGTGTTCAGCATCAGCCCCTGCTAATCCTGTAGGGTATGGAAATTCATGTGTATCATCCTCAAACTCATGTGGTCAGACCAATACGGGTACTGTGCAGTGTGATGGTTCGTGTAGTGCGGTGGCTCCATCGGACTCATCATGTTTGTCTGCGTCTATATCTGCCACATCATGTGTTATCGCTGAGAATGCAAATACCTGTACTTCATATGTCACTTGGTCGTCATCAAATGCAACTGCCCCAAGCGTGAGACAAAACGGAAGTATTTTCTCTACTGATGCTGGAAGCTCAAATCATGGCCGTGCCATACAGTATGGTGTTACCACCTTCTCATTTTATGATGGGGGAACACTCGCTGCTGATAGTACAGCCACTGCAAGTTGTGCTTCAGGTACTACATGGAATGGATCATCCTGTGTGACCAATGCACCGTCAACACCAACCGGTCTCTCGGCAACTGCAGTTGCATCATGCGGTGCAGGAAGTATTAATGTTTCGTGGAATACATCACCAACAGCAACAGGATACATCGTACAAAGAAATGGTGTTGTTGTGTATACCGGAACAGCAACATCATTCTCTGATACTGGTCTCTCTGATTCTACTGTGTACACATACACTGTTCGTGCATACAATGCAGGAGGGAACTCAGCGTACTCAAGTGGAGTGTCTGCAACAACCGCAGAACCCTGCCCTGCAGGTACTATATCTTCAAATGTATCTGAAGTACCCTATAACGGAACTGCTACCATCTCATGGTCAGCATCCTATGTGACAAGTTGTACAGTATCAAGTGCACTTGATACTTGGACTGGTACCTCACACGCCGGTACTTCCACCTCACCCCTCACCACAGATACAACCTATGTACTGGTCTGTGATGGAAACAACATGGATTCGGTAACTATTGATGTACTCGCTATACCAACCCTTAGCACGCAAACACGTATTGTCCCTATAGGTAGTACTGTTAACCTCGAATACACCACCAATTCCCAAACCTGTACCCTCAGTGGAGGTGCAATTCCTTCTGGTACTACAGTAACAGGTACAAGTGTGTATCCTGTCACGGTACAGGCAAAAACCACCTATACACTTACTTGCCCTGGGGGTACTGTACAAGCAACGACAGAAGTAGTACCACGGACGTTTGAGACGTAGTATTGTGTGAGCTATTGACATGTAGTGGAACAAACTCTATAATTTTTTATAGAGTTTGTTCCTAGTCCCTCGGAGGTTGAGATGAAGAGATTTGTTGCAGTATGTGCACTAATGTTTCTATTCGCTCCAATAGCTTTTGCCTACGTACCCCTCATGAAAGAAGGGTACTACTGGAAAGGTGGGTATTACGACATCTACTACAATCCGGAAAATATTCCGAGTTGGGTAGGAAAGAATGATCCACGCCTCCTTGGGCCTCTTTCAGAAGAGGTTCAGCAAGAAATCAGAACTCAGATATTTGAGGAGCTGATACGCAAAAAAGCACGCGAGTGGAGTGAGATCCCGCAGTCAACACTTATCGTAAGATATCTTGGTCGCACTGATACTGAGTGTGGTGTCAAAGATAAGGTATATGATGATGTAAGTATCATATGCTGGAAGCCTCCTGCAGATATGTGGTCGAATAATGTGCTAACATCGGGTTTGCCTTATTCTCGCATTGAGATAAATATCAACGTCGTGGATGGCAAAGTTGTTCCCGAGTTCAGAGTACGTGAGGTTGAGATTTGGCTGAATACCAGCGAAAATTCAACTGGGTACAACCTGTTAGAGTCAGTATTTTCTCATGAGTCGGGTCATGCAGTAGGACTCGGTCATGAAGATGATGTAAATGCAGTGATGAACCGAGGTGCTCCAGCAAAGGGGATTAAAAAACCCCAGCAAGATGACTTTGAAGGGATACAGCATATATATCCTTTCACCGAAGCATGCGCTCCAGAAATTACGAGTGTAAACGGACAGCTCCGCTTTACAGCCCATATGTACATTGATGGGGAGGAATCCGTGAGGATTCTCGAGACTGCAGGTGATGTGCTCAGGGTAGTTTCGGAAGATAAAAATCCGCAACTCACTCGGTCTTGCGCCTTGAAGCCTGATGAATATGGAATCATTGGTATTCCATATATCAAGCTTGAGGGGCAACTTTATTGGCTCATCTTGAAGCAGGTGGAGTCTGTGTATGGGATTGTTTCATACGGTCCTGTGCAATAACCTACCGTCGTCACACAAAAATGTGACGACGGTATTTTAATATCCGAAATTGGATGTATTGCCAAACACCCCCACACACGGTATAGTACCCACCACATATGGCAATAACAAAGAATGCAAAGAAAGCAATCCGCGTATCAGCGCGAAAGCGCGTATATAACATACGCCGCAAGACCGCACTCCACGGTGCAGTAAAATCAGTAAAGACCACCATTAAGGCTGGTAACACTACTGAGGCACAGTCACTCATGGCAACTGCATACAAAGCAATTGATAAAGCAGCAAAGCGCGGTATCATCAAGAAGAACACTGCATCACGCAAGAAGTCACGCTTGATGCTCCAGCTTGCGAAGGTTGGGAAGTAGGTGGGGTAAAAACCCCAGAACGCAAAGCGTTCTGGGGTTTTTGATTTACGTTTTAGAGAGCACAAATGAAAAACGCCCATAAGGGCGTCTTTCATTTGTGCTCTCACCAGGGATCGAACCTGGATCTTAGGTACCGCAAACCTAAATTCTATCCATTAAACTATGAGAGCGTTTGCACAGAATACATTAAAATCCAAAAATTTCCAGTATCTGGTGGGAAAGTGACTCTTCCAAAAATTCTTCTGGAAGTCGAGACGCTAAAAGTAATTCAATATCTTCAACATACTCCTCAGGGAGTGGGAGAATAAGGAGTTGCGCAAAGAGCTTTTTTGATTTCAAAATAAGTTGAGGACCGTGTGCATGTGCTTCATTAATATAATATGACTCAAGTGTAGGGAAGGGGTGTATCTCGTTTCCGACTCTGATACCACGCTTTGAAACTTCAAAGGGAATGATTGCGGGACCGCGATATGCAAAGAGCATCATTACAAGTGTGCCAAGGATAATAACAATACCAAAAAGTACATTACCGAAGATTATACTTGCAACAGAACCAGCACTCGCAAGAATGCCGAGTACCCAATACCAGTCACTCGATTTTTCAACATGATGATGCTCAGGAGCTTCCCAAGAGATTGTATGTATAGGACCTTCCATGTGCGTAGTATATCATGAAGAAAAATGCATCGCGCAGAGGATGGTTGGTATGTCATATTCTCTGTGCTTGCTTATAAGGATAATGATGAGTAGGTCACTCTGTCTGAGTCTTCTATCTGTCGTGATTGACTCTCAGAGAAAGAGTGATATTGTTCGGTCTGTTCCGATATGTGAGGAGTTCTTCATGAAACTGGTGTATCTGGTCTTTGCGGTAAATAGTTGTTATTGCAAGGTGGTCGATGAGCCCCCTGAAGGGGTTGTGATTGATGTAGAAAAAAGGACGTGGAGGTATAAGCATGCAATACACAAACAAGATGAACTAATTGGGCATGCACGGCACCTTGGACACCATCGCTCTGGGGTAATTGGTGTATACGACAGCGATGACACCACACAATTGAGTGCTATGGTCCATTCTGCTCTTGGGTCACAACGTGATCATTTGCACGCAGACTAAAAATGCTGTAAAGAGCTCTATGCAAATAGAGCTCTTTTTAAAATTTTAATCTACTAGTCAAAAATCGAATTTTTTAAGCGGAGGGTGAGAAGCGAATGCTTGGAGCTTCGCAAGACCTTGAGTATTTCTGCGAAAGGGGTACAGATTCTGCAAGAAGCGAGATTCGGCGTCAAGAAGTAATTCGCTTACGCTCATAACTTCTTCCTGCTCGCGGTCTGCTGGTTCGCTTCATTATGAATAGAAGCTCACATCGCAAACCGTTCTCATCTTGCTCCTAAAAACCAAAAATCCCACACAAAAGTGTGAGATTTCTAGTTTTGCGGGCGGTCTCGGGCAGGAACCGTGGACGGTCAATCCCTGCTTGATGGATTCGCTACTTTTTAGTTTACCATTTCGACGCGTCTCGTGCGCTCTCAAAAGTTACAAAAGTGACACTAAACGCAGTACTGTAACGTTACACTACTCTGTAACGAAATAGACTAGAAAGGATGTCTAACCGTAGTGTATGTCACCCCTTCACAATACTTAATTTTTGCAGTGAACTCATCCCACACTTCTTTAGAAATCTCGCTCCTGAGAATCATTTTAGCGCCATGCATCATGCCGCTATTGTACGAAAACAGATCTTCCTCAAGTTCGTGCAGTTCTTTGCATAGCTGGTATGTATTTGGACCCATTAGATCTGGGTTTTGTTCCTTAAACTTAAAGTACGTTTGATTCAAAATCAGGTACTTTTTATTTAGGTACTCTATAAGACCTACCAAGCTCGTAACATCTTTTCCGTACTTGTGTAGCACAAGGCCAAGATGGACTAACTTTTCAATCACTCGCGGATGATTGTATCCGTGGCCAAGTGATACTTTCTCAAAATGCTGTTCGACAAGTCGGATGTACAATTTAATGGCAGGCTCAGGGTTAAACACTTCCTCGCTCAAATTGTCGTTTATTTCTCGAAGTAGCGTCTCTTGGATATTATCAAGATTAAACAGAAAGCTCTCATCAACTGATTCAACGTTTTGGAAATACCAACTGAGAATGTTGAATTGAGTCCGATAAAGATCTTTGAAATCAGTATCAAAGTGGTTATTTAATTGGTATATGATGTGTAAATTGCAATCAACTGCCTGGATTATTTGTAGACCTACTTGTTTGTTCTCGAGACCAGTAGCTCGAGCAAAGTCCAATAAGTAATCGCTCCAGCGGTTTAGTAGTGATACGAAGTCGTCACATGCCTTTTGCTTATCGACTCCGTCTTCAAGACCGACTAGCGTATTACATACAACAGTCATCCACGTATTGAACCCTATATAAAGTTCGCTTGAAGTAAGGTTCATTTCGCTCGAAATTGCTAAAGCGGCTGTACTCTTTTTTAAGCCCTTAAACAGATCTTGCCAAAAGATTTCGTGATCAGCGTTTTGGTTCCATCCAATTCGAATCTGGTCTAGGTATATTGAAACTGCTTGTTTCACCAAACTCTCTGGTTGCCCACTTTTTATGCAGTGAACAATAGTCCGATCAATCACGTCATTTATTTGGTTGTGATTGAAGTGACTATATTCACGGCTCACAATAGCGTTTGATACTTTAGAGAGTGACTTTAGTGATTCCCAGATCCAGTCTCGCTCGTTTGTGTTGGTGAGAGCGTCAAGGAAGCCAATGTAATATCCAAGTATCAGACTGAAGATTGGATTTTCGCCACGTGTATAAATACTGGAATTAGCGTATTGAAATTGCTGAACGGTTACAAGGATGCTCTCATAGACACTTAATAAGTAATAGATATTCTCCTTGCGCTTTTCTTGAATTAAGCGAAGTCCAATTGACTCTAAGTACTCAAGAATTGAGGAAGTGAAATTTTCGTCTTCAAAAGTATATGTTCCCCAAAATCCGGCAGGAACACACATTATGTGACCCGACCTAAGTCGTAAGTGTTCAAAGTAAACATCATGGATGTACTTTAGCGTTAGGTTAAAAGAGTTAATTTCATTTTTAGAGAGAAGTCGCAGCCCGATCTCAAACAAATACTTTACGTTCTCTAGTGCCAATGTTTTCCACTGCGGATATGCTTTGTACTGTATTGCTAGAGTCAGTTTGTCTTTATCCTTCTCATACTTGTAAATTTTATTCTGGATTTTAGCTTGTCCCTCAAGCTCACGACGAACGTATTGAAGTTGATGGAACGCATCATGTTTAATTTTTCCTAGAGTTGTCTCTGGATTAATCCTTTGTCGTAGTTGCTTGTACAAAGAGTAAATAAGTAAGAAAGCGACGAACAATATTCCAAGTAAAATTTCGAGTGTTGCTGGGATTGTGAAAATTGGGATTAGTGCTGATCCGAATGTCAGTGCAACCAGACTCCAAAAAATGTACTTTTCGTTTTTGTCCTCGATAAACTTATTAAGATACTGTGTCGAGAACAAGTCAGCGGTGCTTTGCAGAATAAAAGTCGAAAATGAAAACACAATAGCGATTGATGCACCGATGACCCCTGCTACAGTAAGGCCGATGCTTTGTAGTTGCTCCTGCGTAAGGGCTACCTCAAACACCAGCAACAACTCGTGTACGACACACAAGAGAATTGTAAAAATAAGCGATTGGAAATAAAAAGTATCAAAAGCAGAGTGGGCTACTCGCCACATTTTAAGTCGTTTGATACGAACCCATTGAAGTAGTCGATAATAGCGGATGAGAAATCCCTGCTTGAGTGATAGTTTTGTATTGTCATTCTGAGTGTCATCCATATTGTCATAGCATCCCGATTCCGAGAATGTGTCAATTATACTAAAAATAAGCCTATTATGAGAGTTTGCGCTTTCCTGGTTTTGTTTCGTGATAAAAACGAGAGTATAGTTTATGCATGCATAAACCCGTATACAACGCTCGATACTACAAAATCCAAGCACTTCTCAAAAACGCTGGTTTTCAAGCGGATATTGCATGGCTCAAGGAACAATTTGCTAAGTACGGAGTACCGGTTCCGGCTGGCGGTTTTCAGACATACAAGGAATACATGGCCTGGAACGACATATTCTGGGACGTCTGGAGCAAGCGAGAATATTCTGATGAGGTAAAGAATCTCTGGAAAAAATACGCAAATCCTGACGACAGCAAGATCTATGGCACGGAGGCAATGAACCAGTACGAGGTGGAAAAAGCTGAACTGGTGCCACCTGTGTACGGTGAATACCTCCATCTTATGATGCGTGAGTATGGTTTTGAGTCTAGAGATAAGGATTTGCACGAATTCCTTATCAACCATATTTTTTTAGGTAAAACTGAAATCACCGACCCTTCGTTCGAGGTTATTCATCGACGCAACGAAAAGACCGGGCAGTTTGAGATGTTTGTTCGTATATTCCCCTGGACGACCAAGGATGACATTGCGAAGGGTTGGAGTTTTATACGTCGAGAACAGGAATTTCACCGCAAAGGACAAGATCGTAATCAGATTTGGAAGAATTTTGACCGTGACTACCATATCTATGAACTGTATGAGCAAGCGCGCGAAGAAAAGAAAAACGGCGACAAGCGACGTCTTGAAGAAATCACGTACTCCCTCTATTACACCGAAACAAACGATAATTCTATGGATTTAGACAACATCAAACGCATAGCCCATGAGGTACGCAGACGTCTTGGTCTTGGTGATGAGTTACCGGACGATAATAGCTAACCGGGAATAGTGACACGCGGGTGTCTAATACGCCTACCAATTTATTAGGTAAGCGTATTTCAATATGAAAAAGCTCATTTGGCACACGGAGACCCGTGTTATTAACAATTTAATCCCGTACGAACGTAACCCGCGCACCCTCAGTGATACCCAGCTCAAAAATCTCAAGAAGAGCCTTGTGAAGTTCAATCTGGTTGAAATCCCCGCCATCGATATTGATGGAAAGATTATTGCTGGACACCAGCGACTCAAGGTGATGCAAATGCTCGATCGTGGTCATGAAGAGATTGATGTGCGTGTACCGAATCGCAAGCTCACCGAAAAAGAGTACGAACAATATCTCATCACCTCAAACAAAGTGACTGGCGATTGGGATTTTGAAGCACTTAAGAATTTCGACATGGATCTTTTAACTGAATCGGGATTTGACACAATTGAACTTGCAGAATTTTGGGACAAGGATCTCGAAACTAAAGATGAGGATTTTGATCCAGTAGAGAAGCTCAAAGAAATCAAAACCACTGATATCGAGCTTGGCGATTTGCTCGTCATGGGTGGCCACAAGCTTCTCTGTGCCGATGCCACAGACCCTAACGCTCTCAAAGCGCTGTTTGGCACAGACAAAGCATCAATGATATACAGCGACCCAATCTACAACATTGGTCTTGATTACGATAAAGGCGTCGGCAACAAAGCAAGCTATGGCGGTACGGTTGATGACAGCAAGTCTGCGAGCGAATACAAGTCATTTATCAACCAGACACTCAAAGCCGCTCTTATCGTAGCGAACGAAGACACCCACGTTTTCTATTGGTGTGATGAAGCGTGGGTCTGGGTATTTCAGACACTCTACAACGAACTCGATATCAAAAATCGCCGGCTCAATATTTGGCTGAAGAACAATGCATCACCGACTCCAACTGTTGCATTCAACAAGGTCACTGAATTTTGTGTCTATGGCACTCGTGGTAAGCCGTACCTATCGAAGCAGGTTCGCAACTGTACAGAGGTCATGAATAAAGAACTTGGCACTGGTAACGATCTCTTAGAAGACCTCAACAATGTCTGGTCTGCAAAGCGTCTCAAATCATCTGAATACGAGCACGCGACGAGTAAACCGCCGAGCCTCCACGAGCGAGCGATTAAACGTTGTACAAAGCCCGGAGATATCATCCTTGATTCGTTCTCGGGTTCCGCAAGCACTATGGTGGCAGCAGAACAACTCAAGCGCCGCGTGTATTCAACCGAACTTGAACCAGTGTTTTGCGAATTGGCACGTCGTCGCTTTGAAAAACTTACCGGTCAGAAAGCACAACTCATCAAAAAGTTCTATGAAAAAACCTAGATACTCTCAACAGTTCCTCGACGAACTTCGCAAGGTTCCGATTGTTCAAGTAGCTTGCGAGAAGACTGGAGTTTCTCGCAACAGTGTCTATCGCTGGAAGCGCGAAGATAAGGTGTTCGCCAAGCAATTCGATGACGCTCTTACTGATGGTGTGGAATTTGTGAACGATATGAGTGAAAGCCAACTGCTCCAGCTTATTAAAGAAAAGAATTTCTCAGCCGTCCGCTTCTGGCTTAACAAACGACACCCAGCATACAAGGACAAAATCGAAGTGACCCGAGCGGGTGATATTGAAGAACTTAGTCCAGAGCAACAAGCAATGGTGCGCAAAGCACTTGAGCTCGCCAAGATTATTGAACCTAAACAAGATACTCATGAAACAAAAACCAAATAAGATCATTCCGGAGGACCTCTTCCAGACTCTTACCAAAGACAAGTCTGTCCGTCGCGAGGTGATGAAGAACAGTTTCAACTACTTCTTCCATTTTTACTTCAACCACTACGTTCAGTTTGAAACGGCACCATTCCAGCACAGTCTTATTCATAAGCTTGAAAACGAGCCTGATGAGAATCTCTGTGTGGTTGCGTTCCGTGGTTCAGGCAAATCAACTATCGCCACCACTGCCTATCCGATTTGGGCAATCCTTGGTAAGCAGGAGAAGAAATTCGTCATTATCTTCTGCCAAACAAGAACTCAGGCGAAGCAACACATGATGAATATTCGTAATGAGCTCGAGAACAACCCACTCCTGAAGAGCGACCTAGGCCCCTTCAACGAAGAATCTGATGAGTGGGGTTCACAATCACTTGTGTTCTCCAACACCCAAGCACGAATCACAGTAGCTTCAACAGAACAGAGCATTCGTGGTCTGCGTCACAATCAGTACCGTCCTGATCTATTTATATGTGACGACGTGGAAGATGTGGGGTCAACCAAAACTCGCGAGGGACGTAACAAGACATACCAGTGGCTCACGGGCGATGTGATTCCTGCTGGTGGGCAAAACACCCGACTCATTGTTGTGGGTAATCTTCTTCATGAAGACTCGCTCCTCATGCGCTTGCGTGATCGAATTAATCAAAATGAGCTTGATGGTACATTCATGGCGTGCGCCATCTTGGATAGCAATGGCAAATCTAATTGGCCTGGCAAGTTTTCTGATACAAAAGCACTTGAAAAAGAACGCAAGAAGATTGGTGACGAGATAGCGTGGCAGCGTGAGTATTTGCTCAATATCATTCCAGACGATGATCAGGTTATTCATCCAGGATGGATCAAGTACTACTACGCTGACAAACTACCACCGACAACAAACAAGGCCTTCCGTGGTACCTATGCTGGAGTTGATCTCGCCATATCGCAGAAAGACACAGCCGACTGCACTGCGATTGTGACAGCACGAATATTTGGACGATGTGAGTACTTTCGTATCTTTATCACTCCGTACTTCATAAACAAGCGATTAACATTTCCCGCACAAGTGGATACGCTCAAGATGATGCGGAATACAGAGCTAGCAGGAAGAAATGATGAGTTGTTCGTAGAGGGCGTAGGGTATCAAGATGCACTTCCACAAATTCTCGAAACACAAGGTATCAAAGCAGAGAGTGTGAAAGTGCATGCAGATAAACGTACTCGACTAGCACTAACCTCAACCCTCATCAAGAACGGAACAATCTTGTTCCCAGATAAAGGATGTGAGGAGCTTATTGAACAGCTCGTTGGGTTTGGAGTTGAAAAACACGACGACCTTGCTGATGCGTTTTCACTTCTTATCCACAAGACAGTAGAGATGCATAAAAGCGAAGGAACAATCATCATGTTCTTTTTGTGTGGAGATCACGATAGTACTATCTACCATAGTACCTATCATGATGTGCTTAAAGACCATCATGATTGTCTTATCCAAGAGTTACCACCTCGTGATAAATAACTATGAGTATGTGACGTTTATCTAGTTCTGCATAGCTATGCATCTCGTGCAGTTCTGTCATTAATTAATGATGGAAACGCAAGTAATGAACAACTTTGGAGTTAAAACTGACGTACCGAAAGTACCCGTTAAGTATCTTTTGTACGCCAGAAAATCTACCGAGTCTGATGAAAAACAAGCCCTTTCCATCGACTCCCAAGTGAAGGAGATGTGTGAGATTGCGGAACGTGAAGGATTGGAAATAGTTGAGATTAGACGAGAGTCACACTCCGCAAAAGATTCAGGGCAACGACCCGTCTTTAAAGAGATACTTGAGGATATACGACATGAAAGATTTAACGGCATTATTGTCTGGCATCCAGACCGACTGAGTCGAAATGCAGGTGACCTCGGTTCACTCGTTGATCTCATGGATCAACATCTCCTGCGTGAGATACGCACGTATGGACAGACGTTCACAAATACGCCAAGTGAGAAGTTTCTTCTGATGATTTTATGTTCTCAGGCAAAGCTTGAGAATGATAATAAAAGTA
>JACCDH010217860.1_pt1 | contig 14272 bp, 9 predicted proteins | sample 7442481 | NCBI WGS metagenome assembly JACCDH01 (sample SAMN15323433, study PRJNA562643) | freshwater metagenome | isolation source: river surface water | place: USA:Blue River Watershed | collected 2017-08-15
ACTGGAAAAGATGGTTCTGTTCCGAAAATGAACAAATTAGGAACGCAGGCGTGGACGAACTTAAAAAGTAAGACCAAGAAAAAAATCAAGGAACTTGCCTTCGATTTAATTCAATTATATGCGAAGCGCAAGAGTCAACCGGGCTTTGCGTTCAACGAAGACACGTACTTGCAAAACGAGTTGGAAGCTTCGTTCATGTATGAAGATACGCCCGATCAGTTAAAAGCAACGGAAGCTATTAAGAAAGATATGGAATCGCCAACGCCAATGGATCGATTGGTGTGTGGAGATGTTGGTTTTGGTAAAACGGAAGTTGCCATTCGTGCTGCATTCAAAGCTGCGACAGATGGAAAACAAGTTGCTGTTTTGGTTCCAACAACGATTCTTTCGATGCAGCATTACCGCAGTTTCAAAGAACGTTTGAAAGATTTTCCTGTGACGGTAGATTATATCAATCGTTTTAAATCGTCGAAAGACACAACGGAAACCTTGAAGAAATTGGCTGAAGGGAAAATCGATATTTTGATTGGAACGCATGCTGTTGTAGCTGAGCGCGTCAAATTCAAAGACCTTGGATTGATGATTATCGACGAGGAACAAAAATTTGGTGTTGCAGTTAAAGACAAATTGAAAACCTTGCGTGCAACTGTTGATACGCTAACATTAACAGCTACACCGATCCCAAGAACCTTACAGTTTTCGTTGATGGGAGCGCGCGATTTGAGCATTATCAATACGCCACCACCAAATCGACAACCCGTGTTAACGGATATCATTCTCTTCAATGAAGAAACGATTCGCGATGCCATTGCGTATGAAGTGAGTCGCGGTGGACAAGTGTTTTTCGTTCACAACCGTTTGGCGAATATTCGTGAAATTTCAGGGATGATTAGTCGTTTGTGTCCGGGTGTTCGCGTAGGAATTGGTCATGGACAAATGGACGGAAAGCAATTGGAGAAAATCATGTTTGATTTCATCAATGGTGAGTACGATGTCTTGTTAGCGACAACGATTATTGAGTCGGGAATTGATATTTCAAATGCCAATACGATCATCATCAACGATGCACACAATTTTGGATTGAGTGATTTGCACCAGTTGCGCGGTCGCGTTGGACGAAGCAATAAAAAAGGATTTTGTTACTTGGTGGCGCCACCGTTTAGCATCATGACTTCGGATTCGCGCAAGCGATTGGAAGCTTTGGTTCAATTCTCTGACTTGGGTTCTGGTTTCAACATTGCGATGAAGGATTTGGACATTCGAGGAGCTGGAAATATGTTGGGTGGTGAACAAAGCGGATTCATTTCAGAAATTGGATTTGAGATGTATCAGAAAATCTTGAACGAAGCGATTGAAGAATTACGTGAAAGTGAATTCAAAGAATTGTTTGAGGAGCGCACGACTGATTCCATGTTGCATTTTGTGAAAGATTGTATTTTGGAAACAGATTTAGAAGTGCGTATTCCTGACGATTATGTGAACAACGTTGCTGAGCGTTTGAGTTTGTACCAAGAAATGGACAACTTGAAAGACGAAGCAGAATTGCAGAAATTCTCTGAAATGTTGGTCGACCGATTTGGACCGTTGCCAAAACAAGTTAATGAATTGATTTTATCCTTTAAATTGCGTTGGTTGGCAGAAGAAATTGGCTTGGAACGATTGGTGATTAAATCAGGAAAAATGGTTGGTTATTTCATTTCGAATCCACAATCGCCGTTCTACGAAACTGACATGTTCCAACAAGTATTGAATTACATTCAGCGCAATGGTCAAGGCTGTAAATTGAGTGAACAAAACGATCGTTTGCGCATCATTTTCGCTGATGTGAAACATATCAAGCACGCTTTTGAGCAAATCAGTACGATCATTGGAAAAACTGATGCGGTAATAAACTAAATCTCTTTTATTTACGTTTAATTCTAAATTTTACTCGATGAAACAGCTTTTTACCCTTAGTTTTATTGTTCTTTTTTTAAGTTCTTGCGGTACATTGCAGCAAGGCAGATTGCGCTTGGTTAAAGCGGAAAAACAAGAAATCGTTAGCGTTGAAAAGCAAGCTGTTCAAGCAGATGTAACACCAACAAAAAGCATTGAGGCATCAGATCCAAGGCCAATAGAATTAAGACCCACGACTGAGCAAACGACAGATTTTAGCCCTGAATTGACTGAAGTGTCTCCTATTTCGAACATTCAGATTGAGTCAGGCGTTGATGATAGTTTAGACCAAGCCAACAATGACGATCAACTCGAAAAAGCATTGAATACAGAAAAAATGGCCACAAAAACAACAGGCCTTTTTGTTGGTGGGATCGTTACATCTATTATCCCCTTTCTCGGTTTAATTTTCTTTTTATTAGCCGTTACGAATTATTTTGAAGTCAAAAAACAACGCTATAATACGATGAAAGGAGAGCGCTATTTACGAGCAAGTACGGTTCTTTTCATAATAGATGCTATTTTTCTTGCCTTCTTTATCTTCTTAATGGTCGCGTTCGTAATTGCTTTTCTTTAGTCTGCAATCAAAGCTAGCTTCCATTAAATTTCTACCTTTGAACAATGGCTAGAAAAAAACGCGCAATTGTATCAGTAACCAATGATTTATACACCGATAATCGGGTGAATAAAATCTGTTTGTTTCTCGAAAAACAAGGTTATGACGTATTGCTAGTTGGTCGCCAGAAAAAAGACAGCATCGAATTACCCCCGCGTTCCTATCAAACCAAACGGTTTAAATTGGCCAAAGAAACAGGAGCAGGATTTTACGCACTTTACAACCTCCGCCTTTTCTTTTTCTTGCTAACGAAACGTGCAAATTTATTGGTTTCGAATGATTTAGATACCTTGCTCGCCAATTATGCTGCTAGCAAGTTCAAACCAAACGCGCGCTTGGTGTACGATTCGCACGAGTATTTTACAGAAGTCCCAGAATTGATTCATCGTCCGCGAGTTCAAAAAGTGTGGGAAGCGATTGAAAGCTGGATTTTTCCAAAGCTAAAAACCGTTTATACAGTCAATGAATCCATTGCTCAACTGTACCATGAAAAGTACCGCAAAGAAATCAAAGTCGTTCGCAACATTTCTCCCCGTTTTCAGTTGGAAGTTTTGCCAAGCAAAGCTGATTTGAACATTCCAGAAAATGTGTTTTTGATTATTATTCAAGGAGCTGGAATCAATGTGGATCGCGGGGCGGAAGAAGCGATAGAGGCCATGAAATTACTTGATCATGCTTGCTTAATGATTGTTGGTGATGGTGATGTTGTGGCACAATTAAAAGAAAGCGTTCAGCACGAAGGATTGTCTGAAAAAGTGCGTTTTTATGGCAAACGTCCCTACGCTGAAATGATGGCATTTACGCAGCATGCCGATGTTGGATTAACACTTGATAAACCGACGAATAAGAACTACTTGTTTTCACTTCCGAATAAAGTTTTTGATTACATCCATGCTTCAACTCCAATTGTAGCAACGGATTTGGTGGAAATTAAACGCGTAATTGAAAAGCACGAAATCGGAACCATATTGCCTGAATTGACACCAGAGACTTTAGCAAACGCCATTCGCGATTTACAAGAAAATCCAGTTAAATTGGATCAAATGAAGGCCAATTGCAAGCTAGCCGCTGCAGTAGAAAATTGGGATAATGAACAACACGTTTTAGAAGAAATTTATCCAAAAGTTGACTAACGCAAGAGTACATATCATTTCATTTGATGTTCCCTATCCAGCGAATTACGGCGGAGTCATCGATGTTTATCATAAAATTCGTTGCTTAAAAAAACAAGGTGTTGATGTGATTTTACATTGCTTTGAATATGGGCGTGGTGAACAAGAAAAATTGAAGGAGTTGGCATTGGAAGTTCATTATTACAAGCGTTCAACGTCGATTCTTCAACAATTTTCTAAGATTCCATATATTGTTAAATCGCGCATTTCACACGAATTAAATGAACGCTTGTTGCAAGACAATTTTCCCATATTAATGGAAGGATTGCATACAACAGGAATCCTTTTAGACAAACGTTTCGCACAACGTCACACGATCTTTCGAGAAAGTAATATTGAACATGATTACTATCGTGGATTGGCAAAAGCTGAACGTAATTGGATCAAAAAGTGCTTTTTTTTGTTGGAAGCACGCAAACTAAAATCCTACGAAAAACACTTGGCGAAGGCACATCACATGCTGATCGTTTCACAAGAAGATACAAGCTATTTCGAAAGGCAATTTCCAACAAATAAGGTTAGTTATCTTCCAAGTTTTCATGCAAATGATGCGTTGAATGTTTCCACAGCATCGGACAAAGATCCATACATTTTGTTTCATGGAAATTTGAGTGTGCAAGAAAATGTTGAAGCTTATTATTCGCTAGCGAACGCAGGTGTTTTTGAGTTACCTTTTCAATTTATCGTTGCTGGTTTGCATCCAAGTGAAGTATTGATAAAGGACATTTCAGCTAAACCGAATGTTCAATTGGTCAATAGTCCAGATGAAGATGCAATGACCGAATTAATTCAACACGCGCACATCCATTTGTTGTTTACCAATCAACCAACTGGTTTGAAATTGAAGCTGATCAATGTGCTTTACGCAGGAAAATTCATTGTTTGCAATCCACACATGTTGGCAGGAACGGGTGAATTAAAGCAATTGGTTTCAGTGGCCCAAACACCTTCTGATTTTAAGCAATTAATTGAAGATTTGATGCATAAATCATTCAATGAAGATGAATTACTCAAACGCAAAGAATGCTTAATTCCATTTGATAATGAGCAGAAAACGCTCCAATTGATTTCCATTATTAACACCTAATTCAAGTTTATGAAACCAATTCTTGTATTCGCGCTGATGTTACTTTCACAATTCGCTTTTGGCCAAATCAGTGGAACGTGGCATACCAGTTTTTCCGTGATGGGAAATTCAAACCGCTTGGATATCTTCGTCAATAACAACCCAATTAATCCTTCCGTTTTGGCAACGAATCCAGACAGTGATAAAACAAAAAATTTGCCGATGGATAAGGTGAAAATTACGGATTCTACCTTGTCGTTTTTATGGACTAAAACAGGGGTTTCTTTTGAAGGAACTTATTCAAAATCTGGAGATTCAATCGTTGGAGTCATGTCGCAAATGGACTATAAATGGGCTGTTACGTTTACCCGTCGTGTACAAGAAAAAATTGTTGCAAAGCGTCCGCAAGAACCAAAAGCACCTTTCGCTTATCCAGTTGAAGAACTATTGATTAAAAATGGAGAAAACACACTAGGAGCAACCTTGACATTGCCGTTGAATGCTGGCACAACTTATCCGATTGTCGTTTTGGCTTCTGGATCGGGTGCGCAAGATCGCAACTGTGAATTGATGGGACATAAGTCCTTTTTAGTGATTGCAGATTATTTAGCGCGAAATGGAATCGGTTGTTTGCGTTTCGATGATCGAGGCGTTGGAAAAAGCACGGGTTCATTTCAAACTGCCAGTTTAGAGGATTTTGCTTCAGATGTAAATGCTTGCGTGAATTATCTTGTGCGTGATCAACGATTTGCGGGACATAAAATTGGCGTTGCAGGACATTCTGAAGGAGGAATGCATGCCTTGATTGCAGCAAGATCGAACAAGAACATTCAGTTTGTAGTAGAATTAGCTTCTGTTGGAACATCCGGTGGTGAAGTCTTAGCAGAGCAAAACTATTTAGTTTACAAAGCAAGTGGAAGTTCGGAGGAAGTAGGTCGTTGGGCTGAAGAAACAATCAAAGGGATTTGTCCAATTCTAGCCGAAAATTCAGCGGAAAAAGCCGTAGAACCTTTGTCAAAGTACATTGAATCTCGTTATGCTGTTGCTCCAAAAGAATTTACTGCAATGACAACTCAAGCACACTATCAAATGGGAATTATGATGATGTTGAACAATGACTGGGGAAGACAATTTTTAGCTTATCAGGCAGCCGATTATTTGAAAAAACTGAAAATTCCAATTCTTGCAATTAACGGATCAAAAGACATACAAGTTCCACCAGTGAGTAATCAAGCAGGATTTGCGAAGAACTTTTCTAAGAAATCGCTTCCACAATCGAAGGCAATCGTTGTTGATGGTTTAAATCACTTGTTTCAAACTTGTACGACTTGTACAACAAGCGAATATGCTGAATTGGAAGAAACATTTTCTGAGGCAGTTTTGAAAGAAATGACAAGTTGGATTAAGGGATTCAATTAATCCTTTTTCTCTACTTCGTTGTCTCTAAACGCAGAAGGAATTAAATCTGGAATTACTTTTAGAACAATTGGAAGTAGCACAGCTCCTCCAGGAAGCATAAAAATTGCGAGCGAAGGCATTGATTTCACCAAATCCTTGAATTGGGTTTTAACCATTTCTTTCTCTTCTTTGCTTAATTCCGTTGTTGTAGATTTTCGAATTAATTGAACTAATTCTTTGCTTTGTTTTAATTCGACTGCCAATTTATCTTTGTTTCGACCCAATATTTTAACCCATCGTTTTGACAAGCTGCTGTAGACTTTCTCCACCGATGATGAGTTTTTCAAAAAGGGAATTCTGCTCTGATTGGTTAGAATAAACTGTTCTGTTAGGGCGAGTGATTCGTTTAATTCCATTTCGTTCAATCCCAACTTTTCACCCAATTCTGACAAGTATTTCTTCTCTTCAATATCAGCTTCATGGTTCGAAAAAATAACAAAAGACGATAAATCAACCAAAAAGCGTTTGAACAACCAATTTGACTCAACAACATCCGTGAAATCATCAAATGAGGCGCCAGATTTGAAACGCGACTCAGCTAATTCACGATGAATATCTGAAAGATTTGCTGAAGCTAAAAAGACCGAAAACATTGACTTTTCTTGCGATTCAATTGTTCCATCTGAATAGGCTGCCAAGGTAATTGCGTTTAGTGCATTCAAGGCCAATTCATCGTAATTGTAAAAGGTACTTTTCTTGCGGTGTTCCATAAACTCATTGAACAAAATAACATCCAAGTAGATGAACACGTTGTTCAAATAATTCACCCAGAAACGATTTTCCAAAAAATTGGATTTGATATCGACACGTTTCGCTAGGATCGTTTCCAGTTTCTCATCTTTCGTTTCTTTTAAGAAAAAGGTGAATATTTTAGAAATGGAAGACGCATTGTATTTCCCGTAAAAATCAACCAAGGTATTGATGAAGTCATTCTTGTCGATTTCTTCTTCAGGGTTGTTTAAATTCACTTTGTAAACGAAGAGATGGCATTCAAACAAGAGCAATTTCAGTTTTTCTTCTGACGTCCATTTTGAATCGTCGAGTTCTTTGGCAAATTGCAAGCGGGAAGGGAATCCAAAAATGATTCCTGTGCGACCCAAGGCAGCATGAATAAATGAATGTTTATCTACCTCGTCAGGTAAATCGCACATCAAATCGAACTGGTTTTTTTCAACCAAATCGAAGTATTTATTGATCCATCCTTTTGAACCTGGTTGCAACATTCAATTATCTTTCTGCAAATTTACAACAAATCAACCCATGAATCTGAAAGAAATAGAAAAGATTTACAGCGCATAGCGCAAGGCCATACCACCACAAATAGTTGCTCCGAAATAGGGAAAGACTCTAAATGTTGGTCCGATGTCCATTGCAAAATTAATTGGTGCTTGTTTAAAGGTATATTCCCAACCGATGACAGCATCAGCACCCGCCCATCTTCCAGAATAATAGGATTGATTCGGCTTGCTGTAAAATTGAAAACCATTTCTCCATGTTCCAATATCTGCTCCAACACCCCAATACCATTCAATTCCGCGTGATAAAGGATAATTCATTTCAAAAAGTCCTTCAAGCCAAAAATCATTTTTACCGCCACCAACATTCCATTCGAAAGCGCCATTGCTTTTCACAAAATGTTTCACGCTCAAGGAAGCCCCACCATTGTAATCGCGACCGCCTTTAATTCCAATTGCCGCTGAATACTGTTGATTGAAAGCCACAAACGAATTGGTCAAAATGAAAATGACAATTACTACTGTTCTCATACTAAATTTTGCTTAGAGCTTTCCAGCAACGACGAATGCTTTTGTTTTTGAAAACTGGGTTTCTCCATCCAACGAAAATGCTTGAAAAACCGCTACATAGGTTCCGATGCTGGCTTTTACATCTTTATCTGTAACGCCATCCCATGAAAAAGTTCCATTTGTCGCCAATAATTCATTCGAAAAAAGTGATTTTATCAACCTCCCACGATCATCGTAAATGGTGAATTTACCCAATAAACCAGGTTCATTCATCGTGTAACTTACAAGTAACACATCTTCAAAACCATCATTGTCAGGAGAAATTGTTTCACTCGTAAAACTGAATTCTCCATTTGAAACCGCTGGATAATATTGCGAGTTCTTTCCTCCCGGCGTTGCGAAACCAATTGCTTCTGCGGCTGAATGCCAATTTGATGCATTGTCTGAAACTCCAGCTGGATCAATGCGCTCCAAGGAAACACCATCTGTCACATCCAACAGGGAAAAATGCCAATCGCTTGTGTAAGAAACTTTGTCCATTACTTGAAAATTCCAAATCAAGAAAACAGTGCTTGAATCCACATTCATACTTGGTAAGTCCATTTGGTAAAATGTTCCTGGTATGGTTGCTGGATAGCTCATTTTGACAAAGTTCGAATCTTTACCTAGCACAACATATTCTCCTGGCGATAAAATGTAATGATTCGAAATTACCTTGTTGTTGTCAATTGTATCGTTGTCAAAATTTGCGAATTGCCAATCTTTTAAATCGATCGTTTTGTTCGATGTATTCACTAATTCAATCCAATCATATCCTCCAGTAAAAGGATCAAACAAGATTTCGTTGATTACGATATCGCCTTTCACAGGATTTTCTGGTAACACAAATGTTCCATTCAAATCAGTTGTGTTTAACCAACAATCTCCTACATTTTGCAACAGGATTGCATAGGTTTGACTTCCCACTAAGTTTTCATTGAATTCAAACGTTACGGTTGTTGGGAATGGGTCTAAAATGTAGGTGTTTGAAAGCGTCAACGAAGGATTCACAGAAACAAGTGCATTTGCCAATAAGGTAGAATCCATTCCTTCTGAAAAGTTGATAGTAACAAGATTTGGTGAAAGCGCAATTAACTCGGTGATAAATGGATTTTGTGTATCCGCCGTGATATCATAGACGGAATTTTGTGCCCCAGGAGTTCCACCTAACGCATCATTACTTGCTTTCCAATTGTCTGCTGCCGAACATGGATCGTTAGGATTGATTAATTCTATTGAATAACCTCCATCCGCTTTTGTTGGATCTTGGTACCAAGCATCTGTGTAAGAAATGCGGTCCAATTCAAGTCCCGAATTTGTTTTTAGAACAATGTCATCTCCAGCGTTATTCAAACTTGGAAAACTCGTTACTGCAACAGCTGTTGTCATCGTAAACGTATCCACATTGGCGGTTGAGCACAAAATCTTATGTTCTCCAGGATACAACCAAGCGCTTTGAATTGTTCCATCAGCTGAAGCATCACCCAATTTCCAATCTTGGATGTTAAAGTATTTGGTTGATTTATTGTAAATTTCAACGTATTCGACAGCAGGAAGGCCAACAGCAGGTGATTCATCACAGACAAATTCATTGAGAATTACATCACCTTTTACCGGCGTTTCAGCTACTAAATAACTAAAATTCGTCGATTGAATTCCAGCCGCATTCAAGGCAACATCTTCAATGTTTTGTGCAAATAGTTGATAGGAACTACCATTCGTTAAAGGAGCTGTCAAGGTCAAATGAACCAAACTTAAATTCGTCGCATCACGTTGCGCTGAAGCAATTGTTACAAAAGGTTGAATGTCATAATTTGCTACAGTTTCAGCACTTGTTTGATCTACATTTTCATCAAAAAGCACATCCACCTGAGTGGCATTGATTGCAGTTGCTGAAAGTAAAACGGGTGGTGTTACATCCAAAATAATTGGTCCAACATAGATGTCATCAAAAAAGTGTTTCTGAAAAAACGAAGCAGTTGATTGTGTAATTGAAATTCCAAAGAAACTACTTGTTGCAATTGTTGCATCGTTGATGGTTCCCTCTGTAAAATAACTCACTCCCGTTCCCGTAATATCTCTCGATAAGGTCCAATCGTTTGCCGATGTTCGAATGACTTTAATTTTAAGCGTATTGTTACTGATGTTTGTTACGCCGTCTGTTCCATCAATAATTTTTACAGCCGTTCCCGCCACTTTTCTGTATAGTGAAATTTCGTCTGTTGTACCACCAATTCGAACGAAATAGCCATTTAGTGTTCCGCTTAACAAATTGGATTGATCGGACATTAAGTAAATGTCAACATAATTGGCGCTTGAGGTATTGAACGTTAAATTTGTATACAATTCCCATTGCGCATTTGAAGCTTGTGCGCTAGGCGTTGCTAAATAAAAGCTTGAATTCGTTTGCAATTTATTGGAACGCAAGTGCATATCGCCAGCAACATCAACTACCGTATAAACAGAGTCATCGCCAATCCACGCTGGATTTACCGAAAAATTTCCATCTGTAAAGTTGTCATTTAATTGCGCTTGTAGTCCGAGAGCAGTTAAGAAAATAACAAAGGTCAAAAAGTATTTCATTCGATTCTTTTCTATGCTGCTAAATATACTAATTTTGGCAGAAGTTTAAATTAAATAATTATGAAAGTTGCGGTTGTTGGTGCTACGGGAATGGTTGGAAACGTGATGTTACAAGTTTTGCGTGAGCAGAATTTTCCAATTACAGAATTAATTCCTGTTGCCTCTGAAAAATCGGTTGGTACTGAAATCGATTTTGGAGGTTTAAAGTTCAAGGTTGTTGGTTTGGAAACAGCTGTTAACATGCGACCTGATGTAGCCATCTTTTCAGCAGGTGGAGAAACTTCATTGGAATGGGCTCCAAAGTTTGCTGAAGTAGGTACAACTGTCATCGACAATTCTTCCGCTTGGAGAATGGATCCAACAAAGAAATTAATCGTTCCAGAAATCAATGGAAATGAATTAACTGCAACAGATAAAATCATTGCGAATCCAAATTGTAGTACCATTCAATTGGTTCTAACCTTGGCTCCTTTGCACAAAGCATTTAAAGTGAAACGGGTTGTTGTTTCTACCTATCAATCCATTACTGGAACTGGTGTAAAAGCTGTTCAGCAAATGGAAAATGAACGAAATGGCATCAATGGCGACATGGCTTACAATTACCCGATTGATAAAAATTGTATTCCTCAATGTGATTCTTTCACCGAAAACGGTTACACGAAAGAAGAAATGAAATTAACGAATGAAACAAAGAAAATATTAGATCCGAGCATTAATGTTACAGCAACGGCTGTGCGTGTTCCTGTTGTTGGAGGTCACTCAGAAGCGGTGAATATCGAATTTGAAAACGATTTTGATTTAGCGGAGGTTCGCAAATTGTTGCACGAACAAAGCGGAATTACTTTGAAAGATGATCCAACGACTTATTCGTATCCAATGCCGAAATATGCTGAAGGAAAAGACGATGTATTTGTTGGACGCATTCGCCGTGATGAATCACAAGCAAATACCTTAAACTTGTGGATAGTTGCTGATAACTTGAGAAAAGGAGCTGCGACAAATGCCGTTCAAATCGGAAAATTATTGATTGAAAAAGGGCTGATATAACCCGTTCGAGGCACGTATTTTGAAGCGTATTCAACAGCATTTTAGACAAGGTCAACGTTGGTTTTTACCGCTTTTGCTCTTGCTATGGTTGTTGCGCATTTACCTGTTTTTTTCTTTGCAGAACAGTTCCATTGCACGAGATACTTCTTTGCATGTGAATTGGTTCGGTTTGATTTTTGACGCTTGGTTGGTCCTTGCTGTTTGGCTAATCACTGCCTCGTTAAATGCGCTATTCAGTTTTTGGAACAAATGGCCAAAGCACTTGTTAGCTCCACTGATTGGATCCGATGTTTTGTTTTCGTGCATTGCCTTGGATCAATACTACATGACCATGTTTCAACCTTTGGATGAATCGTTTTTCTTCTTTTCGTTTGAAGAGTTGATGATGATCATTGGTTTGAAAGAACGCTTGTCTGTGGCTATGGTGCTCAGCTTGCTTGGGATTTTTGGGTTTTATTTCTTTTTGTCTTACTGGTTGAATAAACGAATTAAGTCAGAAAGTAAGGTAAATACCGCTCTTTTTTACTCAAGCTTGCTCGCCTTTTTTACCTTGCCATTTGCCCATTTCAGGTTCGAAAATGATTTGGCAAAGGAAGGACTCGCGAACAATCGGTTGATTTTATTTGTCGATCAAAGCATTCGCTACGGATTAACACCTGAATCGGATATCAAAACCATCTTTCCGCGTGATTTCAAGCAATTGGATGTTTCGTTTTATTCCAATTCGACGGAGAATCCTTTGTTTCCCTTGTGGCATAAATTACCCGCAAAAAGCGTTTTAGATCCTTATTTTAATCCAACTTCCGATGGTAAGGCGCCGAATGTTGTTTTCATTATTGTCGAAAGTTTGTCATCTGATTTATGTGGAGAGCGTGCGTATAAAACAGGACATATCATGCCCTTTTTGGATGAGTTGGCAGAAAAATCATTGTACTTTCCCAACACCTTTTCGACTTCGCAACGCACGCACAATGTGTTACCCGCAACCTTGTCTTCCGTTCCAAATGTGATGGATGGAAATGTCTTCCAGCAAATCGAATTTCCGAATCATTGGTCCTTGATGCGCTTGTTGAATAAGACCTATCAAACCCGTTTTTTCTGTGGTGTTTATTTGGAATATTTGAACATGCGTGGATTCATGAATTACCAAAAAGCGGATTACTTGGTTGATGACTGGTCGGAAGAAGCAATCGCGCACAATGCAGCAGTTGGAAGTCCGTGGGGATTCCCAGATGAAGATTTATTCAAGCAATCGTTTGTTGATTTACCTGAAGAAAACGAAGAACCTTTATTCGATGTTTTCCTGACAATTTCAACGCATGATCCATTCGTTTATCCGAATAAAGGTAAATACACGAAAATAGTAAAACGCAAAGCTAAACGAATCAAAGACCGTGAAATGCGATTAAATATTGCGGAAAATGCAGAAAAATTTGGGTCTTTTGCTTATACCGATGCCGCATTGCGTGCTTATATTAATACATGGAAACAGCGAGAAGATTTTGAAAATACGATCTTCATCATCACCGGCGATCATGGTTCAGAATTGTACACACCGAATAAATTAACGAAGTACAATGTCCCAATTATCATTTATTCACCTTTATTGAAAGAAGGAAAAATGTCTCATTCGGTTGTTTCACATTTGGACATCACACCAACAATTTACAATTATTTGCGGCTTCGATACAACAAGAAACTTCCTCCATCTGTTCCTTTCGTTGGGAAAGAATTGGTCATTGATTCTGCTTTTAACACAAAACGATCGTTGGTTTTTACCACGAATAAATTAAAAACAAGTGAGTTGTTTTACAATGGTTTTGCCTACCTTGAAAACACCCTTTTTTCAGTCAATGAGAATTTTGAAATCACGGAATCACCGGATGTCTTTTTGAAAAACAAATTGAAGAAGCAATTGGAATTGTATCAGTTGTTCAGTCAATACACCATCCGTCAAAATCACCTTGTTCCACCAAAAGAACATGCGCATTGGTTTTACACGAAAAAATGGAAAGAGAAATCGCGCTTCGAAGTTGCGGTCGACACAACTACTTCCAAGGATAGATGTATCGCATTGGGTTCTTGCACATTTTCACCCAAGACAGACAATTCACTTCGCATACAAGTTCAAGCAGAACTGTATTGTGAAACCCCAGATGATTTAAATTCTTTGGCTGATTTGGTGGTCAGTTCTAAACAAATCAGTTGGTTGGATCGTCGAGTCATCTTGTTCAAAGCTATACGACCAACTTTTGTAGAAAAATTCAAAGCCAGCGCAACCAACAAAATTGTTTACACCATTGAGTGCGTTGGTTTGAGACAATCGAAATTATTGAAGAACCATCAATTGTTTTTCACCTTGTACAACAAGGATCGTGTTGAGCAGCCGTTTCAACGTGTGCGGGTGGTGGTGTCGAATTGAAAAAGCCGTTCATAAATGAACGGCTTTTTCAATATTACCTCCTCAAACGCCACTTGCTTTTCAGCACTGTACTTCTGTAATCATCGAGTTTTTCGGTGACACCTTGATTGGCTAATTTTTGTAAGAATTTGAAGGTTCCTTTTCCTTGTTTGTAGTCCATTTCATCCGGGAAAATTGGAATAATGGCCA
>JACCDH010119749.1_pt1 | contig 14269 bp, 12 predicted proteins | sample 7442481 | NCBI WGS metagenome assembly JACCDH01 (sample SAMN15323433, study PRJNA562643) | freshwater metagenome | isolation source: river surface water | place: USA:Blue River Watershed | collected 2017-08-15
GACCCATGCAAAAGTTCCCACTGGCCGTGATTGGCGCTGGCGTGATTGGCCGGACGCACATCGAGCGCATCCTGAAAACACCCGAGTTCGCTCTGGTGGGCGTGGCCGAGCCCGGGCAGGCCGGGCGCCAGTGGTGCGCCGAGCGAAACATCCCTGTTTTTGAAAACCACGAGGCTTTGCTGGAAGCTACCCGCCCCCAAGGCGTGGTGATCGCCACCCCCAACGCCACCCATGTGGACGTGGCGGCCGACTGCATGGCACGCGGCATCGCGGTGCTGATCGAAAAGCCGGTGGCCGACACGCTGGCGGCAGCCGAGCGCTTGATCCAGAACGAAAAAGACACAGCTGTGCCTGTACTGGTGGGCCACCACCGTCGCCAAAACCCGATCTTGCAAAGGGCCCGACAGATCGTTGCGGACGGGCGCTTGGGCCAAGTGGTCAGCGCCAACGTGATGGCCAACTTTTACAAACCCGCCGCCTACTTCGATGTGGCCTGGCGCCGCCAAGCCGGTGGCGGGCCGGTGCTGATCAACCTGATCCACGACATCGACATGCTGGTGTTTCTGCTGGGTGAAGTGCGCGCCGTGCAAGGCTGCCTGTCCAGCGCCGTGCGGGGTTTTGAAGTGGAAGACACCGGCTCGGCCTTGTTCGAATTTGCATCTGGCACGCAAGCAGTGATGACGGTCTCGGACACCGCCGTCTCGCCCTGGTGCTGGGACCTGTGTGCAGGCGAGCAAAGCCAATATCCGCGCCAAAACGTGCAGTCGCACTTTTTGTCGGGCACGCATGGCTCGCTGTCGCTGCCCGATCTGGCGCTGTGGCGCTACGAAGGCGAGCGCCACTGGCACCACGAAATGATGCGCGAGCAAAGCCGGGTACACGAGATCGACGTCTACGTGCAGCAGCTGCGCCACTTTCGCGCCGTGGCCGAGCGGCTCGAACCGCCGATTTGCTCGGCACTGGACGGCTGGCGCACCCTGCAAGCCACGCAAGCCTTGCTGCAAGCGGCACGCACAGGCCAACGCCAAACCTGCCCCACATTCACAGCGTGAAGGAACACACATGAGCGGCGTCCTCGAACGAACCCTGGGCATTCTGGAATTGCTCTCGCAACACGGTGAAGGCCTGGAGCTGGCCGCGATTGCCGACCAGCTGGACATTCCCCGCAGCGGCACGCACCGCCTGCTGACCGACCTGGTGCGTCTGGGCTATGTGCGCCAGACGCGCGGCCACGGCGACTACCTGCTGACCACCAAACTGGTGTCCATGGGCCTGAGTTATTTGAGCAACAGCGGCATCGTGGACATCGCGCAGCCCCTGCTCAACCGCTTGGCCGAAGTCTCAGGCGAGTTGGTGCGCTTGTCGGTGGTCGATGGCGAACGCCTGACCTGGGTGGCCCGCGCTCAAGGCGCCCGCCAGGGCCTGCGCTACGACCCCGACATGGGCAGCGATGCCCGCCTGTCCTGCTCCTCATCGGGCTGGGCCTTCTTGTCCACCCTGAGTGAAAACGACGCATTGGCGCTGGTGGCCAAACAAGGCTTGGGGTCACCCGAGCAATTTGGCCCCGCCGCCCCCACCAGCTTGCAAGCGGTGATGGAAGCTGTGGCCCAAACCCGCGAGCGCGGCTACAGCCTGACCACCGACACCTACACCGTGGGCCTGTCGGCCATGTCGGCCCCGGTGCGGTTTGCAGGTCAGCCTGCTTTTGGTGTGCTCACCATCGCAGGGCCCACCGTGCGCTTCACCGCCGAAAAAATGGCCGAGCTGGCGCCCGAGCTGATCAGCACCGCACAGCAACTGGCCGCATCGAGCGGTGCCTCGCCCTTCTTCAGCCTCACGGCCGAGACCGGCAGCGCTTCGCCCACCGATGGCCGCAAACCGATTTATGCGGTGTGACATGGCCCAGCCGATGAACGCCGCAAGCCCCACACCCGAACACTGCGACCTGCTCGTGGTCGGCTCCGGCGCGGGCGCGCTGTCGGCCGCTGTGACCGCAGCCCACCTGGGCCTGAAAGTCATCGTGGTCGAGAAAGACCCGCAATACGGCGGCACCACGGCCTGGTCGGGCGGCTGGATGTGGGTGCCGCGCAACCCGCTGGCCGTGGAGGCGGGCCTCGTCGAGCGCATTGAAAAACCTCTTTCGTACCTGCGCCGCGAGCTGGGTGAGAAGTTCGACGAGTCACGGGCGCTGGCCTTTTTGAACAACGGCCCGCGCATGGTCGAGTTCTTCCGCCGACACACCGCGCTGCAGTTCATCGATGGCAACGCTATTCCCGACTTCCATGGCCACACGCCAGATGCGGCCGTGGGTGGCCGATCGATTTGCGCGGCCCCGTTTGACGCCCGCCAACTGGGCGACCGCCTGCATGACCTCAAACCGCCTTTGCACGAGACCACGCTGTGGGGCATGGGCATCGCCTCAGGCGCGGAGCTGCGGCATTTTTTGAACGCCCTGCACAAGCCTGCATCGTTCTGGGTCGTCACCAAGCTGGTGCTTCGCCACTGGCGCGACCTGCTGGTGCATCACCGAGGCACGCGCCTGGTCAATGGCAATGCCTTGATCGGTAGGCTGGCCAAATCGGCTTTCGAATGGGGCGTTGACATTCGCGTGAACAGCCCTGCCCTGCGCTTGCTGCAGGACGGCGGTCGCGTCACGGGGGCTGTGATCCAAACACCCCAGGGCGAAACCAGCATCCACGCCCGCTGCGGCGTGGTGTTGGCCACGGGCGGCTTCCCGCACGACCCGGCCCGCAAACAACAACTGCTGCCCCACGCGCCCACCGGTCAGGAGCACTGGTCGGCGGGCAACCGCGGCAACACCGGCGACGGCCTGCGCTTGGGCGAATCCGCAGGTGGTGTGGTGGCGGGCGCTCTGGTGCAAGCCGCCGCGCTGGCCCCCGTGTCGCTGGTGCCTCGCCAAGACGGCAGCGTGGCGCACTTTCCGCACCTGATCGAGCGCGCCAAACCCGGCCTGATTGCTGTGACGGCGCAAGGCCAACGCTTTGCCAACGAAGCCAACTCGTACCACGACTTCATGCAAGACCTGCTGGCCGCCACACCGGCCGGGCACAAGCCCGAGGCCTGGCTGGTCTGCGACCACGCTTTCATCCGCTACTACGGTCTGGGTGCGGTCAAGCCTGCGCCGATGCCACTCGGCCCCTGGCTGAAAAATGCTTACCTGAAACGCGGACAGTCTCTGGCTGAACTGGCCCAAGCCTGCGGGATCGATGCGCAGGCGCTGCAAGCCACCGTGCAGCGCTACAACGCCTTGGCACAGGACGGCAAAGACCGTGACTTTGGCAAAGGCGAAACGCCTTACAACCGCATCCAGGGCGACGCCATCAACGCCACGCGCCGCGGCCTGCGCAACCCCTGCATGGGCCCCATCGAGCGCGGTCCGTTTTATGCCGTCAAAGTCGTCATGGGCAGCTTGGGCACCTTCGCCGGTTTGCGCGTGAACGACCACGCGCAGGTCATCGACACACAAGGCCAGGCCATCCCGGGCCTGTATGCCGGAGGCAATGACCTGAGCAGCATGATGGGCGGCCACTACCCAGCCGGCGGCATCACGCTGGGCCCGGCCATGACCTTCGGCTTCATCGCCGCCCACCACGCCGCTGGCCGCGACTTGGACAACTCCCCCCTGACGAGCAACACCCTGTCATCTCCGGCACACACCCTGTCATCCCCTGATTCCAACACTTTGTCACCCCGGACTCGATCCGGGGTCCATGCCCGCCCCCCACTGCATGCCGGATCAAAGTCCGGCATGACCGCCCCTCTTCACACCCATCAGAAAGCCCACACCATGTACTACGAACTCGCCACCATGACCCTGCCCTTTGGCACCGCAGGCCAAGCCGCCACGAACGTACAGGCCTTTGCCAGCGCCCCCGAAGCCCAAGGCGAGTTGCTGGGCTGCTGGTTCACCGACATCGGTGTGCTCAACCAGATGATCGTGCTGCGCGGCTTTGCCACACTCGAGGCACTGCAGGCCGAGCGTGACCGCACACAGCAAAGCGCCAGACCAGAATCAGGAAACGGCCCTTGGGGTCCATTTGGCTGCGGCGAGATCTATCAGACGCTGGAACAGCACAGCTACAAAGGCTTCCCCTGGATGAAGCCCGTGCGCCCCAGCGCTGAGAGCGGCATCACAGGCCCGGTCTACGAAATCCGCACCTACGGCATCAAGACGGGTGGCGTGCAGCCCACCATCGACCTGTGGGAGCAGTACGTGCCCGCACGCGACAAGCTCTCGCCGTGCGTGGTGGCCATGGTGGCACTGGACGGCCCGCTGCGTTTTACCAACATCTGGGCCTACGACAGCTTGAACGCCCGCAGCCAGATCCGCGGCGAAGCCGTGGCCCAAGGCATCTGGCCCCCCAAAGGCGGTCCAGTCCACCTGACCACGAACATGGTCTCGACCATCGCCATGCCGACCGCTGTGTCGCCTTTGAAATAAAACATGTCTTTGATGTTCTGGTGAACATGGCCTCGTTTTTGTACATCCCCATCCCCGTCACTGCGAGCGCAGCGTGGCAGTCCAGTTCTGGATCGCCACGCTTCGCTCGCGATGACAGATTCATGCCATGAAACAACGCACCTACTCCCTCGCCTACCTCAGCTCTCACCGCTGCACGCCCGCAGAAGCTGTGCGGGTCGCAGCGCAAACGGGCTACAGCTTTGTCGGACTGCGCCTGTGGCCCAACGCCCCCGGCGCGCCGCAGCAGCACCTGCTGGATCAGCCGCAAGCCCTGCGCGAAACACTGGCCGCACAACGCGACACCGGCGTAGGCGTGTTCGATCTGGAGATCATCCGCATCAACGAGCAGTTTGACCCACACACCTGGGATGCCTTGTACGACGCGGGCGCGGCCCTGAAAGCCAAAGCCATTTTGGTGGCCGGCGACGATGCCCACGAAGCCCGCCTGACCGACAACTACGCCCGGCTGTGTGAGGTGATGAAGCCTTTCGGCATGACGGCCGATCTGGAATTCATGCCCTGGACCGAAGTAAAAGACGCCAAGTCGGCCCTGCGCATCGTGCAAAACGCGGGCATGCCCGCCAACGCCGGCATCCTGGTCGATGCGCTGCACTTTGGCCGCTCCACCACCACGCTCGACGACATCCGCGCCATCCCGCGCGAACTGCTGCATTACGCGCAAATTTGCGATGCCCAAGCGGGTCTGAATTTCACGACCGAAGAAATGATCCACACCGCCCGCTGCGAACGCCTGCTGCCTGGCGACGGCAGCATCGATGTGCAAAGCCTGTTCGACGCCCTGCCCGCCGACCTGCCGGTCAGCGTAGAGGTGGTGAACTTTGACCGCGAAGCCCACACCCCGGTGCAGGACTGGGCCGCCGAATGCCTGGCCAAGAGCCGCCCCTTTGTGGAAGCCTGAGCCATGTTCCGACGTTTTGGAAAACTCTCCCGCCTGCCTTTCTTCTTTGGGGCACGTTGGTTCAGCAATGCTTGAACAGCACAGATCTGCGCTTCAAACCGAAACTTCGCCACTGTCACCCCGGACTTGATCCGGGGTCCATCGCTGATGACCTGAGCACCTGAATACATGAAAACCTGGATGCCGGATCAAGTCCGGCATGACAAAAAACCTCAAGGAAACACCATGGACTTTTCCCTCAACGACGAACAAAAAATGATGATCGAAACGGTGCGCCGTTTCATCGCCGAAGAACTGCAACCTCTCGAAGACGAGATCGAAGACAAAGGCTTTCTGGACAACAGCAAAGCGCAAGCGATTCACGACAAAGCCAAGGCCCTGGGCCTGTACGGCATGAACATGCCCGCCGAATTGGGTGGTGGCGGCCTGTCCAACATGGACCGCATCCTGTGCGAAGAGCAGTTCGGCCACACCAGCGACATCCTGATCCGCCGCGCTTTTGGCAACGTGTACGAACCCCTGCTGCATTGCAAAGGCGAGCAAATTGAGCGTTGGCTCAAGCCTGCTGTGGCGGGCACACGCACCTGTGCCATCACCATCACCGAATCGGGCGCGGGCTCGGACGCGGCAGGCATCAAAACCAATGCCAAGAAAAACGACAAAGGCTGGGTGCTCAACGGCACCAAGCACTTCATCAGCGATGGCGAGTGGAGCGACTTCTTTTTGGTGTCAGCCAAAACCGGCGAAAAAGAAATCTCGATGTTCATGGTGGACAAAGGCCTGGCCGGTTTCACCGTGGGCAAAGACCAGAAGATGATGGGCCTGCGCGGCACGCCGCACCTGGAATTGTTCTTTGACAATGTGCAACTCGAAGACGCCGCCCTGTTGGGCGAAGTGGGCCAGGGCTTCAAACTGGCCATGGGCGCGCTCAATGTGGTGCGCCTGGCCCAGGTGGGTGCCCGCGCCGTGGGCAAGGCCACGCATGTGTGCGAGCTGATGCTGAACTGGGCCAATGAGCGCAAGCAGTTCGGCAGCAAGATCGGTGACTTCCAGATGGTGCAGCAGATGATTGCCGACAGCGTGATCGAGATCAACGCTGCCCGCTGGATGGTCTACCACGCCGCCTGGATGCTGGACCAAGGCATGGATGCACGCGAGCAGATCGCCATGGTCAAGGTGCACGCCGCAGAAACGTTGGGCCGCGTGGTGGACCGTGCGGTGCAGGTGTTTGGTGGCATGGGCTTTTGCAAGGAGCTGTCCATCGAGCGCTATTACCGCGATGCCCGCATTTACCGCATCTACGACGGCACCAGCGAGATCCACCGGGGCGTGATCGCCAAGAGTGCCATGAAAAAAGGCGCTGTGCTGTTTGATGTGAACCGCTGAGCTTTTGTGTGCGTGTGCTGTGCCTATTTCGAGGGCCGCGTGAATGGGATGGGCGGCCTCCTCATACTGGGGTACCAGAAATCGTCGGCCGCCCATCCCACGCACACGGCAGGTCTGCATGGACTTGAAAGACTGTCACCCCGGACTTGATCCGGGGTCCATGACTGCAAACCTGGATGCCGGATCAAGTCCGGCATGACAAAACCTATCGACCACAACGCCAAACCCTGCCAACACCAAACCCGACAACGCCAGAAAAGACCGATGCACACCACAAAACTGCCAACCCAGAAATAAGACGAGACTGGAAAAATGCAAACCAAATTCATGACCGCCGCCCAAGCGGCACAACTCATTCAAGACGGTGACACCGTGGGCCTCATGGGCGGCGGTGGCGGCTTGATGGAAGCAACCCACCTGTTTGAAGCGGTGCAAGAACGTTTTCTGAGCACACAACAACCGCGCAAGCTCACCGTCATGCACGCCCTGGGCATTGGCGACAAAAAAACCAAAGGCATGAACTGCTTCGCGCACGAAGGCTTGGTCAAGCGTGTCATTGGCGGGCACTGGGTCTGGTCACCGGCCATGCAGCAACTGGCCCTGGCCAACAAGATCGAGGCCTACATCCTGCCTGGCGGCGTCTCAAGCCAGCTCATGCGCGAAATCGGCGCAGGCCGTCCCGGCCTCATCAGCCACGTGGGCCTGGGCACCGTGTGCGACCCACGCCACGGGGGGGGCCGCATGAACGATGCGGCACAAGACGATCTGGCCGAAGTCATCACCATCGATGGCCGCGAATACCTGCGCTACAAGCCCTTCCCCATCCACGTGGCCATCGTGCGCGCGAGCAGCGCCGACGAAGACGGCAACATCAGCTTCGAGCACGAAGCGGCCAACCTGGACGCCCAATCGCTGGCCCTGGCGGCACGCAACAGCGGCGGCAAAGTCATTGTGCAGGTCAAGGAACGCCTGCCCAAGGGCGCACTCAAAGCCCGCGAAGTGCGCATTCCTTCGGCTTGGGTGGACGCCATCGTGGTAGACCCTGAGCAGTCCACCAGCTACGCCATCCCGTTTGATCCGGCTTTCAGTGGCGAGCTGACCGGCGCTGAACGCGCGGCCAGCGAAGCGCAAGACCACGCCCGCGAACTGGCGGCCTCGCAAGAAGCCTTCAGCGAACGCCAGGCCGTGGCGCGCCGTGCCTACCAGGAACTTTTCAACACAGACAAGGCCCGCCCGGTCATCAATTACGGCGTGGGCGTGCCCGACGCGGTGGCCAAGCTGATCGCGGCACGCAACGAACAGCACCGCATTTACCAAACCATCGAGCACGGCACCTACGGCGGCACGCTCATGGACGGCGTGTTGTTCGGCTACGCCCGCAACGCCACCGCCATGCTCGATGCCGCCACGCAGTTCGACTTTTACGGCGGCGGCGGTCTGGACATCGCCTTTTTGGGCTTTGGTGAATTCGACGAAGAAGGCTCGGTCAACGTGTCACGCCTGGGCGGCGTCACCGTGGGGCCTGGTGGCTTCATCGACATCGCGCAAAACGCCAAGAAGGTTGTGTTCTGCGGCACGCTGGCGGCCAAGGGCGTCAAGCTCGAAACCGGCGACGGCCAAATGCGCGTGGCCGCGCAAGGCGCTGTGAAAAAGCTGGTCAAACGCGTCGACCAAATCACCTTCTCCGGCCCGCAAGGCTTGGTGCGCAAACAAGAGGTGCTGTACCTGACCGAGCGCGCCAGCTTCAGGCTCACGCCACTGGGAATCGAGCTGTTCGAGATCGCCCCTGGCATCGACTTGCAGCGCGATGTGCTCGAGCAGATGGACTTTGCGCCACGGGTGGCACAAGACCTCAAGGTGATGGACAGCGCGCACTTCAAAGCCTGAAGTTCAAATCGCCCCCGATCAAGCCTGATGCCCGTCAGGCTTTTTCGTTTTGATCATGGTGATCACGCCAAAGGGGCAACGCCTTTCGCATTTGCTGCAACCTGTGCAGCCCGGCGCATCGTCCAGCACCGCGTGTTTGCGCCAGCCCTCAGTGTGCAAACTCAACACATGCGGCGGACAAGCCGCCACACACCAGCCGCAGCCGGTGCAGCGCGGGGTGTTGATGTGGGGCAGCAGCATGCGTCGCTCAATTCAAAGCCGCGATGACGATGCCCGCTTCATCGATCTGTGCGGAGGCGCTTTGCCCCACTTTGGGCGAAATAGCGGATGCAAAGCCCACCAACTGAACGCCAGCGGGCAAGCGCACAGACACTTCCCCACCTTTGGCCGATCGTGTGGCCCGCGTGACCACACCGGTCAAAGTGTTCTTGCCATCGACATCACCTTCCGATGAGTCGATGTGAACGGCCGTGGCTTTGCACAAAGCCAGCACATCCAGCCCTTTGCGCAGGCCCAGCAACTGCACACTTTCTCGCGTGATGCGCGAATGGATCGCGCTGCCATCGGCCAGCAGCAACTGCACCCTCACCTGCCCCATGTGCGGCTTGATGACGCCCACGGTGCAGGGAAACTGGTTGCGCATGCTGGTGCGCAGGGCAAAGGCCGCACGGCCTGTGGCCAAGTCACCGCTGTCAATCAGTTGCAGCACCTGGCGGCGGGCCTTGGCCATGGCTTCGGCGGCCAACAGCACCTTTTGCCCCGCATCGGTCAACAGCGCCCCGCCGCCACCGCTGCCGCCCACCACCTTCTCGACCAAGGGCGTGCCCGCCAGGTTGGCCAAGGTTTCCAGGGCTTGCCAGCCGGCCTTGTAGCTGACCCCTGCGCCGCGTGCGGCTTCAGAAATGGAGCCCACTTGGGCAATCCTGCGCAGGATGTCGATGCGCTTGTCGCTGGCTTCGTGGCCCAGGACGTCGGCCAGTGGCAGTCGTTTGGTGTTCATGGCGATGGTTCCTTGCTTGACCGCTATTCTGAATCAGAACAGCGCAACGCATCCGTGCTAAAGTTTCGCTATTCCATAAAAGAATATCGACATTCTTCATGAAACGCTTGCTGATCGCCCTGTCTGCCTGCATGCTGGCCTTGCCAGGCCATGCCGACACCGTGTCCGTGGCGGTGGCCGCCAACTTCACGGCGCCCATGCAAAAGATCACCGCTGCTTTCGAGCAAGAGACGGGGCACCGGGTCACTTTGGCTTTTGGCTCGACCGGACGGTTTTACGCCCAAATCAAAAACGGCGCACCTTTTGAGGTCTTGCTCGCGGCCGATGACGAAACCCCTGCCAAGCTTGAACAAGAAGGTCTGGGCATCAAAGGCAGCCGGTTCACCTATGCGGTGGGGCAGCTCGTGCTCTGGAGCCCGCAAGCGGACATGGTGGATGCGCAAGGCCAGGTGCTCAAGACCGGTCGCTTCAACAAAATCGCATTGGCCGATCCCAAGCTGGCCCCCTACGGCCTGGCGGCCCTTGAAACCATGACACGGCTGGGCGTTCTGGCGTCCCTGCGCCCCCGATGGGTCTTGGGTGAGAACATCGCGCAGACCTACCAATTCGTCTCGACGGGCAATGCACAACTGGGCTTTGTGGCCTTGTCGCAGGTCCTCACCGATGGCCGCATCGCCCAAGGCTCGGCCTGGGTCATCCCCGAGCAGCTGCACACGCCCATCCGGCAAGATGCGCTGCTGCTGCGCCAAGGCCAAGCCAAACCCGCCGCTTTGGCCTTGCTGCACTACCTGCAAAGCGAAAAAGCCCGCCACATCATCCGCGCCAGCGGCTACAAGGTTTAACCACCACCCTGCCCATGGACCACGAAACCCTGCAAGCCATCTGGCTGACCCTCCAACTGGCCACAGCGACCACCCTGGTGCTCTTGACCGTGGCCACACCGCTGGCCTGGTGGCTGTCGCAAACACAGTCGCCATGGCGTGCGCCTGTGGGCGCGCTGGTGACTTTGCCGCTGGTGCTGCCGCCTTCTGTGCTGGGTTTTTATCTGCTGGTGGTTATGGGGCCACAAGGCCCGCTGGGCCAATTGACGCAAGCGCTGGGCTGGGGCGTGCTGTCCTTCAGCTTCACGGGTTTGCTCATCGGCTCGGTGATTTTCTCGCTGCCCTTTGCGGTGCAGCCACTGCAACACGCCTTTGAAGCGCTGGGCCCTCGCCCCATGGAGGTGGCCGCCACCTTGCGGGCCAGCCCTCTCGATGCCTTCTTTTCGGTGGCCTTGCCACAAGCACGCTCGGGGCTGATCACTGCGGCCATCCTGAGCTTTGCCCACACCGTGGGCGAGTTCGGCGTGGTGCTCATGATCGGCGGCAACATCCCCGGCCAGACACGGGTGGTCTCCACCCAAATTTATGGCCACGTCGAAGCCATGGAGTACACCCAAGCCCATTGGCTGGCGGGCGGCATGGTCGTGTTCTCCTTTGCCGTGCTGATGGGTCTGGCCTTGCTGAAAAACCGCCACAACCGGGTGTGGCCATGAGCGAGCTGGTCATTCAACTGAATCTGCCGCGTGCCGACTTCGCACTGCAAGTGGATCTGCGCTTGCCCCAGCACGGCATCACCGTGTTGTTTGGTGCATCGGGCTCGGGCAAAACCAGTGTGCTGCGTTGTGTGGCCGGGCTCGAAAAAGCCCGAGGTGCGCACATCGCGATCGGCAACGAAGTCTGGCAAGACGACGCCAAGGGTCTCTTCGTGCCCACGCACCAACGCGCCATGGGCTATGTGTTCCAGGAGGCCAGTTTGTTCGCGCACTTGGACGTCATGGGAAACCTGCGCTACGCCTTGAAACGCTCACGCAGTGCGCAGTCCGGCAAAAGCCTGGAGACAGCCATTGAACTGCTGGGCATTGCACACCTGCTGCAGCGACAGCCTGCGCAATTGTCGGGCGGCGAACGGCAACGCGTGGCCATCGCCCGCGCCCTGGCCACAGACCCCCGCGTGCTCTTGCTGGATGAGCCCATGGCTGCGCTTGATCAGGCACGCAAGCAAGACATCCTGCCGTGGCTGGAGCGCTTGCGCGATGAATTGCACATCCCGATGGTCTACGTGACCCACTCGTCCGATGAATTGGCCCGCCTCGCCGATCACTTGGTTGTGCTCGAGCGTGGCAAGGTGCAAGCAGCAGGGCCAGCCCAAGCGGTGATGACCGCGATTGAACCCGCGGTTGTGGTGGGCCAAGATGCCGGGGCCTTGCTGCAAGGCCAGGTCATGGCGATCGATGCCCCATGGCATCTGGCCCAAGTCTCATTCCCCGGAGGCGCTCTGTGGGTGCGCGACAGCGGCTTGAAGGTCGGGCAGGCTGTGCGCTTGCGCGTGCTGGCACAAGACGTGAGCCTGACCACCGAAGAGCCACGCCACACCAGCATCCAGAACCACCTGCCTTGCGTGGTGGATGCCATTGCGGCGGATGCACACGCGTCTCAGTGTTTGATCCGGGTGCGTTGTGGCGGGTCATTCCTGCTGGCCCGCATCACCCGGCGGGCGCTGGCAGCACTGAACCTGAACGTGGCGTCCGTGGCCTGGGTGCAAGTCAAATCGGTGGCGATTGTTCAATGAGACTGGGCATCAAGCGCCTGCATTTTTTTGCACCAAAGCTGTCACCGCTTGCATGAAATCTGGCGGCACAGCCGCCACCTTGCGGCTGTCTCGCTCGATGAACACGATGCCGATTTTGCCGCGTGCCACCTCGCGGGCCGTGTCCAGACACTCCATGCGGTAGACCAAATCAAAGCCATATTTGTTGTAGTCCTGCGGCACCATGCTCACGCGCATGGTTTCACCGTGAAAGCCTTCGGACTTGTATTGCGCCACCATGTCGCCCACCACGATGGGGCGCCCGGCCACATTGCCTTCGGTGTAACCCAGCGATTTGAAGAAACGCACACGCGCCTCGGACACCAAAGTCAGCAGCTGCGCATTGTCGAGGTGCCCGCCCTGGTTGACGTGGCTGATGTAAATCTGGATGTCGGTGGCAAAAACGAACTGATCGGGAAGGTCAAATTGGATGCGGGGCATGTTGGATGGTCAAAGCAATACAGCCCCTATTTTCGCTGGTCCAGCGCCACATTAGCCGCGCTGGCGCGCCCACTCGGGCAGCGGCGCCGACTTGTGCAGCACGTCCTGGTGCAGCCACGTTGCGCTCTTGCGGGCACGCTCGGCCACTGTCTCCAGCGGCAGCTGCTGGTAGTCGTCGTTGAACACTTCAAAGCTGTAATCGCCCCGGTAACCGATGCGGTCCAGGCGCAGCACCAGATCGGCCAGCTGCTCGCTGTGCACGCCCTCGCCCGGGAACACACGGAAGGTGCGCGCTGTGGTCATGCGCTCTTCAAAGGTCGGGGTTTCCTGCCACATGAAATCCGACAGCTGCACCAAAAAGATTTTGGACGGGTCGAGCTCTTCGATGGCGTCCAATGAGGTCTTGGCCGCGAAAATGTGGAAGGAGTCCAGGCCGATGCCCAGATTGGGGCAATCGGCGCGACACACCACGTCCCAGCTGGTGGGGAATTCATTGACCGTGCGGCCCCAGGACAGCGCTTCATAAGCGATCTTGATGCCCAAGGGTACGGCCAGCATGGCCAGTTTTTTCAGATCAGCCGCAATTTGATCGAGGTCTTGTGTGGCGTGACGCGAGGTGGACGAACAGGCCAGCAAAACCTTGCTGCCGGTGGCCGCGCACATCTCCAGCATCGATTTGGCGATGTCGAGCTTGTAGCTGTGCAGGTGGCCTGACAGGCCTTCAAAGTCGCGCAAGACCTGAAAGCCCGTGGGCCGCATGCCGCTGGCCTGTACCGCTGCCACAGCGGCTTGTACGCCGCCCGGGTGCGTGACCAGATCGCGTGCCATCAGCATCACCTGAGAAAAGCCAGCGCCCTTCATGGCGACCAGCTTGGCCTCCAGCGTGCCTGCCATGGTGATGGTGTCCATCCCGTAGCCGTCGAGCAAGTTCATGACGGGCCTCACTTGTGCACGAGTTCAAACGCGACAGAGCCCAGCGCTGCGCGTGTGAGCGCACCCCGGTCTTCGGGGTGCAACTGGGTGGACTCGACAAACTCCACACCACGCGCCTTGAGTGCGGCCACCGCCTCGGCCACATTCGGCACGCCAAAGCCGATGCGTTGCAGGCACTCGGGGCTGTCGTCGGCATCCATCCAGGGCTCGGGTTCGATCAGTTGCCACAGGAAGGTGCCGCATGGGCTCTTCATCAGCTTGCCCTTGGGCAAGATGCCAAAGCGCTCATCATCGGGAATGCTGCTGAAGTCGAACATGTGTTCGTAATAGGTCTGCCAATCGGCGCTGCGGGCCGCGCCGATGTACTGCACCACGCCGAAGTAGCTCATGCCGGACAATGCGGGTGGGTTCGGGTCCACCGTGGGAATGGGCTTGAAGTCGATGTCGTAAATCGAGAACTCTTGCCAGCGGTCCACAAAGTAAAAGCGGCTGCCGCCCGGGCCGTGGATGGCCGGGATGTGCAACTCCATGGCTTGGGCATGGCTGCCCACGCTCCAAGCCCCCAGCTCCATGCAACGGTGGTGTGCTTTCA
>JACCDH011367574.1_pt1 | contig 14267 bp, 9 predicted proteins | sample 7442481 | NCBI WGS metagenome assembly JACCDH01 (sample SAMN15323433, study PRJNA562643) | freshwater metagenome | isolation source: river surface water | place: USA:Blue River Watershed | collected 2017-08-15
AACATAGTAGAAAGAAGATGAAAAGTTCGATGTTTTTAAAACCTTCATCAAAAAATGTATGGATGTATGTTATTTATTTTGTTATTATTGTAGCTCTTCTTATCGCGTTTGGTAAATACTTTCAAATTACACAAGAGTATTATGAGAACTTTGGAGATTTTTCACCCTATCATCCTGATAAACAGGCTAAAGTAGTAGACCAGATATTGATGGATGGACGTCTTAAAGAATATGAGAGACATAATCAATGTGATGGTGGTTATATCAATTTAGGTCTCCCTCCTCCTAATCCTATTTATTCTTATCCTACATTATCTTTCCATCCTTTACAACTTCCAGAAGAAACTGTACCAAAATATCAAGGTGAATTTGAAAAAGATTATCAAGTAGGTATTATGGGTGATGTTTAAACATCATTTTTTTTTATATTCAATTCATTTATATATTTATTTGATAAATAAATATAGAGATAAAGTAGAGAATGTTTTCAACATTAAGATCGAGAATTATGGGAACACCACAACCACCAAGAGTTGAAGTAAGTAAATTAGGTGAACAACAGGTATTTGAACCTGGTAGATTGATTGATTTATATCAATTTAACTGTCGTTATGAAGTATATAATAATCCAAGCGCATCATATGCAAGAAATAAGAGACTTGCTGTATGTAATGCTTCTTTACCGAATGAATTAAAAGGTAAATTAGAGAGAATAGCTGAGGCGAATCCTTATTTACGAGAAAAATTAAGTAAAGTGATAAATTTAAGTATAGAGATGAAAAATTTAATAAGATTCTTTTTAACAAAGGGTTCGTGTGGTGGTATGGTCACTACATTGAAGGGGGATAGAAGTGTAGATATTAAAATACGTTTTGTACAAGAATCTCAGGATTATGAAATCACTATTTATTTTGAAAAGATAGATTTTGATTTTGAGGATATAGAGATAATATCAACAGTGACACCTTTTGTATCGAATAAACAATTAAAAGTTTTACGAGAGAGAATTTTACGAAAGAAAGATGAAGGTATTCAAAAATATAGACAGAATAGAAGAGAATATGTTTTAGGAATGTTGGAGAATGTTATTTTAGAGAATCCGATATCAAGAACAAAAACGATGACTTATAACGAACAAAGAATAATGAAAAATACATTAACAAATAAAAAAAAATTAAAATCAGAAAAAGATAAATATATTCATTTATTTATTCAAAGTTTACAAAAAAATTATGAAAATTTACAAATTAATAAAAATATAACAATGAATGATATTAAAGAATTATTTAAATTAACACCTTATGAAATTGAAATTTTCTTTTTTATATGTTATAATGAATATATAATTTATTCACATCAGAAAAATAAAGTATTATTAAAAAATAAATTAACTGAAACAGGAAGTCAATATTCAATTGAACATATGGTTTGTGATTCAAATAAAGTATTATCAATCGGAACTATAACAAAAAAAAGAAAAAATTTATTTAAAACATCAATAACTATGAAAGATAATGTAATCAATATTATAGAAAATATCGAAAAGATAAATGAAGAATTAGATAAATATTCATTAAATTTAAATAAAATGTTGGGTATTAATCATTGTATAAATGAATTATTAAAAGACTTAAATAAATTAAATGAAGGATTAGATTTTGATAATCTTATTGAAGAGGATAGAAAAGTAATAATAGAAATTTTAAAAAAAGTTATTGAATTATTTACAAATAATCAGGATTTACGAAGAATATATATTGAAAATTATATTGGAAATAAAGGTATTAAAAATAAAATAAAGGCTGTGGAAATATTGGATAGAATCATACAATTATCAAATCAACTATTAATAAAAATAGATATACCAAAAGAGAATAAAAAAAGAAAAATAAATGAAATAACAAATATCAATATTGAAGAAGAATCTGAAATAAATCATGTCAAACGAATATTAAATAATAATAATTTAGAAATTCAAAATTCTATAGAAGAAGAATATGAAGGAAAAATCAAAGAATTTTATAAAAATATAAAAAAAAATAGCCAATATTTTGTGGGTCGTATGATAGAAATTTATCAAATATTTGGTAAAAATATTCAATATCAGATAGATGAAAAAAATTATGTTTTGATTTATAAAAATTTTATTCGTATTATGGTTTTAACATTAAATAATCCAAAAGTTAAATATTTATTAGACCATGTTTTATATAAAGATTTAACTTATGATACATTTTATAGTTCATTTAAAAAAGAGATATTAGAATCGAGTGTTTATCAACCTGATACAGAGAATATATCTTTTTATGATTTAAATATTGATTTAATTCAAGATACCGATAGCCGTTTAATTGATCATATATATATGTTTTCAGATTATTTTATTTATCATGAGGGTTTAAATAATTATTTTGATATTTTATGTAATAATATTTTATATTCTTTTTCAGAAGAGGGACTTTTAAAAAAAAATTTAAATATAAATGTAGATATTCAAAATGAAAGAATAGATTATACAGTAAATGTACCAGCATTAAATGAATTAAAAGAATCTATACAAAATATAATAGAAGAAAAAATCCAAAATGATAATCATTATTTAATACGTATATTGAATCTTGTTCAATTCAATAAAAAATATATTCAGTTTTTAATACAAGAGATAGAAAAAAATAATGATTTAAATGAAGAATTTAATATAATTAGTCAATCCTGGAGAAATAATACAAAGAATCAAATTAAAGAATTAGATATTAAAAATTTTTTACAAAAAAATGAATCAAGAATAGATAAATATTCAAAATTAAAAGATTTATTAATATATATTATTCATGACTCTAAAATTATATCTTCAATTATTCAACACATAATAGGTCAACAAAAATCAACTAGTCCAACAGAATATTCATTTAATCTTTTTTATTTTTTTAATGATTATTATAAAAAAGTATGTGAAACGAATGGATTTAATTTATTTTATATAGATTTAATGTATTTAATACAACAATATTATAAAGATGAAAATCTTTATGGAGATTTAGATTATTTTATGTTATATACATTTATTTTAAGTAAAGTAGAGGTAGTAAATCAGGATCATATATTTTATAAAAAAGCAGGTAAGAATGAATTATCACCTTATCCCACCGGATCAGCTAGAAGATTTACTGATTGTGTTCGTAATAATACCTATTTTATGGATACAACCTTCTCATATGGTAAAATTAATATATTAGAAACATTTATTTTTCAAGGATATAAACAAGATAATAATTTTTTTGATATTTTATATAACTATATTTTAAAATTTATTAAGGACCAAAATATACGTCAATATTTTGATTCATTAATTTTTGACCTACATAAAGGTATTTTAAGTGATGGTATGTATATAAAGTTAAAAATAAAAAGATTAAGGGAGTTATTTAATGAATTTATTAATCAATATTTTAAAGAAAGATTTACATTAAATTATATGAATGAAATTTATACTAAAAAAATAGATACTTATATTTTTAAAATCCCATCTGTTTTTAATATAGCTGGATATCCATATTTATTTACATTAACGAATAACAATTATACATTCGTACAACAACCATACCGTTTAATGTTTGAAAATATTTATCAATTTATTCAAGATAATAAAAAAAATGAAAATAATCCTATAAATATAATGACGAAAAATGTATTATATTTAATTCATTATTGTGTTATAAATAAACTAAAATTAGAAGATAGAACGGAAGAGAATAGAAATCTTATTAATATTTATGAATCAAATTTTAAAAATATAAATTCAAATAATATAATGAATACATATGAAAATTATTTAGAATTATTAATGAATATTTATCCTACAAATACTTTGTTTAAAGATTTTTGTCAATTTATTCAAAATGTAAAACAAATCAATTTAAGAAATATTGTTCATAATCCAAAATCGAATCAATATAAATATAAATATTTTTACGAAATTGGACTTTTAAAGAATGGAAATATGGAGGATTCAATAGAGATTTGTAGATTATATTCAGAATATCTTAAAAGACCATCATTTACTCATTATCAAATATCCAGCTTCTTTGGTTATTTTGCACAAATATTAAAAGATCAACCAATCAATCAATTTATAAAAAAAAATACTTTAAATTTATTAAATGAAGTATATAATCCTAATTATACACACAATAGTACATTTATAGATGAAGAAAAATATCAATCTTATTTAAAAATATATAATCCCATTCAAGAATTAATGAATCAAATTGAAGAATCACTTCAAAATCAACGTATAAATATTGAAAGAGGAAAAAAAGAAATTATTCATTTAGAAGGATTAATTCGTCAATCTTCTGGTGATTTAGAAGTCATTTTAACGAATAAAAATAAAAAAATGAGAGAATATGATACAATGTTTAAAAAAGCGAAGATGGTATCTTCACAAGTTTTAAAAAACAGTAAGATGCCAGAAGTAATACAAATATCAAGTGAGATAGAAGAAAATTCACCAAATAAGTTTATACAATTAATGGAAGAAAAATATGAAAGACCTCCTGAAAGAAGAATGATTTTACGAAAAGACCCTTATTATCAAAATCCAGAATTTAGAGAATTTATAAATGAATTTAAAAGAAGAACTGAAGAAATGAATGTTATACGTAAAGCAAATCAACGAACTATTTTAATTAAAAATAAAACAAATGAATTAGAAGAGAAAAGAAGATTATTAAAACAAAAAGAAGATGAACTTGAAAATTATATACAAGAACAAAAAAGAGTATTGATACCTATTCGTCAACAATTAATGATTCGTAATATAAATAATATAAATGATATTGATAAAATGTTATTAAAAATAACAAAAAAACTATCAATATTAAATAATCAAATAGAAGCTAATAAAAAAAAAAAGAGAGAATTTTTTGATGAAAAGAAGAAAATAATTAATAATGTACGAATTATATTTAATACAATAATACAATATCAATCCATCATGGAAAATCCTCAAATTAAATTCATATTAGAAAATTTACCAAATATATATTTAAATTATTCACCCTATTCTAGTGGTTTTGAATTAGGTAATCCAGGATTGGTTCAAGCATTTGGAGGAAAGAAAAAATCAAAATCAAAAGATTCAAAAAAGAGAAAGTAAATTTATATTTTTTTTATATTCAATTCTATTTTAAATGAAATTCAATTTAAAATAAAAAAGAGAAGAAAGAAGAGAAAGAAATTTAAAATGAGTGAATTTTTAACGATATTCAATAAAGAGACGAGTCCTGTAAATGAGATACCAGTAGAAGAGCGTGCGATAGATTTTCCATATCCTCTAGATCACTTTCAAAAAGAAGGTATTTATCGTATTTATAAAAAAGAGACTATTTTAATCACAGCACATACGGGTTCAGGTAAGACTGTACTGGCGATATATGCAATCGCGGAGTGTTTTCGTTTAAATAAGAAGGTAATTTATACGAGTCCTACAAAGAGTTTATCAAATCAGAAGTATGCGGAGTTTGTGGATAAATTTGGAGGGAAAGAGAAGATTGGTATCATGACGGGAGATATCAAGATGAATCCAGATGCACCTTGTTTAATCATGACAACTGAGATTTTAAGAAATATATTATATCGAGATGCTGTTCAAAAGAAGGATGAACTACAACCTACATCCTCAATGATGACATCATTGAAAGTGGAAGATATAGGTGCAGTGGTTTTTGATGAAGTACATTATATAAATGACCCAGAGAGAGGGAAGGTATGGGAGGAAGTCTTCATTTTACTACCACCAGATGTGACTTTAGTCTTACTTTCAGCAACCATTGATAAACCTGAAGAGTTTGCGGGGTGGTTAGGTAATATGAAACAGAGACCGATTCATCTAATACCCACTTCTCATCGTGTTGTACCATTAAGACATCATTTTTACAAGAATGGAAAATTATTGGAGATATTGATGGAGGATGGTAAGTTTAAAAATTATGATGTAGTGAAGAAGAATTATATGAGACAAGATATGAATCGTATTATGAATGAGGTAATCATATATTTAAAGGAAGAGAATCTACTACCGGTATTATTTTTTACATTTTCCAGAAAGAGATGTGAAAAACTCTGTCATAGTGTACAGGGTATACAACTATTGGATCATAAAGAACAGAGTGAAGTGAAGAAGATCTTTCAACATTATTTACACAAATACAAAGATATATATGAGAAGATACCACAATATCAGGAGATTTATGATTTAATGAGACGAGGTATCGCTTATCATCATAGTGGTTTAATACCGATATTAAAAGAGATAGTAGAGATTATGTTTGGAAGGGGATTAGTGAAAGTATTGTTTGCGACGGAGACATTTGCGGTAGGAGTGAATATGCCTACGAAGACGGTAGTATTTAGTGACTTGGAGAAGTTTGATAATAAAGGAAGGAGATATTTAAGAACGGATGAGTATTTACAGATGAGTGGAAGAGCGGGTCGTCGAGGGTTAGACAAGATTGGAACAGTCATTCTCTTACCAACGATGGATTTACCCGATATGAATCAATTAAAGAGTATGATGACGGGTAAGAGTCCAAGGATTAAATCACAATTTATCCCGAATTATCAATTTGTATTAAAGACGATGATGAATAAGATACGCGAGGGGGAGGATAGTGATTTTACACATATGTTTTTAGAGAAGACATTAAGAAGAGAGGAAGATAGGAAGGTAGGAGTAAGAATGATAAAAGAGATGGAGGAGTTAGAGAAGAGTATGAAAGAGATAGAATTAAAGAATGAATTTAATGAAGAATTCTGTAAAAAGATGGATGAGTGGATAAAAAATAAGAAGAGATTAGATGATCATTTTATGATGGTAAAGGGTAAAGATCGAAAGAAGTTAGAAGATGAACAGAAGAAGATAGAACAGAGCATCACAGATTTTCAGAAGAAGAAGTTTATTTATTTGGATTATGAGGATAAGAAGAATGAATATTTAAATATGAAGGATGATATGGATTATAATGATACAGTAATGAATGAGATGACGGAGAAGATGACAGAGATATTAGTGGAGAAGGAGTATTTGAAGAAGGAAGGGGAGGAGATAGAATTTAGGGAGAAGGGTATCACAGCGATAAGTATAGGAGAGGCGGATGAGATATTAATGACGGAGATGATACATGGTGGATACTTGGATGATTTAACATTTGAGGAGATAGTGACATCCTTAGCAATCTTTGTGGATGAGATAGATAAGAGTGGGGATGAGAAACATATCGATGATTTGAATATATCATCAAAAGTGAAGAGGAATTATAAGGAGATGGTAAAGAAGGTAGAAGAATGGAGTGATATAGAGAGTAAGAGGAAGTTATATATACATAGTGATGAGTATTATGAGAATTGTATACATTTGGATATGTTAGAACCGACATGGATATGGTGTAGGGGAGGTAGTATGGCGGAGTTATATAAGAGTACAGAATTGTATGCGGGTAATTTTGTGAGAGGTATGCTTCGTTTGAATCAATTATGTGATACATTAGTGAAGATAAGTATAAATAATCATAAGATGGAGATAGCACAGAAGATGGAAGGTTTTCAGGAGAGATTAATACGAGATTTTACAACTATCACATCTTTATATGTGAATTAGGAGATATAAAATAATGATTTAGAGGAGAGATGATATCAATAATTTTAGACCAATCAAGTATAGTAAAAGAAGAGCGTTCAGATGGTAAATCATCGAGTTGAGAAGAGATGGAGTAGATATGAATTTTTTTATGAAGAATGAGGAAGAGATGGAAGAGGATAAAGAATTGAGGTTCAATAATCTCTTTTATTTTAGATAGAAAGGAGAGGTAAAGAGAGATGAAGTTGTAAGGTGTTAATTTATGATGTTCAAAGAAGAGAGAGAGATAAGATGAGGTATAGATATGAAGATTTGAGTGAAAGATATCTTCATTTGTGTTTATTTTAAATTGTATATATTTTTGTTCAATAGGAAGAAAAATAGATAAATAGGGTTTATAATCTAATTTGGGTATATCATTGATATGAATAGAGAATAGGGTATAAGATTGTAAATAGGTAGATAATACAGAATGTATAGGGAGATGTTTATCAAAAGTAGAAGAGAGAGGTAAATGAATAAAAGAAGTAAAAGTAGAAGAATGAGAGAGATATAAGAGGGAGTAAAAGAGAAGAGTAAATGGGATGATATGAGATGGTAGAGATGAGATGAAGGAATAGGGGAGATGATCTTCAAGAATGAAATAGGAGAGATGAAGGGTTTGATAGGAGTTTAAAAAGGGATATAATAGTAGATAGAGTTTTTTAGTGGGGATGAGAAGGAGAAAAGGATCTTCGATATGATGTTGAATGGAAGAATCAAAAACAGATTGTATTTTGGATAATTCTTGAAAATCGGTACTTAAAATTAGATATATATCTTTTTTATGTGTTGAATGAGGAGACATTCTTTATCTATTCTACTCTTTTTTTTATTTTTCATTTTTATACAAAATGAATCATAAAAATGTAAAAGTGTTAGGTTTTGTGTCTAAAGCCACAAAAAAGAAGCTCCCTCTAAAGAGGGACTCCAGTGCGACCCCTCTCCCTTAATGGGGTGGGGTCGCCTAGTCAGGCTTTGCCTGACCTTATCCAGATAACCATTCTACTTTCAAAAAATCATAAATATTATTTTTTATATTCATTCTTTATCTTAATATTTGAATTTAAAGAAAAAAAGTTAAAAAAAGATAGTTAAGAAGACTCAAAAAGAGAATGAATCGATGCATAGGATATACGAAGACGGGTAAAAAATGTAGAGCACCTTTAAAAGAGGGGAGAAAATATTTTTGTTGTGATAGTCACAAACCATATAATAAAGAGATTATTGAAGAAGATGGATGTTGTATATGTTCAGAGACAGATTTTAAAAAAGGTGAATTAAAGATGTATCGTTGTGGACATGCAGTACATAAAGAGTGTTATCAAGAATGGTTAAAATTTTCTACTTATAAAGAATCAGTATGTATGGTATGTAGAGAACCGATTGAAAAAAAATTGGAGAAGAAGATAAATGATGAATATGATATTAATGATAAGGGTGTAAAAATAAAGAAGTATACAACTTCAGTAGAAGAGTATAAGAATTTTTATTTTATACAAAATTTAAAATTGGATAAAAAAAAGAATGAATTTAAATCATTTTCTTTTCCAAAAAAAGATTTAATTGAAAAAATATAAAAATAATTAAACGTTTAATTGAATATAAAAAAAAAAAGAGAATAGAGAGAAGAAGAGGTAAAAAATGGAAGTAGAAGAACATGTATTAAAATCAAAGTGGGTATTATGGTTTCATAAAGTGGATGATGAAAACTGGAAAGAAGATAGTTATATAAAGGTATATGATATAGAGACATATGAGGATATATTATTTGTGATACAGGAGATACCGAATATAACATCGGGTATGTTTTTTTTGATGAAGAAGGGTATTTTTCCAACCTATGAGGATCCACAGAATCAGAATGGGGGATATTGGTCATTAAGAATAACAAAGAAGGATTCATATGATATATGGCAGAGATTATTATATTATATTTGTGTAGATCGAATTACGAAGGATGATAAGATGAATGAACAGATTAATGGTTTTACGATATCACCGAAGATAAATAATTGTATATTTAAGATATGGACGAAGAATTATAAGAGTATGAAGGGTGATTATTTGAGGGGTGATATAGAGGGTATAAATCCGGCAGATACATTTTATCTACAACATCGTGCAGATAATTAGTAGTATTTTATATATATTTTTTTTGGTGAATGGTTCTTATTTAAAAAAATAAGAAGAATGTAAGATAGAAAAGAAGAATGAAGGGAGATATATTTCATTTGGGTGATATAGGTAAAGTATTAGAGAGGGAGATACATAAGAGAGAGAAGATGGAGTATAATAAGAAGAGATGGGATATATTAGATGAAAAATATCGTATTTTTCATAATCAATTATTAAAGTGGACTTTTGATATAAAGAGTTGGATGTTAATAAAGAGTATGACGAAAAAACAGAGAGGATGGATGAATTATCATTTAAGAATGATAAATATGGAGAGAGTACAATTTACTAAATTTTCAAAGATTTTGGAAAAATCATTGAATGAATGGGAAAAAGACGAAAATTTTATAAAAATCCAACCTTTATATACAAAATTAGAGAGAATATGGAGAAGAATTGAGTTTTCAAAAGAGAAGATAGATGAAGTATATGAGATGAAAAGCATGATAGATTCATTAGAAGATATTCAAATGAATGAAAAAGAAGAAGAGAGTGATGATGACAAGTTATCCTCTAAAGAGGATAACATGTTGCTTTCTGGAAGTTCTAAAGAACTTCCCAAGAAAGCTAAAGATTTAATTTAATGAATAGGTATCACATTCTCAGATCTTAAATCAAGTCTATCATTATTTTTAAAATGAACACGATTTACTTGATATTTCATTTTATGAAAAGTGATAAATGTTCTTTTTCCTTCAATTAATTGAAAAGTAGATGGAAAAGGAGAATTATTCTGTATCCTCCAATTATATTCTTCTATATAAGGTATATCTTCTAAATCTACTTTCATCTTCTTGTCATTATTTAATTCAACCAATATATATTGATTATTTACTACATAATATACATTTGTTATCATATTATTATTTTGACACCATTTTTTTTGAAAAAGTAAAGCTGAATTATAAGCATTCTCCTTTGAACCCAAGTCTTCAAAATAAAATAACTCCTTTACCTTTATATCTTGAGATAAATATTCAAATGTATAACGATTATCATATTCTCGTATATGTCCCACATATTTCTTTGTATTTTTTGGTAAAATCATTATCATATTCTCATCAAACCCTTTTTTAATACCTAATAAAGATGATAAAGACTCCATTCTTACCTTTTTATTCTATCTTCTATCTATTTTTTTATATTCGTTTTTTAATGATTATCCTTAATCATTGAAAATATTCACCAAAAAAATATTAAAAATACTCTTAAATCTCAAGTTTAGGAGCGACTGCTAAAGTAAGGTTTCCTAATGAACCCACCGCAAACTTAATCACCAGTGGATAATTATTCTTCATATATAATTCAATCGAATTACATAATGATGTACACTTCGCAAATAATTGAAGATGTTTTAAGTTATAATATCCCTGAATGATCTTATCTTCATCTCCCAATAACTTGAAAGATAAACCATTCTGGAATTCACCTAAAACAGTCTCTTGATCCGCAAAGTCACCCATTCCTCCCAATATTAATTGGTTTCCTACACTCTTAATCTCTATAACCTCCGTCAATAAACTCATGTCACGACATATCTTGTTAAACTCATCTGATGGCATCGTTAATATAGACTCAAACTTCGTCGATGGTGCCTTGAAATTTACTATATCTAAATCAATAAGTTTGAATTTAATTGTTGATTTTCGATTCTTCTCACCATTCACTATCGTGATTCCTAATGTATTCATATCTGACTCTTCCATAAAAAATGTAAGTGTGTCATTTATGGTTAATGTCTTAATAATCTTAAATAAATTTACCATATTTACACCAATGGTCTGTTTATTCTTACAATAATAATATTCAAAGTTCGCCGCCTCTAACTTTAAATGAACCAATATCGTCTGTGTTGAATCCATCGTGATTATCTTCATCCCTTCTTCATTGAACTCAATATTCACATCCGCAAGGATATCCTTCAACGACTCAATCAGTGTCTTGAAAGGATTCACTTGAATCGTCTTTACTTCTAGTACTAAATTTGACATCTTCTCCTTAATATATTTTTAAACGCACTTTTTCTTTAAGTTCTTTTAACGAACGTTTTTTATTTTATTTTTTTATTAAAAAAAATATAAAATTCATTCTTCTTTTTTTTTCTTATCATTTTTTTTAATTTAAAGAAAAATGAAAAAATTGAAAAATTGAAAAATGAAAATGTATGTAAAATAATAATTTTTTTATATTCATTTTTGAATATAAAAAGAATAAATAAAAAAGTATACAAAAATAGTTTTTTTCTTCATTTAACCTTCTAGTGGAGGAAGGTCTTCTCCTTCAAGTTGAATTAGAGTCTCTTCTTTTTTAACTTGTAAAATGGAAGGGGATATCTTTTTATAACGAACCGGTTTTTCAATCACCTCTTCTTCACGCTTAGGTAGTTTCTTTACTTTCTTCTTAATCTTTTTCACCTCTTCTATCTTCTTCTCTTCTTCTTCAATAAACTGGTCAAATGTATCAAAATCCATATCATTCCTCATCTGTTCCTCTTCCTCCATTAAATCAACAATGGATACCTTCAGAATCTGTGTATAATATCTTTTAATCATCTCATTAAAAAACTTATAAGCTAGATCAATCTGTTCTGTACTACGACCACCCGTGATAATTGTCTTTCCTGTCTTGAAAACTGCGATTGTCACCTTCTTACAATCACCCGGTCCATCACCCAATCCTTTACCCTTACAACGCGTCTCACAATTACATCTTCCATCCTGTGCTTCTCCTTTTGATTTATTATAAAAATAACCAATAATCAATCCACGATATTTCTCTGGTTTCTTTACAAAAATATCGGGTTCATGTGTGTGAATACATGTAAGAAGTATATTTAAATCCAGTTTAAAACAAAGATTAAAATCCGAATTAATCATTGTCGTCTCAAATTTTTGAATATTTAACTCATCAATCTTCTCTTGAGGCATCTCAATAAAAATATCTTTACACTTCTTCATCTCCTCCAAAAAAACCATACACGATTTAACTCCATCAATCTCCTCCTTCGATCCCGTTAATGTGATCTTTCCATTATTAAATAATTTTACATTCACTATTTTATAGTTCTTTCCTGCTTTTACATATACCGAACAACAATTGTAAAAATGATCATTCTCATCCTTATTCTTCTGTCTACCCTGCTTTTGATAAATCGCAGTCTCCGCTTGTACAAGTGTCTCCAAAAGTTCATCACAATCCGTTTTTACTGTCGGATTGATTAACTTCTTATCATATTTGATATAAGGTCGACGATACTTCTTGATAAATGCCTCATCATAACGAATTTCCAAATTATGTGTCTTGATTCCCTGAATAGGATACTTCTTTGTCTTGTCAAAAAAACTATCAAATATCTTCTTTGCAAAAAACGTGATTAATTTTCCTAAATGAAGAGTCACTGTACTTTCACTCATCTGACACATCGCTGATCTAGTTGAGATAACATAATTTGTCGGTTCTGGTATCTCCTCCGCTTGTTTTACCGACATCTTCTGTACTATCTCGTGAATACGAACATCCGATTCTTGTAAATCATCTTTGTTCTTCTCAATCTTCTCTAAATTCTTCATGAATTCCATTGCAAACTCATCATCAGTAAAGTCCATTTTATATTTTAACTTTTCTTTAAGTACTAAATAATCTTCTTTCTTTTTTTTTAAGTTCAATTCATTTCAGAAAGTTGAATTCACTTTTTTTTTGAACTTGTAGAATGAAAGATTCATTTTGAAAAATAAAGAATTAAGTGAAAAAAAATAAAGAGAGAAGAGATAGAGGAAGAGATGATAAAGATTGAAAAATGGATGTTCTTATTCATTCTATTCATTTTTCTATTTTTTTTAATTTTAGAAAGATATTTAAGAATGAAAAGAAGAGAAGGATTTGAAAATTTATCTGGTGTCAGTGGTGTTCCTAATCAGGATGAAGAGACTACTTTAGTTATTATTTTTGGTAAAAATAATAGTGATGAAAGAAAAAAATTAAATGATTATTATGAATCAACTTTAAAAAATTATGTGGGAGAGTTGAATATAAAAAAACTTGATATTTTAAAAAAAAATGAAGAAGTTGAACAAGAAGAGATTGTGAATGAACCTCAAGAAGTGACTGAGAATGAAGAGATTGAGACTGAAGTTGATGATGAAGGTTTTAAAAATAAAACAGAAAAACAGATACAAAAAATTTTTAATCCTACAAAACCAAATGATAAAAAAAAAGAACCACCTATACCTGTTCCCAAAGTACCTCCAAGACCAATACCTTCTCCACCTGTACAAGATTTTTCAGGTTATCAAACATTACCTTATGAACCTAAACCTGTGACAGCTGTCACTGGAAATAATATCGCACCTGCAAATGTTCCATCTTCTCCTGTTGTTCCTGCTCCTCAACCAAAACCAGCACCTACTCCTTCAAG
>JACCDH010651763.1_pt1 | contig 14266 bp, 7 predicted proteins | sample 7442481 | NCBI WGS metagenome assembly JACCDH01 (sample SAMN15323433, study PRJNA562643) | freshwater metagenome | isolation source: river surface water | place: USA:Blue River Watershed | collected 2017-08-15
AAGACTACACAAGATTTATTGACTTTGATCAGCTATCCTCAACCAGCAGCATCTGCTGATCGTTGGGTGAATTTAGATGGTGATGTAATCAATAAAGGTTGGGAATTTGGTTTAGACTATCAACTAGTTCGTCCTGCTTACAGAGGTGCATTTGGATGGGATGTGAATTATAACATGTCTTTCTTAAACAACAACGTAACTGGATTCGGATCTACTGTGCTTAACACAGGTGAGGTTTCTGGACAAGGTTTATCTGGTGCTTACGCACAAACAATCCGTGATGGTTCTCCTTTATTCACTTTCGTAATGCCTACATTCTTAAGATTTGATGCTTTTGGAAATGGTGTTTACGCAAATGGTGCTAAGGATGAAATTCAAGGATCAGCTTTACCTACATTCAATGCAGGTTTAACAAACAACTTTACATATAAGAAACTAACTGCTAGCATTTTCTTTAATGCAGTAACTGGATTCTATGTGTACAATAATACAGCTAACGCCTTATTATTAAAAGGTAGTTTGAAGAATGCAAAGAATGTAACAAGAGAAGTTGTGAATTCAATTGAGAATTCTATCAACCCAGGTAACGTTTCAACTCGTTTCTTAGAAAAAGGTGATTATATCCGTCTAGCAAATGCAAGCTTAAGTTATGCATTAGATGTGAAGCAAGGTTCATTCATTAAAGGATTGAACTTGACTTTATCTGGTCAAAACTTAGCATTATTCACGAAGTACTCTGGTTTAGATCCAGAGGTGAACGTGGACAAATCTAGAAACGGTGTTCCATCTCGTGGATTTGACTATACAGCAACTCCAAGAGCAAGAGTAGTCACTTTTGGTATCAATGCTCGTTTTTAAATTTATAAATAATCAATACACATGAAAAATAATTTCATCAAACAAACTACTACTTATATAGCTGCAATTGCAGTTACATTAGGAGCAGTCTCTTGTTCAAAATTAGATGAACAAGTGTACGGTTCTAAATCAGTAGCATCAGCTTCGACTGGATCGTCTACTGCTGACCTTAACTCAGTTTATGGTCAATTGAACCAATTGTCAGGCCAATATGGTTGGCATGCACTACAAGTACACTCTACTGATGAGTTACTTGGACCAACCCGTGGTACTGACTGGGATGACTTTGGTACTTGGAGAAAAATCCATTTACATGCGACAGATGGTGCGCATAATCAAATTTTTGATACTTGGAATGGTTTAAATGGTGCTTTATTCCAAGCTACTTTAGTAGCAGAAAAATCTACAGGAGCTGCTCAAGCAGAAGGTAAATTTTTAAGAGCCTTCTTTGCAACTCAAGTAATGGATATCTACGGACAAGTTCCTTACAGAGCTGCTGCAGATGGTCCAGATAAAATTCCTGCTGTTAAAACAAGATCAGAAGCTTTTGATTGGATTATGAAAGATGTTGATGATGCGATTGCTGGTTTACCAAATTTTGGTACTGGAAGTGATATGCACAAGGCGAATAAACAAGCTGCTCAGTTCTTGAAAGCTCGTTTGTTATTGAATAAGGCTGTTTACAAAGCAGATCCTAAGACACCTACCACTTTCTCTTTTGTTCCTGCTGATATGGACCAAGTAATCACTTTAGTGAATGCAATTGAAGCTTCTGGCAAATTTGCATTGTCTACTGGATATTGGGATAACTTTAAGTGGGATAACTACCAAAAATCAACTGAGTTGATTTTATCAAGAGCATCTAATGGTCCTGGTAAAGCAACACAAACAGGTGGTAACACTGGTGTGACTTGGGCAACTGGTATGGGAACACACTACAACCAAGCATTCTCTGGTTGGAATGGTTTCACTACAACTGCTGATTTCTACAATTCATTTGCTGACGGTGATCAACGTAAAACTGCAGAATTAGCAGGTGCAACAGAAGTACATGGTCTAACTGCTGGATTCATGGCTGGTCAACAATATAAATATGTTGGTGGTAAAAAAGTAGAAGTGACTGATCGTTCTGGTGGAAAATTAGTTTTCACTCCAGATGTAAGCTTATTCTTCTCTACAGAATCTAAAGGTATCAGAACTAATAAGTATCCTTTAAAAGGAGATCAATTAGGATTTAACGAAGAAAACGAGTTTGTAATCTTCCGTTTTGCTGACGCTTTATTAATGAAAGCAGAAGCATTATTAAGAACTGGCAAAGCTGCTGATGCATTGGTGATTGTAAACAATATCAGAAAGCGTGCTGGAGCAACTTCTTTGTCTGCACTTACATTGAATGATCTACTTGCTGAAAGAGGTCGTGAATTGTACTTAGAAGGTTCAAGAAGAACGGATATGATTCGCTTTGGAAAGTATAATGATCCTGTAAACGAAAGACCATTAAAGTCTGACGCATTCAGAGTTGTTTATCCTATCCCTAACCAAGCTGTTTCTTCAAACCCTAATTTGAAGCAAAACTTCGGTTACTAGGATCTACCAAAAATAGTTAACCTATTATAGAAAAGGCCGTGGTTTACCACGGCCTTTTTGTTTCCAGGAAGGTTTCATAAAAATTTAAACCTCCCAGGAAACAACTATTATGATTTTAGGCGGGCGTTTACGCCCGTGTTTTTTGTTTCCCGGAAGGTTTTGTAAAATTTAAACCTCCCAGGAAACAACTATTATGATTTTAGGCGGGCGTTTACGCCCGCCTTTTTGTATTTTTATGAATACTATAAGACCTTGATTTTATGCCAAAAACATACTTATTCCTTTTCGTCACTTTGTTTTTATTCGCTTGTACAAAGTCTAAAGATGGTCAGCTTTTTGAAAAAGTTGAAAACAGTGGAATTCAATTCACCAATACGGTGACCGACGAGAAGGACAATAATATTTTCAAATACCGTAATTTTTACAATGGTGGTGGGGTAGGTATTGGCGATATCAATAATGATGGATTGGCAGATGTGTTTTTTACTGCCAATCAAGGGGCTAATAAATTGTTCTTAAATAAAGGGGACTTTAAATTCGAAGACATTTCTGATAAAGCAGGCTTCTCAAAAAAAGACCAGTGGAGTACGGGCGTGACCATGGTGGATATCAACAACGATGGTTGGCTGGATATTTATGTGGCCAATGCAGGAAATATGATGCAAGAAGACCTACGTAAAAATCAATTATTCATCAACAACCATGACCTCACTTTTACGGATAGTGCAGAGGCGTATGGTTTAGCAAACAATGGATACACCACGCATGCTTCTTTCTTTGATTATGATATGGATGGTGACTTGGATTGTTTCATGGTCAACAATAGCCCAATCCCAGTGAACACTTTAAACTATGCGAATGCAAGAGATATCAGAGCAGAAAATTCAGCAGTTGCCAATTTTTTGAAAGGAGGTGGCGATCATTTATATAAAAACGAAGCTGGAAAATTTGTAGAAGTATCTGCTGAAGCTGGTATCCATGGCTCTTTGATTAGCTTTGGATTAGGAGTTACTATTGGGGATGTGAATGGTGATGCATGGCCAGATGTCTATGTGTCCAATGATTTTTTCGAAAGAGATTATTTATACATCAATCAAAAAAACGGCACATTCAAAGATGAAATAGAAGCTTATACAGAACACAATAGTATTGCATCAATGGGTACTGACATGGCTGATGTCAACAATGATGGCTATCCAGATATTTTTACCACAGAAATGTTACCTGACAATGATTTCAGATTAAAGACAACTACCTCTTTTGATAACATTGATATCTATCGCTTAAAAGTAGCTAGTGGATTTTACCATCAGTTCATGCACAATGCTTTGCAATTAAATAATAAAAATGGCAAGTATAAAGAAGTAGCGCGTTTTTCGGGTGTGGAAGCAAGTGATTGGAGTTGGGGTGAAATGATCTTTGATGCAGACAATGATGGCTATAATGATATTTATGTGAGTAATGGTATTTATCGTGATTTAACCAATCAAGACTTTATAGATTTCTTTGCCAATACCATGATTCAAAAAATGGTCTTGTCTGGTAAGAAAGACGAGATCAGTAGTATCATTGAAAAAATGAGTAGTCAGCCCATACCAAATAAAATGTTTAGGAACAATGGGGATTTAACTTTTAAGGATATGGGTAAGGACTGGGGCTTGGATATCCCTAGTTTTTCCAACGGCGCAGCTTATGGTGACTTAGACAACGATGGCGATTTAGATATGGTGGTGAACAATAATAATATGCCAAGTTTTGTATTTAAAAATAAGAGTAGAGAAAAAAATAAAAACGGATATATTGGATTTAAACTAAAAGGCTTACCACAAAATACCAATGCAGTTGGCGCAAAAATTAATGTATTTATTCAAGGGCAAATTTTAAGTAAGGAAGTCATTCCTGCAAGAGGATTTCAGTCTTCTGTGGATTATAAACAAATCTTTGGATTAGGAAAATTTACAACAATTGATTCGGTGCAAGTGATCTGGCCTAATCTAACACAAAGCATATTGAAAATTCAAAAACTAGACACAGTATACACTATTGATCAAGTTACACAAATCGTTAAACCATTTGTAGTTCTGCAAGAAAAAGTAGCGCCATTATTTGAAGAAGTAAATGCCAATTTTGAAAAACATACCGAGGATGATCATGTAGATTTTTATGCAGAAAGAATCATTCCAAGAATACTATCCCAAGAAGGCCCAAAAGCGGCCAGTGCCGACATCAATGGTGATGGGCTTGCGGATCTATTTATTGGGGGAGCTAATAACAAGGGCAGTCAAATTTACCTTCAATTAACCAACGGAGATTTTAAACCAAAGCCTCAAGCTGCATTCTCTGCATTTACAAGTTATGAAGATGTGGCTGCAATATTTTTTGATGCGGATAAGGATGGGGATATGGATTTATTGGTGGGTTCGGGCGGTAACAATCGATTATCAAACAGAGGAGAATTGAATCACCGTCTTTTCCTAAATGACGGTAAAGCTAATTTTACGCATCTTGCGGATGCATTCCCTGTTTTTGAATACAATACCGGTGTGATGGTGCCATTGGATTATGATTTGGATGGCGACCTTGATGTATTTGTAGGTGCTCGTAATACGCCATTAAAATATGGTGTAACGCCATCTAGTGCTTTGTATCAAAACGATGGATCTGGGAAATTCAAAGATGTGACATCGACAATTGCACCAGACTTTTTAAAATTAGGCATGGTGACCAGTGCAGTTTGGGGTAAAATAACAAACAAGCAAAGTTCAAGTTTAATAGTGGTAGGGGATTATATGTATCCCGTGATCTATGCCTTTGAAAAAGGTAAAATGGTGGAGCAGGCTTCGAACTTGAATGGAATGAGTGGTTGGTGGCAGTCTATTCAAATGGCAGATATCGATGGCGATGGTTTTCAAGATTTAATCATTGGCAATATGGGCGAGAATGGCTATCTAAAACCAACACCAACAGCGCCGATAAAACTTTGGATCAATGATTTTGATGGTAATGAGAGTATCGATAAAATTTTGACAAGAACAATTGATGGGAAAGATGTTCCAGTATTCATGAAAGGCGAAATGCAAGAACAAATACCATTACTGAAAAAAGAAAATTTGAATTATGAGATCTATGCTAAAAAGGCCTTTCAAGAATTATTTAAAAAAGAATTGGTAGATAAAGCTGCGATGAAAATATATAACTATACCAGTTCTATCATTGCTTGGGGTAAGGGGAATGGTCAATTTGATATTCAACGTTTACCAAACGAAGTACAATTTTCTTCATTGAATGCAATGCTGTCCACAGATGTCAATGCAGACGGCAAAACAGATCTAGTGCTGGGTGGAAACCAATTTGGATTTCTACCTCAGTTTGGTCGTTTAGATGCAAATTATGGACTGGTATTAATCAATAAAGGCAAAAGAGTATTAGAAGTAGTTGAAGATAAGCAGTCGGGCTTAGCCATTACAGGACAGGTAAGAGATATGGTCTTGTTTCAACAAGGCGTACAAAAAAAGGTATTATTTTTTAGAAACAACCAGGCGCCTGTATTCATGAAATTAAAATAATAGTATGTTGTTTAAATATATCCATAGATCAAAGCAGGTTGCATCCATTATGATATTGAGTGCAAGCCTTCTTGCATGTAATACAGCAACAAAGGATACCCCTTTATTTGAAGCTTTATCGGCTGAGCAAACAGGAATCCAATTTGAAAACAAATTACATCCCAATGAGGAGTTCAATATGTTTCATTATATGTACTATTACAATGGGGCTGGTGTAGCGACAGGTGATTTTAACAATGATGGCAAAGTGGATATCTTTTTTGCTTCCAACGAGGGAGACAATCAGTTGTATTTAAATAAAGGAGCATTAAAATTTACAGAAGTCAGTAAAGAAGCGCAAATTCCACAGGATAGTGCTTGGAATACGGGCGTATCAGTAGTGGACATCAACAATGATGGTTTATTGGATATCTATATATGCAGGCTAGGTAATTTTGAAAAATTTATATCCAAGAATCAATTATTAATTTGTGTAGGTATTGAAAATGGTATTCCAAAATACAAAGAAGCTGCTGCTGAATATGGCTTAGATTTTTCTGGATTTAGTACGCAAGCAAGTTTTTTTGATTACGATCAGGATGGGGACTTAGATGTGTTTTTGTTGAATCATTCTGTGCATCAGAACGGCACATTTGCGCCAAGGACTAGCTTCATGGGCACATTTGATCCATTATCAGGCGATCGTATTTTTGCCAATAATAATGGGCGTTTTGAAGATGTCACAAAAGCCTCAAAAATCAACAGCACGGCTATAAGTTATGGATTGGGTGTAGTGATGAGTGATATTAATTTGGATGGCTGGGTAGATATTTATGCTGGGAATGATTTTCATGAGAACGATTACTTGTACATCAATCAAAAAAATGGCAGCTTTAAAGACGAGCAAAAGGAAAGACTGATGCATACAAGTCAATACTCTATGGGCGTAGATGCGGCAGACTTAAACAATGACGGATTTCCAGAGATTGTATCAATGGACATGTTACCTAAAGATCCTTATATTTTAAAGCGCTCTTTAGGAGAGGATGATTACGATATTTATCAATACAAGATATCAGTTGGCTATGACTATCAGTTTACACGTAACAACCTACAATGGAATCGTCGTAATGGCAAGTTCAGTGAAGTGGGTATGTATGCTGGTATGTTTGCAACAGATTGGTCATGGGCCACTTTATTGATGGACTTTGACAACGACGGCTACAAAGATATTTTTGTCGCGAATGGCATCCCTAAGCGTATGAATGATATGGATTATGTAAACTATGTATCCAATCAAGAGATTCAAGAAAAAATAAGGGATAATAAAATGGGTGAAAAGGATATGGCATTGATTGATCGTTTCCCTGAAATTAAAATTCCCAATCAATTCTTTTTGAACAAAAAAGGTTTATCATTTGATGATAAGGAAAAAGCGATTGTCAATAATCCTCCCTCTTATTCCAATGGTGCTGCATACGCAGATTTTGATAATGATGGCGATTTAGATTTAGTAGTCAACAATGTCAACGACAAGTCATTTATTTATGAAAATAAAAGCAATCAAGATACAACAGCTCATTCAGTTTCAATAATACTAAAAGGAGCAGCAAAAAATATCAATGCCATAGGTGCTAAGTTGGTGTTGTTTACGCCAGGTGAACTAAGAACTTACGAAAAGTTCCCAGTAAAAGGATTTTTATCAAGCATGGAGATTCCATTGTCTATTGGATTAAAAAATACCATAATTGATTCTGCTTTTTTAATTTGGCCTGATAATCGTTTTCAAAAAATCAATCCTGCCGATTTTAAGAAAAAGCAATTGACCCTAAATTATCAAATGGGCTTACCAATATTCAATTATGATTTAATCAATCAGCATTGGCCACAGCAAACAAAGGAAATGTTGGATTTTACAGCAGCATCTGGCATTCAATTTAAACATCAAGAAAATATCTTTCAAGAATTCAATAGAGAACAATTGATTCCGCAAATGAATTCTACAGAAGGCCCTGCATTAGCGGTAGGAGATATTAACAAAGATGGGCTTGAAGATATATTTATTGGAGGAGCTAGAGGATTTAGCGCCGCATTGTACTATCAACAAGCCAATGGTAAATTCATTATATCAAAACAAGAAGCATTTCGATTAGATAGCAATTACGAAGATATTTGTGCTGTGATGGCAGATGTGAATAAGGACGGATTTAAAGACATCATTGTTGGTTCTGGAGGCAATGAATACTATGGAGAGGATAAACATATGATGCCAAGGGTTTACCTGAATAGTGAAAAAGGACAGTTGACTTTATTGAATGATGCGATACCAGTATACAATCAAAGCTCTGATATTATTGCTAGGGATTTTAACCAAGATGGCGCAATCGACCTGTTGATTACAAGTAGAGTAAAGGCCATGGATTATGGAGCACCAATTGACAGTTATTTATTATACAATACCGGGGATGGACATTTTAAAAATGTAACTGCTTCAATAGCTCCTGATTTAATTGGTATTGGATTTATCACTAGTGCAACAGAAATGGACGTGAACAAGGATGGCAAGATGGAGATATTGCTAACGCATCAGTGGGGTGGTATTGATATCTTATTTCCCTCAACTAAAAAATGGGAAAAATCAAATGCGACTAACTTACCAGGCTGGTGGAATTTCATTTCACCTGTAGACATTGATTTAGATGGCGATATGGATTTTATTGCAGGCAATTTAGGATTGAATACAAGATTAAAGGCGTCAGAAAAAGAGCCTATCAGTATGTATTATAATGATTTTGATGATAATGGAAAATTTGAACAGATTATTACTTTTTATTTACAAGGAAAAGAAATTCCATTTGCCAATAAGGATGAGATACAAAGACAGATCCCTAAAATAAAGAAATCATTCCTATATGCCGAAGACTTTGCTAAGGCTAATTTGTATGATATTTTTACGAAAGAAAAACTAAAAGCCTCTAAACTAGTGAAGGCATACCATTTTGCGAATACTTTATTCATCAATGATGGTAAAGGTCAATTCACAGCTAAGGTTTTACCATGGGAAGCTCAAATCACTGCATACAAAGCAGCAGTGGTGACAGATGCCAATGGAGACAAATGGCCAGACATTTTAATGATGGGTAATTTTTACGACAACAATGTACAAATGGGTAGGTATGATGCGGATTATGGCACGCTCTTAATCAATAATGGAAAGCAAGACTTTAGTGTTGCGCCTTTGAATGGATTAAGTGTTAAAGGTCAAGTGAGACATATAGCACCAATTAAATGGAAGGATCAAGCAGCTTATGTATTGGGGATGAATTCAGATAGCCTAAGACTGATTGGATTTAAAAAATAGCTTTTATTAAAATACTGGATAATTGATGGTGGACTTCCACTTTTGAGCATCTGGTTCCTTTATTCTATTGGTATTGTAAATGACGTATGGAATTGCTGGACTCGTTCTTTGTTTATCTCCTAAGTATTGCTTAGTTGCCAAAAGCGCATTATAAACAGTAGCAGCATCACCAGTAACAGAAACAGAAAGTAATTTGCCTAAAACCATTTTTTTAAGCGAGAAGGGTGGCTTTACCTGAATATCCTTTTCAATAGGGATCGCTACTTGGGTAAATACTTCATTTTCATTGATCCTTGTAATATTTACCATTGGGTCATTTTTTACTTTCACATTTTGTGCAGCAATATATTGTTCTATTTGAGCGATCATGTCATAAACTTGAACCAAGGTAGGCGTATCCATTAGCACTTGATCTAGAGCAATTAAGCTAGAATCTTGTACTCTGGTTTCTTGAATGTCAAATCCATAAACACCTTTGACAGTATTGTAATAATTTCCTGCAGCAGAAAGAATGAGATCAAGTTGACCTTGTATTTTTTTTGCGAATAAATAATTTTGAACTCTAGCAATAGGTGACCAATTGGTATTCTCCATGGAAGTTTCAAATCCAATGATTGCATTTGTACTTGTATCATCAATGATTGAAAATTCCACTGGTATTTTTATAGCATCAAGGGTCAGTTCTGTTTGAATCGTTGCCACCATAGTACCAGTCACGTTTAATGTAGTTTCCTTTGGCATCCATTCAGACCATTTAGCAGTCTGCATCATGCCTCTAATGACACTAGGTGCAGATTGATGGACTAATTGGCTCCCCTTAATAGAAATCAGCTTTGGTACCAGAAGATATACTGCCATCAAGCCCAAAAGGAGGATTGTTGATAATAGGAATACAATTTTACGCATAAAAAAATGGGATTGGGAGCGCTAAATTACAAAAATCCCCCTTCATAAGTACCCAATTTTGACTAAAATGGCTAAATTAGCATATTGAAAAAACTAGGCGCCATATTATTCTTGGGCATTTTGCTTTTTAACGGATTTGGATACCGATTGGTATCTAATTACTTTGACCAAAAAGCAGCCAGTCAATTAGTTAATCTAATTGAAGAAAATAACTATGACGAATCTTATTTAGTTACGATTAAGACGCCAATCAATCTACCTTATTACGCAAACAATCCTCAATTTGAAAGAGTGGATGGTGAGATTGTGATCAAGGGCATTGTGTATCAGTATGTGCAAAGAAGAATTTACAACGACAGCCTGGAACTAAAAGTACTACCCAACCAAGATCGTTTGCATATCAAAAATGCAAGAGAAGATTTTTATAAATTAGCACAAGACCTTTCTAACACGAGTGCAGATAAAAAATCTGTTCCATTAGGTAAGTCTACTGCAAAATTTATCAGTTTTGATTATATCCAACAAAACATAAACTGGCATCTAGCTCCAGTTAATTTGGCGAATGTAACGACTGGTTATCGTTACGCTACGCGTTTAATAAGCAATTATTTAACGGTACAAGGTCCGCCTCCAAAAATGATTGCTTAATTTTTTACGCTTGCAATGAAGTCATGCTTAAGCAGGGGCTTCAATATTCGTGCATTTGCTTATAAAGCTTTGCCAATTACTTTTACTATCAACCGATCTCAAATGAATAAAATATTTGTGGTATTGCTATTTGCAATAGCAGTAGCAGCTTGTAACCAGTCTAATGACTATAAAAAAATTACTAATAACCCGGATTTATATGCCTATACAGTGCATGAATTGAATCAGGTGGTCATGGGTAATAACTTTAGTCCAATTGTGGCTTCAAGGAACTACGCCTATGCAGCGATTGCGGGATACGAAGTGGTCGCAGCGGGCAATCCAACTGCATACCAAAGTTTAGCTGGACAATTAAAAGGCCTAGCTCAAATGCCAAAACCAAAAGATACTGCGAATATTGATTTTCCGTATGCAGCATTGGTAGCCTATGCTACAGTAGGCCAGGCAGTGACTTTCCCAGAGGGAAGTATGCAAGATTATACAGATAGTTTAAGAAAATTAGTTAAATCAAATGGCATGTCGAGTAAAATGGTTCAAGCATCTGAAGCATTTGCTAAGGAAGTAAGTACGACCATTATTGCATGGAGTAAAAAAGATAATTATGCGCAGACAAGAAGCGCTGAAAGATACACTGTAAAAGATTCTCCAGGACGTTGGGTGCCAACACCTCCTATGTATGCATCTGCAGCTGAGCCACATTGGGCCGAGATTAGAACAATGGCCATTGATAGTGCCAGTCAGTTTAGACCTTCACCTCCACCTGCATTTAATGTAACAGATAAGAGCAGTGAGTACTACAAGAATTTAATGATGGTGAAAAATGCTGGGGATAGTTTAACGGAGGAGCAAAAGCATATCGCTAATTTTTGGGACGACAATCCATTTAAAGTGAATGTAACCGGTCATGCGATGTTTAGTACCAAAAAATTCTCCCCTCCGGGTCACTGGATGAGTATTGTTGGGATTGCAAATAAAACAGCTAAGTCGGACTTTAACACCGCTGTATATGCTTATGCTAAAACAGCGATTGCAATATTTGATGCCTTCATACACACTTGGGATGCAAAGTATACTTACAAAACAGTTCGTCCAGAAACGGTGATCAACAAATACATCGATCCCAATTGGAGACCGCTTTTACAAACGCCGGCCTTCCCTGAGTATACTTGTGGGCATTCTACCATTTCATCCTCAGCGGCAGAAGCTTTAACAAGTGTTTATGGCGATAATTTTGCCTATACAGACTCTACCGAATTAGAATTTGGTATTGAAAACAGAAGCTTCAAGTCGTTCAGGCATGCTGCAGAGGAAAATAACTGGGCACGATTTTACGGGGGTATCCATTTTCACAATTCTTGTCTTAGGAGCACAGAAAAGGGTCAAGCTTTAGGAAATTATATCGTTTCCAAATTAAAAATGAAAAAATAGAATTCAATTGAACTGAATTCTATTAATATTAAACTAACTCATGAAAAATTCAATAATATTAGTGGCATTGTTTTGCCTTGGCTTTATTCATCAATCCAATGCACAAGGTTGTGTGGCTATTAGAACAGTGGGCGGATTGTGCACAATGGAACACGCAGGTATGCACCAAGAAGACAGTTCAAAATGGACTTTGAATATTAATTACAGGTACTTTACTTCTTATAAACACTTCAATGGAAGAGACGAGCAAAAATTCAGAGTGGAAGAAGGTTCGGAAGTCATTAATTATATGAGTGCAATGGATTTTAATTTATTAAGAAACATCAATAGTAAATGGATGGTAGGCATCAATATACCACTTGTCAACTATGATCGTACCTCAAAATATGAACACTTAGGCAATACCAGTCCATATCGTTTTGCAACGGCAGCTAGAGGTTTAGGTGATATTCGTCTTGCTGCATATAGATGGTTGATTGCACCCGATGCCAATAAAAAAGGCAATTTAATGGCAGGACTAGGTATCAAATTACCTACAGGTAATTTTAAAGCGCAGGATGAATTTCAATATGCAACTAACGCGCGAAGAATTGGTTATGTAGACCAATCTATTCAACCAGGTGATGGCGGATTTGGTGTTACTGTTGAATTAAATGGATTTAGACAAATTAATACAACATGGAGTGCTTATGCTAACGCATTTTATTTATTGAATCCTAGGGACAATAATGGTGTGAGTACAGCAAGAGGTGGAACGCCTTCTGCAACTGCAATCAAGTATACTTCGAATGTGATGAGTGTGGCAGATCAATACATGGTTAGGTCTGGATTCAACTATAGCAAACAAGCTTGGGCTTATTCATTAGGCTTAAGATATGAGTGTATTCCAACTTATGATTTGATAGGAAAGAGCACAGGATTCAGAAGACCTGGTAATATATTATCTGCTGAACCTGGCGTAACCTATATGTATAAAAAATATAATTTTTTCCTATACACTCCAGTGGCTATAAGACGTGAAAGACCACAGAGCTATCCAGATATTGTAAGAACTAATCTTACAGGAGTTTTTGCAAGAGGAGATGCTGCATTTGCTGACTACAGTATTAATGTAGGTATGAGTTTTAGATTCTAACTAATGACTTCTAAAATAGCGAACTGATAGCAACCTAGTATAAAAAATTCGTTGTCATTACCAACATTGTGTGTAAGGCCAGTCCAATGATCTTTTAATTGCGCAGGCCTTATACCATGTTCTTTAAAAGTATACCAAGTTACAAAGGAGTCAGCAGGTTGATAATTAAAGAGACAGAATAACTTTTTATTTTCAAAGGAACGGATGAACCCAGCAACATGAATATTATGAGGAGTCATCCAAGTCACATTGCTAAAGTCGCTCAAAATAGGCAATGTTTTTCTGATTTGAATTAGCTGCTTCGTTTCATTAAAGATGCGATATTCTATACTTCCTTTAATTTTCCTCTGTTCATTTTTAGTCCAGTCAATGATTGGTCGATGCATCCACCTATTGTCATAATTTTTTCCTGGGTCATTTAAATAACTATAGTCATTGGTGTAAGCCATCTCATCGCCATAATACAACATGGGAATACCGCCCATGAACATCGAATGTGCTTGCATTAAAATAATTTTTCTCAATGCGTTTTCTATTTCACCTGCATTATCCCATGCTAATGCTTTTTCTAATCCACATAATGATGCGAGGGATCCACTAATGCGGGCATCATTTGTTTTTGGATTGACAGAAAATAAGGCACCTGCTGCAACGGATCCATCATGACTACCAGCATAATAATTTTTTAAAAAGGTTCTATGATGATAGGGGTCAAAACCAGTACTTGCTATGATTTCGTCGTCATAACCCAATCCGATATCGTCATGGCATCTAGTGTAGGAGATCCAAGTACAACCG
>JACCDH010800066.1_pt1 | contig 14264 bp, 19 predicted proteins | sample 7442481 | NCBI WGS metagenome assembly JACCDH01 (sample SAMN15323433, study PRJNA562643) | freshwater metagenome | isolation source: river surface water | place: USA:Blue River Watershed | collected 2017-08-15
TCCTGGTAAATGCCGACCTAGAAGCGCTGCCAGCCGAAGAAGACGCTTGGTATGACCACCAATTGGTTGGGCTCAAAGTTATGCGCGATGGTGTTGAAATTGGCGAGGTTATTCGTGTCGAGCACCTTCCGGCCCAAGATCACCTAATCGTCAAGTTCGAAGACCGTGAGGTCTTTGTTCCATTTGTGAAAGCGATCGTCCCAGAAGTTGACGTCAAAGCGGGCACCGTAACCGTCACACCGCCGAACGGCCTTTTCGAAGAGCTGGTTGAGGGGGAGTAATGCGTATTGACGCGATTACGATCTTCCCCGATTACTTCGCTCCACTGGAAATCTCACTACTTGGCAAAGCCCGAGAGAAAAACCTGCTCGATGTTCACGTGCACGATCTTCGCGACTGGACTTTCGACAAGCACAAAACCGTTGATGATTCGCCTTACGGCGGAGGTGCGGGAATGCTCATGAAGCCCGAGCCATGGGGTCTGGCATTCGATGACATCTTGGCCGAGGACGGCGAAACCGTCGTGATCTTCACCAGCCCGGCCGGCGAACAGTTCAAGCAGGCAACCGCTCAAGAACTCTCTGCCGCAAAACACATCGTTTTCGCCTGTGGACGCTACGAGGGTATCGACCAGCGAGTTGTTGAATACGCTCAAACCAAAGCCAAGGTTCGCATGATCTCGCTCGGTGACTACGTGCTCAACGGCGGTGAGGTCGCCGCCTTGGCAATGATCGAGGCTATCGCGCGCCTAATCCCTGGCGTTATCGGCAACGCCGAGAGCTTGGTTGAAGAATCACACTCCGACGGCCTGCTGGAGTACCCGAGTTACACCAAGCCGGCTAGCTGGCGCGGGTTCGACGTTCCTGAAATCTTGCTCAGTGGAAACCACGCCGCGATAGCTGCCTGGCGCCACGAACAGCAGGTGGAACGCACAAAAGCCGTGCGACCAGACTTGCTCGCCGACGACTAAGCGTGGCAGAATAGACAGGTTGCCAACCACCTAGTGTCTCTGCCGCAGGGGAGCGTGGTTTGCTAGAAATCAGAAACACCAAACTAACCCGTTGCTGACCTGCGCGCAGAAACAGAGAGCGAACAAAATGCACATTCTTGACGCCGTAGACGCGAAGAATCTAAAGACCGACATCCCAGCCTTCCGCGTTGGTGACACAGTCAAGGTCAACGTAAACATCATCGAAGGTAACCGCAGCCGTGTTCAGGCTTTCCAGGGTTACGTAATCCGTCGCTCCGGCCACGGTATCCGTGAGACTTTCACCGTTCGCAAGGACTCGGGAGGTTTCGGCGTTGAGCGTACCTTCCCGGTTCACTCGCCAATCATTGACTCGATCGAAGTTGTCACCAAGGGTGATGTTCGTCGCGCCAAGCTTTACTACCTACGCGACCTGCGCGGTAAGAAGGCGAAGATTCGCGAGAAGCGCGACAACGCAAAATAGTCGATGACTGACTCAGGGCTCGAAAAGCGCCCGCGAAAGCAACCTCGAGAAACAAACAACAAGCTTGTCCTGACTTGGCGCAAGCTGAAGAAGAACGTTTTCTTTGCTTTCTTCGTTGATGTTTTTGTAATCATCGGCTCAGCTCTGGTTCTTTCGCTCATCATCAAAACCTTCCTGATTAGGTCGTTCTTCATACCCTCTGGCTCAATGTTGGAGACTCTGCGGATTGATGACCGAATCGTCGTCAACCAGTTGGTTCCGGCTCTCGCCCCGATCAATCGCGGTGACGTAGTGGTATTCAAAGACCCTGGTGGTTGGTTGACTTCCATCGAGGACGCCAAGACCGGTAACTTCTGGAACGACGCGCTCGACGAAGTACTCGGGATCTTCGGCCTCACGGCGCCAGACAGCAGTCAACACCTCGTGAAGCGAGTGATCGGTGTTCCCGGCGACCACATCGTTTGCTGCGGCGAAAGCGGCAAGTTGAGCATCAACGGCGTTGAAATCACCGAGCCTTACCTGCCAAAGGGGGTTGACCCGTCTTTCAAGAACTTCGATGTAGTCGTGCCGAAGGATTCTTACTGGGTGATGGGTGACAACCGTGCCGACAGCGAAGATTCGCGCTATCACACCGACCTTCCGAGTAAGGGATTCGTAGCCAAGCGATTTGTCGTGGGCCACGCATTTGTGATTACTTGGCCTCAAAAACACTGGACCTGGTTGGGTAGTTACCCAGATGTCTTCAAAGACGTACCCAACAAGTGATTTTGAACGTCAGCTCTTTGCAGCTGGCGTGAAACAACTCATCGCCATAGATGAGGTTGGCCGCGGAGCGATTGCCGGCCCCGTCGCCGTCGGCGTCACACTGACTTCACCCGAAACCTACAAAACCGATTGGCCAGCAAAACTTTGCGATTCGAAACTCATGAGCGAAAAGCAGCGCGAGGAAACTTTCGGAGCAGTCGTCGATTGGGTTGATCAATGGGCCGTTGGAATGTCATCGGCCGAAGAAATCGACAAGATAGGTATTTCAAAGGCGCTTGCTCTCGCCGCCGAACGGGCGATTGAACAGCTGACCTTCGATGTTTCGACCACGAGAATTCTGCTTGACGGTAGCCACAACTGGTTGGGAAATCGCTCATACGGAGTTCTCGTCGCAGTTCGCCCGAAAGCCGACCGTGATTGCGTCTCGGTGGCGGCGGCATCTGTTTTAGCCAAGGTCACCAGAGATCGCCTGATGGTTGACCTCGCTGCGGATTTCCCCGGCTACGGATTCGAAGGGCACAAGGGTTACGCTTCGGCGACGCATATCGAAGCAGTTCGAACCCTTAGACCAAGCGCTCAGCACAGAGTCACCTGGCTCGATCGAATTCTCGGAATAGACTCTTAGCAATGGACGAAAACGAATTTGAAGAGTACGAGCGCAACGCCGAGGTTGCTCTCTACCGCGAATACCGCGACGTCGTCGGCACGTTCAAATACGTAATTGAGACCGAGCGCCGCATTTACTTGGCTAACGAGGTTGAGTTCAAACGTGTCGACGCAGGTAACGACTTCTACTTCGAAGTCAACATGAATGACGTGTGGGTTTGGGATGTCAACCGCGCTGACCGCTTCATCAAGAGCGTCAAGGTACTTACCTTCAAAGACCTGAACATCGAAGAACTCTCGGGCAAGGCCTTCGAGCTGCCTAAAGAGCTGGCTGTCGGCGAGTAGTTTTCCACAAGTCACAACTAAGGTCGTTTGAACTGACCTTTTTAGGCGACCCTTGTTGCCATGACAAAAGCGACTAGGCGTCACGTCTTAGGTATTTATGGCGAAAGGCTCGCCGCGGATTACCTACTGTCTCTCGGCTATGAAATCATCGAACGCAATTGGCGATGCGGCATTGGCGAAATCGACCTCATCGCAAAAGATCGCGACCGTTGGGTTTTTGTTGAAGTCAAGACTCGCAACTCAGCCGGATTCGGCACCCCTTTTGAGGCGATAACCGAAGAGAAACTCGCTCGGCTAAGGCGGCTCGTAGGGGAGTGGTGCCGGCTTCGTCAGGTTTCTGGAGTCCAAGTTCGAATCGATGCCATCTCTGTTTTGGTCGACTCGGGGCGCGTGAAGCTAGAGCATCTCAAGCAGGTTTTCTAGTGGCCTTAGCGAAGACGAAGGCGGTTGCGCTTTTCGGTTTGAACGGCACCCTCATCGATGTCGAAGCCGACATCTCGAGCAACCTACCTAACTTCATCCTGGTCGGGCTCCCAGACACCTCGCTAAGCGAGGCAACATCGAGGGTTCGAGCCGCATGCAGCAACAGTGGTTTAACGCTGCCGGGGCGACGCATCACCGTAAATCTCTCACCCGCAGAAGTACCTAAGCGTGGCCCATCCTTCGATCTGTCAATCGCCTTGGCCGTTTTGGCTGCGGCTGGAGTCGTTAGCGAACAGTCTGTTGCTGGGTGGCTACATATCGGCGAACTCGGTCTAGATGGTTCGATTCGAGGCGTGAACGGCGTTTTGCCAGCTGTCCTTGCTGCTAAACGACTCGGGTGGCGAAATTTCGTGGTTCCGCTTCAGAATCTTGCAGAGGCTCAGAGCGTCTCAGACGTCGAACTCAGGGGGTTTGATCACCTGAGCCAAGTAGCTTCGTTTCACGGTTCAACCACCCCTGTTCGAGAATCACGTCCATCAGCGGTGCCAAGCGGTGCCGAAGCTTCACAATCGCTGTGTTTCTCTGATGTTCTTGGGCAACAGGAAGCTATCGAAGCTATGGTGGTTGCCGCTACCGGCGGGCATCACATCCTGATGGTGGGGTCACCGGGAAGCGGCAAGACCATGCTTGCCGAGAGGCTGCCCTCGATTCTGCCCGAACTAACCATCGAGCAGGCGATCGAAACCGCAGCCGTTGAGTCGCTCTCGGGTTTAGCCAGAGGGGTTAGCCAAGTGCCGCCCTTTCGAGCGCCCCATCACAACTCATCGGCATCGGCACTAATTGGCGGAGGATTGGCGGTTCCTCGACCGGGGTTAATTTCGCTCGCCCACAACGGAGTTCTGTTTCTGGATGAGGCTCCAGAGTTCCAACAACCAGCGCTCGAGGCACTACGGCAACCACTCGAATCGGGGGAGGTGCTGATTTCCAGAAGTGCGGGCATGGCAAAATTTCCCGCTCGGTTTCAACTCGTGATGGCTGCCAACCCTTGCCCATGCGGATTTCTCTGGGATTCGAAGAAAGAGTGCAAGTGCCCCTCGCTGGCCAGGTCACGCTATTTGAACAAACTCTCGGGTCCGCTCCTAGACAGAATCGACATCTCGCTGCGTGTGAGGCAAGCACCAAAGGCGATGCAAACGATTCGTGGCGATTCGTCCGCTAACTTGCGCCAAAGAGTTATCGATGCAAGAAAACACGGAGCGTCTCGCCTAGCAAAAACTCCATGGTCGCTAAATGCTCAGGTACCCGGAACATACCTTCGCAGACATTGGAAGCCGGCTGCTGGCGCGATTGAAAAACTTGATCTTGCCCTGGAACGCGGAGTCATAAGCATGCGCGGATACGACCGATGCATCCGCCTCTCATATACGCTGGCCGACCTAGATCAAGCTCCGGGCCCAACCCACGAACATATCGCTAGGGCGATGTTCCTGAGAGGAGCAGACCTTGGCTGACGGTCTCGCACTAAGTCGCGAAGCCCAAGGCAACGCGATCTGGACGATTTTGGCCGAACCCGGAGACGAACTAGCTGGCCTCGTTCGCCTGACGCTCGGAGCTAGAAATTCTGTTGATTTTCTTATCGCGGGTCAAAATGCCGAATTTCTAACGAAGCGAGTTCTACAGACTGAATACTCCGAACTCGCCAAGGAGCGATTCGGCGACCTGCAACACGCTCTCCAAAACGCTCTTCAACGCTGGATGCCAAGACTCTCAGAGTCGCATTTTCAAAGTGTCGTCAAAATCGCCGGCACGCTGGGAATCCGCTTCGTTACAGCAGACAACCAAGAATGGCCTACCAAGCTCTCAGATTTGGGTCTTGCCATGCCAGCCGGCCTCTGGGTTCGAGGCGACCTCGCCGCTATTGAGCCTGCCGTTTCGATTGTCGGGTCAAGAATTGCGAGCAGTTACGGCCTCTGGGTGTGCTCTGATTTCGTGAGCGAACTAAACGATCTGGGTTATCGAGTTGTCTCTGGCGGAGCATTTGGCATCGATGCAGCTGCACATAGCAACGCTAACAACTTGGGTGCAGCGAACTTCGCCGTGATGGCTGGCGGGGTTGATAACTTTTACCCAAGCGCCAACAGCGAACTCCTTAGAGAGGTTTCGAGACTCGGTGCGGTTATGTCTGAACTGCCGCCCGGGGCTAGGCCAACCCGCTGGCGATTCTTGCAACGCAACCGTCTCATCGCTGCTCTAGGCCAGGCCACTTTGGTAATCGAGGCGGGTCACCGCTCCGGGGCAATCAACACCGTAAATCACGCCACCGCTCTGGGGAGGCTAGTGGGTGCAGTACCTGGGCCAATCAATGCATCCACGAGTGACGGTTGCAATCGACTTATTCGAGACGGCTATGCCCAACTAACCGGATCGCTCTCTGACCTACGAGATTTACTAGGCGTTCGAGCCGTTCAGCAGGATTTTGACTTTGCTCTGGCTCCACTGGAGTTGCGAGCGGCAGACGCGCTAACCGCCCGCCACCAAACGCTAACTGCGTTAGGTACAAAGTCAGGGCTGACTCCTCATGAACTAGCTATAGCTCTGGGCAGTTTGGAACTCCAAGGTTTGGTGCAGCGTAATGACCGCGAAATGTGGCGCAAGAGCCTTAACCTTTGACTGTGGCAACGTTCGAGAGAGTCCTTTACGACTACTGCGCGTACCTGGAGTCAGGTCGCGGTTACTCGGCGCACACCATCAAGGGTTATAAGACCGACGTCACCGAGCTGTTTGAGTACCTAGAGAAGATTGGTGTCCAAGAACTAGCCGAAATCAAGTTGGACGCGCTCCGAGACTTCCTTTACGAACTAACCGAAAAGGGTCTCAGCAAAGCTACGATGGCGCGAAAGAGCGCTTCTATTCGCTCGCTTAGCTCCTGGGCTTACAAGCAAAACCTGATACCAACAGATCTAGGGCTGCGTTTGCGAACACCTAAGTCCTCGAGAACGCTACCCAAAGTGGTTGGACGCGAGTCCATTGCGATAGTCTTCGAGCTTCTTGAGAGAGCAGCCACACCCGAGAATCCCGGTGCCCTGCGCGACCGTTTAGCGGTCGAGCTGCTCTATGCCAGTGGGGCGCGCGTGAGCGAACTTGTGGGATTGAACCTGAGTGACATCGACTTGTCAAGAAATCTGCTTCGAGTGCTAGGAAAGGGCGGCAAACAGCGCATGGTGCCGTTTGGCGCACCGGCAAGAGAGGCTCTAGATGCCTGGCTGCGTGACGGGCGCGTGACTTACGAGAACGAAAAGAGCGGTGACGCACTCCTTCTTACTTCTAGAGGTCAAAGAGTCGGAGTCCGCCAGATTTATTCGCTCGTCGCCGGGTTGCTTGCCGAAACCCCTACCGGCGCAGCTGGCCCGCACTCGCTTAGACACAGTGCGGCAACACACCTCCTAGATGGTGGCGCTGACCTTAGAGCAGTGCAGGAACTTCTGGGGCACGCCAGCCTAGGCACGACTCAGATTTACACGCATGTGAGCATTGAGCGCCTCAAAGAGGGCTACAAAGTTGCTCACCCTAGGGCGTAATCGGCAGAAGCCTGCTCGGCGCTAATCCGCCAATCGTGACCAGTGGCGAGAGGTAGCCGGCATCCGTTCGGAGTGCGAAGTGCAGGCAGATTCTCGGTTTGCAATGGTTTTCGTACTCTGACGCGTTGCAGACAGCGCCGATGCGCTCGCCGACTAGGACGCGCTCGCCGACCTCTAAGTCAGAACAGACCGGTTCGAGGCTCGTTCTAAGGCTTGCCCCGTGTTTCAAAGTGATGACCCCTCGGTTTACCACCTTGCCGACAAAGGCAACTTCGGCGCTCGCGGGAGCGAAAACGGCCTCCCCTTCCTCAACGAGGTAATCCACCCCGCGGTGCCCGGCAGAGTAGTCACTAGCCGGCTGGCGGTACTGATTCACAAGCTCGGGGGAGTCGATTGGGGCTCGCCAGTTTGAACTGGCCTCCGCCCTTTCGGTGAAGCTGAAAACCAGCATTACAACGAGCAGCAGCATGAACTTCGGATCTCTCACCAGACAATGCTCGTTCGGCTTTGCAGAGCCACAAAAGGCTAGGTGAGAACGGTGGATAACTGCTATGCTTTTAGAAGCACTCGACCTTCAGGTTGAGTGACTTCGCGTGTCGAACATCGGCAAACACCATCAGTCCCTCGGGCGGTTTTTGTTGCGGCACCAGGTTTGCCGGCAACCGCCGGCAAAGACAACTGAGAATAAGGAGCACTGCCATGGCAGTTGTAACCGTTCGCCAGCTACTTGACGCTGGCGTGCACTTCGGGCACCAGACCCGTCGTTGGAACCCAAAGATGAAGCGATTCATCCTGACCGACCGTTCGGGCATCTACATCATCGACCTTCAGAAGTCGATCTCGCACATTGACCGTGCGTACGAGTTCGTCAAGGAGACTGTCGCTCACGGCGGCACCATCCTTTTCGTCGGCACCAAGAAGCAGGCCCAGGGCGCGATCGCTCTCGAGGCACAGCGCGTTGGTCAGCCATACATCAACGAGCGTTGGTTGGGTGGTCTTCTGACCAACTTCCAGACCATCCAGAAGCGTCTTTCGCGTCTAAAGGAACTTGAGGTCATGGACTTCACCGGCGCAACCAAGACCGGTCTTACCAAGAAGGAACTTCTGATTCTTCGCCGTGAGAAGGACAAGCTCGAGAAGTCGCTCGGTGGTATCCGTAACGTAACCAAGACCCCTTCGGCGATCTGGGTTGTTGACACCAACAAGGAGCACCTCGCAATCACCGAGGCTAAGAAGCTAGGCATCCCGGTAATCGGCATCCTGGACACCAACTGTGACCCAGATGAGGTCACCATCGGTATCCCTGGAAACGACGACGCAATTCGCTCGGTTGGTCTTCTAACCCGCGTGATCGCAGACGCCGTCGCCGAGGGCCTAAAAGCAAAGCACTCGAAGGTTGAAGAGGCTGAGCCTCTAGCTGAGTGGGAGAAAGAACTTCTCGAAGCTCCAGCTGTAGAAGCTCCAGCCGCGGCAGCCGAAGAGGCTCCAGCAGCAGAAGAGACCAAGGAAGAGGAGGCCAAGTAATGGCTAACTACACCGCAGCAGACGTAAAGGCCCTTCGCGAGCGCTCCGGCGCTGGCATGATGGACTGCAAGAGCGCTCTTGACGAAGCCGATGGCAACGTTGAGAAGGCTCTAGAGGTTCTGCGCCTAAAGGGTCTGAAGGGCGTCACCAAGCGTGAAGGCCGCACCACTTCGAACGGCTTGATCGTCGCTCGTGTTTCGGGCAACACCGGCTGGCTAGTCGAGCTCGCTTGCGAGACCGACTTCGTAGCCAAGGCCGACAAGTTCATTGCTCTAGCTGAGTCGGTTGCCGACGCAGTTGTTGCCGCTGGCGCATCGACCCTCGAGGAGGCACTTGCTGCCGACCTCGGTGGCAAGACCGTTGCAGACGCAATCAACGACGAAGCCGCAATCATGGGTGAGAAGGTTGAGCTTCGCCGCATCGCTTCTGTGAAGGGCGACGCAGTTGACGCTTACCTACACCGCACCAGCAAGGACCTACCTCCACAGGTTGGCGTCCTTGTTGCTTACTCGGGTAGCGACGCAGAGACCGCTCACGATGTTGCAGTTCACATCGCAGCGTTCTCGCCTGTTCACCTGCACCGCGACGACGTTGACGCCGAGCTTGTAGCTACCGAGCGTCGCATCGCCGAGGAGACCGCACGTAACGAAGGTAAGCCTGAGGCTGCTCTTCCGAAGATCGTTGAAGGCCGCGTAACCGGCTTCTTCAAGGAGAACGTGCTTCTAGAGCAGGACTTCGCGAAGGACAACAAGCTCACCGTAGCTAAGGTCCTAGAGAACGCCGGCGTAACCGTTGCCGAGTTCGTTCGCTTCCGCGTTGGCGCCTAAGTAACTTTTGAGAAAGGCTCGGTCGTAAGACCGAGCCTTTTTCTTTGTCGCGCCTAGGATAGTTAGAGCAGGAGGATGGTCATGGGACACAAGCGCAGAGTATTGCTAAAGCTTTCAGGTGAAGCATTCGGTGGGGGAACCCTCGGCGTAAACCCAGACATCGTCGCAGCTATGGCGAAGGCAATCGCTGAAGGCTCCAAGCACGCTGAGGTGGCTATCGTCGTCGGTGGTGGCAACTTCTTCCGCGGTGCAGAACTTTCACAACGAGGCATGGATCGCGGTCGTGCCGACTACATGGGAATGTTGGGCACAGTGATGAACGCCCTTGCCCTTCAGGACTTCCTCGAGCAGGCTGGCGTTGACGTGCGCGTTCAGTCGGCAATCACGATGGCTCAGGTCACCGAGCCTTACATCCCGCTTCGCGCCATTCGCCACCTGGAAAAGGGGCGAGTCGTCATCTTCGGTGCAGGTGCTGGCCTTCCATACTTCTCCACCGACACCGTCGCCGCACAGCGCGCGCTCGAAATCAAGGCCGACGAGGTCCTCGTTGCTAAGAATGGCGTGGACGGTGTTTATTCGGCGGATCCAAAGAAGGATCCAAAGGCTCAAAAGCTTGAAACCATTACCTACCAGGACGCCCTGGTTCAAGGGCTCAAGGTCGTTGACGCAACAGCGTTCAGCCTCTGCATGGACAACAAGATGCCGATGCGCGTCTTTGGCATGCAACCAGACTCAAACGTTACCGACGCCATCAAGGGCAAGAAAATCGGTACCTTCGTAACCGCATAAGGAGACTCAGATGATTTCAGAGATTATTGCTTCAGCAACCGACAAGATGGCGAAGGCCGTTGAGGCCGCAAAGGAAGACTTCGCGACCGTTCGCACCGGGCGTGCGAACCCTGCCATGTTCCAGAAGATCATGGTGGACTACTACGGCACCGGCACCCCGCTCGGTCAGCTTGCCAGCCTCCAGAACCCAGAGGCTAGAACCATCCTTATCACCCCTTACGACAAGGGTGCACTTCTAGCTATCGAGAAGGCTGTCGCCGCTGTTCCTAACCTCGGCGCTACCCCAAACAACGACGGAAACGTCATTCGCGTCTCGCTTCCAGACCTAACCGAGGAGCGTCGCAAGGAATACGTCAAGCTTGTTCGCACCAAGGCAGAGGATGCTCGCGTTTCGGTTCGCAACGTTCGCCGCAAGGGCAACGACGACCTAGCAGCCTTGAAGAAGGACGGCTTAGCCGGCGAGGACGACCTCGCTCGCGCCGAGAAAGAACTCGACGCACTTACCAAGACACACGTTGACGCCATCGACGACGCCTTAAAGCGCAAAGAGGCAGAACTCCTAGAGGTCTAATGACTGAAGCAGCTGGCGGCAGGAGCCTCTCGAAATCGGTCGGTTACGGCCTTTTGATGGGTGGAGTTTTCCTAGCCAGCATCCTTTTCGTGAAAGAAGCTTTCATCCTGCTAGGCATCGCGGGCATCGCGGCCGGTTCTTGGGAGCTGGCTTCGGCACTGCGTTCAGCCGGCTGGTATGTGCCGCGGATACCGGTTGTGGTTGGCTCAGCCGCGATCATGCCCGCCGCATACTACTTTGGGCCCATGGGTCAGTGGACAACGGCCCTCGCGATCATTGCGGCACTCGCCATCTGGCGCACGTTCCACCTGCTTTTTGAACGTCGAGAAGACCCAATCCAGTCTTTCCGCAAGACAATCAAGGACTTCTCGGCCGCCGCATTTGTGGTCATCTACCTGCCGCTAACCTTCAGCTTCTCGATGCTTCTGCTCGCGCGCGACGGCGACGGCGCGGCTTGGGTTGGCGTCGCGATTGCCACAGCCGCACTGAGCGACACCTCTGGTTATCTGGTTGGTCGAAAGTTCGGCAAACATCGCCTCGCTCCTGGCGTAAGCCCAAAGAAAACCTGGGAGGGCTTGCTGGCATCGATTCTTATCGGTGGTGCCGCAGGAGTCCTGCAGGTGGTTTTCTTCGTTGGTGCGAGTTGGTGGATCGGCTTCCTGGCTGCCGCAGCGGTTCTGCTCGCGGCTATTTTCGGTGACCTTTCTGAGTCACTAATCAAGCGCGACCTGGGTGTCAAAGACATGAGTTCTTGGCTACCCGGTCACGGCGGCGTAATGGATCGCCTAGATTCGATTCTCCCAGCGGTGTTGGTTACCTACGTCATCGCAACAATCTTCGTCCCGGCGATTTAAGGTTGTCTTGTGAGTTTCTCTTTTCCCGCCGCCAAGCCGAATCAAGCCGGCTACGAACAATCCGAAGTGGATGCCTTTATCGCGTCTGCTCGCGAGCAGTTCTTACATCCAGACGCCAGGAACCTCACAGCTCTTGATCTTCGTCGCACTGAATTCACCATTCGCAAGGGCGGTTATTCGGTTTCGGCTGTAGACGCGGCGATTGATCGCCTCGAAGACGCCTTCGCCGACCGTGAACTCAAAGCCAAGATGGCTCTCGGCGGTCACCATTCGCTTGTAACTCGCGCAATTGCAATCAAGGAGCTCTTGCGCGGTCGCTTGAACCGACCCAAGGGTCGTCGATTTAAGAACACTGGACTTATTTTGCGCGGCTACGACCGCAAGCAGGTGGACGCATTTCTTGCGAGTGTGGCGGCACATTTGGATAGTGGTCAGACGTTGAACCTAGACTCGGTTCGACGAGCGGTTTTTCGGGTCAAGAGGGGTGGCTATGCAGAAAGTCAAGTTGATGCTTTCATCGATCGCGTTATCGAGCTACTTCAAATCGAGCGTCACACTTAGCCTCGCCGTTCTCCTCGTTTTCGGGGGAGCCACGCCGGAAGCGCAGCCCGCATCGACACCAACAGCACTCACCGTCCTCAAATCAATCGCCGTGAAGGGGCGAGCCCCGCAAACCGGTTACAGCCGCGACCAGTTTGGCGATGGTTGGGGTCAGATTGGCTCCTGTGACACCAGAAATTACATTTTGGTCAGAGATCTAACAAAAGAAACTTTCCGTTCCAGCCCAGCCTGTACGGTCGCCACAGGTGTCTTGAAGGACCCGTATACCGGCAAGACAATCAACTTCGTCCGGGGCGTAAAGACCTCGCTAGCTGTTCAGATTGATCACGTGGTTGCGCTCAGCGACGCTTGGCAAAAAGGTGCCCAGCAATTGACCTACGCGAAACGTGTCGCCCTATCGAATGATCCGCTAAACCTGCTCGCCGTTGATGGCCCGACGAACGCCTCTAAGAGCGACTCAGATGCCGCCAGTTGGCTTCCGCCGAATCGGGGCTACTGGTGCCCTTTTGTCGCCAGGCAAGTCGCGGTTAAAGCCAAATACAAACTCTGGATGACCTCTGCCGAAAAGGCGCAAATTTCTAGAATTTTGACTCAGCGTTGCCCGAAGCAGCAGATACCGAAAGGCTGACCTCTGGCAATAAAAACGCCCTCGCGGTAAACTTGGTCTTTGTGCCTAAAGGAGGCAGGTGATTATGGGTAGACATGCGCAGGAGCGCCAGAGCATTGTCCGTCGTGCCCTTTCACCCCTTGAAGAAACTGCCGCAAAGGTAGCAAACACGGAATTCATTCAGCGAGCAACCTCAAAGAAACGTATTCGCGGCATCAACGGTTTTCTGCTCACCACGGCGTTTCTGATGGTATCCATCGTTGATCCTTACTCAGCGACCCTGGTCATTGCCGACACCGGGCGTCAGGGTGTAGCCGAAGAACAAGATTTCGAGTACTACGCGACTCAGGAGATCACCGTTGACCGCGGCGGTTACCGTGTCGTTTCTGGTAAAGACGCTGCTGCGATGTTCGTTGAGTTGGCTGTTGTACCCGATGAGGGAACCGTCAAGGCCTACGCTTACAAGGCCTCTGCCAAGCGCGGCTGGGGCATGGATCAGTACTCCTGTCTAGTAAAGCTTTGGGAACGTGAATCCAACTGGCGCACGACCGCGCAGAACAAGAGTTCGGGTGCTTACGGAATCCCTCAGGCGCTGCCGGGCATCAAGATGGCTTCGGCTGGTTCGGACTGGATGACTAACCCGGAGACTCAGATTAACTGGGGTCTGGGTTACATCGCCGGCCGTTACAAGAGTCCCTGCGGTGCGCTAGCCCACTCGAACAAATACAACTGGTACTGATGCCCAGAAGTAATCGTCCCCGCCGTTCCAAGTCGAAGCGCGAAGAAGAACCGCTAAATCTCGCATCGGCTCGTTTTGGCTTCAAGCGCACCGAAACCAAGCGTGGCGTTCTTTACAGTGTGCAATCAACTCCTGGTTCGAGCGAGGATCCCAACAAAACTTGGACCTGCCCACACTGCTTCATTTCTATTCGCGTCGGCACCTCGCACATTGTCGCCTGGGATGAGTCCAGGGGAGTAGAGGGTCGACGACACTTTCACACCGGTTGCTGGGCTAAGTTTCAGGGGCCGTTGCCGTGATAGAGATCCGCTCGGGTGTCGAGCTTCCGTCGGTTCGAGAAGACTTCACGTTAGTTACGGGGGATAACCTAACTTTGGTTGGCGAACTGGCTATGCCAGTGGCTGGCGACCCTGTGGCAACCCTCGTCACTCTTCACCCGCTGCCAACAGCGGGCGGTTTCATGGACTCTCACATTTTGCGCAAGGCCGCGAATCGGCTTCCGGCACTGGCAAACTTAGCAGTCGTGCGTTTCAACACTCGAGGAACCGAGTCGCCACGCGGCAAGAGTGAGGGTGTCTTTGGTGAGGGAGTCACCGAACGTCACGACGTAGAGGCCGCGGTCAA
>JACCDH011353555.1_pt1 | contig 14264 bp, 10 predicted proteins | sample 7442481 | NCBI WGS metagenome assembly JACCDH01 (sample SAMN15323433, study PRJNA562643) | freshwater metagenome | isolation source: river surface water | place: USA:Blue River Watershed | collected 2017-08-15
GAATTATTTTCAAATAAATATAATATAATCAATGATATTAAATCAAAATATAATGATATCAAAGATATATTAAATATAACAACTGAGGAAAATTTGGTGAAAAGTTCTGATGAAAAAATTTCTAAATTGAAATCATTCCATGAAACCGTTTTATCATTACGAAATATACTCAAAACAATTAATTGTGATGAACCCGGAAAAGACATGTATTTTTATCCGAATTTTGAATATTTATATAATGAAATATCAAGAATAATACCATTATATAATAATGTTCGAAGTTTCCTAACAAAAAAACCATATAGCACAGAAAAATTCAAATTGAATTTTGATAATTCTTGTTTATTAGATGGATGGGATAAAAATTACGAACACAGAAAAGGTGGTGTTCTGTTTAGAAAAGATGGTAATTATTATCTTGGTATAATAAATAAAAAACATAACAAAATATTCATAGAATATCCTGTTTTAGATACTACTGAAAATGCATATGAAAAAATAAATTATAAACTTATATCAGGTGCAAATACGATGTTACCGAAAATATTCTTTGGGTCAACATATAATGTACCAGATGATATATTACGTATAAGGAACACTGGTTCACATACGAAAAATGGTATCACACAAAAAGGTTACGAAAAAGCAGATTTCTGTTTGGATGATTGTCATAAAATGATTGATTATTTCAAAGAATGTATCAAGAATTATAAAATATGGGATGTGTATAATTTTAATTTTGATGAAACGACATCATACACTGATATCAGTCTATTCTACAAAGATTTAGAAGACCAAGCGTATGAAATATCTTTCGATAATATACCAGATGAATACATCAATGAGAAAGTTGCTAATGGTGAATTATATTTATTTAGGTTATATAACAAAGACTTCTCGGAACATAGCAAAGGAACACCCAATTTATTCACAATTTATTGGAAAGCATTATTTGATGAAGATAATTTGAAAAATGTTGTTTATAAATTAAATGGTAAAGCTGAAATGTTTTATAGAAAATCATCAATAAAAGATGTTGATAAAATAATTCATCCAAAAAACCAACCTATCAAAACCAAACATCCTGACGTGTTTAAGACGAATACGTTCCCATATGATATAGTAAAAGATAAAAGGTTCACTTATGACCAGTTTAGTTTACATGTTCCTATTACGATAAACTACAAAGCCAAAGATAAAAGAAATATCAATCATGATACATTGGCATATCTCCAAAACAACCCTGATGTCAACATAATAGGTATTGATAGAGGTGAACGCAATTTACTTTATGTGACATTAATAAATCAAAAAGGTGAAATCATTAGACAGGAATCACTTAATGATATATATGATGAAAAAACTGGTATTACTATTAGATATCACACTATTTTAGGTTATCGTGAAAAAGAACGTGTTGATGCTAGAAAAAACTGGTCTGTTATAGGTAATATAAAGGAAACCAAGACTGGATATTTATCACAAGTTGTTAATATCATAACTAACATGATGGTTGAACACAATGCTATTGTGGTTTTAGAAGATTTAAATACTGGATTTAAAAACAGTCGTCTGCACATAGATACTCAGATATATCAAGCATTTGAAGAAAAACTAATCAAAAAATTAAATTGTTTAGTTTTCAAAAACAAAGATAAAAATGAAATCGGTGGTGCATTGAATCCTTTGCAATTAAGTACACAATTCAAAACACACAAAGATATCGGTAAACAATCTGGTTTTATCTTCTATGTACCAGCATGGAATACATCTAAGATTGACCCAACAACTGGCTTTGTTAATTTGTTTGATACGAAATTTGATAATATTTCACAGACAAAAAGTTTCTTCGCTAAGTTCGATTCTATAATTTATAATGAAAATAAAGGTAGATTTGAATTTACCTTTGATTATAAAAATTTCACTAATAAAGTTGGTGATAGTAAATCAGAATGGACTTTATGTGCTGATAATACAAGTAGATATATCTATAATTCTACTAACAAAACACAAGAAGAAGTCAAAATAGCAAACGAACTGTGCTTGTTATTTGATAAAAATAATATCGATTATAAAACAGGACTGAATTTAAAAGTAGCTATCAACTCCGATAATAATAGTTCTGCTTTTTATAAAAGACTTGTTCAGTTATTCAAATCATTGGTTTCTCTCAGACATAATAATGGTGGTAAAGGTGATAACGAAAAAGATATGATTATATCACCTGTTGAAAACGAAAATGGTATTATATTTAATTCGGATAATGCATTACCATCACAACCAAACAATGCTGATGCCAATGGTGCATTACACATAGCATTAAAAGGATTGTGGGTTTTGGGTGAAATAAATAAGTCAACTGATTTATTTAAAACAAAATTAGCTATAACTAATAACAAATGGTTACAGTTTGTGCAGAATAAAGAATACCAAAATATTTAATTACAAACCTCCGTCTTAATGCTCTAATAATCGATAAATGTTGTATATTATAAAGAAAATATATGATTTATTTAATGATATATCTAATTTATTACAACATTTATCACATTTAGGGTCTAAAACAAATATTAAATTCCTACTGTTGTAGGTCTGGTCTAAGCGGTGTGTACGTAAATTTGTCTAAAACAAATATTAAATTCCTACTGTTGTAGGTAAGAAACTGGACACAATCCAATGACATGTCTAAAACAAATATTAAATTCCTACTGTTGTAGGTCAAATAATTATAATAAATTAAAAGAAGGTCTAAAACAAATATTAAATTCCTACTGTTGTAGGTGAGTACAATACGATTTTGCTAAGAAATGTCTAAAACAAATATTAAATTCCTACTGTTGTAGGTGTTACACCAAAGAAAGATTCATTCCTTGTCTAAAACAAATATTAAATTCCTACTGTTGTAGGTAAATGTGCTGGAATACCTTTACTTTCAGTCTAAAACAAATATTAAATTCCTACTGTTGTAGGTTATAACAATGAAGCTGGATTTCTCTCGAAGTCTAAAACAAATATTAAATTCCTACTGTTGTAGGTATTGAATGTATAGCATCCCAGAATATTGTCTAAAACAAATATTAAATTCCTACTGTTGTAGGTTACTCTATTAATATCCTGTCTGTTAGTGTCTAAAACAAATATTAAATTCCTACTGTTATAGGTCATTGTGTTACAACAAAGGCACTAACCATGTCTAAAACAAATATTAAATTCCTACTGTTGTAGGTATTATGTGTGTGCTGACCCATCTTTAACAGTCTAAAACAAATATTAAATTCCTACTGTTGTAGGTGTTAAACCAAAAACAGGAATCAGGTTGTCTAATACAAATATTAAATTCCTACTATTGTAGGACTGTAACTGTCGAGTTAGATAATTTTTATCTAAAACAAATATTAAATTCCTACTATTGTAGGTATTACAATTGTGCTATCATCAACTAGTCTAAAACAAATATTAAATTCCTACTATTGTAGGTCTATACTTTCTCTTATTGATTCGATTTGTCTAAAACAAATATTAAATTCCTACTATTGTAGGTTTAAATTATACTGGTATGGTTAGGTTAGTCTAAAACAAATATTAAATTCCTACTAATGTAGTCTATTGTTGTGTTGTATTGTTCAAAAAGTCTAATACAAATATTAAATTCCTACTGTTGTAGGTTTCAGGATAGGGTCAATGTTTTCAATAGTCTAATACAAATATTAAATTTCTACTCATGTAGATAATGAACATTGAAAAGTGTAGTAAGTAAAGTAGTCGAATACAAATTATCAAATTTCTACTATTGTAGATTACAGAATAATTGAATTAATGCAAGGTATCTAATTTCTACATATTACCACGCGTAATGATAAAACAACTAAATTCCTACTGTTGTAGGTCTTCCAACACCTAATTCCGTATTTGTTCGCCAAATACAAATATTAAATTTCTACTTATGTAGATTGATTGCCTTGCATAATGATAAAACTATTTACTATTGTAGGTCATATATTATGTATAATGGGTATGATTACGTTGTAAATTCCACTATTATGAAGATTGTAGATATCTTCGGAAATAATAATTCCTACTGACGTAGGTATCACTTGTGTATAATTAGATTAAATTTCTACTAGTGTAGATGTGAATATGAAAAATGGGTAAAGGTGTGCAGTCTAACACATAAATAAAATATTGTATATGTATTCAAAAATGTATATTATAATCATTCGTGTAATATAAATATCACTTATGTAGATTATATTACTGGGATGACAGACACACATAGAAAATGATATATAACACTAATACGTAATTTCTACTTGTTGTGTATGAGATTTGTGCTAAATAAAATTTCTACTATTGTAGATAAGAAAAGTTTAATGAAATATTAAAATTTCCACTATTGTAGATGACAGAGACCAAGCAGGAAACAAAGCAAGTCTAACACAAATATAAAATTTCTACTGATATGTAGATATTACCTTTCGTAATGATAAATATGATTAAATTCATACTTTTGTATGTATTTAACTTGATAGAATTAATTCCTACTGTTGTAGGTAACTGTAAAGATTTGAGGATATACCAATATATAATATCAATTAAAATTTCTACTTATTGTAGATGATAGGATACTGGTGGCAAAAAAGCCTAATAAATAAAATTTCTATGAAATTCCTACTATTGTAGGTCAGATGTGAATATACAAGTATTTAATAAAATTCCTACTGTTGTAGGTCATCTTCATTGGACTTTATTAAATATTTAAAGTCTAATTCATAAATAAAATTTCTACTTATGTAGATATTGCTGAAAACGTCTATGGGTAAATTAAAATACAAAAGTTTTCACATCTTTTCGTGAAACAATATTATAAATATCATCCCATTCTAAATTGTTCCTAAAACTGGCTGTCGGTTCACAGCTTTTGATTGATATATCTTTCTCGTTGATTTTAACAATCTTTTCATCTGTGTCTAATTTCCAGTTCATACCAGAATTTGTAGTAGTGTAGAACCATTGCTTACCTTCTTCTGGTACAATTTCAATAGTAACATTACTTATCAAATCTAAAAAATCATAATTATCGTTCTGAATATAATACAGTTTCAAACATGACCATTTATTTTTTGATTCTTCAAAATATTTAAAAAGTATATAAACCGGCTTATCTATCATTGAATCATCTTTCTGATATATCCAATACCAACGCAAAGGAATTAAACATAAAGTTTGCAAATTAGCCGAATCATAGTATTCCGATAATTTTAAATCAAAACTATCTAATTCTTTTAAAAAAGGTTCATATGACACCAAATTAGCTATCCTAGAAGCTTCTTTTATAGAAGAGAATATATCAGTCAAATCCATTTTAACTGCATCCAGGCTATCTAATAAATCCTTTACTGACACATCTATCTGTGTTCTTTTCTGAAAAGTTTTTAATGTGTCTTTAATTAAGCTTATTTTATCATTAAGTATCATACAGTATATATAATTTTACCGCCTTGATGTTTCTTCATGATTAACTATTGCTTCTTCTTCACTATAAGCATAATAATTTTTACCATCAATAACATATTTATTACGTGTTTCATTTGGTATTATTTCAAGTGGCACATCTCGTTTAGATATATCATAATTCGTTAATAAATGAATAAGTAATTTTTCAGCAGTTGAACGATATTCACGCAAACTAGGATTATTATTCATTATTTCACCTATGTTATTATATTTAGCATCATTACCACATATTAAATGTAATGTTTTCTCATGCATACCACCACTTATAAGAACAACAATATTATGTTTATAAATAGAAAACAAATCATATTGCTCAACTCGTGTATATTTCCTGAAATATTTCAGTGATGATATATCAATTACTCTAATATTATCGTGTTCTATAATATCACCGATGATGTATGTCGTTGCTCGATATTCAAACTCACGATATTCTACATCATATCTCTTATCTTCATTTTTATCATAGAATACAACAATTTCTCTATGTGTATTACTATCTTTGTATCTTAAATAGTCATGATTAATTGATATAATATTCGGTCTGTTCGTGTTCAAATACACTTTTCTTTCACAACAAGTAATATAACCTAGATTATCAGTGAAAAAATGGAAACTGATACCTAAAATTTTTCGGCATACTGCTGATATATCTTCATCATCTAACCCATGATACTTTATTTCTCTATACAATTTACTAAGATAAACATTTATGTGGAAATATTCACCGTCATAATGATATAGAAAGTTGGTATCACCAGAAATAGAATCAAAATATGATGTGTTTTCTACAATATCTTCTGGTATATAAGCATTAATTAAATCTACTATATTCCTCAGATATTCATTTTCGATATCATATCCAAGTTTATAATAAATTAGTATTTCATCAATATTATCTGGTAGTTTCATTATTGTCGTGGTAGAATTTAGCTTCTTCGAATGTATATGCTTCGTATTTTTTGTTATCAATAACAAATGTTTTTTTGGTTTCATTTGGTTTAATTTCTAAACGTACATCTCTTTTAACTAGTTCATAATTTTGATGTATATATACCAACAAACCTTCATCGACATGTTTTAAATCGGGATACGAATTTATCAATTTACCAATGTTGTTGGATATATATCTTTTGTTATATGTGAGTGTTCTATATCCATAAGCACCACCATACACTACTATAACATCTATGTAATATGTACCAGTTTTATCCTCTGTTATATCTGTGTATTTATGGAAATATATCAATGATGGTATATCAACGATTTTTGTGTTTTGGATATACGTACCAATAATATATAAATCTAAGTAAGGTTTTTCTGTTACATATTTAATATCATTTTCTTTATCATAAAATTCGTATTCATCCAATAATATAATATTTGGTAGTGATATATCTAATTTTTTAATTTTAGATTTTGTTGGAGGTGGTGTAGCTACTAGGTTTATTTCTTTATTATATGTCCGATATATCTTTTCCAATTCAAAAAACTTTATAGCATGATATCTCAAAAAATATAATAAAGGTTGTGATAAATATAAAGTTTTATTTGAATAAAGATACAATTCTTTTGAATTATCATCTGTATATAAACAATTTTCTTCAAAATCAATCATAAAATATTTTTCAATAATATCCACGATTTCTCTTAAATACTTATCTGATATATCACCATGTTCTAATTTGTGAAATATCAATATCTCTTCGCAATTTTCTGGCAAACTCATAAGCACAAATATACAAAGAAATATTGATATATCAAACTATTTCAATATGTATGATTTTGTTAATTCACCTTCTAATATTTTAGATAAGGTTTTGTCGTCTATATTATAAAATGCTAAATTTTTCAATGATAATAATCTTTTAATAGTGAAACCAGATAAATCTGGATGGTTACAACGATATACCATCATTTCAACATTTTTATATTTATAGAAAATATTTAATGGATTAGTGTTGATATATTTTTTAACACTTTCAACAAAAGAATTTAAAGCATCTTGATTATTAGCTAATTCATCAGATATAAATATAGATAAATATTTTTCATCTTGTTTGAAAAGTAACACACCAATATTTTTGGCATGTTTTGCATTAACAGTAAACTCAGCAACATCTTCTGTTTTTTTAATATTATATTCTGGAAATCTAGCATTTAAATCATTCAAGATTCTCATAAATTTAGGTCCGTGGTCGTTCTTTTCAAAAATACCATTCTGTACCATATAAGCATGAATCATTTCATGCGCTAAGGTTTCCATAAGCTGTTTTTTTGTTGCATTATAAAATGTAGAGATTTCTAATTTAAGAACCTCTCTGTCCAGATGTGTTAATAAACCTAATTTCGATTTACTTTTAAACCATTTCAATGGCACTGGTTTCACACGATTATCAAACATCAAATTGTTTAAATAATCAAATTCTTTTTGTAAATCAAATGTTTCGAAGTTTTCAAATAGTTGTAAATATTTCATTTCTCTAAAATTTTTATCGTCATATCTTTATCAGGTGCTTTGTAAGTAAATGATGGATATAACACTCTTTTCAACCAAGATGATTTAGTATTAATACGATGTGATACCATGGCTGTTTTATCATCATATTTCGCGTTATATATAATTCTATCATCTTTTATAATCATTCTACACGAAAACCATTGATTAGGCGTGATAGTAATTAATATATTTTCTTCCATTCTTTCACCATTTTCGTGTATGAATGTCACTAATTGTAAATTTTTACCGTCTAAGCATCTCCACCCTAAACATGCATTTGATTTACCTGTTATAGATAGTGTTACACCATAAAAATTATTTATGTTTAATTTATCAATACCTCTATTTTGATACAAACAATTTTCATCAAAATTACCTAAAAATGAAATCAAATATTTTGTGGTGTAATTTATATATGGTAAATTAAAATTCATACCAAATATACTTGTTTGGCTGGTAGAAAAATATTTACCTTTTTTTATGTTAAAAGTTTTAACGAAATCTAATAAATTTTCATTAATGTAATCTGTCGTAAAATCAATACTCATATAAAGTATATATTATATGTGATATATCATTTTTATTTCGCGACTAATTTAATATATACTTTATGAAAGTCAAAAAGTTTTTAGAATACATCACAGAAAATTCAAATATCCAATATAGTAGAAGTAATGGAAATATTGTAGCTATTCAAGATAAAGAAATAGTAGGCGAAATTGCATTATATGATTATTGGTCGGAATTAGAGTATGTTGATGATGATTTAAAAAATGAAATAATCATACCACACAATTACGAATTTGTTGGTATGATTGATTCTACAATAGAAGGACAAGGCGTAGCAACAAATATGCTAAAATATGCTGTTCAATCAACTGATAAAAAAGGAATAGCTATATCTAAACTTTTTATTGCTGAAAATGCAATACATACAATAATGAAAAAATTAAATGCTATATCAATACCTGATTGGTATTTATTAGATAAATAATTACCAAACCTCTTTGATATCAACTATTCTGTCGGGTGATATATCACCCGACATAAACTGCCATTTACCTGATGATAAATATTTATCATCACTATCTTCTTCTATTTCATTCAGTTTCATTTTAACTGTAACTAAAATAGGGTCACAATTATGAGAATTACGGATATTCATTTTATAACCATCAATTTCTTTACCACTTATATGTGTAGTCAAATAAATACCACTATATGAATTTTTATACGGATTCGTTTTAGTTATACCTAAGCGTAATCCATTTGTTGATATATCATCTTTATATTTTCCTGGTGCGAAGTGGTATAGTTTCACATAATTATCACCAATTAAACTGATTATTTCATTATTTAAAGTGTCAAATTCTACGATATCATCAATTATTCTAATATCATATATTTCATATAAAAAATCTTCTATACAATATTCTTCATCTTCACCAATACTCCAATTATTGTCTTCCATCCATGAATGAAATTTTGTCATGTCAACTCTTGTTGATATATCATCTAATACAGATTCATTAAAATTTTCGAATAATGGTAAATATTTCATTATTAAGTCAAATGTATTTTTTTATCGCCACCGATATATACATCACTAGAACCTAAACTTCTAGCCATATTCATTAATACTTCTTCGTTTTCAGGGTAGTAATTATGGTCGAAAAATCCAGCACCATGTCCGTTTCTTGATAACCATATATCATGACCTAATTGTTCTTCATCAATCTCTTCGTCAAAAATAGCAACTTTAACTTCTTCGTTATCAAGGAATTTTTTAACATCATCATAAGCTTTCATTTTAGAATCATCATGAATATTAAAAATGTTAATATCTATTTCTGGCACAAATTCTGATATATCAGAATCTTCACGAGAAGAGCCATACATCTCTTCGAAATCTTCATTATCTTGTTCTTGTAGTTGTTCTTCAACTGTCCATAAAGCTGCTTCGAAGTAAGCTTTAAGAACCAAATTAATATTAATTTGGTGGAAATCTTCAAATAGTGGTAAATATCTCATAAAGTATATATAAATTATAAATTTTTAAAAACGTACTCAAACATTTCACGGATTTTCTTTACCTTAGTAGATGATTGTTTAGTGAAGAATTTGTTTTTAATCCATTCACGTATTTCTTCGCTATATATTCTCTTCTTTTTCTCCTCATAATTATCGTTAACAATTTCAGATAAAGTACCATATTCATTATCATATAAGAAATCCAAAATGTTTATATAATAAGTATATTTCTGTTTTTCAAGTTTTTCAAGATATTCAGAAACTATATAATTACATTCTTGATAAGTAAAATCTTTCCAATATTTATTATATAATTCAATAAATGTATTTGTATCAACTACATTATTAAATAGTTGTGGTATATTGCATACACCACTATTAAGTAAATATTCTAAAACATCAAAATTCAATTTATATTTACCGTAATAAAATCTTTCAGAATCATATTTTATTATATTAGCAAAATATTTTATTTTATCTAAATCATTTGTATTTAAAATATGTTCATCACCATTTCCATTTGCACCGTATGATATATCAACAATTATTTTATTTTCAAACAAATATTTTATGACACGTAAAGAATTGGATGCTACTTCTTTTTTAACTTTAATATTATCAATACCTATTTTTTTGATACATTCTATTGATATATCATACATATTATCATCTTCAAATATACCGTTTTCTAAGATTCTAATATATTCGTATTTATGTACTGTGCATTTAGCATCTAGTAATTTATTTAATAATATAGGTGTTAAATTATTAACATTATATGCTGTTATATCAACATCAGTTAAATCATAATTTTGTATAATATAATTATCAGCAATTTCATTAAACCCAACATAAGTTAATATTTCATCTTCTGGTATATCTTTTAAATATGGTAAACATTTTTCAACAAGAATGTTTTGTATCAAACATTTTGAAATCACATATACGTTTTGTTTATTGTGGTCCAGTATATATTCTGTGAGTGCTATATTTTCTGGTGTGTCTAATGATATATCAAAATCACTTTTTTCTATAAGTTTTACTATTTTTTGTATATATGCTATATTTTCACCACTATATAAAGATAATTTATATACATCTTCTATACATCTATTAAACGCTTTATAATCAACAATATCCATATAATCAATACTAATTAAATATAAAATATCTGACATATTATATAATTTTTTAGCTTCATAATATTGAATATTACCAATTTTATATTGTCGAACATCAAAATCAATTATTTGTATGAATTTAACAAATGCTCTTTTGTAATATAAATTTTCTTCAAATATTGTTTGTAAATATTTTGAGTGATTAGAAACAAAAATCTTGATAATCTCAATATTTTTTGTAGATTCAGTATCAAAATTATGATATTTAATATAATATGAAATTATATTTTCAAAAAATGTATAACACAATTCAGTATTTTGTAATCCTGTTATATCAGAAATACTAACATTTATATTTGATATATCAGCATTAGCATCTCTATCTTTCAAATATATTTTATTCAACTCTGTTAAAAAATTATTTTGAGTAGATGTTAAATCAGATATTATTCTTATAATAAATGCAATACTGAAAGATGAATTGTGTTTATTTAAATCATCAAATATAACCCAAAATCTATTCCAGAATTTTTCAAAATTATTATCTATATATTCTATATTATTCAATTTTTCAGATACTAAAAATTCTATTATTTGTTCTAATGATGATGTATCATCATTTTTGCCATTATAATACTGATATTCATAATTATCTAAAATAAGTTTTTCAATCACTTGTATATTAGATAAATCTATTTCACATCTTTCCAATGAGAAAATATTAAAATCAATTTTACTACCAAGCATCTCATATAAATCTATTAAATCGTCATAATAACTGATATATCTAGGTTGTATAGTATTTAATATTGATGTGAATATAGTTTGATATTTTTCTGTACCTAAAATATTCAGTATTAATTTAATAGCTTCAAAATTATTATCCAAACTATATATGTGTCTAGCTAAATTATCTAATAATAAATTTTGTGTTATATCAACATTTTCTTGTTTACATATATCAATAACAGATGGTATCATTGTTTTGAAATTTTCATCTGTTACACGATTGAATAATTTTCCAGATAATACATCTTTTTTGTTATAATCATTCTCTTTGAATTTTTGTTCTTCTGGTGATATATCACTACTTAATAGTTTTGAATCTATATTATATGTTTTAAGATATTCTTTAAATATATCGGATTTTATAGCAGTATCATTTTTATCACATATCAAATAATAAGAACCATCACTATTTATATTAGCACCAATTTTTGAATTAGTATCATTAAATGGTAAATTGAAATTCCATATGAAATACATTTTTCTTCGTAAACTTAATGACATATAAGTGTTATACCAATAACCAGAATTATCTTTATATGAAATACACCAACTAGCAGGTTCACCTAATATATTAGATGCTGTATAATTCCATATATCAGCAATCACAATATTATTTCTCAAATCACATAAAACCAATTTAGCACCTTTGGTTTCTAAAATTTTATCTCTTGTTTTTATAATATCAGTATTGAAATCATCGGGGTTTTTAACCATCATTTCAAAATCTGTTAAAAAATCATATACATTTTTATATTTAGATATTTTGCCTTTTTTAGTGCTACCATTACCGAAAAATGTTGAATATATACTATCTTTAACCTCTCTATCTAACTTCTCGTAAAGTGATATAAGATTGGCTAATATGCCATGTTCTTCTGTATCTTCTTTAAATTCTGATTTAAGTATAGAAGGCATTTGATTAATGAATCTAGTAATATTTGTATTCTTATCTTTATCTCTGATAGCATCAGTTAAAATCTCATATGCTGGTCTAGTATCATTTGCTTTGATACTATCTTTGAATTTAAAAATATCCAATATATTTGATAAAGGTGTTAATTCTCCGGTATGATTATTTTTAACTTTTAATTGATTTAAAGTTGCCTTATTATGTAAAATATATTGTGATATATCAGATATGATTTCAACTGGACATTTTTCTTCATAAAACATTTTAGCAAACATACCAAGATAAGGTCGCATTGTTCTTTCTTTATCTTCGTTCACTTCTATATCACCATACAATTCTTTGAATTTAGTATTTGTAGATACGGTTTTATGATTGATATCTGGACCAATTAATACACGCATTACTTGATATATCTCACTCATTGGTGATATACCATTTTGTGTGCCAAATAAAAGTACTGTTACATCTTTCTCATTCTTTTGTATAAGAGATTTCATTTGGTTGAAATTCTCTTTAATCATAACATATTCATTAAACCTTATCATAAAGTATATATTATTTTATACAATAGTTATTTTATCTGGCTTAATATTTGTTGTTACATAAAATCCAACATCTTTATAATTTGGGTCTTTATACAGTTTTCCACTGAAATCACTCATATCAATTTTAAGTATAGTGTATTTTAATTTTTTGTTATTGTTTTTATTAAGATTAATTCCAGTCATATTATAACTATCTTGCATATACATTTGACCCTCCAAACTTTTACAATCACTAATATTTGTACATAAATATATCCTATCTGGATGCGATGATAATTTGTTTTTTGATTTAGGTACTAAACCATTTCTTAAAATTTTATCTACATAACTATCATTAGTTATATGATACATTTCACTTGGTATTTGTATTAAACATTCATCAAATTTCGATTCAAACTTTATTGATATTTTTGATATATCATCAACTTTTCTTGCTAATCTCATATACATATCATCGCACCATTTTAATGTTTCATCATTTCTATAAATATGCGAAGCATATTCAATACTTACTGTTGATGGAAAATATCCACATTGATTAGTTATTATTGAATCAATACATCCAAATTTAACTATTATATTATCATTATAGTTAAAATCATCAATAACAAATTTAAATGTATTGCTTGATGTATCAATGTCAGTGATACTATATTTTAATCTAGCATACCTCATTCCTCTATTAATAATATCAACTGTTTTAGATATAGATTCTGTTTTAATTAAACCTTCATTAAATTTAAATACTAAATCATTAAAGTTTCCAAATGTTGGTATATAATTCATCGTATTTAGTTCTTTTATTTATATATAAAATATTCTGCATTCTAAATATATTAATCTATTATATCATA
>JACCDH010719529.1_pt1 | contig 14261 bp, 13 predicted proteins | sample 7442481 | NCBI WGS metagenome assembly JACCDH01 (sample SAMN15323433, study PRJNA562643) | freshwater metagenome | isolation source: river surface water | place: USA:Blue River Watershed | collected 2017-08-15
CATGCGCGCCGCCACAGCAGCACCGGCTGAGTGCCCGGCGATCACGGCAGGTGAAATTTTCAGTTCATGCAGTAATGCTGCAACATTGCGCGCCATACCTGCCAGGGATTGCTGGGCGTTCGGCGGCATCGTCGTGAATGCGTGACCGGGCAAATCCATGGCGATGACACTGTAGTGCTCGGCAAGACGCGGCGCGACATCGCGCCATGAATGCGAGGATGAGCCCGTACCATGCAGCAGCACAATCAACGGCGCTTCACCCGGCGCAGGACCGAATTGCTGCACATGCCAATGCAGGCCTGCAGCTTTTACAAAACGACTGGCACTGCGATTGGGCCAGTCGCGGCCGTCAATCTCCCATTGCAAACGATCGCCCAAACTAACGCGCTCCGTCCCGCGTCGCTGCGCGTACCGCCATGGATACCGCCGCTGCACCAGCATGCGGCAAGGGGATGTAACGTGCGCGCATGGCGCCAGCAAGTTGCGCCGCTTCTTGTTGCGGTTTGGGTGAGGTGTCAATGAACAGCAAAGGTACTTGCAAGGCCGAAAGCTGACGTGCAGCCTGAGTTGCTTCGGCTTGTGCGCGCTCGCGACCACCGGTGCCATCACGCGCGACATTGGCGCGGCCGTCGGTCAGCAAAACAATGACCGGTGACTGTCCGCGACGGCGCAGGCCTTCGGCAACATGGGTTGCGGTATCAATCGCAGTGGCCAATGGCGTGCCACCTCCACCCGGCAGTCCGGACAAGCTACGCTTGGCGCGCACGAGCGAACGCGTCGGCGGCAACAGCAATTCAGCGACCTTGCCACGAAACGCAATCAGCGCGACCTGATCGCGTCTGACATAACAATCGGCCAACAGCAACTCAACAGCGCCTTTGGCTTCAGCTAGTCTGTGCAAGGCTGAAGAGCCGGAAGCATCAACGACAAACAAAGTCGTCGTTGCCGTTTTTTGTTTGATCCGTGCGATGTGAAAATCTTCGGAGCGAACCTGCACGCGTTGTTGAGCGTCTGCGCCCAGCGTCGCTTTGCGAATTTTTTGCCAGGGCGCTGCCGCGCGCAGCGTATCGATCAGATGCAAGCGACTGCCATGCGCGGGTTGCGCGCGACGCGAACCTGCAGGTCGTCCGCGCTGACCACCTTTGACGGTTGCACCGGATTTACCGCTGCTGGCCCGCTGCTGCAAACTGCCCGCTAACAGCTGAGATAACAAACCTGCAGGAATCGCAGCCTTGGCGGCATCGAGCACGCGATCTTCTATCGGTTTGTTTTCACCGGGATCGGGTGGTGGTGAATTTTGATCCTGCTGGTCATCACTCGCATCAGGCGGCGGCATGTCTTCTTGTTGCGCTTCTACTTCTTCCGGCTCTTCGGGTTCCGGCGCAGGCGGCATGCGCGTCGCACGTGGCGCGAGTACGAGTGTGGCTGCAATGCGAGCATCGTCATCAGTGGCGACATCATTTCCATCGAGCGCTGCGCTCGCACGCGCTACCGACAAGGCCGTGAGTGACGCCCGCATGGAATCAACACCAAGCGCCAACGCCGTGCCACACAAAACCTTCAGCACCGCATCCGGTACGTCAATGTCATGCAGCCTTGCACGCGCAGCGACAATGTCTTCGATGCTGCCGGCCATCATTCGCTGCATATCAGTCTCATTGACGCGACGCGGCGAGATGGCACGTAAATCGAGTTCGAACGCGAGCCGATCGCGCAATGCCTGAGACAGCGATTCTTCTTCAGATAAACCTTCATCCAGCGCCACCACCGCAAAGCGTGTCGCGCGTCGCTCTGCAAGGCCATCACGCTCAAGCACGACCGCTCCCTCATCCATTACTTGGGTGAGTCTGGCCGCTGTGGATGTGGGCAAGCGCTCGGCCATGGCCAAGATCAAAGAGCCGCCGTCTGCTTCTACCAGTAATCCATGCTGCAACACCGGACGACCCATGGCCAGTGTTGCGGATAAATCGAGACCACCCAGCAAACGTTCATCGGTAATAGAGATAGGCATGCGCACCCAGCACGATGGGCTCATTAGCGAGCGCAGCAAATTCAGCCAGGCATCGCGCACTGGCCCTGCTGAAGCGCGTATGCGTACGCCACCCAATGCGCCGGGATCAATCGCCAGCAACACGGCCACCTGCACCGCCTGCTGCCAGAGGCTGTCCTGAACTTCGTCGGATAAATGGTCGGGGTGTGGCGTCATGCGTATTTGCTCATGAGATGCAGACGCATGCCGGAACCTGGCAGGCGTCAGGCAAAGACTTCTTCGACGGCGCGGGCAACACGCGTACCTGAGCCGGCGTCATCCAGCGGATTACGTCGCAGCCTGTGGCGCAATGCGGGTGCGGCCATGCGTTTGAGATGCGAATCATTGACAGCATCATGTCCTTCAAATGCTGCCAGTGCGCGCGACGCCCGCATGAGCGCAAGTTCGCCCCGAAGACCATCGGTACCCAATGCCATGCAGAGTTGCGCCGCACGCGTGAGCGCGTGATCAGGAACGTCAACGTCTGGCAGTTTTTTGCGACCCGCGACGATGCGCCGGCGAATTTTTTCGTCTTCCTTGCGCCAGGTCTCTACGAAGGCCTCAGGCGAGCGTTCATACGCATCGCGTCTCCTAACGACTTCGATACGCATTTTCAGGTCTGTCGGTGTGGTCACATCAACGGCCAGACCAAAGCGGTCCAGCAACTGCGGACGCAACTCGCCCTCTTCCGGATTGCCACTGCCTACCAACACGAAACGCGCTGGATGACGCACAGACAAACCCTCACGCTCCACCATGTTTTCACCAGAGGCCGCGACGTCGATGAGCAAATCAACCAGATGGTCTTCGAGCAAATTGACTTCATCGATGTACAGAAATCCGCGATTGGCACGCGCAAGCAAGCCGGGCTCGAAGGCCTTGATGCCTTGCGATAAAGCGCGTTCAAGATCCAGTGCACCGACCACCCGATCTTCCGTTGCACCCAAAGGCAGATCGACCACGGGCACTGTTTTAAGAACGCTTTTTGTGTGCCCCTCGGCCTTGAGCGGCGCGCACTGCTCGCATGAAGGTGTGCCGGGTTCAGGATCGCAACCGTAAGGACAGTTCGGCATTGCGCGCATTTTCGGCAGCAAGGCCGCCAGCGCACGAACCGCGGTCGACTTGCCCGTGCCACGGTCGCCAAACACCAGAACACCGCCCACGCCAGGATCGACGGCCGCCACAAGAATGGCGTGCTTCATCTCGTCCTGACCGACGATGGCTGAAAAAGGAAAGCTAAGCCTCATGAAAGTGTTCTCCGAAGGGTATTCAGGCGTTCCAGCGCCGCCACAAGTCAGCCGCATGGGAAAGGCCAGCAGCCAGCAACAGCAAAGCCACCACATACCAAGGGGCAGCCATCATTGACGCACGCAATGCCAGCATGAGGTAAAGGCCCGCCAGCAACGTGCCCCGCAACTCCGACATGGGAATGCCGCGTCCCGTGCGGCGATGCCACCAGGACAACACGCCCCATTCGAGCAGTGTGACCGTGATCACAATGTCAATCAGCAAAGGGCCTGAGAAGATCTCGCGCACAATGTTTCCCCATAACCGCAGCCCGAGCTGCATGTTGTCATTATCTTAATCGGCCATTACAGCGGCCAGATTGTTTGTAGTAGTTTACATCTTAAGTTGTCAGAATATTCAGACACTTCTTTTCGACAGTGTAACCGTGAAAGTCTGTGTTGTGATGCGTTAGAGCTTATTCGAAGTACGCTCTTGAGGATGCAAGAAAACTCGTGGCGGCAGGGTTGAAGGATAACGCCCGAGCATCGCTCGATATTTTGGAGCTAGACCCACTTCAAATTCCTCCGCCGTATGAAAAGCTCGTTGGCTATTTAACAGGCGCTTATTCACGAAGAATTAACATTCAACATCGTCTTCTTTAAGAAATTTTTCGTAAAGAAAAGACCGTTCGTATGCTGAGAGTGTGGACTCATTACGAATAAAGCAAACTTTATAAGCTGTCTAGAGACAGAATCAGGCGTCCTTGGCACGGGTCGATTGCACCCCGAGCCACCCTATATACTCCGCAGATTTGCGCGCACCCATGATCATTGACTCCTCGCCAAGCAATACAGACCCCAAGGCCGGAGCACTCGGCGCGGTTCATTTGTGGATAAATGCGGTAAACCGTCATGATCTTGATGCCATCGTCGCTGCTTTTGCGCACGATGCCAGCTTCTTTGGAACAAGCACTCAAACACTGGTTAACGATTCAGACGGGATCAGAGATTACTTCGATATCGTGCTGAAGAACTATGCGCCGCTCTCCGCAGCGCTGGGGCAAATCACCGTCAGCGAATTGTCGCCGAGCAGCGCCGTCGTCACAGGTTACGACCAGTGGCAATTGACGGTTGAGGGCAAGCAAGTGGAAGGCATTGGACGCTTGAGTATCGCCATCGCCCTGCGTGATGGGCGCTGGAAAATCGTCAGCTTTCATCGGTCAACAATACCGATCTGAATCAAGCCTAAGGCGTTGTCGCCCCCGACGTCTGCTCGGAGCATCGCATTCAAGCAGGTGCATTGACTTTGTGTCGCCGCAAATATCTTGTTCGCACGTCAGTCGCCCAAATAGTCTGCACTTCGCCTGACCCTTTCGATAACTCGTCTGTCGAACGCTCGGAAGTTTGATATCTGCGGGCTGGTTACAGCACTCTTATTGCAAACTGCCGAACGAGATGTTTGCGCTAGACACCACGACAATTAAGCAAAACCAAGGACCTCACCATGACCGGAACATTGAACAAGGCTTTACTGATCGGCCATCTTGGCCATGATCCTGATGTGCGCACCATGAACAGCGGTGAGCCGGTTGCACATTTATCTGTCGCGACCAGCGAGGGATGGAAAAACAAATCTACCAGTGCAAAACGAGATGCAACCGAATGGCATCGGGTGGTGGTTTACAAAAGGCTGGCTGAACTCGCTGGCCAGCATCTGAAGAAAGGTGCACTTGTCTATGTCGAAGGCCATCTGCAAACACGCAAATGGACGGGCAAGGATGGCGTCGAACGTCATACGACTGAAATCGTGGGTGACGAATTACGGTTGCTGCATCGTCCATCGGAGTATCGAGCGGCGCTGGATGAGCATGCGACACCGCGATTTGATAAAACGATAGCGGAGAAAACGGGCGGACAAAGCCTCTCCTTTTAAAGCCGTACAGCGCAGCATTGCAATAGTCATAAACTCAAGAGTCGCCGCCCTGATACGTCGAAATGACCCAGCTTTCGACCAGCTCCACCACTGGCTGCTGACTGTGCTTGATCACTTGTAGGGCGCCATCCACCCCAGACCGGCCGTCGTTCCCTCCCGCGGCCGGTACTCGCAACCTATCCATCCGTCATAGCCCGCTTCATCCATCATTTCAAACAGCCACGGATAATTCAGTTCACCAGAATCAGGCTCATGCCGGTCAGGCACGCCGGCGATTTGCACGTGACCGATATGGGGCAAGTGCTGCCGAAACGTGCTGATGATGTCGCCCTCCATGATTTGGGCGTGATAAAAATCCATCTGTACTTTCAGATTAGACGCGCCCACCTCGGCCAGCAAGGCATGCGCATCTTTTTGATAGTTCAGAAAATAACCCGGCATATCGCGCGTATTGATCGGCTCGACCAATAGCGTGATGCCGTGCGGCGCGAGCTGTTCGCATGCGTAACGCAGATTGCCTATAAAAGTCTGACGACAACGATCCTGGTCTGCTCCGGCAGGGACAATGCCTGCCAGCGCATGCAGGCGCTTGGTGTCAGCGGCTAGTGCGTAGTCCATGGCTCTTGCCACACCGTCGCGAAAATCCTGCTCCCGCCCCGGCAGGGCACCCAGACCACGTTCGCCAGCGGCCCAGTCGCCCGGCGGTAAATTGAACAGGACATTCTGCAAGCCATTCGTACGAAGCGCCTCGGCGATCGCCTCTTTGTCCTCGCCGTAGGGGAACAAGTACTCCACCCCTTTAAATCCCGCTGAAGCGGCGGCTGCAAAGCGCTCCATGAAGGGGACTTCATTGAACAGGAAACTCAGATTGGCAGCAAATTTCGGCATGGGGCAGGCTCGCAAGGCAGCAAATTAAGTTGCCATGATACAAGCCCTGCCCTTATCCTTTTGCCGATACCAATCACAACAAAGGAGACAAGCATGGAAGTCCTGATCACGGGTGGCGCTGGCTTTTTGGGTGCGAAACTGGCGCGGCAACTGCTGGCACGCGGTACGCTGGCCGGACCCTCGGGGCAACCGGAAAAAATCTCCCGCATCACGCTGCTGGATCAGGTGGCGGCACAGGGCTTCGATGATCCGCGCATCGCGGTCATGACGGGCGACGCTGCCGATCCGGCCGTGATCGCCAAAGCGCTGACGCCGTCGGTACAGTCGGTTTTTCATTTGGCGGCAGTGGTGAGCGGAGAAGCCGAGAGCGATTTTGATCTGGGCATGCGCATCAATCTCGATGCCACCCGCATCCTTCTGGAGCAGGCACGCAAGAACGGCAACCGGCCTCGACTGGTGTTTACCAGTTCGGTCGCTGTGTTTGGCGGCGATCTTCCACCCAAGGTACTCGACACGACACCAGCGACACCGCAGGGTTCGTATGGCGCGCAAAAAGCGATGTGTGAATTGATGGTGACCGATTACAGTCGCAAGGGTTTTGTTGATGGCAGATCACTGCGTCTGCCCACAGTCACAGTCCGACCCGGCAAGGCGAACAAAGCCGCATCGAGTTTTGCGAGCGGGATCATTCGCGAACCTTTGAATGGCGTGGTATCGGTATGTCCGGTGCCGCCTGAGACCAAGGTCTGGGCATTGTCACCGCGCAGCACCGTTCACAATCTCATTCACGCGCATGAACTCGACAGTGCTGCGTTTGGCAGCGCCGGCGCGGTGAATTTGCCGGGTCTGACAACGACGGTGGGCGAGATGGTGGCTGCGATGGGCCGTGTCGCTGGTGCGGACACGATGAAGCTGGTGGAATGGAAAGAAGATCCCGTTATCCTGAAACTCGTGCGCACCTGGCCGGGTGATTTCGTGACGACACGTGCGGAGAAAATGGGCTTTGTCCATGACGCCACTTTTGATGACGTAGTAAAAGCTTATATGGAAGAAGAGTTGCGTTAATCAAAGCGGCCGCACTTGTGCGAGAGAGCTCTATAAACTCAGACTTCCTCGCGCATGCCCCACTTCCACATCCATGATGTCGGCAACGGCAGGATCATGAACAGATGCTCAATGACGGCAAGCGTCAATAGCCCGGCCACCAGGCACAGACTCGTCGCAGCGAATGCATCTTGCGGCTGAACTGACACGGCCATCCACAGGGGCACAAGCACTGCCATTGCGGCCGTGACCGAGATCGGCATCAGCCAGTTCCACGAACGCCGCGTGAAATAGCTTTGCAAATAAGCCAGATGCGCAGGCAGAAAATTTTCCGAAAGATTGCGCACGCCCAGAAAAAGATTGAGCTTGGCTGACAAGCGCATGGACCACAGCACCAGATAAGTCCACCAGCCAGTCTGATTAGGTTTGTCCCAGCTGACGGCAAACACCATGAAGGCAAGGAGTATCAGTGCCATCTCGTGATGCAGTATCGCTTCGGTCGCGTGACGCACACGCTGCCAACCGCGACTGCCGGGCGGACATTCGCTGCGCCGGGCGCCGGTAACGTAGCCCAGCAAAAATGCGATCTCCTGCCAACTCCACACCAAAACAGCACAAGTAAATGCGCAGTAAGCCGAAGCGACGGTAGTGCGTGATGCGGATATCGACATGCCCACCAGCGCAAAGCCGAGCAAGAGTGTGAACTTGAGCAAAGTCCATTTGAAGGTCCAGCGCGGCAGCCTGCCCAGATACATGATCACGCCGGTTGAAAACCACCAGACGAAGAGCGTGAACAGGGCTGGGAACAGATACTGTGACATCAAAGACTCACTCGGGCATCACCAGCTAGGTACCAACCTTGCCGACTGCGGCAAGGTGTTGGATTTCACTGGAATGAAGTACATCCGGACGAATACGGCGGCACCTGCCACGCTCCAGAACGCCTTTTGCAGATTGCCGACAATACCACCTGCAGCTTTACCCGCATCGGCGCGCATGGCACATCGATAGATTCGATCTAAATTCAAACGGAAATCCGGATGGTCGATATCCAGCATGACAGGAAATACTTGCTTGGTGATTTCATTGGTGATGCGAAAAACTTCGTAGTCATACTCGGTCGGCTCCAGACCCATGGCCTGCTTGAGCTCTGGCCGGGTGTGATCGCGCACGTACATGGTCGCGTACACGGCGAGTAGGAAGAAACGTATCCACAACACATTGCCACCCTTGAGCAGATCGGGATTGGCGCGCATGATCAATGCGAACGATTCGCCATGACGAAATTCATCATTGCACCAGCGCTGGAACCAACGAAAGATAGGGTGAAAACGCTTATCGGGATGCTTTTCCAGCTGGCGGAAAATCTTGATATAGCGCGCATATCCAATTTTTTCTGACAGATAGGTTGCGTAGAAAATGTACTTGGGCTTGAAATAGGTGTAGCTCTTACTACGCTTCAGATTACCCAAATCGATGCCCAGACCATAATCCTTCAGCGAAGAATTGATGAAGCCGGCATGACGTGACTCGTCGCGCGCCATGTATTCCATCAGCTTCTTGATATCCGGATTGCTGACATTGCGCTTGATCTCGTTATACAGCACGCAACCTGAAAATTCGGAGGTCAGCGAGCTGACCAGGAAATCCAGAAACTCCTGACGCAATTCCGGCGACATTTTGTGCGCCAATTCACGCGCCTCTTCAGCGAACGTAGCATCGCGCTGAAAATGATCGTGATTATTGTCACCCTCATATTCAGCCATCATCGCATCCCATTCGGCACGTACTGGCTCGACATTGATGCGATTCATCGCTTCGTAATCGGTTGTATAAAAACGTGGCGAGAAAAGGGTGTTGGTCACCGCCTTCTTGGCTGCGTCTTCAACCGAATTTATTTCGCTGACTGCGTTGTGCATGATACTTACTCCTTAACTTCGAGAACCATAGGCCCTGCTTCCACGGGATCGGCACGAAACAGCCAGAGGTGCAGGCCGATATACCCCAGCCAGAACAAGGCCAATACCGCTTCGATCACCATGTTGTTCATCGCTTTTGAATCTCCATCGCCTGCGAGGTGTAAAACCCGCTGGAGATTTTTTCAGTGTTACCGATTTGCCACTTGGCGAGCGCTTCGCATTCACCGATTGCACCACGTAACGATGCTTCAGCAATCGGCTCAATGAAAGGCGCACGATCACTGCGCGGAAAAATCCGTCCGACACGAATCATGGTCGCGAGAATGGGATTGCTTGGCGCAAAAGTAAACAGCAGTGAGCGACTGGTACGCTGCGCCAGACCTGCCAGCACTTGCACCATGTCGTGCTTTTCATAATGGATCATCGAATCCATGGCCACCACATGATCGAAGTCCCCATAAGACGTCGACAACATGTCACCGGATACAAACTCCACCTTGCCCTCACCCAGATCGTCGGGTACACGTTTGCGCGCCAGCTCTACCAGTGTCGGTGACAAGTCAATCGCCACCACATGCGCACCGCGTCGCGCCAGATCAACGGCCAGCGTGCCGGTGCCACAACCCGCATCGAGAATGCGGCGTCCGTGCAAGTCATGCGGCAACCATTCCAGCAGCGTCTGGCGCATGCGTTCACGCCCGGCTCTGACGGTTTTTCTGATGCCCGATACGGGTTCATCCGAGGTCAGTTTTGCCCATTGCTCTGCAGCGGTACGATCGAAGTACTCTTCGAGCTGTTCGCGCTTTTCTTCGTAACTGGTCGTTCCCATTGTCTTCCCCTTTACGACCTGCTGCTCCTAATCGAACTTTGGCAAATCAAATATGGGCTTCGCTTAATCGAAGCCCAGCAAATCAAAAATATCCCGGTCTTTCATTGCTTCACACAAGAGCGGATCAGTACCGGCCCACAGTGACGCTGCCAGCCGCAAATATTCCTGCTGCACTGCCAGAAGTTCGGGTGACTCGTCCATCTCGAACAACGTTGCCTTCTTCAGACGGCTTTGACGAATGACATCGAGGGACGGAATGCGCGCCATCGTTTTGAGTCCGACGCGATCATTAAATTTGTCAATCTGATCCGTTGCATCAGAACGGTTGGCAATCACGCCGCCCAGACGCACGTTGTAATTTTTCGATTTCGCTGCAATCGCCTGCACGATGCGATTCATCGCAAAAATAGAATCGAAATCATTGGCTGTGACGATCAGCGCGCGATCCGCATGCTGCAGTGGTGCAGCAAAGCCACCACACACCACGTCGCCGAGCACATCGAAAATCACCACATCGGTTTCATCCAGCAGATGATGTTCCTTGAGCAGTTTCACGGTCTGTCCGACCACATAGCCACCGCAGCCCGTACCTGCCGGCGGGCCGCCCGCCTCGACGCACATCACGCCGTTGTAACCTTCAAACACAAAATCTTCGACGCGCAATTCTTCACTGTGAAAATCTACCGTTTCCAGAATATCGATAACAGTGGGCACCAGCTTTTTAGTCAGCGTGAAGGTCGAGTCATGCTTGGTGTCGCATCCGATATGCCGTACGCGCTTTCCTATATTTGAAAACGCCACCGAAAGAGTCGATGAGGTCGTGCTCTTGCCAATACCGCCTTTGCCATAAATGGCAAAGACTTTGGCATTCCCAATCTTGACGCTCGGGTCCAGTTGTACCTGTACGCTGCCCTCGCCATCGGCGCGTCCGCGCTTGATTTCCGAAACGGGAACTGTCGCTACATTCATTGATTTACTCCTTCGGTGATGCCTTCAAGCCGGTCTTCGAGTTCTTCACCTGCTCGACGCATGGCGTCAAGCGTGTCCTGGTCCGGTGTCCAGTACTGGCGTTCATACGCTTCCATCAGACGGCTCGCAACGCGGGCCGATGCCGAAGGATTGAGGCGCGCGAGTCGTTCGCGCATCTCGGGGTCAAGCAGGAAAGTCTGTGTGCGTTGCTGCTAGACCCAGGGCTGTACCTGCCCTGTGGTGGCCGACCAGCCCATGGTGTTGGTCAGATGCAGCTCGATCTGATGTACGCCTTCGTAGCCATGGGCGAGCATGCCTTCGTACCATTTCGGATTGAGCATGCGCGTGCGTGTTTCAAGTGCCACCTGCTCGGAGAGCGTGCGCACCGTGCCACCACCACGTGTCTGGTCACCGATGTACACCGGTGCCATCGCAGCGTCCGGACCTTTGGCGCGTTTGACGGCGCGACTGATACCGCCGAGTGTGTCGAAATAGGTGTCGATCGTGGTGACGCCAACTTCCACCGAATCCAGATTCTGATACGCGAGTTCGATACCAGCCAATACGCTCTTAAGCAAAGCCGGCTGCGCGACAGGTCGGCCAGTAACACCATACGCAAAGCCTTTGCGGCAGGTATAGGTTTCGGCGAGTTCGTCTTCATCATCCCAGCGACTGCAATCGATCAAATGATTGACGTTGGCGCCATACGCACCCTCGGCATTACCAAAAACACGCAGCGATGCGGTTTCAATGTCGCACGCATGCTCGAGCTGATAGGCACGTGCATGTTTGCGGATGAAGTTCTGTTCCTCGGGCTCATTGGCGCTTGCTGCCAGTAACGCGGCTTCCGCCAACAGTTTGATTTGCAATGGCAGTAGGTCGCGGAAGATGCCAGACAGCGTGATCATCACATCCACACGCGGCCGACCCAGGTCTTCGAGCGGAATCAACTGCGCGCCGGCCAGACGGCCATAATTGTCGAAGCGTGGCTTGGCACCCATCAATGCCAGTGCCTGTGCAATCGGACCGCCCTCGCTTTTCAGATTGTCCGTACCCCACAACACCATCGCAATGGATTCGGGGAAGCTGCTGCCATCTTCCATATGTCGCGCGAGCAAACGCTCTGCCTGACGCGCACCATCCTTGACGGCATAAGCACTGGGCAAACGGAAGGGATCAAAGCCGTGCAGGTTACGGCCTGCAGGCAAAATTTCCGGCGTGCGCAGCAAATCACCACCGGGGGCGGGACGTACATAGCGACCATCGAGCGCACCGAGCAAGCCGTCAATCTCATGCGCCTCGCCCATGAGATCACTGGAAGTGGCGAGCTTGTCGAGCAATTGCTGATGCGCTTCAGACAGCGGCACTGGCTGTGCTGCGCCGGTCAGCATGGCTTCGATCGCTGCGCGCAATGCCGGCGTTGGTTCAGCTTCATGGGCCGATTCGGCAATCGCGATCAGCATGTCGGTGCGCTCTTCCAGCGTGGGTGCTTTGCCCACCACGTGCAAACCATGCGGTATCAGGGTGTATTCGAGTTCAAGCACGGCCTCGCTCAATGCGGCAATCTGCTCGCCACTCTGCGCATCCCACACCGGCTCGGCACTCGCCAGTTCTAGCTCGACTGCTTGTGTCTGCACCAGTTCCGCCAGATCGCTCAACTCTTGCGCTTCTTCCGGACCCAAACTGCGCCAGCGCGTGAGTGAGGCTTTCAGATCATTGAGACCTTTATACAAACCAGCTTCGGCCACCGGCGGGGTCAGGTAGGAGACCAGTGTCGCATTGGCGCGTCGCTTGGCAATCGTGCCTTCGGAAGGATTATTGGCTGCATACAGGTACACGTTCGGCATATCGTTAATCAGCCGGTCAGGCCAGCAATCACCGGACATGCCGGTTTGTTTGCCGGGCATGAATTCAAGTGCGCCGTGGGTGCCGAAGTGCAGCACAGCATGCGCAGCAAAATCTTCGCGCAGGTAACGATAGAACGCAGAAAATGCGTGTGTGGGCGCAAAACCTTTTTCGAACAGCAGGCGCATCGGGTCGCCCTCAACACCCATCGCTGGCTGTATGCCAACGAGGACATTGCCAAACTGCGCACCCAGGAAAAAGATATTGCTGCCATCGCTTTGATGACGGCCGGGTGCCGGACCCCATTGCGCTTCAATTTCGCGCAGATGCTTTTCACGGCGCACATGATCATCAGCGCTGATCTTCGCGTGCACATTCGCGGGCGCACCATGATGCTCGGCGTTGCCTTTGAGGATGGTGTTACGCAAGGTGTCGACGCTATCGGGCAGATCGATGGTGTAACCGGCGCGCTGCATCGCAGCCAATGTGTTGTAGAGCGATTCGAAGACAGCAAGAAAAGCAGCCGTTCCGGTGCTGCCTGCATTCGGCGGGAAATTGAACAAGACCACGGCAACCTTGCGCTCTGCGCGTTGCGCCTTGCGCAAGAAGATGAGTTTTTCCACACGCGCAGCGAGCATGTCGGCGCGTTCGCTGCAGACCTGCATGTCTTGGGCATTCTCGGCTTGCGGGAAAGTGCAGCCTCTGCTGCAACCGGTGCAGGATTTACCGCCAGCTTCGCTGCGGCCGCCATAAACCAGCGAACCACTTGCGCCATCAAGTTCGGGCAAGGCCACCATCATGGTGGCTTCGACTGGCAACAGGCCGCGATCCGATTCACCCCACAGCTCCAGTGTCTGAAACTCCACCGGCGCGACAGCGACATAGGGCACATCCAGGCTCGCGAGCAAATCTTCAGCGGCTTTGGAATCGTTATAAGCCGGTCCACCGATCAGAGAGAAGCCAGTCAGTGATACGACTGCATCCACACTGGGCTTGCCGTCTGTCATGAAAAACTGTTCAACCGCAGGGCGGGCATCCAGTCCGCTGGAATACGCGGGACGTACCGACAAACCACGCGCTTCGAGCGCCGCGATGACGCCGTCGTAGTGCCGCGCATTACCGGCCAGCAGATAAGAGCGCATCAGCAGCAAGCCGACGGTCCCGCGACCGCCGGCGATTGTGGGCAGGCGATCCAGACGATCGGTCATGCATTTATGTACAGCCGCACCCTTCATGCGCGGGTGATACACACCGACTTCCGGATATTCGATTGGCATCGCAGCCGGCGCTTTGCCGCGCAAATGCTTGCGCGCGCCATCGGCATAATTGTTGACCAGCAGCTGCACCATGCTGGCAATGTTTTCATCAGAGCCGGCCAGCCAGTATTGCAGCGTCAGAAAATAGGCACGTACATCTTGCGCTGTACCTGGAATGAAACGCAGCAGCTTGGGTAGACGGCGCAGCATTTTCATTTGCTGTGCACCAGCGGTGGCCGCCGGTTTTTTCTCATCCGTCTTGCCACGTAATTTTTTCAGGAAGGCCATAGGCCCGCGCGTGGTGCCATCCATGGTGAAGCGGC
>JACCDH011165455.1_pt1 | contig 14259 bp, 11 predicted proteins | sample 7442481 | NCBI WGS metagenome assembly JACCDH01 (sample SAMN15323433, study PRJNA562643) | freshwater metagenome | isolation source: river surface water | place: USA:Blue River Watershed | collected 2017-08-15
CCGTCAGCGTCTGGTTGCCGGTATTCCTGACCGTGATCGTGTAGTTGATCACGTCGCCCGCCTCGTCTGCCGCCTCGCCCTCGTCGGCCAGTACCGCATCCTTGTCGATCGACAGCGCCGGGTTCTGTTGGACCGGGACGGCAACCAAGTCGCTTACAGGATCAGTCTCATTACTATCGGCCGTGGCCGTGTTGTCGATGTCGCCATCGCCGCCACCCCAATTATCAATGTCATCTTGCGTGAGCGTGTAGCTGGTGGTGTAAGTTTTGCTCTCGCCCACGGCCAGCGTCACCCCGCTAATTGCCTGCCCCGTCAGCGGATCTGCAATAGTCACGCCCGTCAATTCCACATTGCCGGTGTTTATCACCGTCACCGTGTAATTCAGCACATCACCTGCGAAGTCGGCCACGTCGTTTCCGTTACCGCCCGTAACGTTGACGAATGTCTTGTCAATCGCCATCTCCGGCGTACTCTGAGTCACGACGAACCATTCCTCGAAACCGCCCTCCGAGGAATTGCCAGAGTCCCCCTGCTGGCCGAACTCGGTGTACACATAGATGAAGGTACTAGGTGCAAGGCCGGTAAATCCGGGATTGCCATTCACACCGGCAACCGGAATGTAGACCACATAGTCTCCGGTGCCGCTGCCCGAATTCCAGTCGGTCAGGTCGACGCTGGTATTTCCGCCGCCATCGAGTTCGTACAGAAGCGTCGCAGAACTCGTTGGGAAAAGTTTGGTCGACGTATCCATGTTGGCCAAGTCGGAAACGCTCGAGCCGAAGATCTTGAAGTTCTGCAGCGTGATCAATGGCGAATCGCCATTGTTGTTTTCGTTCAGGTCCAGGTTGAACACGTAGTACTGGGTGCCATCCATCGTTACTTTGGGAACCTGTGCGAGCGTGATCGAGTGCGTGAAGCTCAGCGAGGTATTCTCCTGGAACTGCAGCGGGCGACCGTCGGTGTTGTATCCCGCTTCGTAGCCATCGGCCTGCACTCGCAGGAAAGAACTGATGACGCCCGTGCCGGTGGAGCCGGCAGTCGTGTAGGACTGGACGATCGTGCCATTGAAAGTGCCCGGATCAGCGGGGGGAACGGCCTTGTCGGTGAAAGTGTTCGTGGCAAGCCAGCCATCCGCCGTCGTCGCCGACAGCAGGAAACGGGCGTCGAGTGAATCGTCGGGATTCACGTACCAAGACGTGACCACCATGCCGTTCTGCAGCCCATCGAGGTCGCCGGCTCCGCCGTCGACAACCGTCCACGCATCGTGTCCGTCGCCGCCAAGAATCGTGACATCGTCATCCACCGTCCCGTAGACCCCGTCCACGCCCGGCCCGCTCACATGCTGCACGCTGAAGGTGACTGTGCTTCCGCTGTCAAAACCGCTGGCGGTGATGATCGCGGTCGCGCCGGGCGCGTAATCATCGAGGTTGGTGGTAACGCTGGAAGGTGTGCTCATCTTGTTCTCCGGTCGGCTTTGTCGTGACAGTCGCTGCGCCGGCACAAGACGCCGGCGTCGGACAAAGCTTAGGGAGGCAGGGCAGGGCTCACATCCTTCATTTGAAGGATGACGATGTACTAGTACGTGCTGAGATTAGCGAGAGAATGCGACAGTTGGCCGGTGACATGAAAGCCGCCGGGCGACGATTCAGCGCGCCGCAACGTCTTTTTCCAGCAGCATTAGCGGTGCCAGCCGCCGCACCAGGTCGGACTGCCGTTGCGTGCCCGTCTTCTTCAGCACGGCCGACAATTGTGAGCGAACTGTCGTCACGCTGAGTTGGAGCGCTGACGCGACCCGGCCCGGCGACTGTCCGTCGAGAATAAGCAAGGCCAGCCGTGCCTCGGCCGGGGTCAGTCCGTACACACGCTGCAGTAATTGCTGCGCATGGCCATTGGCCGCAGCCAGCCCCTGCACCAGTACCAGCGCAAGCGGCGGGATGCCCGCACCGCGCCGCCTCCGCAAGGGCAGCACCAGCAAGTGGGCACCTGCCGCCGCCTCGTTCAATCGCAGCGGCAGAACGCCGCCAACGGCAGGCTCGCCGCAAGCATCCTTGAGCAGCTGTGCGAACTGCGATGAGGGCATGCCGGGCAATCCGATAGCAATCTTTCCGGCAGTGGTTTTGCCGGACAAATTGAACAGGCCGCGCGCCGACGCATTCGCCGCCAGCGCGCGCTGCGAGGAATCGACGAGCATCATCGGCATGCGCAGGCTGTCGAGCATCGCTGACAGCCTGCCGACCTGCTGCGCAAGCTGCTGCTGCCGCGCGATCGGTTCGAGTGCAGGCAGTAGCGCACGGCAGGCCTCGCGCGCCTGCTCGACCTGCTGCTGCTGCCAGTTCCGGTCCATGCGCTGCAGCGAGATCAATGCTTCGGCCTGTGGCAACACAATCCGCATACAGAGCGCCACGTGGCCGTGCGCGGCCGTACTCTTGTGCGAAGGCACGCAATGCAGTTGCTCGAGCAGCTTCCAGTTGCCCGGCTCGAACTTGGTAACCAGCGCGCGCATTGCCGGCTCGGGCAACGAATCGTCCGCACTCCTCAGCGTCCACTGTCCGTCGCGCCATGCCGCCTCGATGCCATGCCCCCAGGAGCCACGCCGGTCCCAGAGGCTGACTGATACACGCTCGCAACCGAGCAATTCGCCGATGCGCTGCAAGCCCTGCGCGAAACGCAGCGGCTTCGATATGCCTTCGTAAAAACTGGCCAGCAGTTGCGCATCGACGCTTGAGAGCGAGGGCATCGGGACTCCGGATTCCGGCCGTTTGCGACTTCAGGGACATGACCGGACTGCCGGTCACACGGGGACAAAATCATATCAATGCAATAACGATACAGGGGTTCATTTGCACGCCTGCGACGGCTGCTGGTACACCGCGGATGCAGGTGGACTCGGATTGGCTACTGGGCCGGAAGTTGACACACGGGCGGCTGTCGTTAAATATTGTGAAATCGAAAGTCGATGAACATTTCAACCGACTACCGGATTTCTCTCCTTTTTGTTATGCGAATCGCCGTTCTCGACAATGACCCGCAACAGCGCAAGCTGATATCCGAAGCACTGGGCGATGCGCACCATGAGTGCATCGCGTATTCCCGCATCGACAGCCTGCTTGAGGCCTTGCAGGAAAGTGAGATGGACTTGCTGGTCTGGCACTGGCAGCCGGAATCCGAGGGCTTGCGCCGCTTGCGCGATATTCGTCAGAGGCGACCCGCATTGCCGGTGCTAATGGTGACGGGCCGCGGACCCGAGCGGGAGCTGGCCGAAGCGCTGGCCGACGGCAAGTGCGATTACCTGGTCAGGCCCCTGCGGCGCAGCGAACTGCCGCTGCGGGTGCGCGTACTGATCGCACGTGCGCGGCCGGACAAGCTGAATGCGCCGACGCAAGACTTCGGACGCTACGCATTCGATGTTCGTGGCGCCCGTCTGCTGGTCGACGGTCAGCCGGTCTCGCTAACGCAGAAGGAATTCGAACTTGCGCTGCTGTTTTTCCGGAATCTGGGCCGGCCGCTGTCGCGCGCGACCATCCATGAGGCGGTCTGGCCCAAGGATGCCGAGTTCAGCTCACGCACCATGGATACCCATGTGTCCCGGGTGCGCAGCAAGCTCGGGCTGAGGCCGGAGAACGGCTTCCGCCTGTCCCCGGTTTACAGTTACGGGTACCAACTCGAGCAACTGTCCGCAATTGGGCAATAAGCCCAAAGTCAGCAGGTATAATAGTTGCCGTCAATCCCCGGGTTTTCCACGCATGCAACTGCTCGCCGTCGGGCTCAACCACACCACGGCTCCGGTCTCGCTCCGCGAGAAAGTGGCCTTCCCCGCTGACCAGCTTGGTCAGGCGGTGGCTTCGGCCTGCGCGTGGTTCGGCAATGCGAACCGGAAACCGCACGAAGCGGCCATCCTGTCGACCTGCAACCGCACCGAGATTTACGGCGCTAACGCGAATGATGGCGATATCGACGCGGTGATCGACCAGACCGCGCATTTCCTGGCCGAATTCCACCAGCTCCCCTACGCCGACCTGCGCCCCTATCTGTATGCATTGCCGCAGGATGGTGCGGTGCGTCATGCGTTCCGCGTCGCCTCCGGCCTCGATTCGATGGTGCTGGGCGAACCTCAGATTCTCGGGCAGATGAAGGATGCGGTGCGCCAGGCCGAAGCAGCCGGAGGGCTGGGCACTTACCTGCACCAGATGTTCCAGCGCACCTTCGCGGTCGCGAAGGAAGTGCGCTCGACCACCGAGATCGGCGCGCACAGCGTGTCGATGGCGGCCGCAGCGGTGCGGCTGTCCGAGCGCATCTTCGACAATCTCGCGGACCAGCATGTGCTGTTCATCGGCGCCGGCGAGATGATCGACCTGTGCATCACGCACTTTGCCGCGCAGCATCCGAAGAGCCTGACGGTCGCGAACCGCACGCTGGAGCGCGCTGAAGTGCTGGCACACCGCTTCGGCGGCCGCGCGATGCGCCTGGGCGAACTACCGGACCAGCTGGCGCATTTCGACGTCGTGGTGTCGTGCACCGCGTCATCGCTGCCCATCATCGGCCTGGGCATGGTCGAGCGTGCGATCAAGGCTCGCCGCCACAAACCCATCTTCATGGTCGACCTTGCCGTGCCGCGCGATATCGAGTCCGAAGTCGGCCGCATGAATGACGTCTTCCTGTACACCGTCGACGACCTCGGCGCGGCGGTGCAAATTGGCGTCGAGAACCGGCAGTCGGCAGTCGCGCAGGCCGAGGCCATCATCGAAACGCGCGTACAGGCCTTCATGCACTGGATCGACAGCCGCGCCGTCGTGCCGCTGATCCAGGACCTGCAGGAGAGCAGCGAGCAATTGCGCCGTGCCGAACTCGATCGCGCACGCAAGCTGCTGGCCAAAGGCGAGGACATCGACGCGGTGCTCGAAGCCCTGTCGAAGGGCCTGACCGCGAAATTCCTGCACGGCCCGCAGCAGGCACTGCACAACGCCGACGCCGACGAGCGCGCCCGCCTCGCGCAGCTGCTGCCCCAGCTGTTCCGCACCAAGCGCTAGCGCCCGCTGCGTCACCGCGCGCGGCCCCGCGCGATCACGGACGGCAGCTTCGTCACCCCTTTCCTTTCTTTTCTCCGGATGAAACCCTCTCTGCTAGCGAAGCTCGACCAGCTCACGCACCGGCTCGAAGAAGTCGGCGCGCTGCTGACGCAGGAAAACGCGACCGCCGACATGGACCAGTACCGCAAGCTCACCCGCGAACATGCCGAGCTCGAGCCGCTGGTCGCCGTGCATGCGCAGTGGACGCAGGCGCAGCAAGACATCCGCGCCGCGCAGGAGATGATGTCGGATCCGGACATGAAGGCGTTTGCGCAGGAAGAGCTGCTGTCGGCGCAGGCGCGCACGGAGACGCTCGAGCTCGAGCTGCAGAAAATGATGTTGCCGAAGGATCCGAACGACGAGCGCAACATCTTCCTCGAGATCCGCGCCGGTACCGGCGGCGATGAGTCGGCGCTGTTTGCCGGCGACTTGCTGCGCATGTACACGCGCTATGCCGAACGGCAGCGCTGGCAGGTCGAGATGGTGTCGGAGTCGCTGTCCGAGCTCGGCGGCTACAAGGAAGTGATCGTGCGCATCGTCGGCCATGGCGCGTATTCAAGGCTGAAGTTCGAGTCCGGCGGCCATCGCGTGCAGCGCGTGCCGGCCACCGAGGCGCAGGGCCGCATCCATACCTCGGCGTGCACGGTTGCGGTGATGCCGGAGGCCGACGAGATCGAGGATGTAAACATCAACCCGGCCGACCTTCGCATCGACACCTTCCGCGCATCCGGCGCCGGCGGCCAGCACATCAACAAGACCGATTCTGCAGTGCGCATCACCCACCTGCCGACCGGCATCGTGGTCGAATGCCAGGATGACCGCAGCCAGCACAAGAACAAGGCGCAGGCGATGAAGGTGCTGGCGACGCGCATCAAGGACGTGCAGCTGCGCGAACAGCAGGCGAAGGAAGCCGCAACCCGCAAGTCGCTGGTCGGCTCAGGCGACCGCAGCGAACGCATCCGCACCTACAATTTCCCGCAGGGCCGCATGACGGATCACCGGATCAACCTGACGCTGTACAAGCTGGAGGCCATCATGGAAGGCGATCTCGATGAGCTGACGACGGCGCTGATGGCCGAGCATCAGGCGGAGCAGCTGGCGGCACTGGCGGAATGATGAACAAAGACGAATCTTCAACGACACCGAACCCCGGCCTGCGCCTGGATCCAGCGACTTTTGGCAGTTAAATCGACCCCGCGAAAACGACATGACTCGATTCAGCAAACCTCTCCTCCTTCTGATCGCCGCCGCCTGCATCGCCATGCTCGCCGTCGGCCTCTATTTGCAGTTGAAGCTGGACATGCTGCCCTGTCCATTGTGCATCCTGCAGCGCTACGGATTCGCGGCAGTCGCGCTGATCTCGCTGGTCACCGTCGCCCTTCCATCGGCAGCCACGCGTATCGGCGCCGCGCTTGCGTGCGTCGCATCGCTGTCCGGCGCCGGCGTTGCGATCCGTCACCTGTGGGTGAAAGCACATCCGACGGTATCCTGCGGCATCGACCCGCTCGAGACCTCGCTGAACAAGATCGCTCCGGCACAATGGTTCCCGTCGCTGTTCCAGGCCGACGGGCTGTGCACGACCGAATACGATCCGATACTCGGGCTGTCGATCCCGGCGTGGGCGCTGGTCTGGTTCACGATCTTTGCGCTGCTGGCCGCCGCCATCGTGGTGCTGAGCAAGCGCCGCGCATGAACATCGAAGGCCTGCTGAGGCTGGCGCTGGTGGATCCGATGGAGGCGCGCATCCTGCTCGCGCATGCATTGAAGTGCACGCGCGTGCAGCTGGTAATCCGCTCAAAGGACGAGCTGACGCCGCAGCAGGTGACCGAGGTCAGCGAACTGTTCATGCGCCGCATGCAGGGCGAGCCGATTGCCTACCTGACCGGCGAGCGCGAGTTTTACGGGCTGCGCTTCGAAGTGACGCCCGATGTGCTGATCCCGCGTCCCGAGACGGAGCTGCTCGTCGATCTGGCCAAGGAAAGGCTGCCGAAAGGCGGCACTGCAATCGACCTCGGCACAGGCTCCGGCGCGATCGCGGTGTCCCTCGCGCACGAGCGGCGTGACGCCAAGGTATCGGCCGTCGACGCCAGCGAAGCGGCGCTGGCCGTCGCGCGCCGCAATGCCGCGCATCATGCGGTGGCGGTGAGCTTCATTCACAGTGATTGGTACGCCAGCATCGACGGCAAGTTCGACCTGATCGTCAGCAACCCGCCCTATATCGCTGCCAGTGACCCGCACCTGTCGCAGGGCGACTTGCGCTTCGAACCACGCACCGCGCTGACCGATGACGCGAACGGGATGATGCACATTGCCGCCATCGTCGACGGCGCGCCTGCACACCTGAAACCCGGCGCCTGGCTGCTGATGGAGCACGGCCATGACCAGTCGGCTGCCGTGCGCGCATTGCTGGACAAGGCCGGCTGGCAGCACGTGCAGAGCTGGCAAGACCTGGCCGGCATAGAGCGGGTGACGGGCGCGATGCGCCCCCTGAACTGACGCGCTGTCAAGACTGGCGCGCGGCACCGATTTGCGTATGATCCAACGCTTCGACGATTTCCCCACCCTGTTGATTCACGATGTTGCCATCCATTGAACAACGCCTCGCCGGCGAACTGGCGGCCAGAACCGAACAAGTGAAAGCGGCCATCGCGCTGCTGGATGAAGGCGCGACCGTGCCCTTCATCGCGCGCTACCGCAAGGAAGCGACCGGCGGCCTCGACGATATCCAGCTGCGCCTGCTGGAGGAGCGCCTGCGCTACCTGCGCGAGCTCGAGGCAAGGCGCGAGGCGATCGTCGCGTCGATCGAGGAACAGGGCAAGATGACGCCGCAGCTGAAGGTCGCAATCCTGACGGCCGAGGACAAGACGCGCCTTGAAGACCTGTACCTGCCTTACCGCCAGAAGCGCCGCACGAAGGCACAGATCGCGGTCGAGGCCGGCCTCGAGCCGCTGGCCGATGCGCTGCTGGGCAACCCGATGCTGAACCCGGAAGAAGAGGCGGCGAAATTCCTGCGCCCCGCATTCACGACTGAGCAAGGCGAGAACCCGGGCGTCGCCGATGCGAAGGCGGCACTGGACGGCGCGCGCCAGATCCTGATGGAGCGCTTCGCCGAAGATGCGACGCTGCTGCAGGACCTGCGCGCGTACCTGCTCGAGCATGGCGTGGTCGACACGAAAGTCATCGAAGGCAAGCAGGACGCCGGCGAGAAGTTTGCCGACTACTTCGATTACTCGGAACCGCTGGCGCAGATACCTTCGCACCGCGCGCTGGCCATCCTGCGCGGACGCCGCGAGGAGATGCTGACGGTCACGCTGCGTCTCGACAGCGAAGAGGAGAAGCCGACCTGGGCGTCGCCACCGAACCCGTGCGAGAGCCGGATTGCGCAGCGCGTCGGCGTTTCTCAGCAAAACCGGCCTGCCGACAAGTGGCTGATGGATACGGTGCGCTGGACCTGGCGCGTGAAGGTGTTCATGCACCTCGAGACCGAACTGATGACAAAATTGCGCGAGGAGGCAGAAGCCGAAGCGATACAGGTGTTCGCGCGCAACCTGAAAGACCTGCTGCTGGCCGCACCCGCCGGCCCGCGCGCAACGATGGGCCTCGACCCGGGCCTTCGCACCGGCGTGAAGGTGGCGATAGTCGACGTGACCGGCAAGGTGGTCGACACCGCGACCATCTACCCGCACCAGCCGCGCAATGACTGGGAAGGCTCGCTGCACACGCTGGCCGTGCTCGCGAAAAAGCACAACGTGTCGTTGATCGCGATCGGCAACGGCACCGCATCGCGCGAGACCGACAAGCTCGCGCAGGATCTGGTGAAAGGCCTGCCGGAGCTGAAGCTGAACAAGATCGTCGTGTCCGAGGCGGGCGCATCGGTGTATTCGGCCTCGGAATATGCATCGAAGGAATTGCCGGAGCTCGACGTATCGCTGCGCGGCGCGGTGTCGATCGCGCGCCGGCTGCAGGATCCGCTGGCGGAACTGGTGAAGATCGAGCCGAAGTCGATCGGCGTCGGCCAGTACCAGCACGACGTGTCGCAGACGCGCCTCGCGCGCTCGCTGGATGCGGTGGTGGAAGATTGCGTGAACGCGGTCGGCGTCGACGTGAACACTGCGTCGGTGCCGCTGCTGGCGCGCGTTTCGGGCTTGAACAGCAGCGTCGCGCAGAGCATCGTGAATTACCGCGACCAGAAAGGCCTGTTCGCTTCGCGCGCCGCGCTGCGCGACGTGCCGCGACTCGGCGACAAGACTTTCGAACTGGCGGCCGGCTTCCTGCGCGTGATGAACGGCGAGAATCCGCTGGATGCGTCGGCGGTCCACCCGGAATCCTATCCGCTGGTCGAGAAGATTCTTGCCGACATCAAGCGCGACGTGAAGAGCGTGGTCGGCGACAGCAGCCTGCTGAAGTCGCTCGACCCCAAGCGTTACGCAGATGATCGCTTCGGCGTGCCGACCGTGGCCGACATCCTGAAGGAACTCGACAAGCCGGGACGCGATCCGCGCCCGGCTTTCGTGACGGCGACGTTCAAGGATGGCGTCGAGGACCTCGGCGACCTGCGCCCGGACATGATCCTCGAAGGCGTGGTGACCAACGTCGCGGCGTTCGGCGCCTTCGTCGACATCGGCGTGCATCAGGATGGCCTCGTGCACATCTCGGCGCTGTCCAACCAGTACGTGAAGGACCCGCATACCGTGGTGAAGGCGGGACAGGTCGTGAAGGTCAAGGTGCTGGAAGTGGACGTCAAGCGCAAGCGTATCGCGCTGACCATGCGCCTGACGGATGCCGCGCCGGCCGCCGGCGAGCGCCGCGATCCGGGTGAGAGGCGCGACCGCAGCGGCCCGCCGCGGGGCGCGCAGCCGAGGCGCGAAACGGCGCCGCCCGCGAATAACGCGATGGCTGAGGCGTTTGCAAAATTGAAGCGCTGATCCTGCCTGCACAAGGGTTGCCCGCGATCGGCAACCCGCTGCGCAAACCCCTATAATGGGGCTTCGATTATCCCTGCAATCAAGGAAGAGGATTTATGAGCGACGTACAAGCGTGGATCAAGGAAACCGTGACCACCCACCCGGTCGTGCTGTTCATGAAAGGCACCGCGCAATTCCCGCAGTGCGGCTTCTCCGGCCGCGCGATCGAATTGCTGAAGTCGGTCGGCGTCGAGAACCTGGTCACCGTGAACGTGCTGGAAGACGATGAAGTCCGCCAGGGCATCAAGGAATTCTCGAACTGGCCGACCATCCCGCAGCTTTATGTGAAGGGCGAGTTCATCGGTGGCGCAGACATCCTGACCGAAATGGCAGAGTCCGGCGAACTGGCTACCGTGATCAAGGGCTGATGCCTTGAAACGCCTGATCGTCGCGATGACCGGCGCATCGGGCGCGCTATACGGCGTGCGGCTGCTTGAGCAGCTGCGCGCAACCGACGGCGTCGAGACCCACCTGATGATCTCCGATGCCGCGGCGATGAACCTGCATCACGAGCTGGATATAAAACGCCGCGATATCGAGGCGCTGGCCGATTACGTTCACAGCGTGCGCGACATCGGCGCCTGCGTGGCAAGCGGCTCGTTCCGCTCTGACGGCATGGTGATTGCGCCTTGCTCTATGAAGACGCTGGCCTCGGTTGCGCACGGCATGTGCGACAACCTGATCACGCGCGCAGCCGATGTCATCCTCAAAGAGAGGCGGCGGCTGGTGCTGATGGTGCGCGAGACGCCGTTCAACCTTGCGCACCTGCGCAACATGACCGCGGTGACGGAAATGGGCGGCATCGTGTTCCCGCCGCTGCCGGCGCTGTACCAGAAGCCACAGTCGATCAGCGAAATGGTCGACCATACCGTCGCCCGCGTTCTGGACATGTTCGGCCTCGACCACGAGCTTGCCCCCGAGTGGCCGGGCCTGAAGCCGGCAGACCAGGCGCCTCCCAACACGGCCAGCGGAGATTTGACGAAGCCTCAGGGCCGACCGCCCGGCTAGATTCGATTGATATCGATATCTACCGGCACCGGTTCGCCATCCGGTGCGGCCTGCGCTCCGGGAGACGATTCGGTACCTGACGTCCCCTGCTCCTCCAGACGTTCGCGCACGCCGTCGACCATGCGCCGGATCGCGTCGGCATAGCCGTTCATTGAAAACAGGCTGATCTTGAACTGCCCCGTTGTCAGCGGAAAAGCGAAGCCGATCGCGTCAGACTGCGCGAACGCATCGTTCAATTGCTTCGATTCGTTGAACCAGTAGAGCATTACTTCGCCGTTCGCGGTCGCCATGGGCTCGCAGATGGCGTCGAAAGCCAGCGCGCCCGCAGCTGTGGTCAGCATCACCGGGTAGTTGTTGCCGGCCTCGCAAGGAACGCTGTTGGCAAAGTAATAGCGGCAAATCCGGTCCGCGCAAAGCATGCCGAACATGGAGGTACCGTTCTCGTGCGTCGATGCTTCGCCCATGTCGTCGCGAAACTGCGATACCCAGTCGCCGTGCTCGACACGATCTTCGGCCAGCGCAGGACTGGTAAGGATAGCCAGCAGCGTGGCCAGCAGGAACAGGCTTCGCATTGCACCTCCAAAATGTTCTTTGGAGGAATGTAGCACGAGGCGCCCGGACGGTTCGGCATGGGGCGGCGAACACTTGCTTGATGTTTTCGACAACTCGCCCAAACTTGCTGGTGCAAGCTAGTCGGACAACGGTGCCGCCCGCCAACGTCGATTGCACAGATGACTTGTTGTTTTGATCATACGCCGACTTGTTATTCTTAAGCAAACGCTTATTTTTCCAAGCGTGCGAGGCGAATTCCGGGTGTCCACGCAAACTTACAGGCGACACTACGGTGCGGTAACCGTACAAAGTTTTTGCATGGATTTTTAACCGGTTACGCGTGAATTTTTCATCCATCAGGCGGCGGAAAAGCCTGCATCATCAAGGATATAATCCGCCGCTTTATCTACAACTCCCATCAGTTTCTGGAGACACGCTATGGGCTCTTTAGCAAAACAAATCGGGTGGATCGCGCTGGCCCTGTTAGGCGCTTTCGCGCTTGGCACGGTGGCGCTGGCACGCGGCGAAACCATCAATGCACTATGGATCGTCGTCGCTGCGGTCGCCATCTACATGATCGGCTACCGCTTCTACGCGCGATTCATCGCAAATCAGGTGATGCAACTCGACCCGAGCCGCACGACGCCTGCCGTGCGCCTGAATGACGGCCTCGACTTCGTGCCTACCAACAAGCATGTGCTGTTCGGCCACCACTTTGCTGCGATCGCCGGAGCCGGCCCGCTGGTCGGCCCGGTGCTGGCTGCGCAAATGGGCTACCTGCCCGGCATGATGTGGATCCTGGTCGGGGTGATCCTGGCCGGCGCAGTGCAGGATTTCATGATCCTGTTCGTATCGACGCGCCGTGACGGCCGCTCGCTGGGCGATCTGGTGAAAACCGAGCTGGGCATCGTGCCCGGCGTGATTGCTCTGTTCGGCACCTTCATGATCATGACCATCCTGCTCGCAGTGCTGGCGCTGATCGTCGTGAAGGCGCTGGCCGAGAGCCCGTGGGGTACCTTTACGGTTGCGGCAACCATTCCCATCGCTTTCTTCATGGGCATCTACAGCCGCTACATCCGGCCGGGCCGCGTGGGTGAGGTCTCGATCATCGGCTTCGTGTTGCTGATGGCATCCATCGTCTATGGCGGGCATGTCGCTGCCGATCCGTATTGGGGTCCGGCGTTCACATTCACCGGCGTGCAGCTGACCTGGATGCTGCTGGCCTACGGCGTCATCGCGTCGGTGCTCCCGGTCTGGCTGCTGCTGGCGCCGCGCGACTACCTGTCGACCTTCCTGAAGATCGGCGCCATTGCCGCGCTGGCCGTCGGCATCCTGATCGTCGCGCCTGACCTGAAAATGCCGGCCATCACGAAGTTCATCGACGGAACCGGTCCGGTCTGGGCTGGTTCGCTGTTCCCGTTCCTGTTCATCACGATTGCGTGCGGTGCGGTATCGGGCTTCCACTCGCTGATCTCGTCCGGCACGACGCCCAAGCTGCTGGAGAATGAAAGCCACATGCCTTACATCGGTTATGGCGGCATGCTGATGGAATCCTTCGTTGCGATCATGGCACTGGTGGCCGCATCGATCATTGAACCCGGCGTCTATTTCGCGATGAACAGCCCGGCTGCGCTGATCGGTACCTCGCCGGAATCGGCAGCGGCCGCAATCAGCCAGTGGGGCTTCGTCGTCACTCCGGAAATGCTGCAGCAGACCGCGAAGGATGTCGGTGAAACGACCATCATTTCGCGCGCCGGTGGCGCACCGACGCTGGCCGTGGGCATGGCGCACATTTTCTCCGAGATGTTTGGCGGCAAGGCGATGATGGCGTTCTGGTACCACTTTGCCATCCTGTTCGAGGCGCTGTTCATCCTGACCGCCGTCGACGCAGGCACCCGCGTCGGTCGCTTCATGCTGCAAGACCTGCTGAGGACACTGGTGCCTCCTTTCCGCAAAGTGCCGTCGCTGGCGTCGAACATCTTCGCCACCTTGCTGTGCGTCGCAGCCTGGGGTTACTTCCTGTATCAGGGCGTGGTCGATCCGCTTGGCGGCATTAACACCTTGTGGCCGCTGTTCGGCATCTCTAACCAGATGCTCGCCGCTGTGGCACTGATCCTCGCCACCGTCGTGCTGTTCCGGCTCAAGCGCGAGAAGTTCGCGTGGGTCACGATGGTTCCGACAGTCTGGCTGCTGATCTGCACGCTGACTGCCGGCTACCAGAAGCTCTTCCACGAGAATCCGCGGATTGGTTTCCTTGCGCATGCGGAGAAGTTCAAGACAGCTGCCGCCAATGGCGAGGTACTGGCGCCGGCGAAGTCCGTCGCCCAGATGCAGCAGATCATCATGAACGACTACATCGATGCGTCACTGGCGGCGATCTTTATCGCGGTCGTGCTGTCCATCCTCGTATTCGGCATCCGTTCCTGCCTGCAAGCGCTGCGCGAGGACAAGCCGACGACGGTTGAAGCCGCCGCTGCGCCAGCTAACACTGTCTCCGCTTGAAATTGATCGGGAGGTCTCATGTTTGGTGAACTCGGAAAACTGGGTGCGTATCTCGGGCAGACGGCAAGGCTGATGATTGGCCTGCCCGATTACGACAACTACCTCAACCACATGCAGGTAAATCATCCGGACCAGCCGGTGATGACTTATGAGGAATTTTTCCGCGA
>JACCDH011560393.1_pt1 | contig 14256 bp, 9 predicted proteins | sample 7442481 | NCBI WGS metagenome assembly JACCDH01 (sample SAMN15323433, study PRJNA562643) | freshwater metagenome | isolation source: river surface water | place: USA:Blue River Watershed | collected 2017-08-15
GGGCCGCCGTGGCCAGCAGCCGGGCCGACGCCGCCGGAGTGCAGTTGGCCCGCTACCAGGGTTTGGCCACCGCCGTGGTGGACCACAAGGCCCACCCCAGCCGCGAGGCTTTTGACGCCGCCCTGATGGCCGAGGTGGACCGACTGGGCGGCCAGGGGCGGCCCGGTGGTCGGCCCGATCTGGTGGTGCTGGCGGGCTTCATGCGCATTCTCACGCCCGGGTTTGTGTCGCATTACGCCGACCGGTTGGTCAACATCCACCCCAGTCTGTTGCCCGCCTTCACGGGTTTGCACACCCACCAGCGGGCACTGGACATGGGCTGCCGGTTTGCGGGCGCCACCGTGCACCGGGTGACGGCGGAGCTGGACCACGGCGAAATTCTGGACCAGGCCGTGGTGCCCGTGCTGCCCGGCGATACCGCCGACACCCTGGCCGCCCGGGTGCTCACGCAAGAGCACCGCATGTACCCCGCGGTGGTGGCGCGTCTGTTGCAGTAAAAATTCAATAAAAAATGCCGCTGGCGCACGGCTGTATTGACTTTTTAGCTATCTTTTGTGCTGTTTTGGGTCGGTCTGGGGATCAGGCCCCGTGCGCCAGCCACCCAACGAGCGCGCCAGCGGCCATCACCTCCGGCACCGAGCGTTGGCCACGCACCAGCGCCACGGCGGCCGCAACGGTCAGGGCGGCGGCTGCGGCGTCCAGGGGGCCACCCAACCCTTGTGGCCACAGCACGTGGTGGCCAAAGTCCAGCGCCAGGCTGAGGATGGCGCCCACCACTGCCGCCGTGACCGCCGTCAGTGGCCCCTGCAAAGACGCCTGCCGCTGGCTGCTCTCCACCCAGGGGCCGCCGGCCAGAATGAACAGAAACGAGGGCAAAAAGGTGAAGCCCGTCACCAGCACCGCGGCGGCCACGCCGGCCAGCAGCCGCGCGTCGGGCCCAAACAGCGCCTGGCCGTGCCCGCCCAGAAACCCCACAAACGCCACCACCATGATCAGCGGCCCCGGCGTGGTTTCGCCCAGCGCCAGGCCGTCCATCATCTGTGGCGCCGTCAACCAGCCGTGGTGGTCCACCGCGCCCTGGTGCACATAGGGCAACACCGCATAGGCGCCGCCAAACGTCAGCAGCGCCGCTTTGGTGAAGAACCAGCCCATTTGCGTGAAGGTGTGGGTCCAGCCCAGCGCCGCCGTCAGCGCCCCCATGGGCAGCACCCACAGGGCGGCGCCGCAGGCCAGCACCCGGGCCAGCCGGGGCCAGCGGAACCGGGCGTGTTCTGGCGTCGGAGTGTCGTCGTCGATCAGCGCGGGCCCCTGCCCAACGGCGCGGGCAGCCGGGTGGCCGAGGGGGCGGGCCAGCCCTTGCGGGTACCAGCGCCCCAGCGCAGCCCCCACCAGTGCAGCCCCCAGCAGCCCCGCCGGAAACGGCGCCTGCCCCGCCCACAGCGCCACCCACGCGGCCACCGCCAGCCCCACCAGCACGGGGTGCAACAGGGTGCGCGTGCCCATGCGGTGGGCGGCCTGCAACACCAGGGCCACCACCACCGGCTTGATGCCCCACAGCACCCCCGCCGCTGCCGGCGTGTGGCCCCAGGTGACATACGCCCAAGACAAGCCCACCAGCAGGAACAGCGAGGGCAGCACGAACAGCAAGCCCGCCGCCACGCCGCCCCAGGTGCGGTGCATCAACCACCCCAGGTAGGTGGCCAGTTGCTGCGCCTCGGGGCCGGGCAGCACCATGCAGTAGTTCAGGGCGTGCAAAAACCGGCGCTCGGACAGCCAGCGGCGCTTTTCCACCAGCTCATGGTGCATCAGCGCAATCTGTCCGGCGGGCCCCCCAAAGCTGATGAAGCCCAGCTTGAACCAAAACGCCAGCGCCTGCCGAAACGGCACCGCCGCGGGCGGCTGGGTGGCAGCCTCAGGCGGCATTGCGCACCCCAGGCTCTGGGCGCCAGCAGAAAGGCCAGAAGAACCGCCTGAAGAAAAAAATGAACAAAAAATGGCCCTGGCGCATGCATTGATTGGCTTTTAAGCCATGAAAAAATTCATGAAAAAAACCCCAAGGCCCCGCTGCAACGGCATGCCCCCCGCAGCGGACGCACCGTGCGCGGCGCAGACGGTGGCGGGCCTCCCATGCGGGGTGCGCCGGTTCAGCGGGGGCGCCCGGCGATCAGGGCGTCGCGGCGGGCGGCCCATTCCTCGTCGCTTTTCACGCGTTTTTCGGTGCGTTCGGCCAGTTGAATGGCAATTTCCACCGCCTGCTCCACCAGGGCCGTCTGGTTGGTGGCGTTCAGGCCTTGCTGCTGCGCCAAGCCCACGAACACGGTCGCGGCCATCTGGGCCACCACCGACTCGCTGTGCTGCAGGCTCATGATGGTTTCAGGAATCATGGAAACAACCTCCGGTTGAACAGGAATGAACGGGACGGCCCACACTGTAGCGCCGCCCGGTGAAACACCCCCCGATGGGTGGGCGCCGTGGCGGCACAGGTCGCCAACCGGCCGCGCACTGGCGCTTCACACCGCCTTGTGGAACACCAGCCCCGCGTGCTCGCGCATGGCGTGGAATTTGATTTTTGGCCAGTTGGCCTCCACCGCACGCAAGGTGGCGCTGTGGTCCACCAGCAGGGTGGGGGCGTCCACGGCGTCCAGGGCCACGCGGTGCTGGTTGGCGTCGATGAAACGCTTCAGTTCCTGCTCGCCGCCGTCTTCCGGCGCACAGGTCACCCAGCGGGCCACCTGGTAGTGGCTGTGGGTGATGCGGGCTTTCACGCCGTACTCCGTCTCCAGCCGGTGGGCCACCACCTCAAATTGCAACTGGCCCACGGCTCCCAGCATCAGCACGCTGCCCGCCACGGGGCGGAAGACCTGAATGGCCCCTTCCTCGCCCAGCTGGGTCAGGCCGGCCTTCAGTTGCTTGCCACGCAGCGGGTCGGCCACTTCCACGCTGCGGATGATTTCTGGCGCAAAGAACGGCAGGCCGGTGAATTGCAGGCTTTCGCCCTCGGTCAGCGTGTCGCCCAGCTGCAGCACCCCGTGGTTGGGAATGCCGATGATGTCGCCCGCAAACGCCTCGTCCAGCAGCTCGCGCCGCTGGCTCATGAAGGTGACCACCGTGTTGGGCTTGATGACCTTGCCGCTGCGCACCACCTTCAGCGGCATGCCCCGGGTGAACTGGCCGCTGGCCACGCGCACGAACGCAATGCGGTCGCGGTGGGCCGGGTCCATGTTGGCCTGAATCTTGAACACCACGCCGCTGAACTTGACCTCGGTCGGCTCCACCACCCGCTGAATGGCGGGCTTGGCGCCGGGCGGCGGGGCCAGGTCCACCAGCGCGTCCAGCACCTCGCGCACGCCAAAGTTGTTGATGGCCGAGCCGAACAGCATGGGCGTTTGCCGGCCCGCCAGAAATTCGGCTTCGTCAAACGCGGGCGAAGCGCCTTCCACCAGCTCCATTTCGTCCTTGGCTTGCGTCCACTCCATGCCAAACCGGCTGGCGGTGTCGGCGTTGTCGCGGCCGCTCAGCACCTCTTCATCGCCGCCCGCGCGGTCTTCGCCCGCGGCAAACACGCGCATCTGGTCGGTGCGGCGGTCGTACACGCCATGAAACTGCTTGCCCATGCCCACCGGCCAGGTGAACGGCACCACCGTCATGCCCAGTTCGCGCTCGATCTCGTCCATCACGTCCAGCGGGGCCTGCACCTCGCGGTCCATCTGGTTCACGAAGGTGATGATGGGCGTGTTGCGGGCGCGGCAAACCTGCAGCAGGCGGCGGGTCTGCGGCTCCACGCCGTTGGCCGCGTCAATCACCATCAGCGCCGCGTCCACGGCGGTCAGCACGCGGTAGGTGTCTTCAGAAAAGTCCTGGTGACCGGGGGTGTCGAGCAGGTTGATGACGCAGTCGCGGTATTCCATCTGCATCACGCTGGACGCCACCGAAATGCCGCGCTGCTTTTCAATCTCCATCCAGTCGGAGGTGGCGTGGCGCGCGGCCTTGCGCGCCTTGACCGAACCCGCAATGTTGATGGCCCCCGAAAACAGCAGCAGCTTTTCGGTGAGCGTGGTTTTGCCGGCGTCGGGGTGGGAGATGATGGCGAAGGTGCGGCGGCGGCGCACCTGTTGGGGAATGTCGGACATGGGCGTGCGATGAAAGGGCGCGATTATCCCGCAGCCACCCATTGCCGAGCCCCCGTTGACTGGGGTTTCGCGGCGCGCCGTCCGCCTCGGCCGGCCCCCACCCTGTCAACGGATTTTGGGGGCCAATGGCGGGTGCGCATGGGACAATCCGGCCATGCATCCCAAAGCCTTGTTGGACGCCTGTGCCGAGTTGGTCGGGCGGGTCTTGAAATTCGATCATCCGGCCGACGCCATCGTGTCCCGGTATTTCCGCGAGCACCGGCAACTGGGCCCGCGCGAGCGCAACACCCTGGCCGAAACGGCCTACCACGTGCTGCGGCAAAAGCGCCTGTTTGAACACCTGGCCCGCTCGGGCAGTGGCTCGCGCGAGCGGCGCCTGGCCATTCTGGGGTTTCACGGGGACCGGGACTTCCTGAAGTCCGCTCTCTCAGATCCCGAAAAAGCCTGGCTGGACGCCACCGCCACCGTTCCCGCTGCCGACCTGCAACCCCACCACCGCCACAACCTGCCGGACTGGATGGTGGCACCGCTCAAGGCCCAGTTGGCCGATGAGTTCGACGCCCTGGCCCACAGCCTCAACCAGCCCGCCCCGCTGGATCTGCGCGTCAACGAGCTGCTGCAAAAACGCCCAGCCGCGCTGGCCGCCTTGCGCCAAGAGGGGCTGCAGGCCGAACCCACCCCTTATTCGCCCTGGGGCATCCGCGTGCAGGGCAAGCCCGCGCTGAACAAAATGCCTGCGTTTGAGCGCGGCGAGCTGGAGGTGCAAGACGAAGGCTCGCAGCTGCTGGCCTGGCTGCTGGACGCCAAGCGCGGCGAAATGGTGGCCGACTTTTGCGCCGGTGCCGGGGGCAAGACCCTGGCCATTGGCGCCATGATGCGCAACACCGGCCGGCTGTATGCGTTCGACGTGTCGGCCCACCGGCTCGACGCCTTGAAGCCCCGCCTTGCCCGCAGTGGTCTGTCCAACATTCACCCCGTGGCCATTGCCCACGAGCGGGACGAGCGCATCAAACGCCTGGCCGGGAAAATGGACCGTGTGCTGGTGGACGCCCCATGTTCCGGCCTGGGCACCCTGCGCCGCAACCCCGACCTGAAATGGCGCCAAAGCGAACAAGCGGTGCAGGAACTGCAGGCCAAGCAAACCGCCATCCTTCAGGCCGCCGCCCGCCTGGTCAAGCCGGGTGGCCGGCTGGTGTACGCCACCTGCAGCCTCCTGGCCGAGGAAAACGAGGCCGTGGCCGATGCGTTTTCCGCCACACATTCGGACTTTTCTCACCTGAACGTGGCCGACTGGCTCGCGCAGCGGTGGGCCGACGAACCGCCCCATGCGGCCGAAACCCTGTGCCGCGGCCCCAACCTGCGCCTGTGGCCGCACCGCCACCGCACCGATGGTTTTTTTGCCGCCGTGTGGCAGCGCGCCGACTGATGGCCCGCCGCAACCCGCACTCGGTCGCACGGCTTCCGTTTTGCTGCTGATTTTTCGACTGCTGCCGTGTCCTCGCTCTACATCGACCATTTCGGTCTTCGGGAACCGCCGTTCGGCATCACGCCCAACGGCAAGTTCTTTTTTGACGGCCGCACCCGCGGCGCCATCCTGCAGGCGCTGCACCATGCCGTTCTGGACGAGGACGGCATCATCGTGGTGGTTGGCGAAGTGGGCAGCGGAAAAACCATGCTGTGCCGCAAACTGGCCGAAGAGCTGCCGCGCAGCCGCGTGGACCTGGTGTACCTGTCCAACCCTGCTTTTGGCCCCCAGGAAATCCTGCATTCCATCGTGGCCGATTGGGGGCTGACCCTGCCCCCCGGGCGGCCGGTGTTGCTGGGCATTCAAGACGCACTCATGCAGCGCCACGCCAGCGGCCGCCGGGTGGTGTTGCTGATTGACGAGGCCCAGGCCATGCCTGCCGACTCGCTGGAGGAAATCAAGCTCCTGTCCAATCTGGAAACCGCGCAGCGCAAGCTGCTCCAGATCGTGCTGTTTGGTCAGGAAGAACTGGACGATCTGCTGGCGCTGCCCAAGCTGCGCCAGGTGCGCGACCGGGTGGTGCAGCGGTTCGATCTGGTGCCCCTCACGGTGGCCGAGGCGCAGGCGTATGTGGACCACCGGCTGGTCACCGCTGGCGGAGAAGGCCGGGCCCTGTTTGCCCCCGATGCGCTGGATGCGCTGGTGCGGGCGTCGGCAGGGCGCATTCGCGCCATCCACCTGCTGGCCGACAAAGCCTTGCTGGCGGCGTATGCCGCGCGGTCTGCCCGGGTGGAGTTGTCCCACGTTCAGCGGGCCATGGACGAGCTGCGGCGCGGTCCGGCGCGTGCGGCAACCGGCCTCGCGGTTCAACGTCTGCGCAACCGTTTCGGCACTGGAGCCGGTGTCGCAGGGGCCCGCTGGGCGGCTGCCGCAGCCGCAGGGCCATGGCTGCTGGGTGTGGGGTGCGTCACGTTGGCGCTGGCGGCCCTGGGGTGGTTTTTTTTGCAGTCATCGCCCCAGCCCGCCGGATCATCGCCACCACCAACAGCACCCGCTCTGGCGCCTCATGCGGTTCAGCCGTCCCCACCGGGCGTTGAAGGTGCAGTGCCAGCAGGAGCTCTGCCGGTGGCAGCCCCTGCTGCAACACAGGCCCCGTCTGAACCCGCGCCCCCGCAGCAGGCCTCCGTCCGGTCGCCGTTGCCCGCCCCTGCGTCGGCTGGGCGCAGCGATTCCGGCATGACGCCAACCGACGCCGCTTGGTCGGCCAATGCGGTGGCCGCGCGCTATGCCCACTTGCCCGAGCCGTTTCGCTCGGCCGTTCTGGCAACGCGCCTGACGTTCGACGATCCCCTGCAGTCCGGTTGGACCCTGCACGTGGGCAACGCCGACGACCTGGCGTCTGCACAGCGGCTGTGGATCAGCACCTCCCGCTTCGCCCAAGCCTGGGTCCACGACCGCCAGTCGGCCGTCGGCGGCTGGCTGAAAGCCGGCGAGTGGGCCGTGTACGCCGGGCGCTATCATTCCTCGGCAGATGCATGGCGAGCGTTGCAGGCGCTTCAAGCTGAACTGCCCGCGCAACGGATCGAGGTGCGCACGCTCGCCGCGATTCGCGCGGTTTCCTACCCCGATCGACCCCCCACCTGACGTGTGATGCCATGAGCCGCTTGTTGTTCCGTCCCCTCCTGCGCGCCCACGCTTGCGTTGCGTCCGTCTTGCAACGGCCCTCAAGGGGGGGCCAGTCTGTGTTGGCGGCGGCCGTGTTGCTGGCCTTGGCCGGTTGCGCAGCGCCGCCGCAAGCCCCCACCCTGTCTCACCTTCGGCCCCAGCAGGCACCCCTGGGTGCTCCCCCGCCTCTGGTGGAGGCGACGGTGCTGCCTCCCGCGCCCCAGGCGGGCAGGCCCCGCGCAGAGGTGTATTCCGTCAGCGTGCACAACGCCCCCGTGCGCGACCTGCTCTTTGCCATGGCCCGAGATGCGCGGCTCAACCTCGACGTTCACCCCGACCTGGCCGGAAAGGTCAGCGTCAACGCCATTGACCAGACCATTCAGGAAATTCTGGACCGCATCGCCCTGCAGGTGGACATGCGCTACGAGCTGGAGGGGCGCAACCTCTTCGTCATGCCCGATGCGCCGGTTCTGCGCCACTACACCGTGGACTATCCCAATCTGGCCCGTGAGGCTGCCAGCGAGATGAGCGCCAACTCCACCATTGGGCGGGGCAGCGGGCGCGGAAATGCCTCTTCCAGCTCACTGGCCAACACCTCCGAAAACCGTTTTTGGCCAACACTGACGCAAAACATCCGCGATCTGCTGCGCGAGACCGACAAGCTGCTGCCGGGCGCCGCCGAGTCCGCCGCAGCGTCGCGCAGCGGCGGTGCCAGCAACGCCAACTCAGCCGCCGCAGCGTCCCCGACGCCAGCCGGCACCGCAACTGGAGACGGGCAGAACGTGCGTTTCCGCGAGGCGGCGTCCGTCATTGCCAATCCCGAAACCGGTGTCATTTCGGTGAGGGCCAGCCACCGCCAGCATTTGCGGGTTCGCGAGTTTCTCGACCGCGTGCTCAATGGCGCGCGCCGTCAGGTGCTGATCGAGGCCACCATCGTCGAGGTCAACCTATCGGACGAGCACCAGCAGGGCGTGAATTGGACTTTTTTAAGAGAGACGCTGAGCCTGGACAGCAACAACCAAAGGGTGAGCGAGTGGCTGCCTTTGGCCACGTTGGGGCCGGTCGGTTCTCAGATGCCCTCTGGAGTTCCCGCCGGTGGCGTCATCCCCAGCATGGCGAATTTTTCTCGCCTGTTCCGCAACCAGGCGGGGGTTGGCGACCGTCGATCCACTGAGGTGGCCGTCGCCGTTCGACTTTTAGAGTCCTTCGGCAACACCAAAATTTTGTCCAGTCCAAAAATCAGTGCGCTCAACAACCAAGCGGCTCTGCTCAAGGTGACTGAAGACATTGTGTACTTCACCCTGTCGGCGAACTACCAACCGGGGATTGCCCCCACTGGCTTGACCCCTGCGATCCCGCCAGTTTTGACCGTGACCACCACCCCCAATACCGTTTCGGTGGGATTGGTCATGAGTGTCATGGCCCAAGTGTCGGACGACGACGAGGTCACCCTCATCCTGCGCCCCACGCTGTCGCGTGTTCGGGCGTATGTGGAGGACCCGGGTGTGGCCATTGTGCTGAACACTGCGCGTGCCAGCGGGTCTGACGTTCCAGCCGTTTCAAGCCGCGTGCCGCAAATTGAAACCCGTGAAATGGAATCCGTCATCAAAGTCCGGTCTGGCGACACCGCTGTGCTGGGCGGTTTGATGCGCGAGAACGCCAACTCCAACACCGATCAAACCCCCGGTTTGGGCAATCTGCCGGGCTTGGGCAATTTGTTCAAATACAAATCGACGCTTTCCAACAAAAGCGAATTGGTGATTTTCTTAAAGCCCACGGTGGTCACTTCGGCCAGTTTGGGAGGGGACTACCGGCCTTTCCGCCCGTCGCTGGAGGGCGCTTTGCGCCCGTTGCCTGAGCACCCAGACCGTCCGCCGACCGGCACGTTCCCTCAGGGAAGTGCGCCATGAGTGTTTTGCTCGACGCCCTGCAGCGCCGCGCCGATCCCGATGGCGGAGTGACCGACTACGCCTATCTGTATTCGGCCGAGGAGCCCGTGCGGGACTCGCGCCGGGGCGACTTGGTGGACATTCCCCTGCCGATTGATCCGCCAAAGCCCACTCAAGACATCCTCATGCGCCCGCTGGGGGCCCAGCGGGGTTCCCGCCGGGTGGTCCTGGTGGTCGGGCTGATGGCTTTGGTGGCTGCTGCTGCGGCTGGCTGGTGGGTCTGGCAGCAGTTGCAGCAGCCCCCCGTTGGCGTCGCCATGCGCCCGGCTGCTGCATCCCCGCCACCCAGCGCACCTCCCCGCGAATTGCCTGCGGTTTCGCCCAGCATGCCGATTCCGCCCGCTTCGCCCCCCCCGCAGCAGGTGCAGGCAGCGGCCCCCCCGCCCGCAGACGGGGCCGCCAGGGTGGTGGTGGCCCCCGCCCCGGTTGCTGTCCAGGGGGTGGTGCAAGCCCCTGCCACGCCAGCGCCCGTTGCTTTCTCGCCCGTTCAAAGCGCTGCACCCGTTCCGGCGGTTGCGCCTTCTGGTTCCGCTGCCTCTGCTGCCACGCCTGCTGCTCCAAGCCCCTTCGCGGTGCAACCCGCCTTGCCCAAGGCCACGCTGCCGGCAGCGGTGTCCCCCGCGCCGCCACCGGTGGCAGCGCCCGCGCCAACGGCTGCACCGCGCAGCCTGGCCGAGGCATCCGCACCCCCACCACCCGCACCCCGTCCCCAACGCGTGGCGGGTGCGAGCAGCCCCACCCGCACCAAGCCCACCCCAAGCCCAGTGGTGGTGGAGACCGAACCACCGGCTCCGCCCAGCCTGGCCGCCGATCTGGAGACCGCCTGGGCCCTGCTCGACCGGGGGGAATGGGCGCAGGCCGAGGCCATTTACCGCAACATCTTGGCCAGCCGTCGCCAGCCCGAGCCCGATGCCGCGCTGGGTCTGGCGGTGGCCCTGCACCGCCAGAAGCGCTGGACCGAAGCCTGGGATGCTTACCGCGTCAGCCTGCGGGTGTGGCCAGACAACCCCGTGGCGCCCACCGCCATGCTGTCCATCCTCACCCACACCGATGCGGCGACGGCCCAATCCCGCCTCAAGGCCTGGGTGGCGGAGCGTCCGCAAGACGCGGCGGCTGCATCGGCCTACGGGCTGTTGCTGGGTCGCAAGGGTCAGTGGACCGAAGCCATTGCCCCTCTGCGGCGCGCCCGCGAGCTGCAGCCCGCCCATGGGGCTCACGCCTACAACCTGGCGGTGGCGCTGGACCAGCTGGGCCGCTTTGCCGATGCCGCGGACCAGTACCGCACCGCCGTGAGCCTGGGGGGAACGGGGGTTCCCGTAGACGCAGCAAAGGCCCGTCTGCTTGAATTGAAGCCAGAGGTGCAGCCATGAAAGGCGTGTCGCAGTTTTCACACCAGACGGCTGCAGCGGCCGCGCAGCAAGCCAGCCGACTGGGCGACTATCTGAAGAAGCTGGGAGTGGTTTCCACCGACCAGTTGGAAATTGCCCTGCTGGAACAAAAAAAATCGGGCAAGCGGCTGGGCGATGCGCTGGTGGCGCTGGGTTTCGTCACCGAGGAAATCATGCGCGAGGCACTGGGCGAAACCCTGGGCCAGCAAACCATCAAGCTCAACGCGGTGTTGGCCGACCCGGTGGCGCTGGCCAAGCTGCCCAAGGCCATGGCCAGTCGGTTTCAGGTGTTTCCCGTTTCCTACAACGCAGACACCAAGGAGCTGGTGCTGGCCAGCCCCAAGCCCAACGACATCATCGCGGCCGACCAGATTCGCGCCCATGCGGGCTTGGGGGTCCGGTTGTCGTGGCGCTTGGCCGGCGCCGCCGAAGTGCTGGGCGCCATCGACCAGTTTTATGGGTACGAGCTGTCCACCGACGGCATCATCCAAGAGATCGAAACCGGCAAGACCGACCTGGTGGCCCTGGCGCAAGGGCAGGGCGGCTACAGCCACCCCGTGGTGCGCCTGGTGGACGCCTTGTTGACCGACGCCGTGCACAAAAAGGCGTCCGACATCCACTTTGAGCCCGAAGGGCATTTCCTGCGCATCCGCTACCGCATCGACGGCGTGTTGCGGCAGGTCCGCGTGCTGCACAGCCGTTATTGGGCGGCCATGCTGGTGCGCCTGAAGCTCATCACGGGCATGAACATTGCTGAGAGCCGCGCCCCGCAAGACGGTCGGGCATCGCTGTCCATCGGTGGACGGGCGGTGGACTTTAGGGCCGCCGCACAACCCACCATCCATGGCGAAAACTTTGTGCTGCGGGTGCTGGACGCCAAGCAGGGCATCATCGAGTTCGACAAACTCGGCCTGACCAAGGCGCAGTACGAGCAGTTGGAGCTGATGCTGGCCCGGCCCGAAGGCATCGTGCTGGTCACGGGGCCCACCGGTTCCGGCAAAACCACCACCCTGTATTCCATCCTCAGCCACCTGAACGAGGAGAGCGTCAACATCATGACGCTGGAGGACCCGGTGGAATACCCCATTCCCCGCATCCGCCAGACGTCCATTGCCGATGGCAGCAAAATCGATTTTTCCGACGGCATCCGCTCGCTGATGCGTCAGGACCCGGACATCATTCTGGTGGGCGAGGTGCGCGACCCCGACACCGCCGAAATGGCGTTTCGCGCCGCCATGACCGGCCACCAGGTGTTCTCCACGCTGCACACCAATTCGGCCATTAAATGCATTCCCCGTCTCAAAGACCTGGGCGTGGCGGTGGACGTGATCGCCGGCAACATCATCGGCATCATTGCGCAGCGCCTCATTCGCCGGCTGTGCAAGTCGTGCAAGGAGCCGGTCCGGGTGGAAGCGCATTCCATCGAGTCCCGCATTCTGGGCGACCAGCACATTGGCGCCACGGTGTACAAGGCCCATCCCGGCGGGTGCCCCGACTGCGGGCACCAGGGGTTTGCCGGCCGGATTGCGATCATGGAGCTGTTGCGGTTTGACGCCGATTTGGACGAGCTCATCATTCGCAACGCCAGCCTGGGCGAAATGACCACCCATGCGCTGACCCACGGTTTCAGCCCCATCGTCAACGACGGCTTGCGCCGCGTGCTGGAGGGCTTGACCAGCATCGACGAGGTGGGCCGCGTGGTCGACCTGACGGCGCGCATCAAGCGCTGAACCCCGGCTGACGTTGCATGGTCCGCTTCCGCTACCGCGCCATTGGCCCCGACGGCACCGTCGTCAAGGGCGAGATCATGGCCTTGAACGTGCCCGACGTGCAGGCCAAGCTCTTGGCCGCCGGGCTTACGCTGACCAAAGCGACCGAAGTGAAGTCCAAATGGGCCAGCTCGTCCGGCCTACCCCGGCGAGACCTCATCAACTTCATGTTCCACATGCAGATGTTGTTGGCCGCGCGGGTGACCATCGTTGAGGCGTTACAAGACCTGTGCGAAAGCGCCGACAGCCTGCCCCTGAAGCAAGTGTCGGCCAGCTTGCTGGACCGCATTCAGGGGGGCTCCACCTTTGCCGACGCCATGGCGGCAGAACCCGGCGTGTTCGCCGACGTGACCGTCCAGCTGGTGCGGTCCGGGGAAATCACCGGTCAACTGCCAGAAGTGCTCAGCGAACTGGTGCGCTCGCTCAAATGGCAAGCCGACCTTGCGTCGCAAACCAAAAAGTTGTTGATGTACCCCGCCTTCGTCACCGTCGCCATCACGGCGGTGGTGGTGTTTCTCATGGTGTACCTGGTGCCGCAACTGGTGGGTTTCATTCGCAACATGGGGCATGAACTGCCTTTTCAGACCCGTCTGCTGATTGCCGTGTCCGAAATCTTTGTGGGCTACTGGTGGCTCATCGTGCCAGCCCCTGTGGTGGCGGTAATGGCCATCGTGGTCGTTGCAAGGCAGAACGACGGGTTTCGTTACCGCTTGCACGCCGGCCTGCTCCAGTTGCCGTGGGTCGGTCCGGTGGTAAAAAAAATCATATTGGCCCGCCTGGCCGACAGCTTCGCGCTCATGTACCGCACCGGCATTCCCATCATCGACGCACTGGGATACTGCGAGCGCGTCACTGGCAATTTGGCGGTCCAGCAAGCGGTGGAACGCACCCGCGGGCGCATCATCACCGGCAGCCCGCTGAGCGACGCATTTGCCGCCGAGCAATTGTTTCCGTCGCTGGTGGTGCGCATGGTTCGCGTGGGTGAATCCACTGGCGCGCTGGACACCGCGCTGGCAAGCGTCAGCTATTTCTACAACCGCGACATCGACGAATCCATTGGCCGTGTGCAGGCGCTGATCGAACCCGTGCTCACCGTGGTGCTGGGCCTCATCCTCGGCTGGATCATGCTGGCCGTGTTGGGCCCCATTTACGACACCATCTCCAAGATCAAGGTATGAAACGCCCCAAAGCGTCCTCCGCCGGCTTGCTGCTGGTTCAGCCGCTGCAAACGCAGTGGCTGGACGCGCGTGGCGATCTCATGGGCCATTCACCCGATCCGTCACGGCCCGCACGACTGGTGCTGGACCTCATGGAGGAAACCCACGTTCAGCTCGACGTGCCCGCCATGATGGGCAACGACCGCAAGGGTTTCATCCAGTTTCACCTGCAGTCCAAATTGCCAGACGTGCCCCTTCGCGCCATCTGGCCCAGCAGCAGCGTCCATGCGCCGTTTGCCCGGGCGTTTTCACTCAACGCGATTGGCATCGCCTCCGACAGACTCAATCGTTTGCTCGATGATTTGGCCAGCGCCAACTCCCCCTTGCTGGGCGCCTGGAGCCTCAGCTACCTCATGGCCCAATGGGCGGGTCGGCAGCGCACGGTGCCCAAGGTGGGCGCGGTGTTTCTGGTCTTGAGCATGCCCTACGGCGTTCGGCTGGTCCTGCTCAAAGACCAAGTGCCGGTGTTCTCCCGCTTGTTGTTGGTCACCGATCCGCCCACTCAGGCCGACGAACTGTTGCAGACCCACCGTTACCTGGTGGACGACCGTGTGTTGGAGCGCGACGTGCCGCCGCGGTTTTTGTTGCTGGACGCCGACCCGGGTCTGTCCACTGCGCTGTTCAACTTGGGTGCCACCGTGTTGCCCGAGTCCGAAGCCCACTCCCGTGGCAC
>JACCDH011487007.1_pt1 | contig 14252 bp, 10 predicted proteins | sample 7442481 | NCBI WGS metagenome assembly JACCDH01 (sample SAMN15323433, study PRJNA562643) | freshwater metagenome | isolation source: river surface water | place: USA:Blue River Watershed | collected 2017-08-15
CACCGAAGGCAATAACCAAGTTTTAAGCGTAATCAATTCAATATCAATGGATATGGGAGCTGGTGCCACGGTGGCGGGCGACCCAGGATCCCGCGGTGCAGGGGATATTTCCTATGTAGCGGCTTATGTGGATTGTATTGATGGATTGGGGGCGTCGGGACACGGCGCGCACGCGCCGGGAGAGACCATCCACTTGAATCAACTCCCTTTTTTGATCAAAAGAGCAGCTTTGACGATTTATAGATTGAGTAGATAGGGGCTTGATGGGCTAGATAGTCCTTGATTTTGTCAATTTCTTACCTAAAAGCTTTAATTTTACAATCAATTGATAAACAATTGCTTTGTAGTTAACATTTTATATGTCCGAAAAGATTTTACTTTCTGATTTAATGAGTTTAGTGGGGAAAGCCATCAAATATATCTTTTCTCAATATATCCTCATTTTAAAAATTGCCATTGTCACTGGGTGCATTGGCTTGGGCTATGCCTATTTTGAAAAGGACAAATTTAAAGCCGAAGCCACTTTTATTGTAGAGGAAAAATCAGGTTCAAAATCGGGTATAGGTGCACTAGCCTCAAGTGTGGGTTTTGATATTGGAAGTTTAACAGGAGGCAATGCAGGCTTATTTGAAGGGGACAATATTTTAGACATCATGCAGTCAAGGTTGATTGTAGAAAAAGTATTGTTAAGTCATCTTGATACGAACAATGCCAATTCCCAAACTCTAGCAGACATCTATTCATTGGCATATGGAGAAAATAAAAAATGGGCTAAAGATCCACAGTTAGCAAAATTTAATTTTTACACCACACCAAAAAACGAAGTAGAAAGATTAAAAAAGGATAGTATTTTATTTGATGTATATCAGAAAGTGGTCAAAAACAATTTAGAAGTTAAAAGACAAAATAAAAAAGGGTCCATCATTAATATTCAAGTTATTTCCAGAGATCAAGTTTTCTCAAAATTATTTACAGAGCGTTTATTAAAAGAAACTGGAGATTTATATGTAGATATCAAGACTAGCAATATGAATAATAATATTGCACGATTACAAATAAAAGCAGATTCTTTACACGATAAATTATATAGTAAATCATTTCAAGCAGTTGCATTAGTGAATGCAAATAGTGGGATTAAATCCAATGTTGTGAATGAGGATTTAACGCAAAAAGACAAGTCTGTTGTGTTTACCTTATATGGTGAGGTATTGAAAAATCTTGAAGGATTAAAGCTATCACAGATCAATCAAACACCCGTGATACAGGTATTAGATATGCCAAAGTATCCCTTAGTAAATCAAACCTACCATTGGATTATTTATTTATTAGGCGGCATGTTAGTTGGTGTCTTAATTGGCGTATTTTTTGCCATTTATTTATATACAGAAACCTTACAATAACGTAAATGCGTCGCCTATTTTTACTCAGAGCTTATGGCGATTTTGTGATTGCAATTAGGTCTGCGATGTTGTCTTCAAATCCAGCAGGTATCAAAATTATAGCTTCTAATCATTTATATCCTTTATTTGAAGCCATCTCCTCCGTTTTAGATACGAGTCAACTTGATATTAGTTTTGAAGATTTTGGAATTGATCTTGGTCAGTTAAATTTATTTACTAACAGGAATCTATTTCATAAAAACACCCTGGAGCAAGCTAAAAAAATTAAAAAATACATCATTGAAAATCCTTCTTTTGATACGGGATTAGAAATCTTAGAACAGCGAAGAAAAAAAGGCGCTTTACAATTTATCACAGGAAAAAAATTCGAATGCATTGTTAATAAGGATTTTGTCTATCAGGAGTATGCTAATTTCTTTGGGCATGAACCTAATTCAAAATTCATCAACGATCATGTTGAGAAAAAACATTTTCTATTATTACCAGATGCAAGAATATCAAAAAGAAATATCCCTCAAGAAATTATTCAGTCCATCATAAAAGAGGTGAATCAAAGAGGGGCAAGTATGCAGGTGGCTTATTTTAAAAGAGTGAGTCAGGTGAATAGAACAGGACGTCCTATTAAAGTTCAAGTTCAAACGGATTTAATATTCAATCAAACGGTGTATAATAATTTTAAAGAGTTGATCCAGCTAATACAAGAGGCTGATTTTATCATTGGCGCGGATAGTTTACCAATTCACTTGAGTCAACTACTAAATAAAATGCATTTTATACTCTATCCAGGTGGAGGCTCTAAAGCGTTTTTTACACCTTATGCACTAGACAATAATTCGTTTGGTGAATTTAATAATTTCAAAATAACGCATCATCTTAAATGATCAATAATATTAAAACATATATTCTTCATTCAGTTTTTGAAAAAGATCGAATAGCAAGAGTAGATACTTTACGTGAGCAATTTAAGTATTTTACTATTGTAGAGTCTATTTACCCTAGTAACACTCACATACCTTTTTTAAAGACCATTATCGAAAAATCAAAAGAGCGCACTGGGAAGTCCTTAATGGCTACTGAAGTAGCTTGCTTATTAGGTCATCGAAAAATATTAAGACAAATAGTAAAAGAAGCGACAAATAATAAAGAACATTTTTTGATTTTAGAGTCTGATAGCAAAATTCTTGATCTTAGTATATTAGAAACCTATTTCGAATCTATTTCAAAGCAATATGATCTCTTTTTTTGGGGTGCATGGGAGGGTAATTCTAAAATAAAACGTTCTACGAGTTCAATAATACAGGGTAATCAAAATACTAAATATAGGATTGGAGAACCCTTATTAAATACTATATACTGTGCTTATGGGTATTCGATTAATAAATCAACTGCCGAATATCTATTAAAAAAAACTAGTATAATTTCGACTCCATTTGATATTTTTAAGCAATTTATAGATCCTCAAAAAATAAAAATAGGTACAATTACTAATGAAATTATAACTACAACCGATAAAGACAATAAAGGTAGTTATATAAGAAAAACTAATTTTATCCACTACGTTAAAAAAGCAATTTTAGTATCAGTTTTAAATATTAGAAACACTATTAGAGCTTATTTTTCTTAGTTTTTTTACGTTTGTTTTACATATGTGAAATATTTTATTTTCACCAATTAAGCCACCTTAGTTGTTGTAATCATTTTATCAAATAATTTGATAAATTTCTAAATTAAGTCAAGATCGCTTTATTGATATATCGCCTTTTTTATACTAATAAAAATATTTAGTCAATCATATCAATTTCTAGCTTACTTTTGCCAAGTATGATGTCAATGAAAGAGAATACAATTCAACGGAAGTTTAATTTTAAAAAATCTATTGTAGTAATTAGTTGGGATGGGATTTCAACTCCATTATCTTACGTGCTTCAAGATACAGCACCTGATTTTGATCTTTTTATTTTTGATTATAGCGGACAAGACAATGCAAGTAAGTTGGAAGCATTGCAACCAGCATTTTATTTAAGCCAACAAACAGAATGTAAGGGCGATATTTTACAAGGCGTTTACACCTATTTATTACAAAATAAGGTAGAAGATTTTAAGTATATTGGTTTATTAGACGATGATATCTACATTAGCTATAGTGATTTAAATAAATTATTATTCATTGCCAATATAGAAGCATTAGATGCCTTTCAGGCAAGTTTATCTCATGATAGTTATTATCACCATCGACAATTTATACAAAAAGCAGGCAATGTAATGATACCTACCAATTGGGTAGAGATTATGGCGCCTTTTTACTGTAATGAAGTGTTTTTTGAAGCAGGGAAGGATTTTAATAGAAGCATTTCTGGAACAGGGATAGATGTCTATTTAATTCCTACTGTACAAGCGCTACTTGGCAAATCAAAAACTGCCGTGGTACATGCAGTGAGCATGAAACATTGCAGGCCAATCAGAACAGATAATCGAATTTTTAGAAACGGGAAAGATAATTTAACAGAGATTGCAGAATTACAGGCTTATTGTATGGATATTGTGAAACGAAATCCTACAAAATTTGTACCAGATTTTGTACGTGATATAATTAATAGAAAACATATGTATGGTATACCATTAGCTTATAAATTAAAGCGACTGCCTACCTTGTTTACTAATTTATATCGTTTTCTTGTAGACGAAAGTTATAGATAATTTAAGATGCAGACCCAGAAAAATATTTTTTACAATGTGCTGCTTGCTTTGTCACAGGTATTGTTTCCACTCATTACATTTCCTTATCTAGCGAGGGTATTAGGTCCCGAAAATATTGGATTGTATAATTTTTCTGAAAGCTATGCACGTTATTTTGCTTTGGTGGCCGCATTGGGTATTTCTGTATATGGCGTAAGGGAGATTGCAAAAAAACAAGATCAACCCAAAGCCCTTTCAAATACTTTTGCAGAACTGTTTTTAATAAATCTAATTGCTACTTCCATTTTAAGTATACTCTATCTTTTTACAATAGGATATACCAATAAATTATCAAGCCATGCTAATTTATTTTATTGGTCATTTGTTTTTTTCTTTTTTCAGATTTTTTTATTAGAATGGTTTTTTACTGGTATCAATCAGTTTAAATATATTGCTGTTCGTTTTTTTATCATTCGACTTATTTTTGTTGCTGCAATTTTTATTTTTATTAAAGAGGCCAATGATTACGTTAAGTACATGCAGTTGCAAGTTGGATTGACCTTTTTTTTAGGAGTTATTAATTTTATCTTTTTATTCAAGTTCATTGATCTAAAAAATATTCGAATCAAAGAATTAAATTTAATACAACATTTAAAACCTTTGTTTTTATTGTTTTTGACTATTTTTTCTATTAGTGTGTATTTACATTTTGATACAGTACTTCTTGGAATATTAGCGGACAATGAAAGTGTTGGATATTATAGTGCACCTTTAAAATTGGTAAAAATTATTATTGCTGTACTCGCAGCAATCACAGCAGCAATGTTTCCAAAAATGGTTCAATATTTTGAGCAGGGAGATTTGGTTCAATTTGAGAAAATGCTGAAACAATCTTTCGAATTGGTTTTGAGCATTGGCATACCCACTGCTTTATTAGTATATACATTAGCACCAGAAATCATCTTTATACTATTTGGCTCAAGTTTTGAATCAGCTGTTACACCACTTCAAATTACTGCGCCGTTAATATTGATTGTAAGTCTATCAACTATTTTTGGCTTTCAGATATTAAGTGTCTATTCAAAAGATAGCGCTATTCTTAAATCTGCAATTGTAGGGATGCTATTTAGCTTAATTGCTTCTTTTCTATTGATACCAAAGTTTAAACAAGACGGTGCTGCTTATATTATACTTTGTACCGAATTGCTAGTATTATCTTTTTTTATATTCTACTCTTCAAAAGTGATTCAATTAAAAAATACCAAAGCACTTATTGCACGTGAAATTGTTTTTGCCATTCCTTATTTGATTTTGCCTTATTTAGCGGCTTTAATAGTAACAGCAGCTGTTCCTAAATTGATTCTTGTCTTATTTTGCGCATTCATCTGGTTTTTTCTTGTACATTTTTACTTTGTCAAAACAAGCGCATTAAAAATGCTTTTTACGGATTTATTTATCAGCCGTATAAAAAAATAATTATATATCTTTACTATATGTATCTTAATTCATTATATAGGAAGTTTTTAATTGTTGGCCTTTTATTTTCAATTGTATTCATTATCGGCTCAAGTAATAATGAAGCTCATGCACAGAAGGTCAATTTGAAACAAAAAATAGCATCCATTAAATGGCCTAGCTTTTTAAAAGGCAAGAGGATATCACTAGATGACTCATTAAATCAGCAGTCTACACCAAAAGTAAAACAACCAAAGCTTCAAACGCCACCTAAACAGCCCAAAGTCCAAAAGCCAAAGGTGCAGCCTCCACCAAAAGTAAAACAACCCAAAGATAAAAAACCAAAGCCGCAGAGTGATAGTTCTTCTTCTAATCGTATTCAAATAAAGCTTCCTAAAATTGGCCCTTTATTTAAAAAACAAATTGCCCTATTTACAAATACAAAAAGAAAGGATACGAGTATCAAAATAGGCAAAGTGCCTTTGAAAAGATTGAAGCAAAATAAAATTGATGAGTTATCTACTCATGTCATTGATATTGAAACACAGATACAACAACTTCAAGCACAAAAAAATTGGTTAGAAAAACGAATCAATATATTGGAAACGCCAGACTCAGTAAAAAAAGTATTGAGAAAAGAAATTATTGATTACAAAGCCGCATCACAGGCAGAAATGCCTATTCCAGTTGGTAATACAGATATTGATGAACTAGTACGAAATCTAGTTTTGTTAGATAAAATACCATCCAATACCAACTTAACAATTAGACCTTATTACACCGAGACAAAATTAAATTATCAAAGTTTATTGCAAACGATTGACAGTAGTATTGAATATGACCCATTGTTGTTTAAGAATAAATATTTTACACTCAAAAAATTACCCTTACAATTTGGACAAAAATTAAATACCAACCATCCTTATGGAGGTAATGATGGTGCAATGAGTTATTCTAAAGGGTATCAATTTCAAATAAGTGGGGGAGTCTATGCGCAATTTAAAAATATAAAATTACTCTTAAGACCAGAGTATGTTCAAACAGCCTCTCAAGAATATAAGACCAGTGTGTATTGGGGTCAAGTGAATCCTGCCTATAAAAAATTGTTATTGGGCAATTCTTCTATAAGATTTGATATAGGTAAACTTTCCATGGGTGTATCTACTCAAAACCTATGGTGGGGGCCAGGTATTTATAATTCATTATTAATGAGTAATAATGCCCAAGGCTTTTTCCATTATACCATCAATAGTAATCGACCTATCAAAAACTTCCTAGGTACTTTTCAGTTTCAAGTGATTAGTGCAACCCTTACCCAAGATTCTTTGCAAGGATTTGAAAATAATGGATTAAGAAGAAGAAATATTAATAAAAGTGACCGATTCTTAAGTTCATTAGCAGTAGATTATCAACCAAGCTTCTTAAAAAATATCTCTTTTGGTATCAACAGGTCCTTGCAGTCTTATAAGGACAGATTGCCAACAGACTTTATTCAAAAAAATATACCAGTATTGAGTGCCTTTTTTGGAAGTACAGATAAAGCAAGAGATACCTTCCCTCAGGATCAAACAGTGTCTATTTATACTAAGTGGATGTTTCCAAAATCTCATGCCGAACTCTATTACCAATTTGCGTATAATGATGCCAAAGCTAATTGGCGTGATTTTTGGTTAGACATGTCGCATTCTACAGCGTATATTTTAGGCTTTAAAAAATTGTTTATTTTAAAGGACGAAAAATATTTAGACCTTGGCATGGAGGTGATGAAACTTGGCCAAACCCCAAGTTATTTACATCGCAATGCAGGTGAATTTTATGAACACTGCTGCATCAGTGAAGGATATACCAACCAAAATCAAATATTGGGTGCTGGTTCAGGGTTTGGTAATAATATGCAAACTATACAATTGAGTATGAACAAGGGGTGGAATAAAATAGGTATTATATTCCATCATATTCAGCAAAATCCGATGGCATTGGTTAGTGGCGTCAACGATTTAGGACTCAGAAAAATTAAATGGGACGACTACGCTTATGGCTTACAATCTAGGTTTAAATACAAGAATATTTTATTCAATGCCAATATTGAATGGGTGAACTCAAAAAATTATTTATGGACTATGGGACAAAATCAAAATAATCTCTACGCCAATTTTAATACTATCTTTTTATGGTAAAAAAATTATTTACCTTATTTATATGTTTTATCAGCTTGCAAGTAGTTGGTCAGAATACCTATTTGGATGAGATTCAATTAATGGATTATTTTAGAAACAGACAATTAATTGGTAATACATCAGATAGTTTATTGGTGAAGCAGCAATCCTTTATGATTCGTTCTACTTTTACCTTTCAAAACTTATTTTATACCTCAAGTCCAAAAGACAAGGGATTGCGCATTAAAAGTTTTCAATTTTCAGATAATCGCCTTAATAATAACCATTTACCAGTTAGTAGCAATGATGGCAATTTAATCCCGGCAAAAGGCCTACAGGAAAGGGCTTCAATTGGTATTCAATTACAATGGCGCGCCTTGGATATCAATATTCAACCTGAATATTTGCGTGCGGAAAATTTAAGACAGGAGGTTTTTAAGGGTAATACAATTGATGGCAACTGGTGGGTTCGTTATTTTTATCATGTTCAAAATAATATAGATGATTATAGAAAGTTAGGTAATGATGCAGTGGATAAATTTAATTTTGGTCAATCAAGGATTGGTTTAAAATATGATCAATTTGCTGTTGGTATCAGTAATGAAAACCTTTGGGTAGGGCCAGGTAGAAAAAACAGTTTGGTTATGACCAATAATGCTGCTGGCTTTGCACATGCTTATTTACAAACCAATCAGCCTATTAAAACAAAGATTGGACAATTTGAAGCTAAATTAGTTTTGGGCATTTTGGCACCAACCAATTTTACACATCCCGATGATAGTATCATGAGAACTATTTGGGATGGAGCCATTACCCCAAAACTAAAAAATGACCGCAATTTACAATCCATCACAATCAATTGGAATCCAAAGTGGATGCCTAATTTTTATATTGGATATGCATTTGCTAGCCAACAATATAAATCGGATAGTGCATTGATTGATTATAAATTACCACCAAAAAATAATGATATGTCTTTTGGGTCAATTATGTTTAGGTATGTTTTACCAAAAGATCATGTTGAATTTTATGGTGAATTTGGACAACCTAATCAAGCAGCATGGCCAAGAAACTTTTTTTCGGATTCTGTTAAAACAGGATTTGTATTTGGTGCAAGAAAGTTATTCATGAATAAAAAACAAAGTTCGTTTTTTGATTTATCCATAGAAGTGACGCAATTGCAGTTGATGGATCCAAGACAAATTTTTGTTGAAGGCAGTCCTTTTGGCCCACCCAAATTCACAAGTTGGTATACAAGTCCGAACATAAGGCAGGGTTATACCCACAAAGGACAAATCTTAGGCGCGTCCATTGGGCCAGGCTCGAATAGCCAATCTATTGCATTTAGCTGGAATAAAGGTTTTAATAAGATTGGTTTATTCTTTGAGCGTTTGGTTCACAATACCGATTTTTATCATTATGCCTATTTAACTGGTTTATTGGGTTATTCTAGAGCAGATGCTTATTGGGTAGATTTAAATGGCGGCTTAGAAGTTCAATTTATGCCGTATAAAAATATTTTGGTTGCAGGTACCTATCAGAATACCAATGCTATGAATTATAGATGGGTAAAAAACGTGAATGATATTAGTGTAGATAAATTTGCAGATCCGGGAATCGATTCAGATAAATACAATACTCAATTTAATTTTTCTGTTAAATTCTTATTTAATGGAACTCGTTAAAAATTTATACCTAAGGGCTTATCTTTTGATAATGACCTTGTATGTATTTTTAAATAAGGGGGTGGCTTATACTTATTTGGTTGAATTATTGTGGTTATTTGGGATTCTACTTTTATTAATGGACCGAAAAAAAGTGGAATTCATCTGGAACAAAACAACCAAACTTATCCTATTTTTTATAGTCCTTAGTTGTATTTACATCTTAAGAGGATTTGCTAAATACGATATAATAGACCTCATAAGAGACTCTTTTATATTTCAGTATGGATGGTTTGTATTCATTCTATTTTTGTTCAAAGATAAATTAGAACAGATCTGGGAAACTCTGTTTTTTATTTATAAATGGTTTCCGTTTGTTGCCTTATTAAATTTCATATTACAATATTTTGTACCCTTTTTTGAAACGGTTATGCCTTTTGGAGGCATTCCTGTTTTATTGTACAAAAATGGCGATATGGGGGTGCAATTAATAATTAGTACTTTATTGTTATTGTATACTTTTGAAAAAAAGACTTTAAAATGGCGTGTGCTATTAAGTTTAGTGATTGCATTAGATTTTTTGATTCTAGCTTCTTATAGCCGTTCGGGTATTGTTTCTTTTTTAGCAAGCATGCTATGTTTTATTTATTTTAATAAGGATATCCAATTACAATCTAGAGTTAGATTACTATTAAAGTATTTGCCAGTTATTTTACTTATAGTGACCCCAATCTATATCAATATTAAAGTGGCAGAAAACTTTCAGGGCAGGGCAGTTGGCTTGGAGCAAATTAAGAATAATTTTAGTTCCATTGTAGGTGGCACCACCGATGCTACATCCGAAAGTAATGTAGTCTGGCGATTAGTTTGGTGGGCAAAAATAATTGACTACAGTTTTTCTTCACCTAATTTCTTTATTGGTAAAGGCTTGGGGATGAACCTGGCAACAGATGATGATATCATTACATTGGATGACACATTAAGGTCTCCACATAATTTTCATCTCAATATTATGGCTAGGTTTGGGGTATTGTTATTTTTAATTTGGACTTATTTTTTAATACAAATTTTAAAACCTATTTTTAAAAAGCAATTAGTAGGAAAACGCTTATTAATAGGATGTATTCTATTAGCCTTTCTTATCAACTCAAGTTTCGATGTTTTTTTAGAAGGCCCCATGGGTGCGTTTCCATTTTGGACATGGGTGGGTTTGTATTTACTAACAGAGGATCAAGAATATTTAGTTGAGCCCATAGCTAAATCCAATTTGAAAAATTGATTCTTGTTTTTTAGTGCCCCTTCCTGTGGTATTTTTATCATCAATGTATTCAAAGCTTGCTCTTAGGTAACAGTTGTTAAACCATTCATAACTTGTTTGAAAAAAGAAATCATTTCTGGTTTGACGATAATCCGATAAAAATTTTGGTTGGGGTTCTGCATTGTATTGATCATAGACCGAACCCTCGCCTCCTTTATTCATAAACTGAAACCTGGTATAAAATTTTAGTTTAGGCAAGTAATTATACCTAGCAAAAATCATTTTTCTGTGAAAATTACTGCCCATCCAATCTCCTAGGGGATAGTTGAACTGGGTATAGGTTTGTGCAGGTATTAAATTATTATATACAAAAGGATTGACCCTTGTGTATTCGGCACCCAAAGTTAGGTATGGCATAAAATAATCAGTCACCGATCCACCAATTGTATACCCTAATTGATTCCTGCTTTTAGCTTTATTGAATATGGTAGATAACCTAATTTCATCAATGAACAAAGAACCATATAAATGGGTATTCTTAAGTTGATTCCTAGAACTTAATTGTAAAAAATATTGTCCGTTAGAACCTGCATTAATTACATAATTACTATTATTATTGTCATAAATCTTAAATAAATTAATGGGGATTAAAAATCCTGGATCTAATTGGTCACTATAAATAATACTTTCTCCTATCGCTAAGTCTAAACCTTTTTTTAAGTTAAATTGTAGGGTATGGCTCGCTATGAATTTTTGTCTATTGATAATACGAATATCACCGCTTACACCTCCATTATAGGTAGGATAAGTTTTAGTAGAATCAACAATTTCTGAATTGAGCCATCCATGAAAATAATTGAAACGCAACCATTTCACTGGATTGTAATCGAATCTAATTAAAGGAAAACTTGGTGCACGGTCCGATAAAACAATGCGACCATTTTCGCCATAGCCCCAAACAATTTGATCTTTACCAAAACTAATAGATCCATTTTTAAAACTATAACTGATGGTTGCACGAATATCGGAATGATTGATTTTTCTATCATCATTCAATCCAACTAAAATAATACCTGTTTTGGGCTCCTGCCTTCTAAAATCTAATTTATTCACTGTATAAAAATCACGAACAGTACCTAGTTCTGTCACATCTCTGTACATTAATTGGTAGCCCCATTTTTTTCCAACTTTACCCCAAAGATTTAATCCATTACTAACCTGTGTGATATTTTGACCTCCACCCACAATAAAATTGGCACTCACATTAGGGTCCAGGTTCAGTGAAAAATCTTTTGTGTGAATAAAAAACATCCTGGGGCGTTGGAACGCGTCTTTAACAAAAAAACCAATTTCGTTTTTGATCAGGGAGTCAGCAATTAAATCCTGATTATATTCCTGAAGATAAAAATCCAATTCTTTTAATTCAATACTAGTTAAGCTCGCTCTTTGTTGGGATAATTGAAATAATGCCTTTGCAATTCTAGTTCTTTCAATTGGCTGAATGATATCATTGAACTGAATGAATCCTTTTTGCGCCATCCTAGCAAGGTAGGCATAGGCCTCCACATTTTTATTTTCCCAAATAGTTTGCGAATAAGTATGCTTTGTAATAAAGCTTAATACAAGCAAAATAAGGACGAATCGTATTTTATATTTCATTAGTACGCATTTTGATCGCCTCTAAATATATTGACAATCGTTTGAATGATGATCTGTAGATCCAACCAAAAACTCCATCTGTGAATATAGTATAAATCAAAATTCACACGACGTTGCATTTCTTGCGTTGTCTTGGTCTCACCTCTGCAACCATTCACCTGAGCTAACCCTGTGATGCCAGGTAATACCATATGACGTAACATATAGTTGTCCACTGTTTGAATGGACTCTAAGTTGAGTGGCGTAGGATGAGGACGCGGACCAACCACCGACATATTACCAATTAGTACATTCCAAAACTGAGGCAATTCGTCCAAGTTGGTTTGTCTTAAAAATTTTCCAATCAATGTAATTCTTGGATCATTCTTAAATGCCTGATTGTAATGGCCTCCTTCATCTAAGTCAGAACTTTCCTTAACCATGGACCTAAATTTAAAGCAAGTAATTTTTTGGTTGTTTAAACCCCAACGTTCTTGTTTAAAAATAATAGGACCCCTACTTGTTAATTTAATAATGATGGCGATGATTGGTAAAATAAAAATCCCAATGGTTAAAAAGAAGACTGTAGCAAATACAATATCAAAAATTCTTTTCACTAATTTATTTTCTGCTTTATCTAAAGGCAGAGAACCAATATTCACTACTGGCAATTGACCAATATTTTGAATAAAGACACTTGAGGTGGTGAAATCTGTTAAATCGGGCAACATCCTTACACGCACATTGTTGTTGTCACAAATGCGAATACAGTCTTGTATTTGTTTTGATTCCTTATTAGAAAGTGCAATAAAGACTTCGTTGATTTTTTTAGAACTAAGCACTTGGTCCAATTGATCAAGTTGACCAAAATAGGTCACATCGTTTTGAATAGATGGTTGATCTGCGATATATCCTACACATTGATAACCGTAGTAATAATATTTATGGACGGTCTCAATAAAATTGGCTGCAACTTGGTTGTTACCAATTAACAATACTTGGTCAAAATAAGCGCCATGGTAAAGTGCGGAGTGAATTTTTTTTCTGAGTGCATATTTGGTAGCGATGGCTAAAAAAGAGCAAACACTCACAAAAACAATGATAAATGGAGAAGAGTATTTATGGTTTAAGCTCAAGAAAAATAACATGGAACTGAGTGCAACCGCAAAAACGATGGTATGATAGAGGATAAAAACAATCTCCTCCGAGAATTTATTAGACCTCCTATCCGAGTAAAGCTTCGAAAAAAGCGACATAGACCACCATAAACCAATGGCTACAATGTAAAAAATAGGGCTTATCACAGGAAAAACGCCCTTATTAAATCCATAAGCTGTCAGAAAATAGCTTACAAACACCACCAGGGCATCTAGGCTATACCTAATATTTTTAAAAAATAGGCTTGGTTTCTGCATGCAGTTGGTTAATGAAATTTATATACTAATGGAGGGGGATAAACAAAGCTAAATAAAAACTGTAAAACATGATTCAATATTTTTGATAAATGGGTGAAAATTAGTTCATTATTAAGATTGAGAATTCATTATAATCCTTATCTTCGCTTCAAATTCCCCCCAAAATTTTAAGGCTACAATGCAGCTATAAATTAACTACTAATTACATCTTTTTTTATACGTAATTTGAACTGTTGTTTTATATTTGTATAAATCAAAAACTAGGTCCGTTCTGTGACTTAGAGTGGCATAGCCATATTAAAAAATCAAAAAATTCAATATATGAATTTATTCAAAAGTGTTTTTTTAAGCTTGTGTTTCTTGTTGCTTACAAGTACCCTTGTACTGGCACAAACTGGTGGTAACTTATTGGCAGGCAAGGACTTATCTACCATTAAGGTAGACGCCCTAACCGATGCCGAGTTAGCACAGATTCAAGCCCAGTTAAAACAATCAGGTGTTAGTATTGATATGGTAGAAGCTCAAGCCATAGCAAAAGGGATGTCTCCTACTGAGTTTGCTAAGCTTAAAGCTAGGTTGGCGAATGTAAA
>JACCDH011679725.1_pt1 | contig 14247 bp, 12 predicted proteins | sample 7442481 | NCBI WGS metagenome assembly JACCDH01 (sample SAMN15323433, study PRJNA562643) | freshwater metagenome | isolation source: river surface water | place: USA:Blue River Watershed | collected 2017-08-15
ATATAAGGTGTCATACGCGGCTTGTTTATCCGCACTCATGTCCTCCGCCCAGAAGCGGCTGCGGCTGCGGCGGATATACCAGTTGTTCAGCACATCGAAAAACTGCGTACTGGCTTCCGTGGCGCCTGTGGTGTCGTAGCTATCCAAACTCGCTTGAATGTGCAGCACTGCCGCTTTCGCTTTCGCGAGGATGTAGCGGTCGAGCATGTTTATACTGTCATTCTGAGGCAACGCCGAAGAATCTCCATGAGATCCTTCGCTACGCTCAGGATGACACAACATTTTCGCCTTCACGCCGTCCGCATTGGCATAGAGCGTGAAGAAGTTGAACGCGCTCCATAGCGGTTTGATGTTGAGGCGCACCACGTCGCGGATGAATTTGCCTTCGGGGTCGACGCCGATATCCATGCCGCGCATCACGGGGCTGGCGAGCATCATCCAACGCAGCGCATCCGCTCCGAAATTATCCATCACCTCTTTGGGGTCTTTATAGTTTTTGAGGCGTTTACTGTATTTCTGGCCGGTCTCGGCATCCAGCACCACACCGTGACAGATGCAGTTTTTGAACGGCGCTTTGTCGAACAGCGCAGTACTCAGCATAATGAGCGTGTTGAACCAGCCGCGGGTTTGGCCGACATATTCGGTAATGAAATCGGCGGGGAAGTTTTTCTCGAACAGCTCTTTATTCTCGAACGGATAATGCAGCTGCGCAAAGGGCATGGAGCCAGACTCGAACCAGCAATCGAACACGTCTTCCACGCGGGTGTAGATCTCGCCGTCGCGGGTGATGGTGATGCTGTCGATGTATGGACGGTGCAGGTCCGCGACCTTTTGGCCGCTGAGTTGTTCAATTTCCGCGATGGAGCCGCAAACGATGATTTTGCCGCTGGGGCTGCGCCACACGGGGATGGGTGTGCCCCAGAAACGGTTGCGGGAAATGCTCCAATCCGGCGCGGTTTTCAGCATGTGGTCCATCTGCCCGTCGCGCACATGCTCGGGAATCCAGTGGATTTGCTGGTTGATCTCGGCTGCGCGGTCGCGGAATTTGGTCACTTCCACATACCACGATGGCAGGGCGCGATAAATCAGCGGCGTGTCAGTGCGCCAGCAATGCGGATAGCTGTGGCGGTATTGCTCCTGCTTCAGCAGCGCACCTGAATCTTTCAACTTGCGCAGCACGGCTTCGTTGCCGGTGTTTTTGTGGTTGCTCGCTTCGTCCCAAATCACGTGCAGCCCTGCGAGGTCGCCCAGTTCGGCGGTATAAAATCCGCGGCCATCCACAGGCACCACCACAGGCACGTCATTCTTCGCGGCGAGGTTAAAATCCTCCTCACCAAATCCCGGCGCGATATGCACCACGCCCGTGCCATCCCCTTCGGTTACGAAGTCAGCGGCGTAGATTTTGAATGCGTTGGGATATCCACCAACTGGATCGCCAGCAGCAATTCCACCAGCAGCGCCCTGCATTTTTGATAAGAAGTAAGGGAAGAGCGGTTCGTAGGTCAGGCCGATGAGGTTATTGATACTAAATGCTTGCTTAGGAAATTGCTCCGCATGCACCTTAACAGTTGCAATAAACTCGTCAAGAGACTCACCCTTACTCACTTGAGTGACAGGATTATGATGCTCAGGAAATTGTTTCTCTGCAAAAAGTTGCGATGTAATAAATGCATCCTTACCAATCACTGTGATAACATATGAAATGCTATCTGATGAAACCGCCAACGCCAAGTTCGCGGGCAGTGTCCATGGCGTGGTTGTCCATGCGACGATGTAGTAGTTTTCGGCAGCAGGAGCACCTGTTGCACGAAGTTTATCCGCACTTTCGGCGGTGAGCTTGAACTTCACATAGGCCGCTTTGTCGTCGCGGTCGCGGTAGGAGTTGTCGAGCTTGGTTTCGAAGTTGGAGAGCGGCGTTTCGGCTGCCCAGCTGTAGGGCATCACGCGCATGGATTCGTAAATCAGGCCTTTGTCGTAGAGCTGTTTGAACGCCCAGAGCACGGACTCCATGAACGGCTTATCCATGGTTTTGTAGTCGCCCGCGAAATCCACCCAGCGGCCTTGGCGGCCGACGTAATATTCCCACTCGCTCGCGTATTTCATCACGCTGGTGCGGCAATGTTCGTTGAATTTATCGATCCCGAAATTCATGATGGCGGCACGGCCGCTGATGCCGAGGTCTTTCTCCGCCCCCATTTCGGCGGGAAGCCCGTGGCAATCCCACCCGAAGCGGCGCTCCACGCGCTTGCCCTTCATGGTGTGATAGCGCGCGATGGCGTCCTTCACATAGCCCGTGAGCAAGTGGCCGTAATGCGGCAAACCGTTGGCGAATGGGGGGCCGTCGTAGAACACGTAGGCATTGTTTTCGCCGCCTTGAACGGCTGGCCGTGCGTCGATAGAACGCTGAAACGCATTCGACGATTTCCAGAACGCGAGCACGTCTTGCTCCAGCGCTGGAAAGTTAGGGTTTGCCTCGATGTCGGGATAATGTTTGGTGGTCATGGCTCGTCTTCGCTAAAATAGGGAAGATGCCTTGTACTCAAGCCTCGCGGAAAAATCCAGCCTTGATAGGGGCTTGCGTGTGCACAACTGCGTGCGGCGCAACACGTGCGTTTGCTTTTGCCACGCGGTGCGCGTATAACGCTAGCATCAGCGGGCTGAGGAATAGGTCGAGAAACGCGAACATGAATCGGAACGTCTGCATACAACTTTAGGTTTAACATATACGCGCCAAGGTTGCAAGCGTCCGCTTGCGGCATGGTCCATGGAAAGGCATACATGAGCGAACACCGCCTCACGGAACGGCTGACAAAATACTGGGATAACATTCGGAAAGAAAACAATATTCCAGAATTTGCAAAATTCAATGCGTCGGCCATCGATGACCTGTGGCAGCAATGTATTTTGTTTGTGGTGAACCCCACAACCGAAGGTAGAACGCCGACCCTGAGTTTTTACATGGTGGGCGACAAATTAAAGGGCATTTACGGCAACGACGCGGTGGGCAAAATGTTCAACCCCACCCAGCGGCATTTTCAAGGCGCGGCCGTGGTGCGCAAGATCGACGAAATTATCGCCCACCCTGCCCCTGTGATCGATGTGGGACAGTTCATTGGTGAGAACAATAAAATGGTCAAATACCGCTCCTGCCTCTTGCCTTTTGGCAGCGACGGAGTAGTAACGCACGTTATTGCGGGCCTTAGCTGGCGCGAATTTTAGGATAGGAACCGATATGAGCAAGCACGATAGCACCGAACTCGATACCCAACTGGTTTATCTGGGGCGCGACCCAAAACGCGACCTTGGCTCGGTGAACCCACCGGTACACCGCACCAGCACGGTGATTTTCCCCGACTATAAAACCTTCCGCGAATACCAAGGCGGCGAGCGCGCAAACCACCGCGGCTATGGCCGTTATGGCTCGCCCACGCTGGACGGGCTGGAAGAAGCCCTGACCACACTGGAAGGCGCCGACCACGCGATTATTACGGCCTCCGGCCTCTCGGCCATCACCACCACGCTGTTTGCGTTTTTGAACGCGGGCGACCATGTGCTGATTCCCGACTGTATCTATTCCTGCGCCCGCGATTTCGTGAAGCATGAGCTGCCGCGCTTCGGCATCGAGGTGGAGTTTTATCCACCGACCATCGGTGCGGATATCGAAAAGCTGATGAAGAAAAATACCAAGATGATTTATTGCGAAAGCCCAGGGTCCAACACCTTCGAGATGCAGGACATTCCTGCGCTTGCCAAGGTGGCACATGCCCACGGCGCACTACTGGTGGCGGACAACACATGGGCCACACCGCTGCTGCAACGTCCATTCAATATGGGTGTGGATATCTCCATCCACTCCGCCACGAAATACATCGCCGGCCACTCGGATTTGGTGATGGGTGCGGTGCTGTGTAAGGCGGAACATTTCCCCACCCTCAACCGTGCACACCGTAACATCAGCGCCGTGCCAAGTGGCGATAATGCGTATCTGGCGCTGCGCGGCCTGCGCACCATTGCCGTGCGCCTGAAACAACACCAAGCCCACGCGCTGGAAGTGGCCGAGTGGCTGCAAACTGTGCCGGAAGTGAAGCGCGTGCTTTACCCCGCCCTGCCAAGCGACCCCGGACACGCACTGTGGAAACGCGACATGACGGGCGCATCCGGCCTGTTCGGCGTGGAGCTGCACACGGTGACGGACGACGCACTGGGCGCGATGCTGGACGAGCTGCAATATTTCGGCATGGGCTTCAGCTGGGGCGGCTATGAATCGCTGATCGTTGCCTACACGCCGTCGCGCATGCGCTCGGTCACTGAATGGGCACCGGATGAAAAATTCCTGCGCCTGAACATTGGCCTTGAAGCACCGAAAGATTTGATTGCCGACCTGAACGCCGGCTTCGAGCGCCTACGCGCGGCGATGAAGAAGGCTGCTTAGCACGAATATCGCGGCGGCGGCGACCACCATGGTGGGCCCTGTGGGCGCATCCAGCTTGATGGATGCGAAGAGGCCTGTGCTTGCGGACACAACGCCCATGACACTGGCCAGCACCGCCATGTGACGCGGGCTGGTGGCAAGGCTACGCGCCGCAGCGGCAGGAATAATGAGCAGCGCGGTGATGAGCAGCACGCCCGTGAGCTTGATGGTGAGCGCGATGACGGCGGCGAGCATGAGCGTGAGCAGCAGATGCATGCGCCCGACATTCACCCCTTCCACCGCAGCGATGTTCGGCTCGATCGTGGCCATCAGCAACCCGCGCCAATGGCGGGCGACAAGCAGCAAAATGCCCGCACCTAACCCCGCCAGTGTTGCGATTTCGCGCCAGCTGATGCCCAGAATATCGCCAAAGAGATAGGCGTTGATATCCACCGTGATGCTGTGCGAAAGCGCGACGAGCAGAATGCCCAGCGCCAGCGCGCTGTGGGCGAGAATGCCGAGCATCGTGTCGGCCTGAAAACGCTGGTTACGGGAATAACGGGTGAGGATGAGCGCGACCGACACTGCGACGCCTAAAATCGCCAGCGGCATGGGCACCACACCGCCGCTGAGCAGCGAAAGCGCGACACCCAGCAGCGCCGAATGGGCAATGGTGTCGCCGAAATAAGCCATCTGCCGCCAGACGACAAACACACCCAGCGGCCCAAGCGTGATGGCCAAAAGGCACGCGCCAACCAGCGCACGAAGGAACAAATCATCCATGGTTGTGCCCCGCGTGATCGTGGTGGTGGACATGCGGATATTCTTCGTCGCCCAAGCCGTGGGAATGGGTGTGATGGTGATGGTAGAGCGCGAGTTGGTTAGCGAGCTCGTCCCCAAACAGGGCGCGGAAAGAGGCATCGCCGCCGACATGCTGGGGCGTGCCCTCGCAACACACATGGTGGTTGAGGCAAATCACCCGCTCGGTGGAGGCCATCACGACATATAAATCATGGCTGACCATTAGCACCGCGAAACCTAATTCTTCCGCCAGTTTTTTGAGGAGGCGATACAGCTCGCCCTGCCCTGCAACATCTACGCCTGCGGTGGGTTCATCCAGCACCAATAATTGTGGCTTGGCGAGCAAGGCGCGCAGCAGCAGCACCCGCCGCAGCTCGCCGCCTGAAAGGCTGTGCAGGCTGCTGGCCAGCAAGGAAGTGAGGGACAGCTTTTCAACCAGCGCAGCATCTACGGGTGCATAGAGGGCGAGGAAATTTTGCACCGTGAGCGGCATGCTGGCAGGGGCGCGAAACTGCTGCGGCACATAGCCAATGCGTAACTGCGGGGGGCGAATCACTTCTCCGAAACACGGCGCTTCGAGCCCAAGCAGGCATTTCAGCAAAGTGGTTTTGCCCGCGCCATTGGGCCCAACGATGGTGACAATCTCGCGCGGGGCAATGCTGAACGACACCTCGTGCAAAATTTCGCGGCCACCGTAAAACTTGCACAGGCCGCGCGCCTCCAGTAAGGGCTGGGGCAACGGGGGAGTGTGTGATGCGTGCGTGGCGGTCATGGAATAGGGTGATAGCGGTAATCCTGCTATCTGCGCAAGCGGCAAGCGCATCCGAGCTGAAGGTGGTGGTGCTGGTTTCGCCACTCACCCCCTATGTGGCGGCGGTGATGGAGGGGGTTGGGGCGCCCGTGAACCTGCTCAAACCCTCGCAGGAACCGCATGATTTCGCGCTGAGCCCTTCGCAAGCCAAGGCGCTTTCTGCGGCCAATATTCTGGTGGTGCCGGACATGAGCATGAACCCCACCTTTGCCGCGCTTGCCAAGAAATATCCGCAGCTGAAGGTGATTGAGCTGAGCCAGTTGAAAGGCGCGAAGCCCATGCCCTACGCCCACGAAAACCCGTGGCTGGAAGCGCTAAAAGAACAAGAAGAACACGGCCACGAGGACGCGCACGACCACGACCATCACCACGAGGAACAGGCGGCGACAGACCCGCATCTGTGGCTGGACCCTGAACGCATGGCGGCGATTGCCACGCCACTGGCACAGGCGCTGGCAGAAACAGCACCAGAGAAAAAGGAACAGCTAGAAACCAATGCGCGCGCGCTGGCCACCCATTTGCGCACCGAGCTGCTGCCCCAACTTCGCGCGTTGCTGAAACCAACGGCGAAGGCGGATAAGGATGTGGTGCCGTTCATCACTTACCATGCGGCCTATCAGTATTTTCTGGCGCGGTTTGGCCTGAGCCATGCAGGGGAAATCACCCACCTGCCGGATGCCTATATGGGCGGAAAGTCGCTGTCGCACCTGCTGAAGATGGCGGAGAAAACCCGCATCCGCTGTATTATTGGTGAGGCGGAAACGACACTGGTATCGCGGATTGCCAAAGCCTCTGGCGCGCGGGTGGTGGTGCTTAGCCCCGAACAGGGCGTGGCCGCAAGCGAAACGCCTGCCCATGCATGGCTGAAAAACGATTACGACCGCCTGCTTTATAAAACAGTAAAAAGCTTTGGTGATTGCTTATAACATTCACATCCAAGCAAAACGCCGACCAAATTTGTTGAAGCAGTAGTTCGCATCCCCCACCGTCATTGCGAGCGAAGCGCGGCAATCCAGTGTGCTAAGTCTTTGGCGCGAAATTCTCTTTTTTAGCTGGATTGCCACGTCGCTTCACTCCTCGCAATGACGAAATAGACGGGCATCCAGAATTCTTAAAAAAATACCGCGTCGCAAACGCGCCCCGCTGGACACCAAACCACGTTTGGCATGAAAAATTTTTGGGCAAAAAAAATCCATCCTTTCGCGCAATGCTAGGGATGGATTTTTGGTGGAATGGACCCTAATTAGGCCACTTTGACTCCTCAGTGAGACCCCAAAGAGAAAAAAACACTATCCACCCAGCGACACTTAAGGATATTGATAGATTCCAAGCCCACTCGGGAACTTGAAGCCCGTTTTTCGATGCCATCACAAATACAATCATGGCTAAACTAGCTATGATTGCCATCGTTAAAAACATCTTAAATACCCACCAAGGAATTACTTTATATCTCATATTTATTATATTAAGGCCATACGCTGTCATTTTCATGGCAGTATACAGCGAGGTTACTTAAGAACAATATAGCGCGATGCTATATGGCTTTAGGTTTGTTCTAAAATTACTTTTAAAAACAAACTTACTAACGAGCCAATTATAGCAAAATTTCGAATGCGCTAATGTGACAATTCCGTGAAGATTTTACTACCCTACCCAGTAGGGGGTGAGCGTTATTCGAGCTTCTGGGCTATTGCTTCTATCCCACTGCTATTTATAGGAAAATGCTGCGCACGAAGGAAAAGCGTGGCGATTCCTTGATTTTATTCCACGTGGCTTCGTGGTCGCCAAACAGGGTGGCACCGAAGGCCACGGAAATGCCCAGCCCCATGCCAAGCGAGAACAGCACGCCCAGCAGATAATAGATGGGCGACGCGATGGGCGGCACCGCATCCATATAAAACCCACCGAGATGGAAGCCGAGCGAGGCAAGGATGAGCAGCATCATCACCGTTAGTTTTTCGCGGGCGATACCAATCAGCAAACACATGCACAGCACATCCCCCAGCATGAAGTAGCGCAGGGTTTTATACTGCGCGACATCCAGCGCCATAGTGCCGCCCAGCATGACCATCAACGTGAAGGCAACAGGCATGAGCATCAGCCCGTCGCGCGGCAGGAGGGAAATGAAGAAGCCAATAAACAGCAACATGCCCAGCACCGCTTTATGCTCCAGCGGGGCGCTGAACCCGAGGCTTAACCCCGCACTGGCCACGGCGGATGGCTGCCCCATGACAAACGGCAGCGCGCCCAGAATGAACAGGGCAATGGAAAGCAGGATAAACCAGCGGCTGGACATATTCCCTCGTGGCGACAATGAAACGCAGTGGCACCGATTTTACCCAGCGCCGCCAGAATCACCACAAAAAAGCGACAGGCATAGTTGAAACTGATAGAAACAGGGGATGCGCTTCCTGCTTTGTATTTTATTATTGCTGACGGCTGCCATGCACACCATGGCGCAAGAAAGCCCCGCGCGCCCCAAGAATAACGCTAACCTCACCGTGGTGATGGATGAAAATCTCATCCTGCCGATGGCCGACACGGTGCGAGCCTATGCCAAGGAATCGAACACCCCGCTGACTACGGTGATACGTAACGAAAAAACCGAAATGGAAATCGAGCAAGGCCTTGAAGCGCATTTGCTGATTAGTGCGGACAAAGAATTCATCGACCGGCTGGCCGCACAGGGATTGACCGATGTTTCGAGCATTCATGCGTTTAGCGAAACGCAGCTGGCGCTGGTAACCGCGAGCACGAGCAATGCGCGGGATTTGCTAACGCGCCATATCTCGTTCGCCACCTTGCTTTACAGCACACCGACTCTGCCTGTGTTTGTGGAATCGGCGCTGACGCCTGCGGGAGCGCGCAGTGCGGCGCTGATGCATGGCCATGAATTTTCACCGCAGTTGGCGGCGCGCGCCACGCTAAAACCCTCGCAAGAGGAATTGGTGGAAGCGCTGCACGCGCAAGAAAGCCTAGGGCTGATGCTGATGGTGGATGCGGTTGCAAACCCTGATGTCACCGTGCTGGACGTGCTGCCCGAGTCGCTGAGCGCGCCGACGCTGTATTATGTGGTGGTGCTGGCCAGCGAGTCGATGGACCACGCACGCAAATTCGGCAATTATCTGAATTCGAAACAGGCAAAAGAACGGCTAAAACGCGCCGGATTCTACTTACCGGAATAATAGTGATTACGCACTGAGCGGCCAGCGGGCGCGTGGCTCGATGTCGAGGCTGTCGGTAAGACCTAGGCGCAGACGCTCCACCCCTACCCATGCAATCATCGCTGCGTTGTCGGTGCATAGCGCTGGCGGTGCCACCACCAGCGGCAAGTGATGCGCCTGCGCAAGCTGGCGCAGCGCTGTGCCAATGGCTTGGTTTGCGGCCACCCCGCCCGCCACCGCAATGGCGGTTAACGGATACTGCGTGGTGGCAATGGCCAGCGCGTTGGTGATGCGGTCGGCCAACACATCCAGCACGGCGGCTTGGAAACTGGCGGCAACATCGGCGATAATCGTTTCGTTCAATGCACCTGCGCGGGCGACCTCTTTTTCAATGGTGAGGCGTACCGCGGTTTTAAGGCCGGAGAGCGAGAAATCGCACCCGCCATCCCCCACCATGGGGCGCGGGAATTTATAGGCGCTTGGGTTGCCGCGCAGTGCCGCCGCCTCGAGCGCGGGGCCACCCGGATAGGGCAGCCCGAGCATTTTGGCGCATTTGTCGAACGCTTCGCCCAGCGCATCGTCGCGCGTAGTGCCGAGGCGGACATAATCGCCCACGCCGCGCACCACCAGTTGCTGGCAATGGCCGCCGGAAATCAGCAGCAGGAAATACGGAAATTGCACATCATGCGTCAGCCGCACGGTGAGCGCATGGCCTTCGAGATGGTTCACCGCGATGAGCGGCTTGCTCGCCGCCGCCGCAAGGGATTTACCGAACATCAACCCCACGATAACACCGCCGATTAACCCCGGCCCTGCGGTGGCGGCCACGGCATCTACCTCGTGGATGGTGAGGTTCGCATCCGCCAGCGCGCGCTGGTATAAACGGTCGATCTGCGCCAGATGCGCGCGGGCGGCAATCTCCGGCACCACACCGCCATACGGCGCGTGATCCTGCTGTTGGGTGGCGAGCGCTTGCGACAAAATCACGCGGTCTTCGCGCACCACGGACACCGCGGTTTCGTCACAGCTTGATTCAATCCCCAACACGATACGCATCTGCTTTACCTTTACTCTCGCCAGCCGCGATATTATCGGCTAATTCGTAGCGCATGTCACCGACCTTACGCATAGGCACCCGTGCCAGCAAACTCGCCCTCGCACAAGCAGAAATGCTACGCGTGGCCATCCTTTCCCTGCAACCGCACGCCACGATCGAGATTGTGGCAATGACCACCGCCGGTGACCGCGAGCTGCATAAACAGCTGAGCGATTGGGGCTATAAAGGGCTGTTCACCAAGGAATTGGAGGATGCGCTGCTGACCGACCAAGTTGATCTTGCGGTGCATTCGATGAAAGATATGCCCAGCATTCTGCCCGACGGGTTGATTCTGGCCGCGAACCTGCCACGGGCGGATGTGCGCGACGCATGGGTTAGCCCGCATTACGCCACGCTGAACGACGCCCCTGCGGGCGCGGTTATCGGCACCTCCTCCGCCCGCCGCGCGGCGCAGCTGCTGCATAAGCGCCCCGATGTGAAGATTGTGGAATTCCGCGGCAATGTGCAAACGCGCCTGCGCAAGCTGGAAGAAAATGTGGCGAGCGCCACCTTCCTTGCCGCAGCGGGGCTGAACCGCCTTGGCCTGAGCGAACATATCCGCGAGTTGATTGCGACCGAAACCTTCCTGCCCGCCGTTGCCCAAGGGGCGATTGGGGTGGAATGCAAAGCAAGCCGCACCGACATCCGCGCCATGCTGGCGATGATCGACCACTCGCCCACGCGCATTTGTGTGACGGCGGAGCGCGCCATGCTGCGGGTGCTGGATGGCTCGTGCCGCACCCCAATTGCGGGGCTGGCGGAGCTGAACGGAAAAACCATTACCCTGCGCGGGGAAGTGCTGTCGCTGGATGGAAAAATCTGCCACGCCCATAAACTGGTGGGCGACGCGGCAGAGGCAGAACAGATTGGCATCGCGCTTGGCGAACATCTGCGCCAGATGGCGGGGCCGGAGCTTCTGAAGAATGGCTAGCCGCGCCTGTATCTGGCTAACGCGCCCGCAGGAAGATAGCCTCGCGCTGGCAACGCTGCTCAAGCAGCATGGCATTGAGAGCATTGTCGCCCCCCTGATGCAGATTGAGCATTGCAGCCCGAACACGAACGAGGTGACGGCGGATGCGCTGCTGCTCACCAGCCGCCACGCGGCACATGCACTGGCGCAACTGCCACCGCATTACAAAGAATTGCCCGTGTTTTGCGTGGGCAGCGCCACAGCGCAGGCCGCACGCGCGGCGGATTTTTTAGCCATCACGGAAGGCGAATCCGACGTGCTCGCACTGCTTCCACGGATGGTGGAATCCCTACCGGTGGATAGCCAGATTCTCTACCTCGCGGGGGAAGAAACGCGGGTGGATGTGGCAACCTTGCTGGCCGCGCAGCAACGCTATGTGACCAAGGTAATTGCCTATAAGGCTGATGCAGTGACGGAACTTTCCGCCCCGCTGCGCGAGGCGCTGGCGGCGCAGCGCGTGACGGGTGCGGTGTTCTTTTCGCCGCGCAGCGCAGCGCTTGCGGCGGAGCGCCTGAACGAACATGGATTGGCTGCAATGGCTTCGAATATGGAAGCCTATTGCTTGAGCCTTGCGGTGGCCGAGACCGCAGGAACCCTTGGCTGGAAGCGCTTGCATGCCTGCGCTATCCCCACCCAACAGGCGATGGTTGATTTGATTGTTTCACGTAGCGCGCACGAAGTGCTATAAGCAGCGTATGGAACAAAAACCCGTATCTCTTTCGACGGTGATTATCGCCAGTGTGGCAAGCGCTGTGGTGCTTGCAGGCCTAGGCTTCACCGTGCGGCAGGAAGTGCTGAACAGCACCGCCGCCGCCGTTCAGCAGCAACAAGCCGCGCTGGATAAACTCAGCACACGCATCAGCGCGTTGGAATCGCAGACGGGTGAATTGGCCGCACGCCCCACCACGGATGTGGAGACCATCAACAACTTGCGCACCGAACTGGGCACTGCCAACAGCACCATCACCACCTTGAACGAACGCATCACCAGCCTTGAGCAAGAACCGGTGGCGCCCGTGGTGGTTGCGCCCAGCAAACAACCTTCATCCGCGCGCGAGGCGCTGAAATCCAGCATCACCAGCGGTGCGGTGTTCCAAGCGGAGCTGGATATTTGGGACAAAGAACACCCCAAATCGGCGGTATCCATCCCCACCTTGCGGCAATATGCGGATACGGGCATTGCCACCGAAGCCAGCTTGCGCAGCCGCCTGAAGGAATTGATTGCGCGTGAAACAGCCGCCACCGAAACCTTCCCCGATAAAAGCGTGGCGGCACGCATCAACACCCATTTATCCGGCTTGATTTCGATTAAGAAAAAAACGCCTGCTGCCGCAGCCATCCAAGCACTGCGCGACGGGGCGGACAGCCTGACCATCGGCGCACTAATCACACAGGTTGCAAATGTGCCATCACCGCAGAGCGGCACCTTCGCTGGGTGGCTGGAGGATGCGAAAGCACATACGGCTGCATACGCAGAACTCACCTCACTGGAAAGCGCGCAATGATCCGTTGGTTATTTTTTATCGCCTTCATTGCCGCCATCTATTACGGCGGCGCGTGGCTGCTGGATCACCCCGGTGAAGTGGTGGTGCAATGGCTGGGGCTGGAGATTACGCTGCATATTGTGGCGCTGGCGGCGGTGCTGGTGCTGTTCTCGGTGGTGATTGGCTATCTTTCGGTGCTGCTGTGGCGCTTGGGCACATGGCCTGCCCGCCGCCGCGCCCGCAAACAGCAACGCACGCTGAAACGCGGGCTGGAGCAACTGACCCGCGGCGTGACCGCGCTGGCGATGGGCGACGAAAAACTGGCGGAAGATGCCCTGAAAAAAGCAACGCTGGCGCTGCCGAACGAACCACTGCCGCAACTGCTGACCGCGCAACTGCTGCAACGCCAAGGCAAGCACATGGATGCGCAAATTCAGTTCAAAGCGCTGATGCAGCACCCCTCCACCGCCGGGCTGGCCACACGCAAACTGATTGAGCAGCACCTGCAACGCCGCGAATGGGCGGACGCCATGAAGCTGACGCAGGAAGCGCGAAAAACTTCCCCGCGCGACAATTGGCTAACCTTGACGCTGCTTGATCTCTGCGCCCGCGAGAAGGACGCCACGCAAATGCTGGCGCTGACTGAGGGCTGGCAATGGCAATCGCCCCTGACGAAGGAAGAGCGCCACCGCTATGCCGCGATCGGCCATTACCTGCTGGCGCAACAGGTGGAAAACCCACGCAAGAAAGAACAATCGCTGCGCCACTCGGTGGGCTATGCGCCGGATTTCCTGCCTGCGGTGGTGGATTATGCGCAGGAGCTGCTGACCCAAGAATCGCCCCGCCGCGCCCGCAAATGGCTGCTGGAAGCGTGGAAAAAAGCGCCCTCCAGCATGCTGATTGACCCGATTTTGGAATGCGTGGAGCATGAATCGCCGCGCGCACAGACACGGCTTCTGAAAGCCTTCATGGCCAAGAAAATGGAAGCGGCGCATTATCACCTTGCTGCCCGCCACGCCATGCACACGCAGGAATTTGCCCGCGCCCGCGCCGAGCTGGAAAAAGCCATCGCCCTTGAAGAAACCAAAGAAACAATTCTGCTGATGGCGGAAATTGAGAGCGAACTGCGCAGCAACCAAGCCGCCAATTCATGGACCGCCCGCGCGGTGGATGCCCCCACCGGCACCACATGGGTCTGCATGCATTGCGGGCATTTACACGCCACATGGAAAAGCCACTGCGACAGCTGTGACCATTTCGACAGCCTGCGCTATGAACGCCCAGAGGCGCGCATCACCAGCGTGGAAGTGACGACTATCTAGCAGGCAAGCTGATGGCCTGAATCTCGCCCACCCGCGAAGTTTCTTTGACTGCGGTGCTTGCCATCGGCGTTTTCATTTCGATGACCTGCGTGTTGGACTTCGCGCCAATTTCCACCGGCTGAAGCGCCACGGGATTGCCACCGCTGACCCCAAGCGAACCACCGCCCGGCTGAATCCACGACATCTGG
>JACCDH011389781.1_pt1 | contig 14243 bp, 13 predicted proteins | sample 7442481 | NCBI WGS metagenome assembly JACCDH01 (sample SAMN15323433, study PRJNA562643) | freshwater metagenome | isolation source: river surface water | place: USA:Blue River Watershed | collected 2017-08-15
CACATAGCGCATGGTCACTTGGCTCTTGGCGTCGGGGCGCAAGAAAGGCAAGCGGCCGTCTTTGCGCAACTGGGCTTGGCGCTCGACCAAACGGTGTGCGTAGTAAATGGGGGCTGGCATCAACTCGGGTGTTTCGCTGCAAGCGTAGCCAAACATCAGGCCTTGGTCACCAGCGCCGATGTTGAGGTGGTCGTCAGATGCGTGGTCTACACCTTGGGCGATGTCGTTGGATTGCTTGTCGTAACACACCATGACGGCGCAACCTTTGTAGTCGATGCCGTAGTCGGTGTTGTCGTAGCCAATGCGCTTGATGGTGTCGCGTGCGACTTGGATGTAGTCGACGTGCGCGTTGGTGGTGATCTCGCCAGCCAACACGACCAAACCAGTGTTGGTCAAGGTTTCGGCAGCCACACGTGAACGTGGGTCTTGCTCGAAGATGGCATCCAAAATCGCGTCAGAGATTTGGTCGGCCACTTTGTCTGGGTGGCCTTCAGAAACAGATTCAGAAGTGAAGAGATAGTCGTGAGACATGAAAAAAGCTCCTTGTTTTCAATGGGTTTGTCGGCGTTGCCGACCCTGAAAACTTGGAGCCTAGCGAACGCTTTAGCAGAGGACTTGGGATTAACCTTTGTCGTCACACCGTGGTGTGTTGTCGCCCTGCAAGTAGTTCTTTAACTCGGCGACAATCAGGATTCTACCGGATTTATCAAAGTCATCAAAGAATTCATGTCAGCCACCACGCGCATCTTTCGTTTCCTTGCACGCCTGCCCTTGCCTTTGATGCAGCGACTGGGCTCGGTGTTGGGGTGGTTGGTGTGGTGGTTCTCGCCTAGCTACCGACGTAGCTTCAAAGCGAATGTGCAAAAAGCAGGGGTGGCCTGGCGCGATGCGCGCCCTGCGGTGGCAGCCATTGGCAGCATGGTGGCTGAGTTGCCTTGGGTGTGGATGCGTCCGCACAGCGCCACTTTGGATGGCTTGGTGAAATGGGATGGGGCAGAGCATTTTGAAGCGGCGATGCAAGCCGGGAAAGGCGTCATCATCATGTCGCCCCACATCGGGGCTTGGGAGATTGGCGCACAAGCGATTGCTGAAAAATTTGGTCCAGCCTACGGCCCCATGATTGCCTTGTTTCGCCCTGCGCGCAAAGCGTGGTTAGAGCCTTTGGTTGCGAATGCTCGCACGCGTCCCTATTTGGATTCCGCGCCCACCTCCCTGGCAGGTGTGCGCACGCTGATTCGTGCGCTGCGCAACGGGGGCTATACAGCCATCTTGCCCGATCAAGTGCCTCCCTTGGGGCAAGGCGTTTGGGCCCCATTTTTTGGGCGTGATGTCTACACCATGACATTGCTTGCTAAGTTGGCACAGCAAACAGGGGCTCAGGTCATCATGACGTGGTGTGAGCGTTTGCCTGCTGGTCAAGGTTTTTGCATGCACATGCGCCCCTTTGAGGCTTCTGAAATGACAGACGCAACGGTGTCACCTGAGATGGCGGCAGCTGCTGTGAACCGAGGGGTCGAGCGCATGGTCTTAGCGGCGCCAGGTCAATACATGTGGGGTTATGCCCGCGGCAAACAACCCCGTCGCGAAGGCTGAGTATGTTGACAAGCTTGGGTCTATGGGTTTTGGAGCGGGTGGCATTTATGCCTTTGGCATGGGTGCGTTCTCTTGGGGCTGTTTTGGGATACGGCCTGTATTTTTTTGTAGGCTCTCGCCGTCATGTGGCCATGACGAACCTGCGGTTGTGTTTTCCTGATTGGACAGAGGAAAAGAGACGTGAGGTGGTCAAAGAGTCGTTTGTCGTGTTTGCACAGGCTTGGCTTGACCGCAGTTGGCTATGGCATGGTCGTGAGTCATGCTTGCAGTCGAGGTTGACCGTGACGGGGCATACTGAGTATCTCCACCAGCAAATACCAACTGTATTTTTTGTTCCCCATTTCGTCGGGTTGGATGCCGGATCCACGGGGTTGACTTTGAATTACGGCACTGCTCTAACCGCAATCGTCACCCCGCAGTCCAACAGGGTGATTGACCGATGGATTCAACAAGGTCGTCAACGATTTGGACGCGTGAGCTTGGTTCAGCGTGAAGATGGCATCAAACCTATCTTGGGGGCTTTGCGTCGAGGCGAGTTTTTGCATTTATCGCCGGATATGAGTTTTGGTTTGAGTGAGTCTATTTTTGTCCCGTTTTACGGGCAACAGGCAGCCACTGTTCCTTCGTTGTCACGTTTTGCCAAGCTAGGTCGTGCGCGGGTCGTGCCGCTGGTGACGCGGTTGACAAAGTCTGGGTATGAAATCGTGATTCACGCAGCTTGGGACGATTTTCCAACAGAGGATGTCACGGCAGACACCGCGTTGATGAATGAAAGGTTGGAGCAACTCATCAACGCCATGCCTGCCCAGTATTTTTGGGTGCATAAGCGGTTTAAGACCCGTCCTCCTGGGGCTTTAGAGCTTTACTGAGCCCCAACTTTTGTTTAGGCGTGCATCCACTGATACAGCGTGGTGGCCACTTCGTCTACGCCTTGCTTTTTGAGCGCTGAGAACAAACGTACTTCACCACCACCGGCTTGCAGTTTGGTGATTTGCAAAGCCTTGTTCGCATCCGTGCGATTGAGTTTGTCGGACTTGGTGAGCAGCACCAAAAACTTCAAACCTTCTTCTACTCGGGGGCGAATCACGTCCAACAAGATTTCGTCCAACTCGGTCAGGCCATGACGTGGGTCGCACATCAAAACCACGGCGCGCAAATTAGGGCGTGTGAGCAGGTAGTTGGCCATCACTTGTTGCCAGCGAATCTTGTCTTGTTTGGGTACGGCTGCGTAGCCGTAGCCGGGTAAGTCGGCCAGTACGGCATCGGTCTTGCCTTGGCGGCCCATGGCAAACAAATTGATGTGTTGGGTACGGCCTGGCGTCTTAGAGGCAAACGCCAAGCGTTTTTGCTGCGTCAACACGTTAATGCAGGTTGATTTGCCAGCGTTGGATCGCCCCACAAAGGCAATTTCTGGCAAGTCGTAGGTGGGCAGATGGTGCAGTTGGGCTGCGGTGGTCAAAAACCGTGCAGTGTGCAGCCATCCCATGGCGTATTTGGCTTGGTCTTTGGGATTTAATAGCTCGAAAGCGGCTTTGGCAGCGGCACGGTCGGCATCACGTTGGGCCTCGAACTCAGCGTTCAAAACCGCGATTTCAGGCACCTCAGGCGCGTCATTGGGGGCGGGGGTGTCGTGTGGGTCTGGCTGGTTCATACGGCATTGTAGAATCTCCGCAGTTTTTCGACGTCTTTGAGACCTTTAACCAAAGAACACTTATGAAGCTGATTGCCTCCTTGTTGATCGCCGCCGCTTTGGTGGCCCCCGCCCTGTCTAACGCCGCCGAGCCCGCAGCACCTGCTGCCAAGGCTGATTTGGCCAAAGGTGAAGTCACTTACACCGCCATTTGTGCGGCCTGTCACGGTGCAGATGGCAACTCTGGCTCACCCGCTTATCCCAAGCTGGCGCAACAGCACCCAGACTACTTGGTCAAGCAATTGCAAGAATTCAAATCTGGCAAGCGCGCCAACGCCATCATGATGGGCATGGCGGCTGGTTTGTCTGATGCTGACATGAAGAACGTGTCTGCATGGTTGGGAACTAAAACGTCTGCTGCTAATTTCGCCAAAGAAAAAGACATGGTCGTCTTGGGTGAGCGCATCTACCGCGGTGGTGTGGCTGAGCGCCAAATCGCTGCTTGTGCAGGTTGCCACAATCCAACAGGTGCTGGCATTCCAGCCCAATACCCACGCTTGGCGGGTCAGCATGCTGACTACACCGTGGCTCAGTTGAATGCCTTCCGTGAACACGGGACCAGCAAAGGTTCGGCCCAAGCGGTGGGTCGTGGCAACAGCGTCCAAATGAGCGGTGTGGCTGCGAAGTTGAATGACCGCGAAATCAAAGCCGTGGCTGACTACATCGCGGGTTTGCGTTAATTCAGAGTTTTCTAGCTCTCCCTGAAAAAGCTGGCCTAGTGCCAGCTTTTTTGTTTTCAGTCGCAAGGTCTTTCGGTGTGTGTTCTGTGCGGCGAGGCACTTTGACCCACAATGCGACCACCTTTTGCATCGAGGAGAGTTCGCGTGCGCTTGAATCAATTTTCGAAACATGCTGACACAGGTTTTGAGCATGGCCTAAGCAGCGAGATCACCCCGTACGCTGTCTATGCCCAACGCCGCGCTTTGCTTAAGCAAGTCGCCGCTGGTGCCGCAGGGCTCTCGATGGCGACATGGGCCTCGCGTGAAGCCTTTGCACAAGCTTCCAGCGCAGCGGTGGTGGGGGCTGGTAAGTTGGCGCCTTTGGTAGGGGCTGTGAGCCGGGTGAGTGGTGCCAACACCCTAGAAAAAATCACCACCTACGCCGACGCCACTAGTTACAACAACTTCTACGAATTCGGCACAGACAAATCTGACCCCGCCAAGTACGCCCACACCTTGCAAACCAAGCCTTGGACCGTGGAGGTCGAAGGGCTCGTGAAAAAACCGGGTCGTTTCGACTTGGAGTCTTTGCTCAAACTCAGCCCCATGGAAGAGCGCATTTACCGCCTGCGTTGTGTGGAAGGCTGGTCGATGGTGATTCCTTGGGTGGGCTACTCACTGGCTGAACTCATCAAACGCGTGGAGCCTTTGGGCAGTGCCAAGTATGTGGAGTTCATCACCCAAGCTGACCCCAAGACCATGCCGGGCGTGCGCTCACGTGTGCTTGAATGGCCGTACGTTGAAGGCCTGCGCATGGATGAAGCTATGCACCCGCTCACACTGTTGAGTTTTGGCATGTATGGCGAAGTGTTGCCCAATCAAAACGGTGCGCCCGTGCGTTTGGTGGTGCCTTGGAAATACGGTTTCAAGAGCGCCAAGAGTTTGGTCAAGATTCGCTTCGTTGAGAAACAGCCCATCAACTCCTGGGGCCGTTCAGCGCCGCAAGAGTACGGGTTTTATTCCAACGTCAATCCCAATGTCAGCCACCCGCGTTGGAGCCAAGCCACCGAGCGTCGCATTGGCGAAGACGGTTTGTTTGCCAAGAAGCGTAAGACCTAGATGTTCAACGGCTACGAAGCGCAAGTGGGGCAACTCTATACGGGCATGGACCTGACCAAGCTGTATTGATGTGACTGCACTTGGACGCAAGGCCTTGCAACACCGCCACGCCAAACCTGTGTTGTGGCTGTTGTGCTGTTTGCCGTGCATGTGGTTGGTGTGGGGAGCTGCGAACGACCGTTTAGGTGCCAACCCAGCCGAATATTTGATTCGCGCAACGGGCGACTGGACGCTGCGCTTGTTGTGCATCACGCTGGCCGTGACCCCGTTGCGCGTGATGTCGGGTTTACCTGAGCTGGCGAAGTTGCGTCGTATGTTTGGCTTGTTCACCTACTTCTATGTGGTGTTGCATTTGCTGTGCTACAACTGGCTCGATATGGGATTTGAGTGGGCCGATATCGCGGTAGACATTCCCAAGCGTCCGTTCATTTTGGTGGGGTTCACCGCATTTGTGTTGCTCACGCCTTTGGCGTTGACGTCATTTAACCGTGCCATTCGGTGGCTAGGTGCCAAGCGTTGGCAGTGGTTGCATCGACTGGTGTATGCAGTGGCTGTTCTGGCGGTGTTGCACTTCTTTTGGATGCGGGCGGGGAAGAGCAACTTTGCAGAGGTGTTTGTTTACGCCGCAGTACTTTTTGTGTTGCTCGCGTGGCGTGTGTTTCACTCTTCTATGTGGCGACAGTTGTCGTGTTCGAGTGGCTTTACTCGCTGATGTGGCTACGGGCGTACGGCCCCTTCCTCATGCTGGAGTACCAGAGATCGTCAGGGGCCGCACACCCGTAGCCACATCGGATTTGAGCGTGCAACCAGATGCTTTTGCGTTGGCCTATCCGAAGCCACGGCGAGCAGTCAGCGCCTGACTTGGCGACATTCGTTGCGCAGCGATGGGAGCCATGTCAGGTGCTGGCTGATCGTCGTGGCGGAGCGAACGAACTCACACGAATACACGAACAGCCAAAAAAGAAAAAGCGAGCCCAAGAGCCCGCTTTCAGAGTGACGAGAGAAAAGAGTCAGCGAACCAACGACTCGCAAGCCATCTGATCCGCCACTGTCTCACGACGACGAATCACATGCGCCTTTGTGCCGTCCACCAAAATCTCTGCCGCGCGTCCACGCGTGTTGTAGTTGCTAGACATCGCCATGCAATACGCGCCCGTCGACAACACCGCCAACAAATCACCCGCTTGCACCGTCAGTTGACGGTCGCGACCCAACCAGTCACCGCTCTCGCACACGGGGCCAACCACGTCATACGTCACCGCCTCGCCTGCACGTGCAGACACAGGTACGATTTGGTGAAAGGCTTCGTACATCGCAGGGCGAGGCAAGTCGTTCATCGCGGCGTCGACGATGCAAAAGTTCTTTTGCTCGCCGGGCTTGAGGTACTGAACCTCAGTCAAGCACACGCCTGCATTGCCCACGAGAGAGCGACCCGGTTCAATCATCAGCTGGCGCTGGCCGTAGCCGCGTGCATCCAACTTGGCCAAGAGTTGTGCCCACAGCTCATCAGCAGCAGGCGGTGTGTCGCCGTTGTAGTTGATGCCCAAACCGCCACCAAAGTCGATGTGGTGAATGGCAATGCCAGCGGCTTCAATCGCGTCGACCAAATCCAACACGCGGTCCATGGCGTCAAGGTAAGGCGTGGACTCGGTGATTTGCGAGCCGATGTGGCAGTCGATGCCGGTCACTTGCAAGCCGGGCAAGCTGGCAGCGCGTTGGTAGGTGGCCAACGCGCGTTCGTGGGCCACGCCAAACTTGTTGCCTTTGAGACCTGTGGAAATGTAGGGGTGTGTTTTGGCGTCGACGTTGGGGTTGACGCGAATGCTGATGGGGGCGCGCTTACCCATGCTGTGCGCCACATCGCTCAACACTTCGAGTTCGGCTTCACTCTCGACGTTGAAGCACGCAATGCCAGCTTCCAAAGCTTTGCGCATTTCAGCGCGTGTTTTGCCCACGCCTGAGAAGATGACTTTGGAGGCATCACCGCCAGCCGCAATCACACGGTCTAACTCGCCACCCGACACAATGTCAAAGCCACAGCCCGCTTGTGCAAACACTTGCAACACGGCGAGCGATGAATTGGCTTTCATGGCGTAACAAATGCGGGCATTGCGGCCGGCAAAGCCGCGTTGGTAGGCGGCCAACGCGCTGAGCATGGCGGCTTTGGAGTACACAAACAAAGGGGTGCCATAGGCGTGCGCGAGGTCAGCGAGTTTGACGCCTTCCAAATACAAATCGTTGTTTTGTGTGGCCACAAAGGGCGCACCGGCAAGCGTGGTGTGTGTCATCAGAAGGCTCTTGAAAAATTAACGACCACCAGCGGATGCAGGGGTGACAGGTGCAGAAGCTGCATTGCTAGGTGAGGTCGCTGTGTTGCCCGGTAATTGGCGGCGCATGATCTCAGGCAAAGTGGCTCTTTGTTGGAACTCGGGGTCATTGGGCAGGTACAGCGCACCTTTTTGACCACAGGCACTGAGCATGGCGCAAGCACCTAATGCAGAGGCCACAACAATGCGTAGGCTTTTGCCCGTGACTAGAATCTTTTGTTCAATACCCATGATGTAAATTGTAATGACCGATCTCGAATTCTTAGACCGAGCAGAACTTCTGCTCAAAGCCGTTGAAATCAGCTGCGATCGCATCAATGATGACGGCGAGACGGATATTGATAATCAACGAGTTGGCGGCATGATCACCCTCACGTTCGAAAATAAAAGCCAAATCATCATTAACTTGCAAAAGCCTTTGCACGAAGTTTGGTTGGCTGCGCGCTCAGGGGGGTACCACTTTAAGTTCGATGGCCAATCTTGGGCTGATACCAAAGGTCAAGGCGAGTTTTTTGAGCGGTTGAGTCAAGATGCCAGCACGCAAACGGGGCAGACACTGACTTTCAAATCGTAGACTTTGTCTGCAACATGAAAAAAAGGGCGCCTCGAGGCGCCCTTTTTTTGTTAGTTCTTGAACAAATCGAGAATCTTTTTCTTCTCATCGTTGGCAGGTAGTTGTTCGCTGTTACTACCGGAACGCGTGTCCATGCCAAGACTGCTCACGCCACCGCCTTTGCTGAACTCGGTGTAGGCCCAATCCCCGCCCTCATGACTCAAGCCTGCAGGTGGTGTGGGTTCGGCAATGGCTACGTTTTGCAAAGCATGCTGCATGTAGCTGATCCACACGGGCAGGCTCAAGCCACCACCGGTTTCTCGGTCGCCAAGTTTGCGCGGTGTGTCATAGCCAATCCATGTCACGGCGGTCAGGGTAGGGTGATAACCGGCAAACCATGCGTCCATTGAGTCATTTGTCGTGCCCGTTTTCCCGTAGATGTCGTTGCGCTTGAGCGTGGCTTGGGCACGGGCCGCTGTACCTGAGCGCGTGACCTCTTGCAGCAAGCTCGTCATCACAAACGCATTGCGTGCGTCGATGGCTCGGGCCGACTCATCTAATGGAGGAGGTGTGAACTCAGACAAGACTTTTCCCATCTGGTCGGTCACCTTGGTCACCAAGTAAGGGTTCACGCGGTAGCCGCCGTTGGCAAATACTGAATAGCCAGCTGCCATTTGCATCGGTGTGACTGAGCCAGCCCCCAAAGCCATCGTCAGGTAGGGCGGGTGTTTCTCGGCGTCAAAGCCAAATTGGGCAATCCAGTCTTGCGCGTTTTGTGCGCCAACTGACTGCAACACGCGAATCGAAATCATGTTTTTTGATTTGGCCAAGCCTTTGCGCAAGGTCATGGGCCCTTCAAACGTCCCGTCGTAGTTTTTGGGTTCCCATGGCTGGCCGCCTGTGACGCTGGCGTCAAAGAACAGTGGCGCATCGTTCACCACGGTCATGGGCGTGAAGCCTTTTTCCAAAGCCGCTGAGTAGATGAACGGTTTGAAGCTCGAGCCGGGTTGACGCCACGCTTGGGTCACGTGGTTGAACTTGTTTTTATTGAAGTCAAAACCGCCCACTAACGCATGAATTGCGCCATCGCGTGGGTCGATCGAGACGAAAGCACCTTCTACTTCAGGCAGTTGGGTGATTTCCCAGCCCCCCTTGGCGGTTTTGGCAATGCGTACCAGTGCGCCAGGACGCAGCTTGATGTTGGGGGGCGCTTTGTCTGACAAGCCCGATTGCACAGGCTGCAAACCCTCACCTGTGATTTCCAGGACTTCGCTGTTTTGGCGCATCACGCGCACTTTTTTCGGCGCGGCTTCGAGCACCACGGCAGCCAACAAGTCGCCTTTGTCGCCTTGCTCAATCAGGGCGTCGTCAATGGCGTCTTCCAACTCAGCAGGTTTGGTGGGGAGGTTGATGAAGCGTTCAGGGCCACGGTAGTGTTGGCGGCGCTCGTAGTCCAAGATGCCGCGACGCAGTGCTGCATAAGCCGCTTGTTGGTCGCTGGCGCGGATGGTGGTGTACACGTTCAAACCGCGGGTGTAAATCTCAGGGCCGTATTGCGCAAACATCAGCTGACGCGCCATTTCTGCCACATAGTCGGCATGGGTGTTGAAGCTGCTGGTTGCGCTGCGAATTTTCAATTCTTCTTGTTTGGCAGCGGTGGCTTGCTCAGCGGTGATGAAGCCGTTTTCCTCCATGCGCTCAATGATATAGAGCTGGCGCGCGCGCGCGCGCTTGGGGTTGGCGATGGGGTTGTAGGCCGAGGGTGCTTTGGGTAAACCTGCGAGCATGGCCGCTTCAGCGATGCTGATGTTTTTCAGAGGTTTGCCGTAGTAGGCTTCAGAGGCCGCCGCAAAACCATACGCACGGTTGCCCAAATAAATTTGGTTCAGATAAATTTCAAAAATCTGGTCTTTGCTGAGCATGTGCTCAAGCTTGTTGGTCAGCAAAATTTCATAAATCTTGCGCGTGAATGTTTTCTCAGATGACAGGTACACATTGCGTGCCACCTGCATGGTGATGGTGGAGGCGCCTTGGCTCTTGGCTCGGCCCAAGTTGGCCAAGCTCGCACGCATGAGGCCGATGTAGTCGACGCCGCTGTGTTGGTAAAAGCGGGCGTCTTCAATGGCCAGCACCGCGTCCTTCATCACCTTGGGGATGTCTTTGAACGGCGTGAGGTTGCGGCGCTCTTCACCGAACTCGCCAATTTGGGTGCCCTCGACGGAGTACACGCGCATCGATAGCTTGGGGCGGTAATCGGCCAAGTCCGACACATCGGGCAGTTGCGGATAAATCATGGCCAAGGCCACCCCAATGAGAAGTGCGATGACCGAAGCTATGGCAGCGCCTATGCCAAAGGTCCACAACAAGACATAGCTCAACAATGAGCGGGGCGCCGTAGGCGTCGCGGTTGGTTCTTTCGAACCCTCGGGGGGAAGGTGTTTGGCCATAAGTGGGAAGAATTATAAAAACACGCCTGCATCACAAAAGTCCTGAGTCAAACACCTCCGCAGCCGCTTGTCAACGCGTTGAAATGCAGAGCATCGCGACCTCTTGTCAAAGGATGTTTCATGCGTTGGACTTCATGGTGGCCTGGTGCTCATCCAAGACGTTTGAGTGTGGTTGGGCTGGACATTGCCTCAGAAGGGTGCAGTTTGGTAGTGCTCAGCGGCTCCCCGACAGCCCCAGACACTGTTTGCTGTTCGGAGCGGTTGGCTCTGCCCGCAGGTTGGGTTGAGGAAGGTGAGGTGTTGCAGTCCGCCGCTTTGGGGCATTGGCTGCGATCGTATTTAGATGCGGGGGATTACCAGTCCCAAGTGGCTTATGTGGGTGTAGATGGCGCGTGGATCTCCCATCACTGGGTGACGTTGGCTGCCGGGTTATCGCCAGATGATGTGTCCTTTCAATTGTTGGCGGAAGTGCAAGCGACGTTGCCCGAGCCGGCTAACGATGTTTGTATTGACTACACCTTGGATACTGAGCCTGCTCCAGAGGGTGAGCAACGGTATAGGGTGCAGGCCACACGTCGTTCTCGAGTTGAAGTCTTGCAACGCGTGGTTGCGCTTGCAGGCTTGAAGCTCGCTGCGGTCGAACCGCGTCACGATGCTGCGCGGCGATCAGCTGTGAATGGGGCTTTGAGTACGTTGCCGCCAGCCAGTCTGGCCTTGGCGCTCCAATGCGATGAGGCTTTTGGCTTGGCCTTACACGCTTGGGATGGGGCCGGCTTTAATTTTTTACCCCATCGCGAGGCCGCGCAGCATGCAGTGCACCGTGCCTGGTGGTTGGGTGTGGCGGTGAGTGCGATGGGGGGTGCATTTTTGGCAGCCGGTTTCGCGATGGTCATGGCGTCTGCTGCAGACAGTAAACAACCGCATCGGCACGTGATGACGGCGTCGACGCGTGCTTTTGATGAAGCTCACAAAACATACGCCCAAGCACAATTGCAGCAAGACCGTTGGACCGAGCAAGCCCGTTGGTTGAAGATGCGTCAAGATTTACAAGCGCAGACCTTGCGATGGAGTCAGGTTCTCAGCCAATCTACACAGGGCGTGTGGGTGGCCAGTGTGAAGCAGCAAGGTGCGCGTTGGATGGTGCAAGGCGAGGCTTTGTCTGCGGGGCATGCGCAGCAGTTGGTGGCCCAACTCAAAGCGCTTGACGTTTGGGTGCAAGCGCCAGAGTTGCCGCACTTGCAAGTCCTGCCTGCGAGCGCTCGTACGGGGGTGTTGGTGTGGCAATTTCGTATCGAGGCCGAACTGAAAGTAGGTGCCTGATGCAGTGGTCCGACCTTCTAATGAACCATCTGGACTGGCGGCGGCCTTGGTTGTGGCCAAAGCCTGCGCAATATGCATGGTTTGGTACGGCAGGGCTGATGGGTGTTGCTTTGCTTAGCCCTTGGTGGCTGCACAGTTGGCAAGCTTGGGAGGATGCGCAAGAGGCCCAAGCACAACTCTTAGGCCAGCAAGCCAACACCCAAGCCTTGCTGGCGAAAACCGCGCAATGGCTTCAAACCGAAAGTCAGGCCACACCCGCTTTCGCAGATGCTGCGACGCTCACCCGCTTGGCGCATGAGCACGGTTTGCAGCTGTCGCCTCTGAGCTTAGATCAACCTCAACTCAACCCGACGCTCCACGCACTGCACATGCAGCAGGTGCCTGTGCATTTGAAAGTGCATGGCTCATGGGACGGGTGGCTCAATTGGCTGGCACGATGGCCAGCGCAGGCGCCTGGAGTGACCGTGAGCGCATTGGAACTCACGGCGAATGCGAGTGGCGGCATCGTTGCTCAAGTGCTGGTGGTGACGCCACAGTCCACCGCCACAGATGTTGCGTTCGAGTTGGCGAGCGTTGATTTGGCGAATGCGGCTTTTGTTGACCCCTTCAGTCCCCAAAACTGGGTGCAAACACAACGTGCCCATGCCGAGCAACAACCCAGTTACGCCCGTCTGATTGCACCTGAACTCTTGCGTGCCCGTGAGGTGCTCGAGGCTTATCCGCGAGAGCGCTTGCAGTACGTGGGGCAAATTGCATCGAAAGAGGCAGTGGAGGCTTTGGTCAAGGTGTTGCCGTCCGTGGCCGCAACCAAAGAAACGCCCATGATGAGCGTTCACCGTGTGCGTGTGGGGAGTCGTTTAGGCCAAGACTTTGGCAAAGTGCTGGCGGTGCATCCCGATCAATTGGTGCTGGAAGAGTTGGCACTCAACCCTGCGGGGGAATGGCGAACGCGCGAGGTACGCATGCCTTTGCATGAGGCCACGCCATGAAGTACCACCGCGCTGCTACGACAGGTCCTGCTCGCTGGCGATGGTGGGTGTTGTTGTGCGTGTGGTGGCAGGTGCTGTCGACGTCCGCACAGCAGGCTAAACCTGCCTATGTGGGTGCGCCGATGTCGATGAATTTTCAAAACATCGAGGTGCGCACGGCTTTGCAAATCGTGGCCGATTTCACAGGACTCAACATCATCACATCGGATAGCGTGACGGGTTCTCTCACGCTCAAGTTGCATCAAGTGCCGTGGGACCAAGTGCTGGACATCATGGCGCAGGCCAAAGGTTTGAGCGTGCGCCGACAAGGTAATGTGATTTGGGTGGCGCCTCGCGCCGAAGTGGCTGCGCGTGAAAAGCTTGAGTATGAAAGCAAACTCGCTGTGCAAAACCTAGAGCCTCTGCACACACGTGGCTTCACACTCAACTATGCCAAGGCGGTCGATGTGCACGCGCAAATCCAAGGCGGCAGTGTGCTGTCATCCACGCCTTCGATGGGAAGCTATGGCAACACAGGGCTTGTTTACTCAGCTCCGACAACGAGTGCGCCATTCAGTTTGTCATCCATGGGTGGCGGCTCGCGCATTCTCAGTACACGCGGCAGTGCCATGGCCGAGCCTCGCACCAACCAGCTGTTCGTGACCGACATTGCCGAGCGCCTTGATCAAGTGGCGCACATGATCGCCAAGATTGATGTGCCCTTGCGTCAAGTGATGATTGAAGCGCGTATCGTGCAAGCCAGCGAGACCTTTGGCCAAACGCTCGGTGTGCGTTTGGGCGGCATGGGGCAAGGCGGTGCGCAAACGGTGTGGGGTCCGACCAACACCAATGTCATGGCCAATGCCAACCCTACGGCACAACAAGCCACCAGCTTCAACATCGCTGGCAAAGCACTGGACACCTCTGGCAGTTTTGTCAACTTGCCAGCGGCCAGCCTCAATGGTTTTGCATCTGCCAGTTTTGCTGTGTCCATCTTCAACTCGGCCAAGAACCGATTTCTCAATTTGGAGTTGTCTGCCTTGGAGGCCGATGGCAAAGGCAAGGTCGTGTCGAGCCCGCGCGTGGTCACAGCTGACCAATCCAAAGCGGTGATTGAGCAAGGCACAGAGTTGCCATATCAAGTGGCCGCAGCCAGTGGCGCATCGACCTTGGCGTTTCGCAAAGCCAACCTCAAGTTGGAAGTCACGCCGCAAATCACGCCCGAGGGCGGGATTGTGTTGGACCTCGATATTTCCAAAGACAACGTTGGTCAAATCACCCCAGCAGGTTTTGCCATCGACACCAAGCACGTCAAGACCCAGGTACTGGTGGAGAACGGTGGCACGGTCATGATTGGCGGCATTTACGAGACCAGCGAGCAAGAGGACGAATACAAAGTGCCGTTCTTCGGCGACATCCCCGTGTTGGGCTATTTGTTCAAAAACCGCCGCACCGCCCAGGCCAAGCAAGAGCTGCTGGTCTTCATAACCCCTAAAATGCTCGATCACAGTGCCGTTGCACGTTAAGAAAGCATATGTTGTTGGTTTTGGTGGGTCTGCCGGGTTCC
>JACCDH010480779.1_pt1 | contig 14240 bp, 11 predicted proteins | sample 7442481 | NCBI WGS metagenome assembly JACCDH01 (sample SAMN15323433, study PRJNA562643) | freshwater metagenome | isolation source: river surface water | place: USA:Blue River Watershed | collected 2017-08-15
CAGTGATTTTTCACCATCGGTTCCGTCGCGGCCGCCATTACCTTTTTCTTTCAGCCAACCGATGAAATCCAGCACGTTCTGCCATTTATCCTGCGCCTGCTTTTCATCGAAAGTGCCGTACAGATAGGCTTCATAGTCGATGGCCTTCATCAGATCATCGAGGACCTCACCGGCATTCTCTCCGCTACCCGCCGCACCGACCCGCGATGCACGAGCTTCGAGCTGATTGATGAAATCACAGAACTCACGTAGCGGTGCGAGCTGGCGTTCATTCAGCCGGGCTTCGATACCGCCTTTGAACACGGCCTCGAACAATGAGCACTGCCACTGCCCGGAAAATTCGCCCAGCGCCTCCAGCGTGGCCTGACCGATTCCCCGCCGTGGCGTTGTCACAGCACGAATGAATGCAGGATCATCATCGGCATTGGCGATCAGGCGCAGATAGCTGACGATATCTTTGATCTCGGCGCGGTCAAAGAAACTCTGACCACCGGACATCACATAGGGTATGCGCTCACGGCGCAGCGCTTTTTCAAGAATGCGTGCCTGATGGTTTCCGCGATACAGGACCGCGTAATCAGAAAACTTGGCGCGCCGTTCGAACTTGTGCGCTGACAGCATGATGGCTACCTGATCGGCCTCGGCTTCATCATCATCCATCGCCATCACGCGCACGGGATCGCCAGCGCCGAGTTCGGACCAAAGGGTTTTCTCGAACAACTTGGGGTTGTTGCCAATCACAGCGTTCGCCGCCTGCAGAATGCGGGTGCTGGAACGATAGTTCTGCTCGAGCTTGATGAGCTTCAGATCCGGGAAATCTTCCTGCAGCGTGCGCAGATTTTCCATCGTCGCACCGCGCCATGCATAAATCGCCTGATCGTCATCGCCGACGGCAGTGAACATGGGCTTCTTGCCAGGGCCGGTGACGAGCAGCTTGACCATTTCATACTGGCAGGTGTTGGTGTCCTGATATTCGTCGAGCAGCAAGTAGCGCAGCCGTCGCTGCCAGCGGTCACGCGCCGCTTCATCATTGCGAAACAGCTCAACCGGCAAACGGATCAGATCATCAAAATCGACGGCCTGATAACTGGCGAGTGTGGCAATGTAATTGCGGTAAATGCGCGCGGCCTGTGCTTCGTTTTCATCTTTTGCCTGCGCGATCGCTTCGTCGGGTGTAAGCAGCGCATTTTTCCAGAGTGACATGGCATTTTGTATGCGCCGTATCACCGCCTTGTCTGTGGTCGCAGAGAGATCCTGCACGATGGCAAAGCAATCATCGCTATCCATGATGGAAAAGCGCTCTTTGAGGCCAAGGTTTTTTGCCTCGCGGCGCAAGATCTGCACACCCAGTGAATGAAAGGTCGAGACGGTCAGCTGCTTGGCCAGCGAAGGCTCTTTCAGCAGCTTGGCAACGCGCTCCCGCATCTCGGCAGCGGCTTTGTTGGTAAACGTCAGCGCGGCGATATTCTTCGCGTCGTAGCCGCATGATTCGATCAGGTACGCGATTTTTTGAGTGATTACGCGCGTCTTCCCCGAACCTGCTCCCGCAAGCACGAGGCATGGACCGTCGGTGTAATTGACTGCGGTGCGCTGAGGCGTATTCAGGCCATGCTGCATTCGGGAGTGTCTTGGCGGATCGTGCGGCTTAGGGTGGAACTGTTCAGGAGCAATCCTGCAGACCGGCATTGTATCGAATCTCGCCGTGAGCCAGTCGCTGCGTGATACATTGGCTGAAAGCCTGACCAGAAGCTTAATGCTGGTCAGTTAGAGCAAGTCGCTGGATCCCGGCATTCGCCGGGATGACGTGTTAAGGCCAATAGCCCTAGATATGTCGTCCCGGCGCAGGCCGCGACCCAGCGTCTTTCTTTTAACGCGTCCCTGAAAATTTCGCGCTTAACTAACTGGCATCAGACCAAAAGCTTATCTTTACCCTGCCGATGAAATTCACCCATCTGATAGAGATTAATGCTGCCGATAACCCGCTGATCATGCCCCTCTCCCGCGAGCAGCTGTGGCGCGGTCTGGTGCTGCGCGCGGAGCGCCCGACACTATTTGTGATGGGGCTGGATACCTGCGAAATCACGCAACGCTCGGAAAACGTGCTGTCACGGACACTGCAGTTTGGTCAGCTGAAAGTGCGCGATGAAGTACGTTTTTCGCCGCTGCAGAATGTGCACTATCACGTTCCCCAACAGGGCGATATTCCGTTGTCCGACCTGACAATGACGGTAGAAGAGCCGCAGCCGGGAGCGCTGTTTGTACGTTTTGAATATAACGATCACCAGCAAGATGTCGAAGGTGATGAGGCAGCGTTCTACAACGAGTTTCGTCGCGAAGCTTACAAGGAAGCGGATATCGATACGATCAGGATGATTCGCCAGCTGGCCGCTGAGGGGCAGCTGGATGCGCCGATGCAGTGAACAGAGCAGCTTGGATTAATGCTCCAGTCTTGCCGTCGCGGCTCGATAGGCCATCGAGTTTTCTCGCTTGTTCACCGAAAGTACAAGCACAATCAGAAATTCATCTTCTACAGCGTAAACCAGTCGATAGCCTTGCTGTTTCAATTTAATTTTATAGCAGCCGGCAAGATCACTTTTCAGTCTGCAACTAGGGACATGCGGGTTAATGAGACGTTTTTTTAGCGCTTTACGCATTACCTCTTTTACGCTGCCGTCCAGGGCATTCCATTCGTCGAGTGCTTCAGGAATAAATTTGAGTCTGTATACGAGAGGGTTTTCGGTTTCAGATCTGGTCAACATCAACCTCGATGGCTGAGTCCCGGTTTCTGAGTCGTTTGCGCGCGAGTTCGCTCAGATCTTTGTCGATCAGTTCTTCGACCAGTGCTTCGAACAATCTCGGCGTGACCATATAGAAGGCGGGGCGATTGTGGTTGAGAACAGCCACCGGATGCTCGCCGGCCTCACGCAATACCTGCGCAGGATTTTTCTTGAACTCGGACATGCTGATCGAGTAGTCGGCGTAGATGGTGTCCATGTTTTCCTCGTCCCGGAAATTTGGCACCAAATATAGCTCTTAATTCAGCTCTGAACAAGCCCTTATTTCTGTTTTGGCAAACTTTGTTGTTTCGAGCCATTGGCCCGGCGCGCTCTAAAAAAAGCACCGGCGTGCTGCCAGTGCTTCTCAAAATCCGCCATTCGTGGCGCCGGTATTGATTAACTGCCCGTCATCTTCTCCCACCCATACCTCACTGCCTGCTTGGTACGCTCCCACGGACTACCGGCGTGGGTTGACTCCCAGTCGCTTCGGACTTGTGGCTCCAGCTCATCCCAGCGATACCCCTGATACTGCTTGTTACCAGCCAAGTTAGCGCCGTAACGATAGGCTTGCGCATAATCTTCGTATTTGCCGCCTCCGCTGCCATATGCGCTTTGCCAGTGTTGACGGAAGGCGTCATCGCTGAGCGCTGTGGCCGCCGCGCCAGTACTCCCTGCACCTAATTGCTCGACCTCGACATCTGTCCGGCGAACGGTATCGCTGACGGTTTCGGTGCGCTCGGTAATTTCTTTGCCGACATTGACTTTCTCGACCACGCGCGCCGTCTTGGCAACGACAGGCTCTTCTACAGTTTCTCTTACCTCTACCGTGCCCTCCTTGAACGCCTCGATATCGGCAGCGCTGGCCGGTTCGTTGACAGGAGTACGCTCTACCGTCACGCGCTCTTCTTTGAGCTGCACGGATTCCTGTACCGGCGTTTCAGTGACGTGGCGATAGATGCGAACACCGCCGCGCTGCACGGCGCGCTTGCCAACCTGAAGCTGCTCTTCAACCACGGGAATGGCTTCGCCTGTCGCTGCAGCCGAGGGCTTCGTTGCTTGCTCGGTACTTCCTGTGCCAGCAACGGTGGTCGTGCTGGTGTAGCCGGCACGCTCCTGCCGGATCTGATCAGCGGTGTACAAGGGCGCATCACTCTGATAAGCGGTCCAGCCGGTGCTGCGCCACTGGGCGGCACGCTGATCGAGATCGATAGCGTTATATCGTTGCATGATGTCGGCGGCACGATCGGCCTCATCTTGATCACCGGCATCAACACTCAGCATGTAGCTGCCACGACGAACGGCTTCGGAATAAACACCAGCGTCGTCGCTATGCTGATCAGTCCCGAACAGGGAACGAAAGAAATCACCAATGCCCCAGCTGCTGCCAGCGTCAGAAGTTGTACGCAAACGCAGGAATTGCTCCCGCATCTGAGGATTTTCCTCTGCGGGGCTGAGCTTCACATCGCTGTGCGTGAAGCCCTCGTTGAACAAAGCATTCATGGCCTGCTGAGCCTGACCATATTCATCAAAGATGGCAACGACAGTGTTGTTCATGAGAGTCTCCTCGATGGAATGAATAACGTACTTCAATCTCTGGTTTGACCATGGCACCATCACAGGATTCCAGTCACGGGTTTAATGCGGTTCTGGCGGCGTCATGAAAGGTCTGGCTGTTGTTGGGTCAGCTTGCACCGTCTCACTGTCATCAAATCGCTCGATGCTGACCTGCTCTTTGCGCAAAACCACGTGCTCTGAAACCGGCTTCTGCACGGACTTTGCCGTGATGCGTATTTCTTCCTTCAGCCGCAGGCGCTTTTCAACGACCAGTACCTCCTCAAGCACTGGCACGACAAGTGTCGCGCCTTCGTAGCGATTGACGGGTGGATCGCCGACGACCCAGGCATCGACAGCAATATGTTGTATGTCGAGTGTCTGTTGCTTCAGGTCGTCTTCTATGCGCCAGATTTCCTCTGACACGGTTTTTTTAAGCCGGACGCCCTTGCCAGTTTCTGTCGTGCGCTTTCCCAGCTGCAGCTCTTCCTGCAGCACAGGTATTCGCACGTCGCTTTCGGTGTGATGATGATTTGCCATGCAGATTTTGAATTGCGCAAGGATGTTCGGTTCCCTGAACTTTTGCATCGATGTGAATCTCGTAGCTGATGTCATGTCACGCATGTGATCACAACGCTGGGAGATAGCACGATGTCCACCATCATCGTAGGCAGATTTGAAGAACAGACGGAGATCAATGATGCGATCGCCGCGTTGCGAACGGCAGGCTTTCCGGCACACCAGATCAGCAGTTTTTATCTGAGCCCGCCAGGCCAGCATGCGCGTTATGCGCTCGGCGGTGATCACGACATATCTACCGGCGCGGAAGAATCTATGAAGGGAACGGCCGCCGGTACGACAAGTGGCGGTCTATTAGGCGCGGCCATAGGCGCAGCAACGACTCCGCTGACCGGCCCCTTGGGCGCGGTTACCGGAGGGCTGGTCGGCGCACATATAGGAAATCTGCTCGGCGCACTTAGAAAAATGAAAGACGATGACAGTCCGGAAGATGCTCCGCTGATTCGTCATGCGGGACTGATGGTGGCCGTCAGTGCGCCGGTGGAATGTAGCCAGCACAAGGCGATTGAAGTATTCCGGCAATGCGGTGCGCGGGCGATTGAAGTGGGTGATGGCCACATCGTGGCTGGCGACTGGCAGGATTTCGATCCTTCTGCACGCCCTCATGTGCTTGAACTCCGGCCCGCGCCGCCCGCCCCCGTCTGACACCTGCAACTGTAATCAAATGTCCACCGGATCGACTTCTAGCGACCAGCGCAGCCGGGTTTTCATCGCACGTAGCGCCTGCATCCAGTGTTTAAGAAAGGTTTGAAGCTGCGTACGAGACGCGGATTCAAGCAGCAACTGCGCACGCTCCACGCCGGCTACTCGTGTGATCGTCATGGGTACGGGCTCGTTGATACTGATGTCTTCATGCGGCAGCAGGTCTCTCGCTGTCTGCAGAAATTCTAATGCGGCAGCGAGTGTCTTCGCCTCGGCGCGCAGCAAGGCCTGGTAGATGAACGGTGGCAGGCCGGCACTCCGGCGCTCTTCGATCGTTGTTTCGGCAAAACCTGCGTAATCATGCGCAAGCAGCGCGCGATAGAGAGGATGCTGAGGATAACGAGTCTGGAGCAGCACCTCGCTTTGCCGGTTTTGGTTCGCGGCGGCTCTTCCCGCTCTGCCGGCTACCTGCATCAACTGCGCAAACAGCCGCTCTCCGGCGCGGTAATCCTGTGAAAACAGCGCGGTATCGGGGTTGATCGCGCCGACGAGTGTCAGTCGCTGGAAGTCATGTCCTTTAGCGACCATTTGTGTACCCAGCAAAATATCCACCTCGCCGCGATGTACGGACTCGAAGGCCTGCTGCGCACTGCCCTTGCGTCGCGTGGAGTCGGCGTCGATGCGCAATACACGCGCTTCGGGGAACAAGGTCTGCAAATATTCTTCGATACGCTGCGTTCCACGGCCCAGTGGCTGCAAATCAACATTGCCGCAGGTAGGGCAGGACACTGGCACGCGCAGTTCAAGACTGCAATGATGGCAGCGCAAACGCCGCTCTGGCTTGTGCAGCACCATGAATGCCGTGCAGCGACGGCAGTTGCTGATCCATCCGCACGCATCACAATGCATGACGGGCGCGTACCCACGGCGATTGAGAAACAGCAGCGACTGTTCGCCATGCTCAAGCCGGTCGCGCAAGGCCGCTATCAGTGGCGCCGACAAGCCATCCGGAGCCTTGTTGCGCTCCATGTCGATCAGGCCAATGCGCGGCAGCGTAGCCTGCGCGACGGCGCGCCGCGTCAGGTCGAGCCGGCGATAGCGTCCGCTGCCGGCGTGATGCCAGCTTTCCACGGAGGGTGTCGCCGAACCCAGAACGACAGGAATGTTCAGCTGCCGCGCGCGCCAAACAGCGAGGTCACGTGCCGAATAGCGCAGACCCTCTTGCTGCTTGTAGGAAGGATCGTGCTCCTCGTCGATGACAATCAGCTTCAGATGCGGCAGTGAAGCGAGCACGGCAAGACGGGTGCCCAGCACCAGGTCGGCATGACCTTCATGGGCGGACAGCCAGTGCCGGAGGCGTTCACCCTCGGATAACTGGCTGTGCAGCGTGGCCACATTCAACTGAGGGAAGCGTGCGCGGACATGATGCTCAAGTTGCGGTGTCAGATTAATTTCTGGCACCAGCAAAAGAATTTGCGCGCGTGTGCCGCTGGCGGTAGCCTGCTCAAGCAGCGCTTGCGCTGCATGCAGGTAGACCTCGGTTTTCCCACTGCCGGTGACGCCGTATAACAGATGGCTGGCGAATCCCGTGGTGGCGGCGATGGCGTCGACGGCTGCACGCTGTTCGTCATTTAACACGGGGGCCGAGCTGGCTTGACCGATCGCCCCGTCATCTGCCGCAGCTCGGGTAATGTCGGCTGCTGTGACGCGGATTTTTTTCAAGGCCCTTTCTATCGATGCGGGCTTGGCTTCGCGCAGATGCTTGGGCACACCCGGCAGAACGACTTCTCCAAGCGGGCGGTGATAATAATCGGCAGCGAACTGACACAAAGCGATCCACTCGGCAGATAGCGGTGCGATCTGGTGTCTGAGTTCGATGACATCGCGCAGCTTGTCTTCATCAACATCGCTGCTATCGAGCACTTCTAGTATGAGCCCCGTGACTTCGCGTCGTCCGAAAGGTAAACGCACGAACTGACCGACTTGCGGCAGTACAGAATCTGTCGTCGTTTGAGTCCAGCGGTAGTCGAATGTTGTATCGAGCGGTGTATCGATCACAACTTTCAGAATTTTTTTCAACACGAATGAAAAATTTTTTTGAGAAACGCGTTTTTTAAAATATTTTTAATGAAGCTTTGCAAACCACTGTCGGAAAACGTCGTTCTGCATCACGAAATTTCCTGCAAGTTTCCGGAGTTCTTCTTCGCTCGTCCAGTTAAAGTATTTCCTTAAAAACCTCGCTAAATCTTCGTCTAGCAAAGCGTTTTTTTGCTATCCACATTTTCTGTGGATAACTTTGTGTGCAACTGGGGCTTGACAGGCGAAAACCCAGATTCCATGCGGCTCCGAACAAACTGCTCAGGCGAAATGCAGTCCATTGGCATTCGAAAAATCAATGACTTAGAGAATCGCTGGCTGACAGGCAAAATTTTTTGAATTTATTTTTTGACCGCCTTGACAAGGCGAGATTTTGTGAATAAGTGCGGAGCCCAGAGGCGGGGGACTTGCATGTCGACGGAATCCTTGTTCTTTTTCCCCGCTGCTGCTTGCTTTCCGGGGATTGGTCGTAATGCCGGAAGAGGATGCGCTCCTGAAAACCGGCGATTAGTGCCCGGCAACGCTTGCACAAGCTATCGAAAGTTTCCACAAGCCTGTGGATATCTTTGTGAACAAAGCGGATCTCGTCTGGAAGTCAAGCGGAAGAACAAAGTTTTCCGGTCATCGGACTTTGTGTTCGACAACAGCCGCTGCCTTATAAATCAATGACTTGGGAGAGGAATTTACTGCCTCGTCTTATTTTCTCTCACAAGTCCTTGATTCACCGAAACGTCGCACGAGTGTGCATAACTGGATATTTCCGGGTGAGTGAACACCGACCGACTCTGTTCTAAAAGGAAATTTTGCCTCAGCCGCGCATCTTGCGGCTGATCTCGTGCACCGCCTCGACCATGGCCGTGACCGACTCGGGTGGCGTGAACTGGGAAATGCCATGGCCCAGATTGAACACATGTCCACTGCCCGGTCCGTGCTTGCCGAAAGAGCTCAGTGCTTTTTCGACTTCCGCGCGTATCTGCTCTGGCTTGGAGAACAGCACGTTCGGATCGAGGTTGCCCTGTAGCGCCACCTTGTGTCCGACCGCTGCACGCGCCTTGCCAAGATTGACGGTCCAGTCCAGTCCGACCGCATCGGCGCCGCTGTCAGCGATCTCTTCTAGCCACAAGCCGCCGCCTTTGGTGAATACGATGCAGGGAATACGCTGACCCTCGTGCTCGCGCTTTAAGCCTTTAATCACTTCACGCATGTAGTGCAGCGAGAATGCCTGATACACACCATCGGCGAGCGCACCACCCCAGGTATCAAAGATCATCACGGCCTGTGCACCGGCATCGATCTGTGCGTTCAGATAAGCCGCGACAGCTTTCGCATTCACCTCAAGGATATGACGCATCAGGTCAGGACGATCGTAAAGCATCGTCTTCACCAGACGGAAGTCATCCGAGCCACCGCCCTCGACCATATAGCAGGCAAGGGTCCAGGGACTGCCGGAAAATCCGATCAGCGGCACACGACCATTGAGCGACTTGCGTATTTGCGTGACTGCATCGAATACATACTGCAAGCTGGAGAGATCTGGCGCGCGCAATGCGCGTACGGCGGTTTCGTCACGCAGCGGATGCGCAAAACGCGGGCCTTCGCCTTCGGCGAATGACAGACCGAGGCCCATCGCATCCGGCACGGTGAGAATGTCCGAGAAGAGAATCGCAGCGTCGAGCTTGTAGCGATCGAGCGGCTGCAGAGTGACCTCTGTCGCATAGTCAGGATTGGTCGCCAGCCCCATGAAGGAGCCTGCCTTCGCGCGCGTCGCACGGTACTCGGGCAGATAACGGCCCGCTTGGCGCATCAGCCACAGGGGTGTGTAGTCGGTTGGCTGGCGCAGCAATGCGCGCAAAAATGTGTCGTTCTGCAGCGGGGCGAAGGTAGTCGACATCCTTGTCCTTGTAACGATATTCGGATAAACGCTTATTATCACCGAAAGGACACGATGCTCCTGAGAAATTCAGCCTGATTAACTGCCTATCGCGACCCGTGAGTTTTTCTTTGAACGAGTGAATCAGGGTGCAACGATCAGCTCAACGCCCGCCTCGCGCAATAAATGCATCAGGGCCTGCGGTGGTGGCGCATCGCAGAACAGTTTGTCGATCTCGGACAGCTGCGTAATCCGCACCAGCGCCTGCCGGTCGAATTTGGTCCGGTCAGCCACCAGCCACACTTCACGGGACTGTTCGATGATGGCTTGGGCGACTTTGACTTCTCGCGGATCAAAGTCGCGCAAGGTGCCGTCCGGCTCAATGCTGGACACGCCGATGATGCCGACATCTACCTTGAACTGCCGGATGAAATCCACCGTCGCCTCGCCAACGATTGCGCGGTCACGGCCTCTGACTACGCCGCCGGCAACGATGACTTCACATTCGGGCTGGCTTGAGAGAATGGCGGCGACGTTCAGATTATTCGTGACAACATGCAGCCCCTGATGATGGACGAGGGCGCGTGCCACCTCTTCTGTTGTCGTTCCGATATTGATCAGCAGCGAGCAGCCCGAGCGCACCCGGCCGGCGACGGCCGCCGCAATCCGGCGCTTGGCTTCGCTATTTAATACCTGCCGCTGGCTGTAATCGATGTTCTCGACTGAAGAGGGCAAGCCAACGCCGCCGTGATAGCGCGCCAGCAGCTGGGATTCCTCCATCAGTTTGACGTCGCGCCTCACGGTCTGGGGCGTGACCCCCAAGTCCTGAGCCAGGTCTTCCACCGAGACGGTTACTTGCCGCCGCACCGCTTCCAGCAACCGCCGTTGACGGGGATTGAGGGTCATCTTCAGGCTCCTGCCCGGGTAGGGCATGGCAAAAGTGAAATAATGAAAGCAAACGAACTTTTTTAGGCTGACGTTTGTTGCTTTTTGTTCGTTTAACGTCTATCTTTATTCACATTATCGTCAGACCAAGTCCACTTGGCAATTCCTGCGTGAAAGGTCATCCGCCTTTCGCGGCAGTCGCTGGCTATTTCACCCCTGCGTCGGCGTTTCACCAGATTTAATGGTTTTTTTGACCCGAGGTTTTCCGGGTGACCGGGCTGCGGCCTGTTGATTGAACCTTATTGCTGCTTGCGCTTGCGCGATGAATTCCGTTAAACGTATTGATTGTGACTTGCTGATCGTCGGCGGCGGCATCAATGGTGCCGGCATCGCTCGCGATGCTGCTGGTCGCGGACTCTCTGTCGTGTTGTGCGACAAGGACGATCTGGCAGCGCATACTTCTTCTGCATCTACCAAGCTGATTCACGGCGGGCTGCGCTATCTTGAACATTATGAATTCGGCCTGGTCAGAAAAGCACTGATCGAACGCGAAGTGCTGCTGCGCTCGGCGCCGCACATCATGTGGCCGATGCGCTTCGTGATGCCGCACGATAAAGGACAGCGCCCTGCATGGATGATCCGCGCGGGCATGCTGGTCTACGATTACCTCGCAAAACGCGAGATCCTTCCAGGCTCGGGCAGCATCGATCTGCGCACGCATGCTGCAGGCAAACCACTGAAACCGGAATTCTCTAAAGGTTTCATCTACTCGGATGGGTGGGTGGACGATGCGCGCCTGGTGGTACTCAATGCGATGGATGCCGCAGAAAAAGGAGCGAGCGTATTCACTCACACGATCTGCACTTCAGCCGTGCGCGACGGTGATCACTGGGCAGCGACATTGCGCGCATCCGACGGCAATGAGATGCAAGTTCATGCGCGCGGGTTGGTGAATGCTGCCGGTCCGTGGGCAGCGCAATTCCTGCAGCAGGCAGCTCATCGCCCCAGTGCAAAATCGCTTAGGCTGATCAAAGGCAGTCATATCGTGGTGAAGAAGCTGTTCGATCACCCGTATGCGTACATCTTCCAGAACCCCGACGGGCGTATCGTTTTTGCGATCGATTATGAACAGGATTTCACGCTGGTTGGCACGACGGATATTGAATACACCGGCGACACAGACAAGGTCGCAATTGATCAGGATGAGATCGACTATTTGTGCACGCTGACTGAGCGTTATTTCCGCAAGCCGTTGAAACCGTCGGACGTGGTCTGGTCTTATTCGGGTGTACGCCCGCTGCTGGAAGATGAATCGTCGAATGCGTCAGAGATCACGCGCGACTACAGTCTGGCGATGGATGGTGATACGGCACCCTTGCTGAGCGTGTTCGGCGGCAAAATCACGACCTTCCGCAAGCTGGCCGAAGAAGCCGTCGACATGATCGCTCCCCGACTGGGTAATCAGCGTGGCGCATGGACTGCTGATGCCTGCCTGCCCGGTGGCGATCTGTTTGGCAGCACACCGCAGAACCGTTCAGTGCTTGAGTTCGACGCCTATGTACATGGACTGCAGAAACAGTATGCGTGGCTTGCGCCGAAAGTGGTCAGCCGTTATGCGCGCGCCTATGGCACACGCATACATAAACTGCTGGAAGGAAAACGGTCGCTGGCAGACATGGGCGAGCCGCTGGCCGAGGGGCTATACGCAGCGGAACTGGAATACCTGATGAATTTTGAATGGGCTTCATCGAGCGCCGATATACTCTGGCGACGTAGCAAGCTCGGCCTTCATGTGCCGCCAGAGACGGCGCAGAAAATCGATAGCTGGATAGCGACGCAGCGATCCGACCATCGATGAATATAAAAACAGCAACGAATGCCAATACGGCCCCGAGCAAGACCGGTCGCTGGCTATGAGGAGATAAAGTGCGTCTCGAATTGCAAGGCGTAAGCGTCAAAGTCGGCGCCGACGCCCACCTTTATCCGACCACGGTCGCGCTCGCGCCCGGCGCGATCAATGTGCTGCTTGGCCCCACACTGGCCGGCAAGACTACGCTGATGCGCGTGATGGCCGGGCTGGACCGCCCCGCAGAGGGCAAGGTGATCGTCGATGGCACCGATGTGACTGGCGTACCGGTCCGCGAGCGCAATCTCGCGATGGTCTATCAGCAGTTCATCAACTACCCTTCCCTGTCTGTCTTCGAGAATATCGCCTCGCCGCTGCGCATCGCTGGCAAGCTCTCGGAAGAGCAGATCAAAAAGAAAGTCACCGAGATGGCAGAGCGTCTTCACATCTCGAAGTATCTGGATCGCTCACCTTCAGCGCTGTCTGGCGGTCAGCAGCAACGTACTGCACTGGCACGTGCGCTGATCAAGGAGGCGAGCCTGTTGCTGCTGGATGAACCACTGGTTAATCTCGATTACAAGCTGCGCGAAGAGCTGCGTCGCGAACTGACAGAACTCTTTTCTTCCGGGTCTACCACCGTGGTCTATGCGACCACAGAGCCGCTGGAAGCGCTTCAGCTAGGCGGACAGACGCTGCTGATGCATGAAGGCCGGGTGCTGCAGCATGGCTCGACACTGTCGGTATTCAATGCGCCGATATCGGTGCAGGCAGCGCGCACATTCAGCGACCCGCCGATCAATCTGGCGGATGCCACTATTGCGAACGGTATCGCGCAACTCTTAGATGGCATCACTATTCCACTCACGGCCGAGCAGCAGGCAAAACTGAGCGGATCGAATCGCGTCACGCTTGGCTTGCGAGCGCACTGTCTGCATGCGGATTCTCGCGCGGGTGATTTTGCGCTGGAAGGCAAAGTGGACCTTGCAGAAATCAGCGGCTCCGAGACCTTTGTGCACATGAAGCGCGGCAGTCTCTCGCTGGTCGCGCAGCTGACGGGCGTGCATGAGCTGGCGCTGGGGTCGGCGACGACCATGTATTTCCAGCCGGGTGAGCTGTTTATTTTCAATACCGATGGGGCGCTGATTTATGCGCCCGGCGCGGCGGGAGTCTGAGATGGCACGCATAGAACTCGCTGGCCTCGCGCACAGCTATAAAGCCAATCCTTCGCAGCCGTCCGATTATGCGCTGCTTCCTATGGACATGACATGGACTGATGGTGGCGCCTATGCACTGCTCGGACCTTCAGGCTGCGGCAAGACCACGCTGCTGAACATCATCTCAGGTCTGGTAAGGCCATCTCAGGGCAAGGTGCTGTTCGATGGCAAGGATGTGACAAACCTACCGACCGAAGCACGCAATATCGCGCAGGTATTCCAGTTCCCGGTGATCTACGACACGATGACGGTGGGTGAAAACCTTGCCTTTCCGCTGAAGAACCGTGGCTGGAAGCAGACCGATATTGACAAGCGGGTGTCGCAGATTGCCGAGATACTGGAACTCTCCGGCGACCTCAAGCATCGCGCGAGTGGGCTGACCGCCGATGCGAAACAAAAGATTTCACTCGGCCGCGGTCTGGTGCGCCCTGATGTAGCGGCGGTGCTGTTTGACGAGCCGCTGACCGTGATCGACCCGCACCTGAAATGGCTGTTGCGGCGCAAGCTGAAAGAGATTCATCACGAGCTGAAGCTCTCGCTGATTTATGTGACGCACGATCAGATCGAAGCACTGACCTTTGCCGATCAGGTGGTGGTAATGACGGAAGGGGAAGTCGTGCAGGTCGGCAGCGCACAGCAGCTGTTCGAAGAACCTGCGCATACCTTTGTCGGCTATTTCATTGGTAATCCGGGCATGAACCTGATCACCGCCGCATTCAGCGCCGATGGTGTTCGCATCCGTGGCGTGAATGAATTCCTGCCGGTGCGTCGCGGCCTGC
>JACCDH011358572.1_pt1 | contig 14239 bp, 19 predicted proteins | sample 7442481 | NCBI WGS metagenome assembly JACCDH01 (sample SAMN15323433, study PRJNA562643) | freshwater metagenome | isolation source: river surface water | place: USA:Blue River Watershed | collected 2017-08-15
CCAACTGCATAGCCTTTATTACCCCAGCAAAATAAACTTAAAGCTATATTTTCATGTGGGTTTTTAATATTATCATATTGATTCTTTTCTGGCAATGGGAATAATGGAATATGATAATGATGATCCGGGTGAATAACCTCTTCCCATGTTTTATCTAAGAATAAGATTATGAAATGAATACCTATCTTTTCTTCTAGAAATTTAAGAGTATTCCAAACTCTCCAGTAATTCCAGAACATTTGATCATGTAGCCATGTATTTGCAAAATCAAAAAGCATCATGAATTCTTCATCTGATTTATTAACATGTCCTACTTTTCTGTGCCAGTTAAATCCATCTAAAGTATCTTCCATGGTTCTTTTGTTCATCATCGCAGTTGTCATATAATATCCATTAGGTGTTACACCTAATCTATTATGATCTGTGAATTGAAAAACAACCAAGTCATCCTTTTTAAAATCTTTCATTGCAAAACTTAAACGATGAAATGCTTCATTAAATTCAGAAGCTCCTGTTCCCCATGAATCATAAGGCACTTCGTATTTTCTTGCAAGAAGATTTAACCAAAACATATTTTCTGGTACTAATTGTCTTGTGCTAAATGAACACCCAAATGAATGAATTTTACCTCTCATTATATCGCTTCTACTATTTTAAATACTCCATTAATTATTGAACCAATTGTATACGGATGCGTGATTCCTGCAGGTGTGATAATAATATCGCCTCTATTTAATTGATGATTAACGCCTTGTATAGGAAATGAAACTGTTGAAACATGTTCTGTTTTATTACTTAAACCGATCAATATCATAAACTTATTGATGTGCCCGTTTATTTTGATGTAATTGTAATTGTTTGCAGAATTAACTCGAGCCAACTGTATACTTTGACCCCATGAAAATTCTAATTTGTTATACTCTCTCAAGTTACTTTTATATTCTTTATCTTTGGCGCTATAATCCACAGGCGACATAAAATGACCATTAACATATAAATCTAAGTCTGGTCTAGTATGATGTTTCAACTCTAAAAAATACTGAAAGAAAGATTCTTGAATTTTAGCTTGAACGTATTTGTTAAGTTTTTCAATGCTATCCTTAGAAATTTCTTTGTAATATTGATCGTCGTTTATTTGTGCTGCTTCAAAATATTTGTCTAAATCTTTTAAAAGATTAGACATCTCTGACTTGCCATCGTTTTTAAATAATAAAATGTCTGAGTGTAATAATTCCATAGTTAAAAATTCTTATAATTAAATGGGTCTTGTTTTTTATAACGTTCTAAAGAAGCTTTAAATGCTTTCTTTTTTCTTCTTTCGGCCAATTTTACTTGAATCCAGGTTATTAATTTCTTAATCATAGTTTTGTTATATAATAGTTGTTAATTACTAAAACATCCATTTCACAATCTAAAAATCTTTCAATTGCGTCATGTGGTGTTGCAGTTATAGTTTGATCTTTAAAATTAAATGAAGTGTTCAAAGATATTGGAAATCCTGAAACATCACCTAGTTTTTTAAGTAACTTATAGTATTTATCGTTTTGATTTTTGTTAACTGTTTGTACTCTAGCTGAACCGTCAGCGTGTGTAATTGAAGGTAAATTCCAAGCCTTATTAACTTGCATCACCTGATTCATATAAGGCACCGTGTCTATAATGTCAAAAAATGTTTTGGCATCTTCTTCTGTGCATGATGGTGCAAACGGTCTGAAACCTTCTCTTTTTTTTATAACTCTATTTAGTTTTGATTTCATTTCTGGGTCCAATGGGCTTGCAAGAATTGATCTATTTCCAAGAGCTCTAGCTCCAAATTCCATTCTGCCTTGACACCAGCCTATTACCTTATTTTCATTAATGGCATTAGCTGTTTTTTCTATCAACTCTTTTTCTGTTAATTCTTTTACATCAATTTCAAATTTAAAATATGTAAAAGCTCTGTCGATATCACCGAGCTCAAATTCAGAACCTAAATACGGTGAAGTGTTGTCTTCGGCTTTTCCAGAATAAGAGGCCAGACATGCACCAATAGCTGAACCTGAATCAGATGGAGCAAAAGGTACCCAAATATGTTCGAATAATCTGTAAGCTTTGTTATTAGCAACTCCATTATAAGCGCATCCACCACTAAGACATAAATTATTACTATCACTAGCTTCTTTAGCGAATTCTAAGATATGCATAAAAATACGTTCATAAACCATTTGAACTGAAGCAGCTAAGTCTTTATGACATTGTTCCATCGGAGCATCTTTAGTTCTCGGAGCCATATTTAAATACTCGCAAAGAGCATCTTTAAACATGATTTTATCAGAGTACTCCCATGTGAATAAATCTTGACTAATTTTAAATCTACCTTCTGGTAAAAGTGTAAATAACGCAAATAACTCTGGATAATAAACTTCTGGATTTCCATAAGGTGCTAAACCCATTACTTTGTATTCGCCTTCATTTGGTTTAAAACCTAAAAATGATGTGAATGCAGAGTAAAACATTCCTAACGAATGTGGAAAAACTGTCTCTGAAATTTTAGTTAACTTGTCATCTTTAACTTGTGAAATTGTCATTGTGTCCCATTCACCAACGCCATCTATAGAAACGATTGCGCAGTCATTAAACGGTGAAGTTTTATAAGCAAACATAACATGCGAAATGTGATGATCCACTAAAGTTACTTTGCCTTCATATTTTAAATAAGACTTTAATAATGCATTAACATCACCTTCTATTTTATGTCTTTTTAAGAATTTAAGTCTATTGAAAAAAGATTTAATAGGATGTCTATCGAAGATTGCAAGTACTCTTTGTTTTTTAAGATCTGGGTTTTCATACCAACAAACTTCATCAATATCTTCGATGTTTAGTTTTAAATAGTCAAATAACCATGTTATAGATTTTTCAGGAAAACTAAAGTCATGTTTAATTCCCGTAAATCTTTCTTCTTCAATTGCTGCTAAAACCTTTCCGTCTTTTACAATACACGCAGCTGAATCATGATAAAATGCTGAAATACCTAACTGTATCATAAATCGTAATGTTTTTTTATTTGATTGTAATATACTTGTGCTAAAACTTTATTACCTTCTAAAGTTGCATGAAAATCATCACTTTCTCCATTAGTTAACTGTTTTATTTGTAAGTTATTAATTATTAAAAAATCATGAATGTGATTGATTTCTTTATCGCCAGAATTTAATGTTAATCTATTTTCTAAAATTAAACTATCTTCATTTAATTTAGGATCGCACATTGGTTCACCGAAAATTTTAAATTCTATTTCTTTATGCTTTAATTTACATAAGAAATTAAAAAATCTATTATTAAGATCTTCTACCATTTTCATAGGTTCACCGAAAGTGTCTAACCACGATTCTATAAGAGGTTCTTTGCTTATTATTTTTTGAGCAGCTTCGTGAGAATCCTCCCAATATTTTCCACTATGAGCAGATGCACAAAACTTTTCTTTTCTAATAGCGTAATCCCAATTGCAAACAATATATTTGTCTAACTCAACATCCCATAATTCAATTCGACCATAGCCAGAATTTTCTAATAAGAATAATGTGTCTTTGACTTTATCTGGATTTTTATCGATCCATTCATCAGTTGTTCTTATTAGATATTCTGTACCAGCACCTGGCAAAGCTAAATTATAAATCTTAATGTCTTTATCGATTAATTTTTTAAGATATGCAGGCCAAGCACAGTCTTCCATTTTTTCTGGAATAGGCTCATCCATATATTTCTCTAAAATAGTTCTAGTGGTAATATTACCATCTTCAAATCCTCCACCTGCTGTAAAAGACGTACCGCAGACAAAAATGTATTTAAATGTTCTCATTGATTTATATATTTACACAAGTTTTTCATAGCCATCGGGCGCTATATTGGATTTAAATCTTTCTGTTTGGATAAAAATGGCTTGCTTCTCTTTTTTTACTCTAAAACTATCATCTAGCTTAGAAAGCTCCCAATCATAAGCTTGTGTAATTTCAACTTGACTTAATCTATGTAGTAATTTATTAGCTCCATCAATTGAAATAAAATAAGCAAAGCATGAAACCTTTTTTGCTGTTAAATTCCATATATCAAACTCTGTAAAATCTATATCGTTCCAATCTATTTCTCTTACAATATCAACATCATCTTCTATAATTAATAGATTCGTATTGTTTTTAACTGCATATAGAGCCAGTAACATGTGACTTACAAATGTGGCCATGGCAGCTTCACCATTTATATTCCATTTATGAAAGTCTGTACATCTAAAAAAATGTTTATGCGATGGTTCTAGTTTATCAGGTGTAAATGCATCAAAGAATTCAAAATCTAAACCAATTTTAGATTTTATAGAATTCATCCATTCTCTTCTATCTGTGTCTTTTTGAAGAGACAACACTAAAGTTTTAAAGTTGTTCATAATAAATAATTCGACTTTAGCTGTTGATAAAACTGATTAGCGATTTCTTTGTTACCTGACAATGATGCATGAAAATCTGGATATTCACCTTTAGTCGCATGCTTTATTTGTAGTTTTTCTTTTTCTAAAAAATCTAAAATACCTTCAGTTTCTTTTTTACGAGAATCGTATAGTCTTAATCTGTTTGTAGATATTAAAGTATCTTTGTTTAGTTCTGGATCCCAGAATGCATCACCAAATATTTTAAAATCTATATTTTTATATTGTAATTTACATAAAAAATCAAAGAAATTTGATTGTATTTTCTCAACAAAATAAGAAGGTTCAATATATCTGTTAAAAAACGATCCAACTAATTCTTCGCCTGACATCATTTTTTCTGTGTTGGCTTTAGGTTCTCTGTCATAAATACCAGAATGGATTGAAATCACGGATTTACGGTCATTGAACCCATAATTGCAAACAATATATTTTTCAACTTCATTATCCCATAATTCCATTCTGCCATAACCTGAAATCTCTAGTAAAAATAAAGTATCTTTAATTTTGTTTCTATTATTAGAAATCCACTCATTTATAATTCTTGATTGATATTCTAGACTTGAACCAGAAAGAGCTAAGTTATAAACTTTAATTGCAGGATCAATTAGCTTTTGAAAAAATGCAGGCCATGCACATTCTTCTATTGTTTTTGGAATAGGACCTTCATGTCTTTCTAAGACTTCAATCATTGGACTAAGTTCAGAATAACCTCCACCGTGAGTAAATGATGTACCGCAAACAACGATATATTTAATCTTTTTCAATTTTTAAATATGCTTCTTTTAAAAGTTTACTAAAATGAATACCAAAAATACCAACATTTGTCATAATAATAGGCACGCTATCTAACCAAGCTCCGTAAACTATCCAAACTAAGCATCCTAGTGCATTTACCAATCTTAGTGTTTTAAGATCTTTCATCATGAATGAAAGTCCTGTAATAAATGTTGCTGTGTAACCTAATATTTCTAACATGTTTAATCTCTTAAATAATCATCTTCTAATCTAATAATGTCGTCTTCTCCAAAATAAGTTCCAGTTTGAACTTCAATAAATGTAACTGGATCATTAGTTTCATTCCATGCTCTATGATGTGCATTCAATGGAATATGAATTGATTCGCTAACTGATCTCGTATGTTTATAATTATCTAAAACAATAGTTAGAGTACCTTCTACAACGGTCCAATGCTCTTGTCTCATGTTATGATATTGATATGATAATCTTTGTTTAGGATTAACTACAATTCTTTTAACTTTTACGTTTTTTGCGTCTAAAAGAACTTCGTAAGTTCCCCATGGTCTAGTTTCTATCATATTAATTACTTAATGGAAATTTAATAGTTGGATGTGCTTCATAATTTTCAAGAATAAAATCAAAAGGTTCTAATCTACTTATAAACATATCTAAATTAATTCTATTAATATTAATGTACTTTTTAATATCTGTGTTAATTACATCTGAAAATTTTAATGTAGGTAAATCAAAACTGTCTCGAAGTATTTGTTCTTTAGCACCTTCAATATGATTTGAATAAAGGTGAACATCTCCTAAATTACCAATTAATTGATCTGGAACCATATTAACCATTTTACCTAAAAGTTCTAATAATATTGCATAAGAAGCAATATTGAATGGTAACCCAAGCGCAGTATCTACCGAACGTTGATTCCACATTAAAGAAATTGCTCTGGTTGGGATATTTGCGTTAGTGTATCTTGTGTCTAATTGGTGTGTCATTGATTGGATTTCCATTCCATTTGGTTTGAAGTCATCAACAGATTTGTTTGGATATGTTTTTCTAAACAATTCACCTCTTTCATTCAAACTCAACTCTCTTGTATAAACTTGAAATCCATAATGGCAAGGTGGAAGAACCATTTGGTCTAATTCTCCAACATTCCAAGCATTAACCATTAGTCGTCTTGAGTCTGGATTTGTTTTAAGATCGTTGATTAGATTTTGGATTTGGTCAGTTCTTCTACCATTCCAATTTCTCCACTGAGCACCATAAATTGGACCTAACTCACCCCACTTTTTAGCGAACTCATCGTCAGTTTTGATTTTGTTGATGAATTCTTCTTGTGTTAATGTTGATAATTTAATTGATGTAGGTCCAACGCCATCATATTCTGAAGTTTCAATACTATTCGAATATCTCTTATAAGCATCTCCATTCCAAATATGACAATTATTATCAACCAAATATTTAATGTTGGTATCACCGCGTAAGAACCAAAGTAACTCGATTACGATTGTTTTTAATGGCATCTTTTTAGTTGTCAATAATGGAAACCCATCCTTCATATTATGCCGAATTTGTCTTCCAAAAACTGAAATTGTACCAGTACCTGTTCGGTCCTCTTTCTTTACTCCATTATCTAAAATGTCTTGTAATAAATCAGTGTATTGTTTGTCTAATTTATTTATAGTTCCCATATACTTTTCTTTTTGCGTTTAAATCTTTTCACTGTTAAATCCAATATTAGCCAAATTATTTGTGCTATTTTCTTCATCCTTTAATCTATTTAAGACATTAAATCAGGTTCATTATCCCAATTGGTATCAATACTTGGTTTTGATTCAATTCCAGTATCTTCAATCCATGTATAAATATCTGTTTCTAAAGGATTAGATTTTCCAGGAATGTAGTCTGGATTATTGACTGTTTTCCATTTCATTCCGCATCTCTTGCAGTAACATTTTGTCGGCATCCATCCGAAATTATAAGAGTAATTATGACCCTTAATCTTGCAAATAATTTCCTTTATTTTTGTCATCTATTTCTTGTATTTTTCCGGCAATTTCTTGTATTGTATTATTTAACCTTTCTTTTTTCTTACGATATTCTGCACGAATCCATTCTTCTCTACCATCTTCTAATAAAGCTTTGTTAACTAACTTGTCAATTTTATTGAAGATTTCAGCGTGAATGATTTCAGGTCCTTTATGCGAAGGTGTAAAAAATATCTTTTTGATATTAAGTCCTTCGAAAGTTAAAAAAAGTTCAATTGATCTTGTGTAGATGTTTAAAATTTCTACTTGGACATCTACATAGACAAAAGGTCCAAGCTTGATGATGTATGGGCGGCTTCCATCTGGATTCTTTGGTTGATCGACTGTAATACGATACGTGTCTCTTAATTCTTCTGCTATAAATTCTGCGTATGTCATGATAGTTGCTATTTAATAAGTTATATTAAAGAAAATAAAAAAGTATCATGACTATAAAATAAAAAAGCCAATCGATTGATTGGCTTGTGTTTTAATGGTAGCTCCAGAGAGAATCGAACTCCCAAGTCATCTTTAGAAGAGATGCATTATATCCGTTTAATTATGGAGCCATACTGTTTTGAGCCTCTTGAGGGATTCGAACCCACGACCTGCTGATTACAAATCAGCTGCTCTGGCCAGCTGAGCTAAAGAGGCATTTAAATAGTACCCAGGGCCGGACTCGAACCGGCACGGGACCTTCGTCCCAAAGGATTTTAAGTCCTTCGTGGCTACCATTACACCACCTGGGCAACATTGTGTTAAAGAACGTTTATTATGTATATATTACTCTAAATATACTAATTGTTTCAAGATATGCTGAAATAATTTAATATTTACCAGCATTTTCTTTTACCATGACAAAAAACTTTAAAGCTTTAATACAAGTTGAATCTGCTCTAGAAATAGCTTGATCTAATTTGTTATCGATAACAGATTGAACAAAACTACCACCTTGTAAAAGATTATCTCTTGTCATGATAATAGAAGCCGCAATGTCAACGATGTGTCGTCTTTCACCTTCAGTTACTGGCTGAGCTAAACACCATTCTAAATTTTCACTTGCGTATTTTTCAGCTGCTTGTTTTGCTTTTTGAATTAATTCTACTGACATATTTGTTTGTTTTTAATTATAAGGCTAATATACTGCTTTTATTTGACATAAAAAAATTATTTAGCATTTATTTTTAAAATATTTACATATAAGAAGTAGAAAGACTCTTGAGATGATTTAAGAGTGCTTTATCTTCAATCTTATGAATTATTTTCATACCTTCTTGTTGTCTTTTAAGCGCAGTTATAGTATTGCCTGTATGAAATGTAATATTATGCAATTGTGCAACTTTAGGATCCATTTCAAAAATACATCCAGCAAATTGGTCTTCTTTTGTTTGCAAAGGCACTGAAATCCAATAAACTCTATGTGAATTCATAATCTTATTATATTGACCATTTGGTATTGAAAATGAATCATAATAAATTAGAGGTGCATTTGTTTTTACTTCAACATTATTTCCGTCAATGATCATGTCCTTTTCAGAATCAAAAATATTTAAGGATTCATCTACAACACATCCTGCATCTCTAAAATGTTTTGCTACAATCTTTTCGCCTAACATTCCTAATAGAACTTTTTTATAATCTACTTCCATTTTTTACATTGCATTTACAGCTGCAATAATCTGATCTATTTTGGTTAATAAAGATGCTTTAGAACTTCCAGCTTTTTCATTGATAAATCCTCTAGCTGTGTTAAGATCTTCTAAAGAAAATGTTTTATCACTACCATAAACTCTGGCTGCTAATGGATTTGTATTAATCTTATTATTAACAAAAGTTAACATAAAGTCTAAACATTTATCATAATTACCAGTGTTTGGATCTACAAGTCTTGTTGCTGTACGAATATCATCGTATAAAGCTTGTACGTTGTTTGGTCTGTTAACTAAAGACTTCATAATCACAGCTTGTGTTAAGTATTGAAATCTTTTGCTTAAAAGAGCTTCAGCAATATATTTGGTTTCAAAGTTAGCAGTTCGGCCATAATTACCAATCCAACCTAAATACAACCACGTTGAGCGTACTTCATCTCTTTCTTCTAATTGTTGACTTACGCTACCGTTATCTAAACTTCTACGAGCAATATCACCCGCAAACCAAATTGGATCTAAAACCGACTCATAAGTATCGTCTGATAATTTACCATCTACATAGATATTAAATGGACCAAATTTACCACCTTTATATCTTATAACATGTTGAATATAAGCGCTTGACATCCATTTCATTGTGTTATAAGACTCTTTAAAGTCTGAGTAACCATGTTCACCTGGGTGCTTTTGGCCTTCTGTCAAACTATTAAAGACTACTCTTTTAAATCTAACGTAATTTTCATCAGTTGGACTGTCAAGATAATTCATATATGCAGACTTGACTTGTAAATTACCATTTCTCAAAAGTTCCATTGGTTTATCTGGCATAATGTCATTAATAGAAGCGGTATCAATCCAAGATGGCAAAGTAATTGGCACCTTAATTTGTGTAAAGTCCCAGTTATTAACTTGACTTACGCTATATGAAGCATTACTTAAGCCAACTGAGTTTGCAAATTGACCTTCACTTACTATTTCACCTCCAGGTTGATACACGTTCTTGATTGAATTTCTAGGTGTAACTTTTCCTTTTGTTAAACTCTTAATGTAATTCATTACATTAATTGCATCTTGCGTAGAAACGTGCTTTATTGCTCTGTGAAACGTACGATTCATAAAAGGAATTGAATCTATGTTGTTAAACAATGCAATGTCATAACCATCTTTAGAAACGTGACAGCTCATACAAGAATGACCGTCTTTGTCTAAAGTTGAAGTGTAGACTGTCTGTCCTTTAAGGATCGATTCACTCATAGAACCAGAATTTACAATTCTAGAATCCAACTGTGTTTCTGTGTTTAATTCTCCTGGGGCAACAGTAGTCACTGTAGTTTTTGGTGTGATTTCTTCAAGTTCATCTTTTGTACAAGATTGAAATAAAACTACAGCGACTAATAATAATGATAACTTTTTCATGTTCTTTGCTTTTTTGTTATATGTAAATATACCACAAATCTTTGACATAAAAAAATATTTAAGCAATTATTTTTCGTTTAAAAGAAATTTATTTGAAATAGCTTTAAAACTAATCTGTCTGTCCATGGTTCTAAACACTACACCTTCTCTATCGAAGTTTGGATTAAGCACTGACTTTGCTTCTGCAAAGGCTAAACACTCATCGATGGTTTCTGGCAATTTCATCGTTAGATTAGTTAAAATTGGCACAGTCTCTAACTTAAATTGATGTTTAAATAAAGCCAAGAACATAGGTAAACCATAATAATATTGATTGTCAATGTCAAACGCATTAAAGAATTTAACTGTATGTCCTTTGATTCCATAAGGATTGCCTTGAATTCCTTCACCGATCAATTCACCTTGTAAAGCCATGTTGTGATTATCATTCTCTCTCAATTTCTCTTCAATCTTCAATTCACGAGCTACTTTCCAAAATGTATTTTCTTCAGTTTCAAGTAAATCTAAATTTCTAGAGCAAACTCCAAATACGCCGTCATTTAAATAAAAAGTAGCTGAACTACCGTCTAATTTCTCAGTCACGTAAAAGTCTAAATCTTCTTCAAGCCATTTTTTATAAAAACCTGTTAAATTTTGAACTCTCTCTTCATCAGTTTTTCTTAAGAATGATGGAAAGCTACCTTTAACTTTACCAGCTAATTCGGCTGGAATTGGTGGTTCATATTTAACTACGTTTAAGTATTCTGTTACGTCTACGCCTTCTTCAATTACTAAAGCATTATCATAAGGCCCAACTTGTAATCTGTCTTCGCTCATTCCTATCTTATACTCATCAGGCCCTTCTAAAATACTCAAAGGCACTACAAGTCCTTGAGAAACTTGGCCTCTAAGTCTAATCGTTTTTAAACGAAAACCTTCTTGATCTGTCATTTTCTTAAAAGAGCTTTTGCGTAAAAATTCAAACTCTTCTCTGATCGGCAGAAATGAGTCAATTTCAAAATAAACGCAAAGATCTCCTAGCTTATATTCTCCTTTTTTAGAAACTACATCCCAGTTATTAATTCTTACAACTTCAATTGCATCAGCGCCTTCAATTGGTCTAATGCTTGCTACTCTTTGAATTGAGGCTAATTTTCTTTCCATGGTTTTTTATATTTAAGTTCCCAAAATTTTCTATACTCTCGTACGTTAATCATTTTAATAGTGTAGTTCCAATAATCTGTTTCGTTTCGTATTGTTAAATGTAAAACTAACATTGAAGGTGGAACATGATTTGTTGTAGCCCATTTAAAAAGAGCTTTGGTATTTCCTTTTTGTCTAATTTTTTTAGCAAATGTTTTAAAATCACAATCCCATACTTCAGGATAATAATGTAAAACTCCAGAACTACCGTGTCCAATATAACCAATATTATATGCTACTTGATCCATTTTTTATAGTATTATGAGTTTGAAAATGGTTTTTCAAACTCTGGTTTAATCATTTTCCAAATTGCCTCTCTAATACTTTTACTATTCTTGATAGAAAACAAAAGACCTGAATTTTTATAAAATTTAGCTTCATTAGCAAACATTTTATCAAATTCATCTTGATAGATTGCAACTCTATCAAAGATCTCATCGAATTTTCGATATGCATCTGCTTCTATTTTCGAGTAAGCATCTCTTAATGCATTTTCTTGCGCTCTGACCCAATCATAGAACTCATCTGGCACGTCCTTTAGCAATTCTTCTGGTATCTTATTAAATTTCATTAAGTTCTCCCAGATGTCATAAGAAGAGCATTGAGTTAGTATTCTGTGTAAAGCACAATAGTCTTCAAACTTAATTTTGACTCTCTTATTAGAAGGAAAGAATCTTAAAACGAAACCTTCTTTGTTTTGCTCATTCTTTTTCTTTAACGTCTTATATAGATCTTCATTTAAATTAAAGACTTGATTAGTTTCTACAATGTCATATTTTTCAATACCTGCACATTTAAAGAAAACACACGCCGTAGTCCAATTTAATTCATCAGTGTTTTCACCATCCCAATTCCATGAAGTATTGTAAGCTGCTCCTAAAAAGACTACCTTTTCAAAATCATACTTAACAACAATTCTATTTTCATTGTAAATGATCTCACACAAATAAGCAATAGCTGGTTCAAATGATCTTAAATCATTATATCTAGCTTTGACCATTTCAAGACCTTTGATAGCTTGTACAGATGTAAAAGAACCTCTAGTGGCCATGATCCATTCACCTTTATAATTAAATAAGATACCCAACGAACCGTCCATTTTTTCTTGTACATAGACATAATCAGAAGAAGTCCAAGGAATATCCTCAGCTACTTCTTCATAATTAAAAAATTTAGGAAATGATTTAATGATAACCTCGCCAGTTGAATCATCGACGATTAAACCTCTACATGCCAAAGTAATTTCATCCCATTTCTTTTCATATTGGGTGGCTTGTGAGTAATTGTATATACTTAATGGTAAAGTTGGGTGACTTTGTTTAATCACCCAACCTTCTTCTACGTACTTGTCTAATATTTTCTTATTCATCTTCTTTAATTATATGTAAATATACCAAAAATAAATGAGATAAAAAAATATCTAAGCACTTATTTTTAAATTATAATTGTATTTCAAATCTGTCTTCCATTTGCTTTAGCTTTTCAGCTGGAACACCATGTTGATTAACTCCATTGTGTCTGTTTTCAACTATCAAAGAGTACACAATATAACCATATTTTTTAGCTAATGTGTAATATGTTTCCATTTCCCACTCTTGTGTAAATGTATTTGATATAACAATACGAGCTTCTCCGTTTTCCATATCTTCTTTACAAGATGATTGGCAATATTTGTGTGCTTGTAAAAGTTTTACAGCTTCAAACTTATATTCACCTTTTCTATTTGTAAAGAAATGATCTGCTTCGTGATGTGTTCCACCTAAAGATTTAGCAACGGTTGATTTGCCAGAACCTGGTAAACCTCTTAATAAAAATAATTCTTTCATATTTGATTGATTAACAAGTCATTGCATCATTGTGATGATCATGCTCGTGTTTTAATAAAGATTGTATTGGTCTATCTGCAATTAGTTTCAAAACTTGATCAATAGTGTAAGGCTGAAAATCAGGGCTTCCATCAATTCCAACATCCATCATTCTACCAGGCCCAACTTTAAATTGATGTGGTGTGTGAATATGACCATGAACGTGCATTACGCCTTGACCCATATCTTGCCAAGAAGCCAAAGGATAATGACTCATGACGAATCTGTATTTTTTGGCTGCTTCACCTTTGGTAGTTGGTTGTATTACAATTGTCACCATTCTTTGCTCATTTACTGAGGCAAAAAGATCTTGAACATTATCTTTATTGTTAAGAATATGATGATCATGGTTTCCTAAGAATAAATGAATGTTCTTACAGTTTAATTTATTTCTGAATTCTACAATAGAATCAAAGCCTCCAAAAGACCAGTCGCCTAAGTGAATTAAAATATCGTCTTTCATGACTAACATGTTAATGTTGTCTTGTAAGTCAATATTCATTTGATTTAATGATTCATAATCTCTAGTGCCTCGGGCTCCATCCCATTTAGAAATTCCTCTACAAATATTTGTATGGTTGTAATGCGTATCTGAGGTAAAAAAGACTCTTTGTCCTGGGTTAACTACTATCTTCATAGTTTATTTGTTTTTAATTATAAGGCTAATATACAACAAATAATTGACATAAAAAAATATTTAAGTCTTTATTTTTAAAATATTTTAGCAGTCAAGGCAGGATTCGAACCTGCAACGATACAACCATTAAGGATGACATAACCATTTTGCCATTACGTATTACTTGACTTCCTTTCTAATGAGAGCATCACACACTCAAGACTGTTCATAAACTAGTTTAAGTAGAGTAGTCAGGACAGGATTCGAACCTGTA
>JACCDH011534026.1_pt1 | contig 14238 bp, 14 predicted proteins | sample 7442481 | NCBI WGS metagenome assembly JACCDH01 (sample SAMN15323433, study PRJNA562643) | freshwater metagenome | isolation source: river surface water | place: USA:Blue River Watershed | collected 2017-08-15
TAACTAAAATTTAGGATAAGCGATGCAATAGCGGCAATGTGAAAAAGCCTTTTTATTTAATGGTAATCTTTAAAAACAAGAAAGCCCGCTATCCAGCGAGCTTTCTTTCTAAATCATATTAAATTTAATGTGCTACCCCTTTACTAAACAACACGGAAGTAAAAGTCTTCACTACTATCAATAAATCAAACCAAACTGATTTCCTTTCTAGGTATTCTTTCTCCAACGCCACCTTGGCTTCAATCGAAATCTCATCTCTTCCATTAATCTGTGCCCAGCCTGTTATCCCTGGCTTCAGTTTGTCTACCCCTGCTGCGACTCGTAAAGCCATTAAATCATTTTGATTATACAATGCCGGCCTGGGGCCCACGAATACCATTTCTCCTTTAATGATATTGATGAGGTTAGGTAATTCGTCCAAACTCAATTTCCTCAACAATCCACCTATTCGCAACAAATATGATTCCGGGTTTTCTAATAGATGCGTCGCGACATTTGGCGTATTCTTCTTCATGCTTCTAAACTTGTAGATATAAAAAAAAGAATAATTTGCGCCTACCCGCTTTTGTTTGAAAAAAATGGGTGATCCATCTTCGATAAAGATAATCAATGCTATTATTAGCAACACAGGAGATATTACTAAAAAAATAATAATAAAAAAAAACCTAATAAACATTCGAATTTATTTTGAACTACTCTTATTTTAATTTTAGGACACCTCAGTTAAATAAAATTTTTAGGCAAAAAATTATTTATTTTAATGACAACTAATAAATTTCAGGGCTTTTATTATTGTTTTATTATGTAGCACAAAAGATGAAAATTTATGAATCAAATAATAACATTTGTAATCCATAATTCAAGTCATCAATGTCTACCTCAAATTTAATTACTTAATTATTATTTAATAATATAAATAACACGTTCCATCTGAATCACCTTTTTACAAAAGCTTATAATTGAGCTACATGCAAAAATATTAAAAGCAGTTTCGTGATATTTACTTCCAATTACTAATATAGTTTTCAAAGCAATTGTATCAAGCAAGTTATTACAATGAAAGTTGTAGTACTTTTAATTATTATTGATGTGATAATCATTCATTTATGGACTGTAATGAATAATTTAGTTATTTTATACATTAAACTTAATTTGAATTTAATAACCAAGATGAGGATTGAATTTTTTCTCCAAGTCCATCAATAAGTTTAATACCTAGACTTTCACAAGTTGGTTTTTCAGGTATTGTTTCATTGTTTTGGTCACCCCCGTTTGCAAAGTATAAATCGAATTTTTCGTTGAATGTATCATGTATCAGTTTCAAGGTCTCAATAACGGTCCTGTCTTTATCTATTGATAAAATACACTTATCTACGACTTTTAAATTTTCAATTATTATCACCCTTTCTTCCTCAGTTTGAAATTCTTTACTACCTTTTAAGCTACGCTGCAAATCACTATTAACTATTACAAATAGCTTATCACCAAGTTGCTTTGCCTTTACAAAATACTCAATGTGGCCTTTATGCAACGGATTAAAATAACCACTTACAATTATTGCTTTAGTTTTTTCCATTTGATTTAGATAAATTTTAATTCCAATTATTTTTCAACAAGACCTCTTTTTTAAATATTTCCAAGTCACTACTTACCATTTCCTTAACTAATGCTTCTAAATCATATTTTGGCTCCCATCCCAATTTAGTCTTTGCTTTTGTAGGGTCACCAATTAACAAATCAACTTCAGTTGGTCTATAATATTTAGGATCTACTCTAATTACGACTTTGCCTATTTCTAAATTATACTCACTATTATTTTTCACAACATAACCTTCTTCTGTTTCATTCCTCCCTCGAAACCCTAATTCTATTCCCAACTCAGCAAAACTCATTTTTACAAAATCACGAATTGTAGTAGTAACCCCTGTAGCCAAAACAAAATCATCTGGTTTTTCTTGTTGTAATATCAAGTACATCCCTTCGATATAATCTTTTGCATGCCCCCAGTCTCTTTTCGCATCTAAATTTCCTAAATACAAACAGTTTTCCAAACCTAGTACAATTTTGGCAGTTGCTCTTGTAATTTTTCTAGTTACAAAAGTTTCTCCTCTTTGAGGGGACTCATGGTTAAATAAAATTCCATTACAAGCATACATATTATACGCTTCTCTATAGTTTACTGTTATCCAATAAGCATAAAGTTTTGCAACAGCATAAGGTGAACGAGGATAAAATGGTGTTGTCTCTGATTGAGGCACTGCTTGTACTAAGCCATATAATTCTGAGGTAGATGCTTGATAAATTTTTGTTTTCTTAGTTAATCCCAATAACCTTACCGCTTCTAAAATCCTAAGAGTGCCAATACCATCAGCATTTGCTGTATACTCTGGCTCTTCAAAACTAACTGCGACATGACTCATTGCTGCCAAATTATAAATTTCGTCTGGCTGTACCTCCTGTATAATTCTTATCAAATTTGTACTATCAGTTAAATCACCATAATGCAAATGCAAATGTCTATCTGGTATATGAGCATCTTCATAAATATGATCAATTCTTTGTGTATTAAAAAGAGAGGACCTCCTTTTAATACCATGTACCTCGTAACCTTTTTTTAATAAAAACTCCGCTAAATAAGCACCGTCTTGGCCTGTTATCCCTGTTATGATAGCTTTTTTCATGTTTAATGTTTTAATTTACAATTTAATTAGTGTCAAATTCTTGTGGTTTTTTCTCCCACTCAGTCCGAGGCAACTCTCTAAAGTATTCATAGGTTTTCTTTAAACCTTCTGCACGATTTACTTTTGGCTCCCATTCTAAAATAGTTTTTGCTATAGTGATATCCGGCTTTCTTTGCTTTGGATCATCAATTGGTAATTCCTTGTATACGATTTTAACCTTCGACCTTGTCAACGATAAGACTTCCTCCGCAAAATCTTTTAAACTTATTTCATTCGGATTACCAATATTAACCGGTTGACTATAATTACTAAATAGCAGTCTGTAAATACCTTCTACTAAATCATCTACATAACAGAAGCTTCTTGTCTGAGTTCCATCTCCAAATACCGTCAAATCTTCCCCTCTTAAAGCTTGACCAATAAATGCCGGAAGTGCTCTTCCGTCGTTTAGGCGCATTCTTGGTCCATAAGTATTAAAGATTCTGATGATTCTCGTTTCAATTTTATGGAAAGTATGGTAGGCCATAGTAATGCTTTCCATAAATCTTTTAGCTTCATCATATACTCCTCTTGGACCAACTGGATTTACATTACCCCAATACTCCTCGGTTTGTGGATGAACTAATGGATCTCCATATACTTCACTGGTACTTGCTACCAAAATTCTTGCTCCCTTTTCTTTGGCTAACCCCAAACAATTATGGGTACCCAGTGCGCCCACCTTTAAAGTCTGTATAGGAATTTTTAAATAATCAATCGGACTTGCAGGGGATGCAAAATGTAATATGTAATCCAAGCTCCCTTCTATGACTATGTATTGTGTGATATCATGATGAATGAACTCAAAGTTAGGATTCTCTCTTAAATGATCAATATTCATCAAATTTCCGGTGATTAGGTTATCCATCGCTATAACATAATAACCTTCTTTGATAAAACGATCGCATAAATGGGATCCTAAAAAACCAGCACCACCTGTTATTAAAATTCTTTTTTGATACATGTTTATAAATGGATGAATTCCTTTTATTTTAAATTTGACCTTCCAATACTCTCATAATGATACCCTAATTCTGTTATCTTGTTTACGTCAAACAAGTTTCTTCCATCGAAGATAATCTTATGTTTGATTGCTTTTTCAATTCTTTCAAAATCCGGTGTTCTAAACTCACTCCATTCGGTAGCGATGATCAATGCGTCAGCATCTTTTAATGCATCATATTGGTTTTCTGCATATTTTATTTTTTCTCCTATCTGTTCTTTTACATTGGTCATCGCCTCTGGATCATATGCAGTTATTGAAACACCTAATAGTGTTAGTGCATTAATTATACTCAATGCAGGGGCCTCTCTAATATCGTCTGTGTTCGGCTTAAAAGCCAACCCCCACAAAGCCATCTGTTTACCATTTAAATCTCCATTGTAATACTTCTTGATTTTTTCTACTAAATGTAACTTTTGATTAGCATTTACTTTCTCTACAGCTTTTAAAATTTCAAAAGAGTAATTCACTTCATTTGCAGACATGTTTAATGCTTGTACATCCTTTGGAAAGCAGCTTCCGCCATAACCTATTCCTGGAAATAAAAAACGTTTGCCAATTCTTTCATCAGATCCGACTCCTTTTCTTACCATATCAACATCTGCACCCAATCGTTCACATAGTTGTGCAATCTCATTCATAAAAGAAATCTTAGTTGCCAAAAACGAGTTGGCAGCATATTTGGTTAACTCTGAACTACGTTCATCCATGAATATCACAGGGTTTCCTTGTCTTACAAATGGCGCATATAAATAGGTCATTAATTTCATAGCTCTATCTGACTTAGTTCCTACAACCACTCTATCTGGTTTCATAAAATCATCCACAGCTACACCCTCTCTCAAAAACTCTGGATTACTGACTACATCATATTCTCCACTATAATTTTGTGCAATTGCAGCACTTACTTTATCCGCTGTACCAACTGGTACTGTACTTTTATTTACAATAACTTTGTAATCTTTCAAAATTTTTCCCAAATCATCCGCTACACCTAAAATATATTTTAAGTCCGCACTGCCATCTTCCCCTGGGGGAGTTGGTAAGGCTAAAAAAATAATTTCTGCATCTTTAACTGCTGTCTCTAACTGAGTTGTGAATTTTAATCGATCTTCTTTAATGTTTCTTAAAAATATTTTCTCTAATCCTGGCTCATAAATTGTGATTTGCCCCGAACTTAGCTTTGTTACCTTGCCCTTATCAATATCTACACAGACCACTTTATTCCCAGTTTCTGCAAAACATGTACCTGTAACCAATCCTACATATCCTGTTCCTATTACTGCTATATTCATTTAAAATAAATTTGATTTATAAATTATATAATAACTCTCTACCATTTTCGCTTTTGTAAATAAATAGGAGCGTTTTATTGCATTTGTAGCTAAAGTTTCGAATAAATTATCATCATTTAATATTTTTTCTATTGCATTTTTAAGTTGAAGAACATTTTTTGGCTGAACAGTTAGTCCACTTATAGAATCTAAAGATACAAATGGAACTCCTGAATTCAGTTTTGTATTTATCACAGGAAGACCCATTGACATCGCTTCTAATTGAACTATTCCAAAAGCCTCTGCTTCAGAGATTGAAGGAAGCACAAATATTTTTGACATTTTATAAACTTCAAGTAATTCTTCATCTGATAAGCCCCTCAAAAAACTAACTTTATCGGATATTTTTAAATTATTAGCTAATTCAAATAGATTGCTGTATTCTTCTCCATCACCAACAATAAATAGCTTAGCATCAATGTCTGTCATAGCATTTAATAAAATATCTATTCCTTTATATTTTCTTAATTTACCTACACAAAGTATGTTCTTTGGTTTTTCCAAAAGCATTTTTTTATCAAATTTGAAATTTTCATATTGCCCTGAAAAACACAATGGTATTACTTTAACCTTATCAATATACTTTTTTAATAACTTAGAATTATCAAGTAATTGAGGTGATGTAACTATTATGACATTTGAAATACTAAGCAAAAAATTTATGTAGAAATAATATAATTTACTCAAATATTTCCATCTAGAGTTTTCAATATTTGCGTGCCATGTAATAATAAAATGCTTTTCCCTTAATAATTTATAATTAAGTAAAAGGGATAATTCAATATTAGGAAATGGAAAATGATGATGAACAATATCTGCTTGGGCAATAAGTTCTTTTAATTTTGGATAAAAAAATCTGAATGGCTGACTCTTAAAAAAAAATAGAGTAGGTTCTTTTAATACCTTACAATTCTCGCCTTTAAACTCAACACTTTGGGTTGACTTTAAGTGATTACTACAATAAACGGTAAAATCTATTGATTTATCCGTACCAATCAAACCCGAAATAATATTTTCTACAACCGTTTCTGTTCCTCCTTTAGAAGGGGTAAAATACTTAACCGTTTGTAATATTTTTAATGAGTCTTTCATTTCAATAGATGTTCAAAATAATTTAACAAAAATTTAAACCATATAGAATAAGGTTGAGCAATAATCCATTTTATTGGAACACTACCATAATATTTTTTTACAACTTTTATGGACTCATTGTAGTGTAAAAATCTTTTCGAATTTGTCTTTGTATTTAAGTGATCTCTATTAACCGCTACAAAATCTTGAACAAAATGAAATTTTCCAAATGACTTGAAAATCCTCCACCATAAATCATAATCCATCGACATATGTAAATTTGTGTCAAGCCCCCCAACACTATCCCAAACATCTCTTCTAATTAATGTTCCCGGCTGAGAAATTATACATCTTAATGACAATCTTTTTTCACTAAAAGGTTCAACCCATATAGGCTTCATTGAATTATTTTTTTCTATTAAATTATATACTTGACCATACGAAACTGGAACTCCAGGATTTTTTAACAATATTTTAACTAAAACAGAAAGTGCATCATCAAGAAAATAATCATCACTATTTAGCCAGCAACAAAATGGTGCTGAACCCCATTTCATACCTTCATTAATTGCAGCACTCTGACCATTATCCTTATAACTTCGCCATTTTTGAATTTTGGAATCCCATTTTTTAATGACTTCTATTGTATTGTCAGTTGAACCACCATCCATCACAAAAACCTCAATAGGCACATTTTGAGAAAATATTGAAGAAAGACATTTGTCAAGAAAATTTCCTTGATTAAATGATGGAACAACAACTGTTATCAACGCTTGATTATCCATTTACAAATAAATATTTTTTAAGTTGCGTTTTATAAAAAAGAATAGATATTGAATACGTTATTAAAACAAAATCAGATAAAGTATTCTGAAAAATTCCAAAAATAGTTACATGAAAAATTAAAATATAGAACGCTTTTTTGTTAAACAGACTAGTTCTTAGTCTGTTTACAAATAAGAAAGAGATAGTTAAAAGGAATGATAATATTATTGGCCCCCAAAGTCCATAATCATAAATCGGAGCAACAAAAAATGTATAATATGCATTGTAGGCTAATGAATCAGTTCTCCCTATCTCAATGAACTTGCTGAAATTTGAAGAATAAAGTTCAAAGTCAAAAAAGAACGTTGGTTTGAACTGTCTGATTATAGAGGCAATTGGACCTAGAATTAAAGAAAATGAAAAATAGTTATCAAAATGTTTAGATGTAATATCATTTAAAATATTTTCGAGCAATGAAAAACCAACAGTATGATAGATTAATATTTCATTTAATATCCCATTAAAATAAATTAATAATGATATCAATAATAAAATTAAAATTTTAAAATAGATTGGATGCTTTTGTTTAAAGGAGCTATAAAATCCTGCCAAAAAATAATAAAAAACTGAAATATAAATTCCACCGCGCCAAAGTCTTATTATTGAATATATTAACAATATTAAAACACATTGTTTAAATAAACTTTTACTTGAAACTAAGATTGAAAGCAGTAAGAAGGCTAATGGAAACTGTAAAAAAAACAAATTAAAGAAAAATTCAATTTTAGAGTTTTTAAATAAAACGCTTTCAATTCCTGCATTATTATCGTTAAATGTTGATAAACGATATCCTATTGGGTCTGCAATAATCGCAGGAATGGCTTTAAAAATAATAATGTAACAACCTATTAATAAAAAAAGTGCAAAAATTGATGGGCGTAACTTAACAGATTTTCCCGTTATACTGAATTTAGGAGTTTTAATTAGAAAATAAGGACTCACCAAAATGATTACAAATCCCAAGACAATTAAAGTTACTTTCCTAGGATAAATCAATGGATTAATTGGTAGATTTGCAATAAAAATCCAAAATAGCCACCAGAAGGCCATTAATAGTAATATTTTCCTAGGAGAATCAAATATGTTTGATGATTTAATTATCATTTAACTGCTGATTCATTGTCATTTCTGATTTAATCATATTCCTAACCACATCAATAGTATCAAACTTAGCCTCCCAACCAATCTCAATCTTTGCTTTAGTTGGATCGGCCTTACTAATCATCAAATCCGTTGGCCTTAAAAAGGTACTATCTTGAATAACATGATCTTGCCAATTCAGGCCTAAATATGAAAAAGCCTCAGAAACAAAATTCTCTAATGTAAATGTTTTTCCTGTTGCTACGATCAAATCAATCGGAGAATCTCTCTGTAACATTAACCACATTGCCTCAATATATTCTGAAGCCCAGCCCCAGTCTCTTGAAATGTCTAGACGGCCCAATGATAACTTTTCATTAGATCCATTATATATCCTAACTGCCGATTTTATAATTTTTTGAGTGACAAATCTTTCAGGGCGCAACTCTGATTCATGATTAAATAGAATACCCGTACATGCATAAAGATTATACGCCTCTCTATAATTATTAACTAACCAAAAAGAAGATGCTTTGGCGACCCCATAAGGACTTCTAGGACTAAATGGATGACTTTCAGTTGCTGCAACTCCTTTTGTGTCACCGAAGCATTCACTAGATCCAGCATTATATATTTTTATTTCTTTTTCATATAAACGGCATGCTTCCAAGATATTTAAAGAACCGATAGCTATACTTTGAATAGTCTCAGCAGGTAATTCAAAAGATAATCCTACAGATGTTTGGCCAGCTAAAAAATATAACTCATCTGGAGAGCTTATTTTTATTGCCATAAAAACACTTCTGAAATCTTCAGGAACCATCGTCAAAATAGATACATTGTTAATAATGTTTTTACTTATCAAGTTCTTCAAGTTGTTTCCATTTGCATCTCTTGATGTTCCCCATACTTCATACCCTTTTTTTAACAAAAAATCAGCTAAAAGTGTACCATCTTGTCCACTAATTCCACATATTAACGCCCTTTTAATTTTCACTTTAGAGTAGATTTATAAGTATCAAAAGTTTTATCAGCACACATTTTCCAACTAAATTCTTTAATCCTTTCATGACCTAAACTTATTAAATCATTAGTTCTATTATCGGAATAAACTACTGATTCAATTGAATATACCAATGAATCAATTGAATGAGGATCAAAATAAATTCCTGCATTTCCTACAACTTCAGGAATAGAACTCGAATTACTAACAACCACGGGGCAGCTATTTGTCATGGCCTCTAGTGGTGGAAGTCCAAATCCCTCATATATAGAAGGATATATAAAAGCTGATGCTCTACTATATAAATTATTTAGCAACGAATCATTACCTTGAATATTAATTATTAAGTCATAATCAATTTTTAAAGCTTTAATTATTCTAATTTCTTCATTTGAAAACTCCCCACCTCCAAATGCTACCAATTTAAAGTCTCTTTTTAATTTAGATGAAGAAGCAAACGCTTCTAATAATAATTTAAAATTCTTATACCCATCTCTCTTGCCAACGAAAAGTAGAAATGGTTTTTCGATATTAAGCTGTTGCCCTTCCGAAAAATTTGGAGTAAATTCATCTACACCAAGATATATAACTTCTATTTTACTTTCATTTATTGGAACATATTTGAGTAAATCGTTTTTTGTTGATTCCGAAATACAAATAATTTTGTCCGCCTTTAAAATCGCACTCTTTTTTTGTTCAATTATTGATGATCTTGAGTTAATCTTATTCTTTTCATAAAAAAAAACCTCGTGAATCATATCATATATTGTGAGAACAGTTGGATTTTTAAAATTATCATCATAAAAATAAGTTTGATGTACTACATCAGGAGTTATGGAACTAACTTTCTTATTGTATAGTATAGAATTAGCTTTTAATAACACCCTAGTAGCTTTTGACGGTATTTTTATTGGACCAATTCCCGAAACAAATTTTTCATCAAGCTCATCAAGGTATTTATTAACATAAATTGGTGAAATTATATTTAAATCAACATCTTTTTTAATCAATTCTTTTGCTAATGAAACAAAATATCTTGATATCCCACCATACTGTTGAAGTGCAAAGGTCTGATAGTCGAAAACAACTTTCATTCTAAACTAGTTATTAGAGAATTTAGTATGATCTTCAATTGTTTTAGAAGTATAAAATAGACTTAATATTGGACCAAAAAGTTTATTCAACTTCACAAATGTTAACCATAATGTTTTATTTACTTTTTTTTCTGTAAAAAAGTGATAGGATTTTCCATCAGAAATAAAATATTTATTATGCTTTAAAGCTAACATTTTAAATGTTTCTAATCGATATAATGCGACATGTTGACCATGTTCTTTTCCATAATACCACCATTCAGAATGTTTAGGTGCCGGTATACTTATTAATTCAGTACTTATCAAAACATTTCTTGAAATTGAAAACATTTTCTCAAGCTCTAATGCTGGATTTACAAAATGCTCAAAGGCCTCAAATGCAGTAATAAGATCCGAATTTAAAGTATCAGTTTCAAAACCTCTAGCAAGTAAATTATCACAATAAGGATCATGCCAAAAAGCGTTTACACCAATATCTCTTAATATTCTAACAAGGATCCCGTATCCACCAGCAAAATCAAAGACTACAGATTTGTTTTTTGTATTTAAAAAAAGCAAAGAACATAGAACAATTCTTGAATTGACTATGTTTCTAGACATTATTCCGGTATCACTTAAATTGATTACAGAATTATATGCTTTATCTAACCAAAAAGGAGATTCGGTCTGTACAAAATAACATTTTGGACACTCAAAATACTTAATTGATGTTTCAATTACAACTCCTTCTAATAGAAAATCAGATTGACTGCCGCAACAACGACAAATTTCATTTTGAACCATTTTAATGCTTTGTTTAAAAATATTAATATAAATGATTTTGGAGAATATGATTTGTCTCGTTTAGCATGAATCGGAAATTGTTTAAGGATACCCCAATCGGCAACACCTGGCTTAAAGGACGGATACCAATATTCATATGAAGAGAGTGTTTCTACATCACTTAATTTGCAAATTATAGAAAAAATTGCCTGGTCATGTCTATGTTCTACAAAACCATCTAGATTTGGAGAAACAGATTGAGTGTCATCTATTAAACTAAAATCATATTTAATAACGTCAAGCCATTGACTAATTAAATCAATGGCTTGAGGGCACTTTTTTATAAATATTATTCCAGCTCCAATTGTTTGAGAACTTAAAATTTTATCATTGTATCTGATTTGAAAATAATCTAGCAGATCTCCTTTTATCCATTTTCTATCAGTCAAATCTAATACTCTATTATTATCAAAACTTAAAGGGTCAACCGGAGGTTTAGATTGAAATGCCAGTACACCATTGGGTGTACAGTTAGCAAATAAAAAGTATTCATTCAACCTTTTTAATCCATTGGAATTTAAATGACATCCAGCATCCGTATATTGTAAAATATCACCATCATCCATCAAGTTCAAGACTTGTAAAATAACTTGAGGCTTCCAGCACCAATATCCATACCCTCTAACACCTTTTTTTAAATGTTTCTGAAAACTAACCTTAAAATTTTGTTCGAGATTATTTTCATCAAAAATAAAAATCTCATCATAATAGTTTAACGCCCTGGCTTGTTCGTTAATTCGATTTAAAGAATTTCTTAAATCTGAACTTCCAAAAGTTAAAAAAAATTTTTTCATTTAATTTTATTATATAAATATTTTGATATGTCAAACAAACGTATTTTTTTTAAAAAATTAATAATACCATGACGTCTGTTAGATTTTTTATTTTTTAAAAGATGAAGTGTTTCGTCATATTTTGCAAACGGGAGAAAACTTTTAGGTGAAATAACATTAGACTTTAAATTAAGGTGGTATGTTTGCATGAAGTGCGAATCTGTTAATGTTTTACCATGTGTTCCTTCAATACCAATATTTGTAACTAAATTAACTTTGGGTGTAACGCACAAACCGTTATTAATAAGGCAGGTAAATACCCATTGTATATCCCAAGTATTTATATAAGTTGTAGTAAGTGAGTCAAATGTAAATTTGAAATGCTTCCATATAAAATTGGAATTATTTATATACCTAATATCATCCTTAACATCAGCATTATCCCAATAATCCATATTTACATCATATAATTTCCAAGCCCTTCTCCAAGTTGCCCATCCCCAAATTGTGTAATGCCTTGAAAAAAAATAAGTGTAGTCACAGTTTTCGTTACTTAAGTAATTAGTGCCAGTTATCATCATAACTCGATCATCTGAAGAATATTTTTCTAAATTATACTCACAAAATGTGAAAAAATCTTCATTTGGCACAACGTCATCTTCTAAGATTATTCCTTCAGTTTCATTTTCAAAAAACCAATCAATAGCGGATGATATTGCATTTTTACAACCCAGATTTTCATCCCTAAATAATGTTTTAATTTCACATTCCCAATCAATTAATTCAACAACTTCTCTAGTTTTTTCACAGATTTCCTTTTCTCCTAATTTTTCTAATCTCGGTCCATCAGCGGCAATATAAAATTTACTAGGTTTATACTTTTTAATCGTATTAAAAACCTGTAGTGAATTCTCAGGCCTATTGAAAATCAAAAATAATACTGGCTTTTTCATATTGTTTTATTTCGAAAAATTGATGTCGGATAAAATAAACTTCTAAGTTGAAGCTTTAAGATTTTCCTAGAGAAGAATATGTTAGAAAAAATTGCTGATACCCCTTGAGAAAGTACGGCTGTTATTGCAGCACCAATTAATCCGAATTTAGGGATTAATAATAAATTAAAAATCAGAGAAAAAATTGCAGCAATAAAAGTTTTATACAAACTAATTAATACTTTATTGTCATTGATCAACCATAAATTTTGAGCAACTCCGAGGTTTATGAATAGGTTAGTAAATATATAAATTGATAAAATTATAGCCCCATCCAAATATTGATCACCATAAAGTAAATTTATTATAAATTTTGAAAAAATCATTGTTGGTATTATTATAATCCAAGCTAATAAAGAGAACGCATCAAAGATTTTTTCTAGCATTTTCCAATAAATTTCTTCGCTTTCATTTTTTGCTTTAGTTACAAAAGGGGCTAGGCTTACACCTAATGAAATTGGTATAAACTGCCAAATGTTTGACAATGGTAATATCGCGGAATAGATGCCAAGTTTTTTTTCTCCAATAAGACTTTTAATCAATATTTGATCTATTCTCATATAAATCGCAACAAACAAACTACTGAGCATTAAAGGCCAACCTTCTTTAATAAATAATTTAACAATATTTTTAGAGACAATTAATTTGGTATTTGTAGGAGATTTTAAAAATGAAAAAAATAACGTTATTCCAATTAATAATGCTTCAAGTGAAATTAGAATAGCGAAAAAATATAATGGGCAATTATTTAAAATAAAAAATATTTTAAGTGAATTTGTGAATATATACGCAATAAATTTTGAGGAAAATGTTTTTTTACTTTGACTCTGGCTTTGAAACCATAAATCAAAACATTCTGAAGATTGAAAAACAACTGAAGAGCCAACAATAGTCGTTAAAAGAACCTCTTGACTATTCAATCCGTTATTGAGTCCCATTAAAAAAATTGCTACCAACCAAGCAGTAATCCCTGAAACCAATTTTAAAAAAAATGCACTGGCAATAATTTCTCCAGCTTTGTTTTTTTCATTTGTCAAATCCCTAACAACAATAGCATCAATACCGAAAGAAGCAATAGCCTGAAATAAAGTAATATAGGAAATTACATATGAAAGTGCTCCAAAAAGCCTGGGACCCAGATAACGTGCAACCCAAGCACCAATAATTAAGCCTATTAAAAGCCTTAAAATTTTGTCTCCTATAATCCAAATAGAATTATTTAATATAACATTAACATATTTTTTTCGATAAAAAAATCTCAAAAAATTAATAATATTATTTATTAAACTCATTTTCTATTTTGAAAAAACTGCACACTAAGACATCTAATATTAATAGTTTACATCAAATGTAAATTAAAACTAAATAACGCTGTAAATTACCGATTAAATGATGTACAAATATTGAGAAATAAGACATTGCCGAATAGACCGCACAATTCTTCTATTCTCTTCTTTCTCCACGGCTTTGCCATTCTGAGTCACACATAAAGGATTCTCAGAAAAACGAAATTCAACAACA
>JACCDH011163363.1_pt1 | contig 14236 bp, 14 predicted proteins | sample 7442481 | NCBI WGS metagenome assembly JACCDH01 (sample SAMN15323433, study PRJNA562643) | freshwater metagenome | isolation source: river surface water | place: USA:Blue River Watershed | collected 2017-08-15
CATCCTTGCTGCTATGGCGATTGGCCAGCAGCACAATGAAATCGGCGGCGAGATCTGTCAGCGAGTGAATACCGTCGGCGATCAGACCAGCTGAGCTGGTCAGCATGCCCACCATCACCTGAACCGCAGACAACAAGACGTTGACAACAACGCTGACTAGCGTCGTCTTTCTGGCCGCCTGCTGCCGTTCCTCCGGCGGGGAATCGTCGTGCTCGAACACCTGCTCCATACGGTCAATCCTGAGAGAAAACGATCAATAAGCGCTATTGTAAGTTCTCTCTCAGATCGGGCAGCGGTTAACCGGATGCCCGGTCAAACGGTTTTCCTGTCAGCGCTGCGCTTCCAGCGTCACCAGCACCTCACTTTTTACGGCCCCACGCTGCACGGTCAGTTTCACCTTGCCGCCTATGCTGAAATCATCCAGACGCGACATCAGCTTCGCGACTGTGTCGACTGGCGTGCCCTCGACCGCTGTGATGATGTCCCCCGGCGTCACTGCGCCGTCGGCAGACACACTGGCTGGCTTCAGCCCTGCCTTGTCGGCGGGCGAGCCACGATTCACCTTCAGCACGAACACACCCTTCTTGCCGAGGAATTCAGAAAGCTTTTCATTGATACTCTCGTCCGTGCCGATGCCCAGCGAAGGACGCACATACTTGCCATGCCTGATCAGCTCGGGAACGACGCGATTGACGGTATCGACTGGCACAGCAAAGCCGATACCGGCACTGGCGCCGCTGGGGCTGTAGATCGCAGTGTTAATGCCGATCAGACGACCAGCAGAATCCAGCAGTGGGCCGCCAGAATTTCCGGGATTGATCGCCGCATCGGTCTGGATCAGATGATCGATCTGGGTGCCGTTTTCGCCGGGCAGGGATCGATCCATCGCGGAGATGATCCCGGTCGTCAGCGTCCAGTCGAGACCAAAGGGATTGCCGATCGCATAGACCTTCTGCCCGGTGCGCAGCTTTGCGCTCTCACCTATAGGCACCGGCGGCGGACGCTTGAAGTCAACAGTGATCTTCAGCACCGCGATGTCATGGGCAGGACTGGCACCGATCAGCACGGCTTTGTAGTCCCGGCCATCAGCAAGACGCACGCGTGCCTCGTTCGCACCTTGAATCACATGAAAATTGGTGATGACATGGCCATCCTCATCCCAGATAAAGCCTGAGCCTGTACCACGCGGCACAGAGAACACATTGCGCGTCCAGATATCAACCACTTTTTCACGCGTGGAGATAAAGACCACCGAGGCTTTAGATTTGTCGAACAGCTCGATCGTCGCCTTCTCGTCAGCGTGCAATTCAACGCGCGGGGTCACCGGACGCGGCGCAGCGTTCGCATCAGACCCCGACAGGTAGCCACTCACCAGACCAGCGGCTGCCGCTGCAAACAATAAAAAAATTGAAACTCCGGCTTTTTTTAATGTGTCCATGATGTCCCTTTTCCCTGCTTGTTTTTAAAACAGCAAATAACATAGGGACGCCTGCGGATTATTTCAATAATCGAAGAATTTCTTTACAAAGTTCAGGCAAACTCCTTTGCATCAGCAGCCCAGGAAATCGATCACTCAAAAGGCAGCGAAAGATGACACCCGATACCCATGGCGATCTGATGGTCAAAGGCCGGATGCTGGCAGCGACAGTACGCAGCATGTCATCGCTCGGATCTCTGGGCGTGCAGGCGCTCGCGGAACTAGGGATTCACGATATCGATATTGACCACTGGTACCCTGCCGAAGCGCGACGCGCGATGCACCGTACCGCACTTGCCCGCTATGGTGCTGAAGCGTTGTATTCCTTTGGCTTCACAACTGCTGATTTGCAGTACTCGCTGATTCCTCAGTTACAGGCAGAGCACCAGGAGTATCTGACAGTAAATCAGGCGGCAGCGGGCGACCTCGCTATCGAGAGCCACGCACTCGAGACCATGATCCACAAAATTTGCGAAGCCTACACCGTCAATTTTGCTTACATGGTCGATCGCTATCAACATTTGTTTGGCGCACGCTGTACAGCACTGGGCGACAATCATTTTGAGATTGTCGCCAGCACGTTCGCGGAACCAGATCATCATGACTTCACGCGCGGCATTTTCGCGTCTTTCCTGATCCGCTGTACCTCGGGCGAATGGGACATGGACATACGCTACCTGCCCGAGAAAATCGACCACGGTCCGAACTGGGCGGCGTTTCATTATCACGTGTGCTTCACGCGGCGCGCGAGCGTTGAGCCGGGCGCCGGGATAACGCTCGTCGAAAGACGTCTGGAAGCACGCGAAGCACTGCTGACGAATGTCGTCGAGCAATCGAACCGTTCGCTATCAGTCATCATGGAATCGATACAATATGCGCGACTGCTTCAGCAGGGACAGATGCCTGATGTCACCAAACTCAGCGGACCTTTTCGCTCGATTGATATCGCGTGGCAGCCGCGTGATCTGATCGGCGGTGACATCTGGTGGACCTGTCGAGGCGCAGACGGCAGCTTTACGCTGGCGCTGGTGGATTGCACCGGTCACGGTGTGCCGGGTGCGATGTTGTCAGTGCTGGTGATCTCGACACTGGCACGCATCTTTGCGCAAGAGCCCTCTATACGACCGTCAGACGCATTAAAAGCATTGGACGCAGGCATGCGCGAAAGTCTGCATCAGGCGGGCGAAGACAAGGCTAACGACGATGGCTGTGATGGTGCGATTATCAGGATCGCCGCCGATGGCCGCAGTCTGTTGTACGCAGGCGCGAAAATCGATCTATTCCATCGTCATGGCGACGAGGTGACACAGCATCGTGCGACGCGCGTTAGTCTGGGCTACTTGCGACCACCCACTGAATCACCAGCAGAGCATCAGATCAGCTTATCCGGCGGTGATCTGCTGGTGATGGTGACGGACGGTGTGACTGACCAGATCGGCAGCGAGCCCGAACGTCGCAAAGGCTTTGGCAACCGGCGCCTTCAGCGTATGCTGGCTGAGGGACCGACAGACTCTGCCACCAGCGTGAAACGCGCGCTGCTGGCGGCACTGAATGACTGGCAAGGCAAAGACCGACGTCGGGATGATGTCTCTACCGTCATTATCCAGTGCTGAGCGATACGGCACCATTTCCAGTCGAAAGAGTCAATAACGGTTGTACTGCTCCAATGCCTTTCGCATGGATTTTTCACGCTCGATGATAGGGATCATTTTAGATTCTTTGTCGTCATACTGCTTCAGCAGCGCGACAACTTTCTCGGCAGCAGCAGTCGGCACAACCACCACGCCGTCAGCATCGGCGACGATGTAATCGCCGGGATGCACCATGATCTCCCCGCACTTCACGGGTATCTGCTTGTCGACGCTGATCATGCGGCCGACCGATGTCGCCGGGCTCACGCGGCGCGACCAGACCGGAAATTGCAGGCGCTTGAGCTCCGTGATGTCCCTGACGGCACCATCGATCACTGCACCTGCGAGACCGCGTACTTTCGCTGTGGTGCCCATCAGGTTACCCATGGCAGCGATTTCCAGTCCATCCTGCATCACATACACCAGCACCGAGCCGGCAGGTGCTTCATCAAGAATATCCAGAATATGATTTGGATATTTACGAGTGTCATTCTTCAGTACCGGGCGCATGAGGGCCGTGGCCGCACGACCGACAATGCGTGCTTCGTAGATCGGCTTCATGTCGGAAGACATCCAGCCGCGTGCGCCGGTCGCCTCTTCCACCGCATCGGCGATATTGCCGGTACTGTTCTCGGGCAGTTGTAGCGCAGCGATGATCTGCTCCGGGGTCATCGCGGAAGTGCTGTTGCTCAGTCCTGCAAGCAACGCAGTCAGCGTAATGACAAGCAGGGTGCGCATCCTGTGATTCATTCGGGCGATCGCCGTCTGCATCGGTGTCTCCTTATTTTTGTAATAGTCAGGGGGGTAACGGAGCAAAGAATAATCATCGGCCCGCTGCATACGCTGGCCTCAAGCGAGGCAAGGTCAGGCCGGAAAAGCTTATTGTCTTATCTGGGCTGCTCGTTGCCGTAGGTCTTGACCAGATAGTCAACGATATCGGGAATATCCGCATCCTCCAGCGGCGCATTGAACACCGCCTTCATGCGCTTGACCATATTCTCCCAATACGGACGTGCCGCGGTGGGCGGCTGGTACTGCATGTATTCTGCCGAATGGCAGGCAACGCAACTGACCCTTGCCTTCTCGTATCCGGGCAGCGCACTGGTCTTGAGCTGCACTCCATCAGGTGGCAGATTGATGGTTTTCACGCCGGCACTGGCGAACCCTGCCATGACCAGCAGCACTGCGGTCAGCAGCACAGACTTTCGGTATTTTTTCATATGGATGCGGTGATCAATGATTCAGTGAGCGTGTTGTTCTCTGCGTCAGGCTGCCGTTACGCGAACAGATTCAATCACGTTACGCATATAGCCTGCTGGCTGCCATTTCGCATCATAGGGCTGGGTTTCGCCCGCACGCGTGGTAGCGCGAACGCGCAAGTCATAATCGCCTCGCGAGGGCGTGAAACCAAAAGTGAATTCCCTGAATGAATAGCGGCCGAGCTCTTTACCCAGCTTCGCCTCGCGCCAGGTAGCGCCACCATCAATCGAATACGCAACATCACGAATGCCTTTGCCGCTATCAAAGGCGATACCCCGTACTTTTACGGCACTTCCGGCGGCAATACGCGCACCGTCGCGAAGCGATGTGATGAAGGAACGCACAACAAAGCGGCCAATAGGGCGAGTAGACTGCGGCGCTTTGCCCGGCTCGACGCAGGCGCAGTCATTGTCGGGTATCCGGTATGCGGGCTTCATCCAGAAGCCTTCATAGGTATTGTCAACGATCTCAATATCGGACACGTGCTTGATCCAGTAGGTGCCGTAATAACCGGGCACAATGAGTTTGACCGGATAGCCGTTGAGCATCGGGATGTCGCTGCCATTCATCTGATAGGCCAGCATCACCTCGCCGTCCATCGCATGATGGATGTCGAGCGATTTGACAAAATCACCACCACCAAACGGCGCGGTATCCAGCCCATTAAAAACGATCTGACGCGCGCTGTCTCGAATCTCTGCGCGAGCCAGCAGCTCTTTTAGTGGCACACCTACCCAGCGTGCATTTCCCATCGCGCCGTTCGATAGCTGTCCGCCGGTCACGCGCGGCGTGAAATGTCCCCTGCTGTTACCCGAGCATTGATTGACTGCGACGATCTCGCTCGGCCTGAAGAAGCGGCGCAGCTCGGCCACGGTGATATTGAATGGTCGACCGCAAGCATTACCGCCAATCCTGATCTGATGACGATCGCCATCAATTGACGTCGGGATACCAGACAAATGGTAACGAACGAAGAAAGCATCATTCGGCGTGATGATGCCTTCATTGAAGACTTCAAATGGCGTTTCAAGCTGCGGTGGACGTGAGGTCAGGACAATCAGCGGCCGCTTCTCGGGGTAGGCCACCCGCTGGCGACGTCCGTTTTCAAAGGGAAGCTCGATATCGGTGCCGGCTGCACGGGCAATATTGGTCAGCGGTGCCAGCATCGCACTGGCCGCTGCGCCTGCTCCGCCAAGCAGCAGCGCACGCCGGCGCGAATCTGCGCCGGGAGAATTGTTGTTCTTCTTTTCCATATTGTCTCCGCCCGGGGACTATCCCGAAGTAATGAAATACTACTTCACGGCCCCGGCATCGTCACCTGTTGTTCTATTCAGCCAGCACTCTTGGCATGAATCGGTATCACCTGCCGCTTGTGCTCCTGTATCAGAGGCAGGCAACGCTCTTTGTCCTGATAGATCGCTACGCAATCGAGGCACTGGAAGCATTCGCTGTAGGCGATCTTCCCATCCGGTGCGATAGCCTGATATTCACAGCGATGCCGGCACGACTGGCAGGGTGTACCGCACTCTTCGCGTCGAGCAATCCAGTTCCATCGCTGTAACAGATTCACTGAGGCTAGTGCAGCACCGAGCGGACAGATGTAACGGCAATAACCCCGATAGAGAAACAACCCGAAGGCCAGGCAGACGACTGCCCACACAATGTACGGCCAGTCGCGCATGAAATAAAAACTGATCGCTGTCTCGAAGGGCTCGACCTTGACAGCCAGCTCGGAGAATGAAGGCGCCACAAATACCGAGCCAAGGATAACGGCCAGCACCAGGTATTTGATCCATTTCAGCTTTGCATCCAGCGCGGCACGCAGCCTCCGCTGATGCAGACCCAAGCGATTGGCGATCAGGCTCACAAGCTCCTGCAGTGCGCCGAACGGACACAGCCATCCACAGAATGTACTGCGTCCCCAGACCAGTAGTGTGGCACCGGTGAATAGCCACAAAATCACCGAGATCGGATCATTCATCAGAAAGCCCAGATCGCCACCGCCTTTCAGTGATTCCAGCGCTGCGGTGATATTGATGATGGTTAGCTGGCCTTGAGCAGTCCAGCCTATGAAGCCCAGCGTGAAGATCAGGTAAGCCGTACGGAAGATCATCAGCGTACGCGCGGTGGCGCTGGTCCGCAGCTGGCTTATGAGGGCGATGGTCAGCACGCCAAGTCCGATGACCAGCGCAGCGATTTCCATCCATCGCGACAGCCAGACCTTGATCCAGTCGATGGATGACCAGTCGGTATCCCACCAGTCGTACATCATCGCCCGCCAGCCATGGAATTCATACGCGAGCGGGAACTCGCGCTTCTCGATGTGATTCATGATCTGATTTGTGCCGAAGCGTCTGCCGATCCGGAACGACAGTTCGAAAGGCTGTGTCGGATCCAGCGGTGTCGCCTTATCGATCACGAGAAAATACGCTTTCGTCGCCCGAGGATAGCCGGGTACTCTCAGACCTTTGTCATAAGGGATGCTGCTGAACTTCAGTGGCTTGCCGTTCTGGAGCAGCACGAAAGGCAGCTCATCGGGCACGCGCAGCGCCCTGATGGCATCTTCCGAGGGAGGTGGCGACGGCGTGGCTGAGATATCAGCCGCCTGCGCGGCCAGCCGGGGATCGCCGGTGCTGCGCGCATCCGGCACGATAGGTCTGGGTACGGCGTCCATCACATTGGCCAGCGGTCCGCTCTCTGTCACCAGCAGCGCCTGCGATTTGCGGCGGCTGGTATTCAGATAGCGCCATCCCTCAACATCCAGCAGATTGCGGCCAATGGACGGTATGCCCAGCAGCGCTACCTGAAACGTCAGCACAGGTGTATCTGGGGTAATGCCTTCGAGTTTGCCGCCACCGGGCTCATTGACATTCGCATACGCGCGCTCGATATCAGCCAGCGTGACGACCGTCGTACGAACCATGCCACGTTCGATCAGATCATCCCAAGCAAGCGGTCGGAAGCTCTCGCGTGTGCTGCGGCGGCGCGCAGCGGCTGCTGCAGCAATGCTTGGATCGAGTTTCGCCAGCGCGACCTTGGCCGCCGAGGCAAAGATCGAGCGGTCTATCGCCTTGGTGGTGACGGTGCCGTGATTCACACCCTGCAGATCAGCAGACTGTTCGTCACGTTTGGTCGGTGAGCGCCAGTCATGAATGCGTACCGTATGGTGTAGCGACAGATCGGTGTATTGCGCGGTGAAGGTGCCAAGGCGCGTAGTACCCGTGGGATTATTGAAGAAAGGTTCTTTGTGATCGACCAGCCGCAGGTCAATGAAACTGCCGGTGAGATCCATCGCCACCAGTACATCGATAGGCTTGCCGCTGTAGCCGCGTACGGGTTCGAAATCCAGCGACTCGAAAGCATAGCCTTTTAGTTCAGGCTTGCCTCCGGAAGGGTTTTTTACAAACAGCGGATAGACCGCCATGTCGGGCTGCACCTCACCGACAATGAACTGGCCATCGAGCAGCTTGTCGATATCTTCACGCTTGAGCAGCCCGGCAAAGGCATCGGACTGCACGCCCAACCCACTGATCAGGCCAAAGCACAACACTGCGAATGCACGGACTAGGCATCGGTTCATGTAGATGCTCTCTCAGGCTGAACACCGGCGAGTCTTCGCCGGCGCAATCGTTCTGCCTGTCTGCCGTGGCCTCGCTAACGATCGTCAACGACAACCCCATTGCGTGCAGACGCGGTACCTCACTGGCAGAAAGATCTCTCCCCCCACAAGCCGTGTCGCTGCCGCATGACGCCCAGCGCGACCGGCTCCCCCTTGTTTGTTCGTTTTCTTTACAGGTAAAGGCAATCTACCATGAAGCACGGATCATTCTGTACAGAGATGTGAGCTTGATGTGATTCGTATTATCAAATTGAGTAACAATCAGCCGGTCATAATGAAACCTGAAGGTTGGCTGACTAAGAAAAGAAAAAAGCCTGCACGGGAGCGCAAGCTTTTGTACGGCGTCCCATGGTGCCCAGAAAAACAGGGGCAGTGCCAGCGCACCGATGGATCCCGGTATTCGCCGGGATGACAGTTGAAAAAGTGTTCGGTCGGATTAAATGCCAGTAGTCCGCAAATTTTTACAGGCCTCTGTGCGCTCACCCCAGCATCAAATAATCCTCGACGAGGATAGGCTGAATGTGCTCGGTGAAATTCGGCAGATCAGCCAGCAAGGTCTTGCCTTCGGGACTGGTGAGCGCGGCCTGCAGCGCCTCGGCGGAATCAAACCACAGCTCGGAAAAGCCATCATAGCCAAGCACGGGCACCGATTCTGGTGCGAGCAGGTTCACGGAATAGCGACGCATGCCAGGCAATTTCTTGCACAGTTCTGCGTGCACATTCAGCCAGTGATCGACAAACTGCTCATGCGTCATGCTCTGCTTGCGACGCACCATGCCCAGTCGTTTGATGGCGTTTGGTTTTCTCATCTCGTTCTCCTTGTGAGGGGTTGTGATTATGGTTTGCAATTATTGTTTTTGATTTTGATTCGTCGTCATTTCTTTGCGGCGGCTGGCGTCCACATGTAACGCGAAGGAAATGCCGACGTGATCGCACCGACAGAGGCATCGGTGACCAGCGCTGCATATTTCGCCAGCACTCCTTCCGTGTAGCGAGGCTCGGGCGCTTTCCAGCTTGTCAGTCGTTCATGTAATTCTGCATCATTGATTTCAGCATGCAGCAGTCGTTGCTCGACATCGATGACAATGATGTCGCCATCACGCAGCGCTGCGATCGGCCCGCCATCGGCAGCTTCGGGCACAATGTGACCGATCACAAAACCATGCGATGCACCTGAAAAGCGACCGTCCGTCATCAGAGCAACCGATCCGCCGAGTCCCGCACCCTGCAATGCACCCGTCAGCAGCTGCATCTCTCGCATTCCCGGGCCACCGCGTGGTCCTTCATAGCGCAGCACCAGCACATCATTCGGGTTGATCTCGCCTGCCTTGATCGCCTGGAACGCAACTTCTTCATTATCGAATACACGCGCCGGGCCGCGGTGCAGAGACTTGCTCTGTCCGGATAATTTGATCACCGCGCCGCCCGGAGCGACATTGCCGGACAAAATCGCCAATCCACCCTGAGGCTTGATTGCATTATCCAGCGAGCGAATGACCTGCTGTCCAGCGGGTTCAGATGCTGCAGCGATTTCTTCACCAAGCGTTTTTCCGCTCACGGTTTTCGATTTGGTATGCAGCAAGCCTGCCTGCACCAGGCGCTTGCCGACCACCGGCATGCCTCCTGCCTCGTACATCTCGGGCGCGGTATAAGTACCCCATGGGCGCATGTCCGCCAGTACCGGGGTCTTGCGAGATATGCGATCGAAATCATCCAGCGACAAAGGCACGCCGAAATCATGCGCCATCGCTAGCAGATGAAGTACCGCATTGGTCGAGCCGCCGGTCGCCATCACGCCCGTGATCGCATTCTCGAAACTCTCGCGCGTGACGAGATCACGCGGACGAGTACCTGCATTTACCAGTGCCATCACCATGTGGCCACAAGCTCGCGCAGCGGCTTCCTTGCTCTGCTCAAGCGCAGGAATATCATTGATGCCCATCGGTGAAATGCCGAGCATCGTGCAGGCGGTGGCCATGGTATTCGCCGTGAACTGCCCCCCGCAGGCGCCCGCACCCGGACACGCATGATCTTCGACATCGCGCAGCTCTTCTGCACTGATGCGGCCGGCATTGAAGGCGCCAATCGCTTCATAGACTTCCTGAATTGTCAGCTTGCGACCTTCAAACAAGGTAGAGGGCTTGTGGCAACGACCCGCCTGTATCGATCCGCCATAGAACGAGAGTCCGGGCACATTCACCCGTCCGAGGACCATAGCCATCGCAGGAATTGTCTTATCGCAGCCGGACAGTGTGACGAGTCCATCGAGCATATGGCCGCGCGCGACTAGTTCGACTGAGTCGGCGATCAGCTCACGGCTCATCAACGAGGTCTTCATGCCTTCGGTACCCGTGGTGATGCCGTCATTGATCGCCACAGTGTTGATCTCGACCGGATTGCCGCCCGCCTCACGTATGCCCTGCATCACGTGCTGCGCCAGATCGCGATGATTGAGGTTGCAGGGCATGGTGCCTATCCAGCAGTGCGCGACACCGATCTGCGGCTTTTTCAGATCGTCATCGGTAAAACCGGCGGCCTTCATCATGGAGCGCGCGACGGCGCGATCGGGCCCGTCGAGCAGCGGGCTGCTCTTGTGTCTTGGATCGGCACTCATGCTCAGCCTCCGATAGGATGCTGGCGGATGAAGCGGCGTATCTCGGCCAGCGTCTTTGCCGGCGCTTCTTCGGGAATGAAATGCCCGCAGTTGACCGGGCCGCCGCTCACCTGCTCTGCGACCTCACGCCAGTCTTCCAGGCAATTGAACAGGCGATGAACCACGCCCTTCTTGCCCCATAGCGCATGTACGGGCATTTTCAGTTTCTTGTGCAGGTCGCGACGGTCATGCACGAGATCGATAGTGCCGGCAGCGCGATAATCTTCGCAGCTCGCATGAACAGCCTTCGGATCCTTGAAGGCCTTGACGTACTCACGCACAGCCGCCGGGGAGAACGCGGACAGATCCAGTTCATCGCGGCCAACGCGACCGAGAATATTGAATGGCACGATACCCTGCAACATCTTTTCGGGCAACGGCGCGGGCTGCAGCATCTGAAACCAGTGGTAGTACGCTGTCGCAAAGGCGAGATTCGTATTTTCGAACATCTTCAGCGTCGGCGAGATATCGAGCACGGTCAGCGTCTGCACCCGCTTGCCATGGTCACGCGCAAGGCGATGCGCAACGCGACCGCCGCGGTCATGTCCGACGAGGTGGAATTTATCGTGACCCAGCGCGGCCATCACTTCGACCATATCCTGCGCCATCGCGCGCTTGGAGTAATTGCTGTGGTCGGGCAAGCCCTTGGGTTTGGACGAACCGCCATAGCCGCGCAAATCAGCGCACACCACGGTGTAATCCTTCGCCAGCGAGGGAGCGACCTCATGCCAGCAGACCATGGTCTGCGGGTAGCCATGCAGCAGAAGCACTGGTTCACCGTGGCCAGCGGTAACGGTGTTGATGGTAGCGCCGGAAGTTTTGATGCGCCGCTGTGTAAAACCTTTGAAAAATGCCATGCTGGCCCTCCTATTATTATTGTTATTCGATGGTTGGCGAGGTGTTTATCCGGACGCGAAGCTCATCTCAGATCACGCAGGCCTGTAAGTCTAGCAGCAATTTTGCGGGCATCAGCGCAAAACCAGCATGCAATCGCCGGCGTGACGCGAACGATCAGGAAAGGCTGATCAGCAGCCAGATTGCCAGACTGAGCAGCACGATCACCGCGCCGCTGAGCAGGTAGATCTGCCGAATCATGTCTCGGGTCGACAAAGGAAAACGTTCTTGCCCGGGATCGGCGGGATCGTCTGTGGTGTTCGGAACAGGCCGGGTCTGTGCGGACTCATCCATCGGGGTCTCCTTGCGGCTTTGTTTATTTTGCTTTTTTTATCAGGCTGTCTGCTGCTGAACTTGCTCAGGGTATCAGAGCAGGATGGTGCCTCACCAGAACGAAAAATGACGCTGCAGACCATGCAGAAGAGCTACTCGGACCACCAGTTTGGATAGTAGTCACAGACATTCTCGAGCACGGCTTCATTAATCTTACCCGGCTCGACGGGCACCCAGGCGCCCAGCGCCTTGAACTCTCGCACTACCCTGCCCTTGCCGTCGCGCTCCGCATGACTGACGACCGAACGGCTGCGCATTCGGTCATTCAGACAATCATATTCGTCAACGGCGAGCACTGAGGCAATGCCGTCATCGGTCTTCTCGCGCATGTTCAGCAAAACGCGTACCGTCACCCGCTCGGCATGACGCACTATGGAGCCAGAATCGACAAACAATGAAAACCGCCGCGCGGCGACATCACTCTCACGCACAATGGGCACCCATTCGGCGCTGGCCTTTGCGGATAATCCGCTCAAGACGGCGAAGATAAGCATGAACAGTTTGCGCATAAATCGGGCCTTATGAGAATCAGCTTTTTGAGTGCCTGGATTACTTATTATGGAGTTATCAAATAGTTATTTTGAATCATTATTTAATTATCCCCGCGGGCGAATGTTAAAACCAGTTCATCGAATAACGTTGACTCAAGTCAATTTTATGAGCCTCAGAGACTGTATACAATCGAGGCAACTGACCAACCGCATCCGGTGAAGCTAATGAGCCCTCGACTGCTGACGCCTGCACTGCTTGCCGTGAGTATTTTCTTGGTGACGGCATCGACGCACGCACAGGAATCCAGAGAAGAAATCAAATCGGCGCGCTGCTCGGCGATTTTCACGATGCTGGCCGCAGCTTTTCCGGACGATGCACGCGCCCCGGTATTCCGGCGTTTTATCGATGTTTTCAGTGATCTCTACCTTCGGGAAAGAAAAGAACGCACCGGCAGCAGCAGCGCTGATGAGGGCAACACCAGACGCGCTGCGCTTCTGAATGAATTCCGTGACACCTATCCGAACCAGCCAGCGGCACTAAAGGAAGAAGTCGTGCTGTGCGGTGCCTGGGCTGACGGTTATCTGGCGCAGGAAGATAATGTCACGCATGTGCCCGTCATACCGAAACTGATCCCGCCATCCATTCGGCAGGAATATGAAGCTCTGGCTGACATCGGATGGGCACGCTGGCTGAAATAAACATCCCATCACTGCCCAAAGCCAGTACCGAGCAGCCTTGAAACAAGGCGAGCGTATTGTTAACAGTTGGTCAAAAAACATGAGTGAAGCACGCGGTGCAATTACCGCCAATATTGGGTAAGCTGTCGCCTTATGAAGGAGACTTTATTCGATAAATATGGCGGGGTGCCAGCAATTACCGTCATTGTCAGAGATTTCTACAAGCGCGTGATGAAACGCCCCAATTTGAGGCGTTATTTCATTGATGTGAAGATGGAGGCCCTGATCCTGCACCAGATCGCCTTTGTCTCCATGGCGATGGGCAAGACGCCCGCAGACTATGCAGGCCGCAGCATGAGCGACGCCCACGCCGGTCTGAGAATAACGTCGGCATCATTCGACCTTGCCGTTGATCTGCTCAAAGATTCGCTGGTCGCAGCACAGGTAGAAGCGAAAGACGTTGATACCATCATCCACACCGTCAACACGCTGAAAAGCCAGATCGTCGGCCAGTAATGCGCCCGCCGGGCGCAGCGCCTCAGAAGCTGAGGCTGAAGGGCCGCAGCACTTCAAGCATGTTCCAGAGGGCCAGCGACGCCGAATCGGCGGTATCCGCATCCTCGACCATATGCTCGATCTGATCCACAGTCAGGCCTCCCAACCAGCTGGCCAGCGAATCCGCCTGCTACTGTTCCAGACTGAGCGAGATCGCGCAGGCTTCCGCAGATACTTGAACGCGCATCGATGAACATGCCTGATCGAGGGGATTGCGCAGGCAGCGTATTGTCCCGACTCCGGGGCTTCCCACCGGCACCGATGCCACCAGCTTCTCCAGCGCGAAGAGTTCTTCACGATTGAGAGAAAATGAAAAGTCACTGTTCATGGGAGTCTCGCGCAAATTCGCCCACACGATTCGATCAAGGAATTCAAAAGAAATACAAAAATATTATTTTTAAAAAATATTCTTATTTTGTTAATTAAATAAGTATTTCTCCCCGGCAAGCGTATCACAGGCTGACTTCGCTCAAAGATAAATTTTCAGCCGCAGGTGAAGCCTCTTAACCGCTTCTGTCCAGTCGCATTTAGTCGGCATTCAGCCTCTATTCACCCAATTAATAGCAGACAAAATATTTCGCTTAGAATCACCCGTACACCTTGGCTCGTGAACGTCATCATCATCCTGACGGGAGTAGCGAAATG
>JACCDH010145593.1_pt1 | contig 14231 bp, 13 predicted proteins | sample 7442481 | NCBI WGS metagenome assembly JACCDH01 (sample SAMN15323433, study PRJNA562643) | freshwater metagenome | isolation source: river surface water | place: USA:Blue River Watershed | collected 2017-08-15
GTATGAAGTTTAAGGTGTCCCCGTACCAGAGACTGTACTTCGTTTCGTCACGGTACGGGTCACACCCCGTGTCGCTGAGTCCTGTGGTGTATTTATTCTACCACAGGATTAAGCCCAACCGATTTAATAAAAAAAGCCCAAAATATTGAATTGGGCTTTTTCTGACACGGGGTGGAGGCAATTGGCGAAATGTCGAACTTTTGAATGACTTCTAATTTAAACATTATGACATTCTCAACTAGAATCTTTTGATGTGAAGTTGACTCTTAATCAGCGGGTCGAGAGTTCGAGCCTCTCCGGGGTCACAAATAGTAAAATCAAGGGTTTCAGTAAATGAATCCCTTTTTTATTTTGGGCTTGTTGCGTAACATTTTGCATAACAAATAAGAAAAGTTTTAAGCAGTTTCGATTTGAGCGTATTTTTCTATTTTGAATTCTAATTTGTTTTTGGTTATATGTATTTAAGTATTTGCTTAAATAAGAAAACTTATTATATTTGCCCCGATATTATGGATAAAATTACATGTTTAAGGGTGTTTGCTGACCAGGCTCAAATCATGGCTTGTAAAGACAAGATAGAAGCCAATGCGAAGTCATTTGCCTTGCTGGGGAGAGTGCTTGAACTTGCGGGAAATGAAAACAGGTTGAAGATATTGTACCTGCTAGAGGAAGAAGGTGAGCTTTGCCCTTGCGACATGAGCGATATTCTGGAGATGAGCATTCCGGCGGTGTCCCAGCATTTAAGAAAACTAAAGGACGGCAATATAATAGAAGCAAGGCGGGCAGGCCAGACTATCTACTATTCTCTTAAAGAAGAGCATATGAAAATTCTTAAGCCCTTTTTTAAGCATATCAACACGCAAAATATTACAACGAAGACGATATGAAACAGGGGAAGCTGATAGGTGCGAGTCTTTTATCTGCTGTAGCGGCATCTCTTTGCTGCATAACCCCATTGTTAGTCATTTTTGCCGGAGCAGGGGGTGCAGCATCCAACTTTTCCTGGATTGAACCTGCAAGACCTTACCTGGCAGGGTTTACATTCCTGATTTTAGGTGTAGCCTGGTATCAGAAATTCAGGCCAGCTAAAGCAAACGTCGATGAATGCGGATGCGAGATCAAAAAAACTTCATTTTGGCAATCAAAATCCTTTTTGCTTATAGTTACCGTTTTCACCATTGGAATGCTTGCTTTTCCATTATACTCACATGTCTTTTATCCAACTCAGGAAAAACAAGGAAGTATAACAGGTAGCAAGAATTTACAAACAGCAGAATTTAAGATTTCGGGAATGACTTGTGAAAGTTGTGAACAGCACATCATACATGCATTAAATAAACACTCTGAAATAATCTCTGTGAATGTTTCATACGAAAAATCAAATGCCCTTATTCAGTTTGACGAGGCAAAAATATCTATAGATAAAATCAAGGAATCCATCAATTCTACCGGATACTCAGTTAAAGAAACAATTATTAAAAAATAGTTCTATGAAAAAAGCGACCATAATTATATGTTCAATATTGGGGATATTGGCATTCCGAATTACTGCCTGGACTAATGGGATTAAAGAATCGGGAATCATTACATTTTACAAAGTGCCATTGGTGTGCGGTGCAGCACCTGAGATTGGCTGCGGGAGCCGCCTGAAACCTCTATTTATAGATACAGACAAGGAAAAACAGATCAAGGAAACATGGTCAAACAGGCAGGGAACTGTTATTGCTGTTGTCTGGAATGAAGGAACAGATGAAGACCTGATTCAATCACTTTTCAAGAAACATGATATTGAGGCTAAACTTATTTCCGAAAATTCAAAAATAAAGGAATTAAATGCCAGTATGATGGGTAAGGACAAATGGTACAAAGGCATGGAAGTGGATCAGTTGAGCATTGAGGAAGCCGGAGTTATAGCGACAGATTTAACAACATTTGCCAAAGACTCAGGATTGATCAATGAACAGGAAGCTGGCATCATAAAAAAGCAAATAGAGGATTACTTTAAAAAGGAGCTGGTTATTGTAAGAACTAATAAGGAATTGGGCAGCCAGGAAACCCAGGATCGCTGGAGGAAAGATGGGTACGAGATCTATGCTAAAAACATAGGCAAAGAAAGAGCTGACAAAGTTGCTGCACTTTTTGCAGTCTATTTTTCAGGTACTGAAGCATGTGACACGGATAAATCATGCAGTGAAAAGGAAGACGATTGTTGCAAAAAGAAATAATATGTCAGTTCAAGTGATATTGGAATCAGTAATTACCTGCCCTGAATGTGGTCATTGCAAACGGGAAACCATGCCAACAGATGCTTGCCAGTATTTTTATGAATGTGAAGGCTGTGGCAAGGTCCTTAAACCTAAGAATGGGGATTGCTGTGTTTATTGCAGTTACGGGAGCGTCAAGTGTCCGCCGATACAGAATAATAATTCATGTTGTAATTGATGATGTACTGGGTTAGGATCAGTATTGGTTTGGCAATGGTGTTGTTAGGCATCATTCATATCTGCTTTGTTTTCCCAATAGGCAAGTTCGAACAGCATCACTTGTGATTCATCGGTTCAGGGATAGCAATTATATTGAGTGGCCTATTCAATATTTTGGCTGTCTTAAGCCGCAGTATACCCTATATTAAGTGTTTAACTCTAGGTATTAACTCAGCATTCCTAATCTTGTCTTTTGTGGGTTTACTTGTTCTCTGTGGACCGCAGGTATATGTAGGAATCTCCCTGTATTTTCTTGGCACTCTGCTCCTGCTAATACAACATTATAGAAAAAAGGCAGAATCTGGTAAGTATCAGCAGCATGAAGCAGGTCCAGATATAGGAGCAATGGAAGTCTTATCTGAAATGTCTGTCACACCTATGCTTCGTATTTTCGACAGGAAAAAGGCTGAGGAATTCTACATAAATTGGCTTGGGTTTAAAATAGAATGGGAACACCGCTTTGATGAAACAGCCCCAGTTTATATGGAAGTATCAAAGGCCAGAATCAAACTGCATTTAACGGAGCATCATGGAGACTATACCCCTGGAGGCAAGTTTTACATAGTTTGCAAAGGCTTACAGGAATATCACAAGCAATTAATTGACAAGAACTATCCATACAATAGGCCGGGGCTGGATATGGCCACCTGGGGTTCCCCATGCATTACCGTAATTGATCCCTTTGGCAACCAGCTATTATTTACAGAGTCTAATGATTCCAGTAATTAAAAATTAATCGGTAAGTTATTATCAAATTTAGAAAGTCAAGTAAAGTTGGAGAATTAACAGGTTTATTTTATTTTTGTAATTCAAAATGAAGAAAGTCAAGAAAATACTAACCAATGCTCTGTGGGTTTACCTGCTGACTTTGCTTGTATTGCCTTGCAATGATAACTGTGGTAGCGAATCGCATGAACAACCTATTACAATGGAGCAAGCCCAGGATCACCATGAAGAGGAAAACGACCTCTGTACCCCTTTTTGTATCTGCTCATGTTGTGCTACTCCAGTTCTTGTAGATCAAGTATCTGATTTGGAGCTAAATATAGCAGAATTTGCTGGACACTCAGACTATTATCATTCTTCTTTCTCTAGCTATTCCCATTCTATCTGGCAACCGCCTAAGATCGTTTCTTAATTTTTTAGGTGTCGTAGTAAAGGTCTGTCCATGAGTCATGCCTTTGGTATTATTTATTACTTGCAGGTTTTAAATCAATAAGGAATTTTTGGTCGTTACCTGTATCTACGGCACATCTCCATTATTTAAAATTATTAAGAACAAAAAAGATGTTAGATAGAATCATTTCATTCAGTATAAAAAACAAAATTTTCATTGGGATAATGACATTCGTGCTCATTATCTGGGGTGTTTGGAGCGCCACAAAATTATCCATTGACGCCGTTCCTGATATTACCAATAACCAGGTACAAATCATTACAACCTGTCCTACATTGGCGGGTCAAGAGGTGGAGCAACTGGTCACCTATCCTATTGAACGCAGCATTGCCAATCTGCCGGGGCTTGAGGAGCTAAGAAGTATTTCGCGTTTTGGGTTATCAGTTATTACGGTTGTATTTAAGGATGAGGTAGACATTTATTTTGCCCGCCAGCTTATCAATGAGCGTCTCAAAGAGGCAGAAGGCATGATTCCCAAAGGGATAGGCACTCCTGAACTTGCTCCTGTAAGTACAGGACTTGGTGAAATATACCAGTATATTATTCACCCGAAAAAAGGAAGCGAGGATAAATATTCGGCTATGGACCTGAGAACAATGCAGGACTGGATAGTAGCCAGGCAACTGATAGGCACTCCTGGAATTGCTGAGGTTAACAGTTTTGGGGGTCAGATGAAGCAATATGAGGTGGCAATCAATCCTGAAAAACTTCTTGCGATGGGTGTCACTATTTCAGACATATTCACAGCACTGGAAAAAAACAATGAAAATACAGGTGGGGCCTATATTGACAAAAAGCCCAACGCCTATTTTATCAGGGGAATCGGTCTGGTGACCTCTTTTGACGATATCCGCAATATCATCGTGAAATCCAACCCCAATGGTATTCCTATACTTATAAAGGACATTGCAGAGGTGCGTTTCGGGAGTGCAGTCCGTTATGGTGCCATGACCTTTAATGGTGAAAAGGATGCTGTGGGAGGTGTTATCATGATGCTCAAAGGAGCAAATAGTGGGGATGTAGTTGCTCGTATAAAGGACAAACTACCAGTCATTCAGAAATCGCTGCCTGGTGATGTGGTCATCGAGCCATTCCTGGACCGGACGGAGCTTGTTGACCGGGCTATCTCAACAGTTGAGAAAAACCTCATAGAAGGAGCCCTTATTGTCATTTTTGTACTGGTCATTTTCCTGGGCAATTTAAGGGCGGGACTTATCGTGGCTTCTGCTATTCCGCTATCCATGCTATTTGCGCTGGGCCTGATGCGGGTTTTTGGAGTCAGTGCCAACCTTATGAGTCTGGGTGCGATTGATTTTGGACTTATTGTGGATGGAGCGGTTATTATAGTTGAGGCAACACTTCATCATCTTGGCCTGCGAAAAAGTGTCGGCAGGCTTACCCAACGGGAAATGGATGAGGAGGTATTCCTGTCAGCCAGCAAAATACGCAGTAGTGCAGCATTCGGTGAAATCATTATCCTGATAGTTTATATACCAATCCTTACACTCATTGGAATAGAGGGAAAAATGTTCAGGCCAATGGCCCAAACTGTCGGATTCGCAATTTTTGGGGCTCTCATCCTGTCTTTGACTTATATACCAATGATGTGTGCACTATTTCTGCCAAAGGATATTTCTCATAAGGTGACATTCAGCGACAGGCTCATGAATTTTTTCCAGCGTATATATGCTCCATTGCTTGAGATGGCCATAAGGTTCAGAACAGTCATAGTGATCGTTACTGTGGCAATATTTGGCTTATCCGTGTTCACTTTTTCAAGGATGGGCGGGGAATTCATACCGACGCTTGCAGAGGGCGATTTTGCATTTCACTGCATATTGCCGCAGGGTACTTCGCTCTCCCAAAGTATAGAAACTTCTATGCAGGCTTCAAGACTTGTAAAGGAATTTGATGAGGTGAAAATGGTAGTCGGTAAGACAGGCGCTGCGGAAGTCCCGACTGATCCAATGCCACCGGAGGCTACCGACATGATGATTATTTTAAAACCCCAGAAGGAATGGAAGTCGGAGAAGAGCTATGATGAACTGGCGGATGCAATGATGGAAAAACTGGAGAACATACCGGGGGTCTTTTTTGAAAAGAACCAGCCCATCCAAATGCGGTTCAATGAACTGATGACCGGAATCCGCCAGGATGTGGCTGTCAAGATATTCGGTGAGAACCTGGATACGCTTCTGTCCAACGCCAACAAGGTTGCAGCGGTTATTAGAAATATTGAAGGAGCCACTGAACCAATGGTAGAGCGTGTCGAGGGCTTGCCGCAGATCAGCATACGATATAATAGGTCGCAAATTGCTAATTACGGGTTGAATATTGAAGATATTAACCATTTGGTCAGTACGGCCTTTGCTGGAGGGAGTGCGGGAGTAGTGTTTGAAAACGAAAGAAAATTTGATCTTGTTGTCAGGCTTGACAGCTCTCACCGGAAAGATGTAGAGGATGTTGCGCACTTATTTATTCCTGTTGGGAACGGGGCGCAAATTCCCCTTTCACAGGTAGCCGAAGTCAAAATGGAACTTGGTCCTGCACAGATAAGCCGGGAGGATGGCAAACGAAGGATTGTGGTAGGCTTTAATGTCAAGGACAGGGATGTCGCCAGTGTGGTAAAGGATATTCAGGAGCAACTTGGTGCAAAGGTGAAACTACCGGAAGGATATTATTTCTCATACGGGGGCACATTCGAAAATCTTCAGGCAGCATCCAAACGCCTGATGGTTGCAGTCCCGGTTGCGCTGGCACTGATTTTTGTTTTGCTTTATTTTACATTCCATTCAGCCAAACAGGCACTACTTATTTATACAGCTATCCCGATGAGTGCCATAGGCGGGGTGTTTGCTTTAATGATACGCGATATGCCCTTTAGTATTTCAGCCGGAATAGGCTTCATAGCCCTTTTTGGAGTTGCGGTATTAAACGGCATTGTGCTTATTGGCACATTCAACCAACTTGAAAAGGAAGGGATCAGTGATGTCCTGGCCAGGATCAGGGAAGGAACAAAAATCCGGTTGCGACCTGTGCTGATGACGGCGGCTGTTGCGTCTTTAGGATTTCTGCCAATGGCTCTTTCACACGGAGCTGGTGCGGAAGTACAAAAACCACTAGCAACAGTTGTCATTGGCGGGTTATTTACTGCAACCTTCCTCACGCTGTTCGTATTACCGCTTTTATACTTAATATTTACTCGAAAAATTAAACCGAAAATGAATACATCACTCATAATATCCATTCTACTGGTGCTGACCTGTCAAAATGTATCAGCTCAAACCGCAAGGAAAATTACAGCGGATGAGGCAGTGTCAATTGCCCTGAAAAATAACCAGTCTCTCCAAGCGACAACGCTGGAGGTGCAATCTGCAAACAAGCTGACAAAATCAATTTTTGAGCTTCCCAAAACTAACCTTACGATGCAGTATGGTCAATACAACAGTATCAACCAGGATTTGGGATTCCAGGTCTCCCAAAGCATTCCTTTTCCTTCATACTTTAGTGCCAGATCAGGTTTATATAAAGCAGAACTTTTGGGCAGTCAGTTGCAGCTACAGGCAACAGCAAATGAGATCAAGGCCAGGGTTCAATTTCTTTATTACCAGTTGGTGTATCTTGAAAAAACTAAGGAAAAGCTCATTTTGCTTGACAGCATGTACATGGAATTTGTTAAGGTGGCTACTCTCCAACATAAGACTGGACAAACAACCCTTTTAAGCCAGGCAACTGCTGAAGCGCAATCCGGCAGGTTAAAGTTACTTGTGCGTCAGAATGAAAGTGATAGAACAACAGTTTATACCACCCTAAAGGCATACCTGAACTACCAAGAGGACTTTGCTGTGGCGGATACTGGAGAATTTGAGCCGTTAACGCTTGTCAATGATTTCGATACAGCTATCTTGGCCAATAATCCGGCATTGAAGCTGATGTATCAGAATGCGATTATTGCCGGACAAAATAAGAAGCTGGAAGCGGCGCAAGTCCTTCCTGACCTGACAATTGGTTATTTTAACCAGTCCCTGATTGGGACACAAACCATTGATGGCAATAGTATTTATTTTGACCGCAGCAAGAGATTTCAGGGTATCAATATTGGTATCAGTATTCCGCTGACATTCTTCAGCACTTCGACCAGGATAAAATCCATTGATATTAAGCAGCAGTCCCTGCAAAGGCAAGCTGACAATCAAAAGCTGGTCTTGCAGTCAGAGCTTCAGAATGCCTTTGAACAGTACAATCAGAACCTGGCGCAGTACCAATATTATAAAACTTCGTCCCTGTCGAACGCAGACTTGATTATCAAGGTCTCCAAAACAAGTTTTACCAGTGGTGACATTGGTTATGTAGAATATCTCCAGGCCTTGCAAACCGCTACCGATATCCAGCTTGGTTATCTGCAATCTATCCAAATGGTCAACCAGTCGGTCATCAACATCAACCTTTTAATGAGTAAATAACAAATGAAAAAAATAATCATAATAATCCAAATATTTCTGCTTGTCATTTTTGCGACAGCGTGCGGGAATAAACCAGCAACATCTGAAAAGGAAAAGGAGGAACACGCACATGAGACACATGGAAACGAGAATTCAGTGGAGCTTTCGCCTGAACAAGTCAAATCCATCAAATTAGAATTAGGGAGCATTGAGAAAAAACAATTGACAGCCTCCCTGAAGGCAAATGGCATATTGAAGGTGCCTAACCAGAACCGTGCTACTGCAACTGCCATGATGGGTGGAGTTATCAGGTCCATTCTGGTGCAGACTGGTAATGTTGTGAGGAAGGGACAGGTAATTGCTACTATTGCCAATACTTCATTCATTGCCATGCAAGAGGAATACCTGAGTGTGTCTTCCAAGCTCGCCCTGGCTGAGCTTGAATATAAGCGTCAGCAAGAATTGCAGGCCGGCAATGCCGGAACCCAAAAGGTTTTGCAACAAAGTGAGTCAGAAGTAAAGATTTTAAAGGCACGCAAATCAAGCCTGGGTAAGCAACTGGAGCTTGTTGGGATAAGTTCTTCCTCCCTGACCAGCGATAATATCCAGAAGGTTGTGAGTATTTACAGTCCCATTAGCGGTTCAGTCAGTCATATTCATGTCAATATCGGGAGCAGTGTGGATGCCAACAATCCTATAATAGAGGTCATCGACAACAGTCAGCTTCACCTGGATTTATTTGTTTATGAAAAGGATTTATACAAGCTGAAAGATGGTCAAACCATACATTTTACCTTGACAAACAATCCTGGTAAGGAGTATGATGCAAAAATCTATAGTATAAGCAACACATTTGAACAAAACACGAAGGCAATTGCCGTTCATGCTACAGTGGAAGGCGACAAAACGGGTCTGATCGACGGAATGAATATTACTGCCTTGGTAAGTCTTGAAAACGCTACTGTGAATGCTGTTCCGACAGAGGCCATTATTAGTTACCAGGGTAACGATTTTATTTTTATACAAAAGGATGGTCATTCAGAAGAGGAGCATGGACATGAACACAGCCCAGGCGAGGCAGAAGAAAAGGAAGATGCGCACGGTCACGAGCATAAAGAGGCAAAGACGGCTGAATCAACAGAATCAAGCACCTATGAAATGATTCCTGTTCGCAAGGGAACTACTGATGTTGGGTATAGTGAAATTACACTGCTGAAAGATATTCCAATGGATTCAAAGGTAGTAGTGAAGGGTGCATTTTTCTTATTGGCAAAAATGACTAATTCAGGCGAACATGAGCATTGATATGAAAACTTTTTTGCAAATCTACCTGCCCATTTTCCTGCTAATATACCTAGCAGTGACATTTGTTATTCCTTCATACAGGGTATATAAAAAGACTGGAATTAACCCAGTCACATTTGGCAAGGAGGACACAGCTCATAATTATATTGGCTTTGTCATGATAATACTGATCGGGCTGCTAATAGGTGTGGTCCTTGTCTTTTCGCTTGCCAATCCGTACTACAATATACATATTAAGGCGGAGTTTGACCACCAGGATATTGCACTTGATATAGCCGGACTGGTGATCCTGCATATTTCACTGATCTGGATTTTAATCGCCCAGTCGCAGATGCGCAACAGTTGGAGAATTGGCATTGATAAGGCGAATAATACAGACCTGGTAACCGCCGGGGTATTCCGTATTTCAAGGAACCCGATATTTTTAGGAATTATAGCCACCGTGTTCGGTATGTTCCTGATCCTGCCAAATTTCCTGACCTTCTTCTGCTTTTTTACTTCTTACTTCATTATCCAGATACAAATACGATTGGAAGAAGAGTTCCTGGAGAAAGAGCATGGAGAAAGGTATATTCATTATAAGTCAACAACTAAAAGATTAATGTGAAAATATGATAAACACAGATCCAAACCATAAACATACATACGACTCGCAGGGAAGAATGACCTGTTGCTCTCTCGAAGAAAAGGTCTATTCCAAGGCCGATGCCAAGGATTTACTCAATATCAATCAAGGGTCCATCTCAAATGATATTGAAGATGAGAATCGGAATGGAAAGGCTCAAGAGCAACCCAGTGCCTGGAGGCCGTACATACCTTCGATTATTAGTCTTGTCCTTTTGTTAACAGGGATTGCGATGGACTATTTTCCAGTTGGTTTTTTCAAGGATTACATCAGGTTATCCTGGTATCTTCTGGCATATATTCCTGTGGGATTTCCGGTCATGAAGGAAGCATGGGAAGCCTTGAAGAAGAAAGAGTTTTTTACGGAATTTACCCTTATGACCATTGCGACATTGGGTGCCTTCGCCATAGGGGAATATCCGGAAGGTGTTGCTGTAATGTTGTTTTATGCCATCGGTGAACTCTTCCAAAGTGCTGCCGTGCGAAGGGCCAAAGGAAACATAAAAGCCTTACTCGATGTCAGACCAACAGAGGTGGCTGTGCTTAGAAATGATCAATACAGGAAGGTAAAGCCGGAGCAAGTGGCTATTGGAGAGATTATACAGATTAAGGCCGGGGAAAAAGTTCCACTGGACGGAGAAATGCTGAGCGAGGGCAGCAGTTTCAATACAGCCGCCCTGACAGGAGAAAGCAAACCAAGGTCCATTTATAAATCGCAACAGGTGCTTGCAGGTATGCTGAATCTTGATAAAGTGATTGAACTCAAGGTGACAAAGTCATTTTCAAACAGTTCGCTGGCCAGGATACTGGATATGGTTCAAAATGCTACGGCGAGAAAAGCAAAGACAGAGTTGTTCATACGAAAATTTGCAAAAATCTACACACCCTTTGTATTCTTCCTGGCACTGGCAGTAGTGTTTGTGCCTTATTTCCTGGTTGACGATTATAACTTTAGCCAATGGTTGTACCGAGCCTTGATATTCCTGGTCATTTCCTGCCCCTGTGCGTTGGTGATTTCTATTCCGCTGGGATATTTTGGCGGTATTGGGGCTGCATCGCGCAATGGCATTTTGTTTAAAGGCTCGAATTATCTTGACCTGATGACTAAGATCAACACGGTCGTCATGGACAAGACAGGTACCTTGACGCAAGGGGTCTTTAAAGTTCGGGATATTATAGTTAATAATTCAGCAAGAGAGGAGTTTATGAAAATATTGGCTGCATTGGAGAGTAAATCAACTCATCCTATTGCTAAAGCCATAGTTGAACATCAAAAGGAGGAACAGATGTATGAAGCCAGGGACATCGAGGAAATTTCGGGTCATGGCTTGAAGGGCAAAGTGAACGGCGTGCAGGTTTTGGCAGGCAATACCAAACTTCTTAGAAAATTCAACATTGAATATGACAAAAAAATAGATTCTATTGTTGAAAGTATAGTTGTAGTTGCCTTTGATAATAAGTTTGCAGGCTATGTAATAATCGCTGATCAGTTAAAGCAAGATGCTCCTCAATCCATTAAAGATATGCATGATATGGGTATTACAGATATTGTAATGTTGAGCGGGGACAAAGATTCTATCACACAAAAAGTTGCTCAGTCATTAAGTATTGATAAAGCTTTTGGTGATTTGCTACCGGAAGACAAGGTTCAAAAGGTAGAAGAGTTGAAAAAGGACGCAAAAAAGGTATTGGCATTTGTCGGTGATGGCATTAATGATGCTCCGGTATTGGCATTAAGTGATGTAGGAATTGCAATGGGAGCAATGGGTAGTGATGCAGCCATTGAAACTGCTGACGTGGTGATACAGACCGATCAACCATCGAAGATTGTTACGGCCATAAAAATTGGAAAAGCAACTCGAATGATAGTGTTCCAAAATATATCCTTGGCCTTTGGAGTGAAAATCGTAGTACTTGGTTTGGGCGCAGGAGGATTGGCGACTATGTGGGAGGCAGTGTTTGCGGATGTTGGAGTGGCTTTGTTAGCCATTTTAAACGCTGTGCGAATACAGCGAATGAAATTCAATTAAACCTAAAGTGGGAAATTATTGACAAGTAGATTATTCAATAATTCCATATATAAACATCAAATTTGCGCTACTAACATACTAACAGCTCATTGGTGTGTTAGCATTGTTAGTAGTTGTTAGTATCATTTTTTCACAAAAAAAGGTAAGTGAATTATTTTCGCGCCCCCTTATGAATTTTACAGACGATAGTTTTGAAGCATTAAAAAACCGATACATCCAAAAACTTAGGTATTCTAGAAACAAATTCCTGACGGAGGCCCGTAATTCAGATAAGGCCGCTGAACTTTTTGGACTAGGATTTATCTTTACATCAGAACTGGAACTGGACGAATTTTCACAAAAGGTGGCTGACACTTTCAATTGGACTTATGATATCGGCAGGTCAATTGACGAAATTCTAAATGTACTTATTGATGAAGTCCGAGTTAATTACTTAAAGCAAGTACCTCAAAAACTATCTGAAAATATAATTAAAGTTAGAAGATCTATTTGGAAAATAAAATTACCATTTGCAAAATATTATGAAACGTATGACTATAAAGGAGAACTGACATCAAGATTCAAGATAAAACGTGATTGGAGTATAGAAAAATTTAAAAGATTTATTGAAACAGAGTCAAAGGAAGAACGAGACTTCATGCTCTGGAATGTATTCATAAAGAAAGAATATTTGTTTCAAAAAACCAGAACAATACCACTAACCAGTTTTATTATAAACCCAGAAGATACAGACAAAACAAAATGGTTTAAGGCACTGGTAAAATACAGAGCCAAAAAGGAGTTCTTTCCTGAGACGTATATTTCTGAATTACCAATGCAGGAACAGAAAGTAATTGAACAGACCAGAGAAAAACGCAAGAAGGAAGTCTCCAAAATTGTCAAATGGACTGACGGAAGAAATAAAAACAATTTTGTCAAGCTTGTATATGCATTGCATCATACCGGGCTAATTGATAAAGGGGAAGGCGAGGTCACAAATACCGTAGAAAGTCTGGCACCATTTTTTGGTATCGAACTTGGAGACTGGGAATCCAATTTTTCTAAAGGAATAACCAATCAAGGTAACTACTATGATCATGGTGGTTTTTTTGATGATTTGAAAAAATCTTACCTCCAAATGGTTGAATCCAAATTAGAAAACAAGCAAACCAAGAAAAAAATCCTTAAAGAACTGGAAAAGCAACATGCCTTAAATGATAATTAATATCTTGTAATTACTTAACATTCAATATAGTATAGTTTATAAAAACTAGTTGAAGTCGAATTCTCCTCCAAGTTGGAGCTACTTGCAGGAGTTTGTCCAGTTTTCGCCTCCTTAAAAATTTATCATCGCAAACGGGTTCGGACAGAACTAAAAACCGACCCGTTTTTACATGATAATTAATAATCTCTTTAACCTAACCAACTCAAAAACGGATTGCACTTCAGATGCAAAACGTTTACTGCAACATTTGTTGCATGTATGTTCGGGACAGCATTCGAACAGGGTTTTTCGCCCGAACACCGAACAGACCATTTATTATTCCATTCACCCTAAACCCCTTTTTAAACATTGATGAGTCACTCAAAACTTGAAAGGGTAATTTCAGTCATGTCCCTGAAACTGGAATCTTATTGCAAAAGACACGACTCTAGGCAAGAGTACATTGATCTTCAAAATAGTCTGATTTCTGACCTTGTAGACGTTCATAATTCCATGCTTGAATCCAGAAGTCATTTCCTCAGTCCTTTGGAAAAGGAGATTTTACGACTTGAGGCATTGGATACGAATCTCTCAGGCCATCATGTCACCATCAGAACTAAACCGACAGGAAACAATTTCTCATACATCAACCTGACATTAAATGAATCCACTGAACTTTACTAGACTTAAAAAAATAGAAGATCTGAAGTCGTTTTCAAAAGAAGTGGAATTTGATGAGTTTCTTAACATCCGCTCCGCAAGTGAAACTATGAGGCTTGCCAGCTTGAAACCGATTCCCAAGATGTTATTTTCAGAGCTTTGGCATGAAGGAGAAATCTGTATTTTGTTTGCGGATACCAATATTGGCAAATCCATTCTATCCGTTCAGATAGCAGATTCCATTTCAAGGGGAGAGCCGGTAAGAGGATTCCGTTTGGAAGCCTCTAAACAAGTAGTCCTGTATTTTGATTTTGAAATGAGCATGAA
>JACCDH010664369.1_pt1 | contig 14231 bp, 18 predicted proteins | sample 7442481 | NCBI WGS metagenome assembly JACCDH01 (sample SAMN15323433, study PRJNA562643) | freshwater metagenome | isolation source: river surface water | place: USA:Blue River Watershed | collected 2017-08-15
GAGTGAGTGTTGTTTTGTTGTTGATGTCTTGTTTAACCTGGATGTTAGGAGACTGAAATGAAAAAGAAGGAACTTGAAAATCAAGGGCGTCGTGAAGTTGTAAAGGGTATCGGGGCAATTTCAGCTCTGGCAGCTAGTGGCTGGGGATTTCCAGCAATTGCGCAAAATACTCCAATTAAGATTGGCATTCTTGCTCCGCGAGCTGGTATAGCTGGCACGATTGGGGAGTGCGGCTTGCGTGGAGCTATGTTTGCAGCAGATAAGATTAATAAATCTGGTGGTATTGGCGGTCGTAAAGTTGAATTAGTGATTGAAGAGGAAACCAATGCTAAAGACACAACAGAGCGTTTCCGTAAGTTGGTACTTCAAGATAAGGTTGATTGTGTTCAGGGTTTAGTTTCTTCCGGAGTTTCTCTGGCTTTAGGGCCAACCGTTGAGGAGATGCAGACTATTACCGTGTATTGGGATGGAACTACACAAGATGGCGTAAAAGAAACTATACCGAAGCCGAAATATCTCTTCCGATCAACTGATAATGAATGCGAAGCAGTTATGGCTTCATTAACTGCTATTAAACATTTCAAGGGTAAATTTGCAACGATTGCTGGCATCAATCCCGATTACTCTTACGGAAGAAATAACTGGGCTGCATTTCAGGCGCTGTTAAAACGATTTGGTATTGAGCATAAGGTTGTAGCAGAGCAGTGGCCTAAGGTTGGAACGATGGAATTGTCTGGTCAGATTGCAGCGCTGAAGGCCGCCAAGCCCGATCTTATTTTCTCTTCACTATTGTTCGCAGATTTACCGGTATTTATGCAAAATGCAAGTGCCGCAGGATTGGGCAATGGCGATGTCAAATACATACTTCCTGCCGCTGGATTTCAACATACATTGATGAAGAAAGAATTTACTCCAGAAGGAATTATTTTTGGACACAACACGCTATATTTTGATTTACCAAATGCTTCACCTCTACAAAAAGAGTTTGTAGCTTTGTACTATGACAAATATAAGGACTATCCAAACTGGGAAGCGGATAGGGCTTATTTTGCTATGCAAGTTTATAAGGCCGGAGTTGAAAAGGCCTTGAAAGAGAACGGTGGTAAGTGGCCTAGTAAAGAGCAAATTGCCAGCGCAATGGAAGGCGTTCAGGTTCAATCTCTTGGTGGTCCAGGCATGATGCGTAAGGATCATATCGCTGAGCAAACTTTTTATCAAGGTTTGACAACTCATAAAAATAAATATGACTTTGTGACAATCAATCCCGTCGAGAAGAAATTTAGCGACCAATTGCAGAAGCCCCCTGGTATGGACTTCTGGCAATGGATTGATACTGCAAATATCACCATTTAACTTCTGTGACTCGCTAGGCAACGATGTTGTTGCCTAGCATTTTTTTTTGAATACAAATATGACTGCTTTCATTGATATTGTTCTTTCTGGTCTTTTCCATGCTGCGGTGCTTTTCTTGTTGGCCGGAGGTTTGCAGCTTGTATTTGGTGTTCAGAAAATTGTAAATTTGGCGTGCGGTGCTTTTTATGCGCTAGGCGCTTATTTTGGTATTACATTGGTAACCAATGCTATGAAATATGGCATGCCAGGTTACAGTCTAATAATCGTTCTGATAGTTGCAGGTCTTTTAATTGGCTTGGTTGGTCCATTTATTGAGCGATTATTACGATTAGTTTACGCTCGTGAGGAGGGTTTTCAACTTCTCTTGACATTCGCAATCATGTTGCTACTTGAAGATTTGATGCGAATGATTTGGGGTGCCACCCCAATGACGCTTGGTAACCTATCTATGACTTATGGGCAAATTAACTTTGCCTCTACCTCTATACCTACTTATAAGATTCTGGTTATAGGTGCAAGCATCATTCTTGCGCTTGGACTGGGTTGGATGCTGCAAAAAACTGACTTTGGGCGCATTGTTAGAGCGACTGCTGAAAATCGTCGTATGAGTGAGGCGATGGGGGTGAACGTTGTCTGGATCAACGTTGTCATTTTTACTATGGGAACAATGTTGGGCACCATAGGTGGTGCTCTCGTAGTTCCTACAGCAGCCGCATCACTAGAGATGATCTCTGAGGTTGTGGTTGAAGCATTTGCTGTGGTAGTGATCGGTGGTCTTGGAAGTATGCGTGGGGCTTTAGTTGGCGCGTTGATCGTGGGTATTATGCGGGCATTTGCCGTTTCAATTTACGCTGAAATTGATCTCTTATTAATTTATTTAATTGTTATAGGTATTTTAATCTTTAAGCCTGCTGGTTTATTCGGAAAGGCGGTTGAGTCATGAGCATCCGCACTAAATTTATTATTTTGCTTTGTTTGGCAATACTATGCTTGGCTCCGCAGGTTTTAACTCCTTACCATACAACTTTATTGTTGCCTGCTATTGCTTATAGCATTATCTTGCTCGGGTTCAATTTGTTATTTGGTTATACCGGCTTGCTTTCATTTGGCCACGCATTGTTTGTCGCGATTGGAGCTTATACCGTGGCGATTATGACTAGCCGACTCGGAATTAAAGGAATGGAAACGATTCTCTTAATTGCGCTGGGCGTTGGCGCGCTAGTGGCAATACCCATTGGTCTTATATGTGTTCGGTATGTCCGCATCTTCTTTGGTATGTTGACGCTGGCTTTCGGAATGCTATTTCATTCGATTCTATTTAAGTTTTACGAACTCTCTGGTGGTGATTCCGGAATCCAAGTCGTAAGACCTTATCTATTGGGCCAAGATCTCAGTGGGATGGATAAGACTAGCTTTTTAGTTGGGCCGTTTTATTACTATTCGATTGCCGTCCTGATACTTTCTGGAATCTTTATGTGGCTAATCGTTCATTCGCCAATGGGAATGCATTTCCGTGCGATTCGGGATAATTCCAGAAAGGCCGAGTATTTAGGTATTCAAGTACATCGTTTTCGATTAATTGCTTTTGTTATTTCAGCAATTTACGGTGCTGTTGGGGGTGCATTATTGGTTGTCCCTGTGGGTCTAGCAGATCCCGAGCTAGCGTATTGGACCCATTCCGGAAATATTGTTTTTATGACGATTTTAGGTGGCTTCAATAACTTTTTTGGCCCAATTGTTGGTGCATTTGCATTTATTGGGCTCAAGGATCAGCTTATTGGTTTAACTCAATATTGGCGCTTTGCGTTAGGTGTAGTTTTGGTTCTCTTGGTACTTTTGCTTCCTAATGGAATTATGGGGTTGTTTCAATTTAAGAGAAGAATGAATTCTGAGGAGGGCGCAAAATGAGTCCAATACTAGAAGCAAAAAATGTTTCGAAGAGCTATGGATCCTACCAGGCGCTTAAAAATGTTAGCTTGAAGTTCTATGAAGGAGAAACCATTTCAATAGTTGGACCGAATGGGGCTGGCAAAACCACTTTTGTGAATGTGCTAACTGGATTATTAAAGCCCACGGATGGTTCTGTTGATTTTTGCGGAAAATCAATAGCTGGTGTAGGTCCCGTTAGGTTGTCCCAGTATGGAATGGCGAGAGCATTTCAATTGGTTCAAATTTTTCCTCAAATGACCGTCCAGGAAACGATTATTTCTGCAATTATTTCTCAGAAAAACCAACAATATAATTTTTGGTCAAATGCAAATCATAAGAAGGATTTGGTTGATAAGGCATTTGAAGTGGCTAAGATTTTTAATTTGAGTCAAAAAATGTCATGGCAAGCTTCTTACTTGTCCCAAGGGGAAAAGAAGCTTCTTGATATTGCCAGTGCTTTCGCGCTTGATCCTAAAGTGATCTTGCTTGATGAGCCAACTAGCGGAATCTCAACAGCCGATAAGCGTGGAATTATGGACACTTTGATGGTGGCTGCAAAACTTGCTGACATCAAAACTATCTTATTGGTCGAGCATGATATGGAGCTTGTGGCCGAATATTCCACGAGGATTGTTGCGCTAGCAGAAGGCAAGTTGTTAGCCGATTTACCGCCAAAAGAATTTTTTGCCAATGCTGAGCTAGAGGCTCAAATTATTGGAAAGAGAGTTTCTCATGCTTGAGATCAAGTCATTAGCAGTTGATATTCAAAATAGCCCAATTTTGCGGAATATTAATATTGAGGTGAATCCCGGGGAGTTGGTGTGTTTGGTGGGTAGAAATGGCGCCGGAAAGACCACAACCCTTAAAAGTTTGATGGGATATTTGAAGCCAAAGACGGGTGATATCTCCTGGAAAGGAAAATCAATTGTTGGCATGAAAACATTCGATATTGCAAGAGCGGGTATCGGATTTTCGCCTGAAGAGAGTGAGGTATTTGGTGATCTAACTGTTGCCGAAAATATTGAGATGCCAACTTGGACCATTAAAACAAACCGCTCAGCTGAAGAAAGAATAGCTTTAGCGTATAAAGTTTTTCCTAAGTTAGAGCGATATATGGAAAGAGGGGGTAACCATCTCTCTGGCGGTGAGAGAAAGATGTTATCAATTGCGCGAGCTCTCGCCTTAGATCCCGAAATATTAATCTTAGACGAACCTTTTGAGGGCTTGAGTCCGGCAATTATTCCAGTCATCAGCGAGGGCCTGTCATCCATTAGAGGGATGGGAAGGGCTGTTTTGATGGCTGAATCAAATGCATTTCATATTCCAGACTATGCTGATCGTGTCTATATTATTGAGCGTGGAGAGATTATTTTTTCCGGCTCCGTAGAAGAGGCAAAGAAGGTAGCGCAATCGCAGCTTTCTATAGCTGCACGGGCATAATCATTATTTACTAGTCAGCCTGTCGATGGCTTGAGAAATTGTTTTTGTCGACTCTGGGTCTAGTGCGCTAGCAGCCATGTGCCCCCATTTCGTTTGTAATTTGAGTAAAGTACAGCTAGGAATTAATTTTGCTGTATGAATAGCTTGTTCAATGGGGTTAAACAGGTCCAGTTCTGGTACTGCAATTAAGCACTTTGCTTTGATTGAGGCTAGCGTTTTCTCTAAATTACCATTGAATGTGTATGAAGTGCTGACATCGTGTAAATCGTAGGCAAATGATTGGTAAATCCAGTCTAGTGGATGAAAATTCATGCTTTGCCACCACTGTAAACGTTGTTCATACCAGGCGGATATTGAGTTTTGATCGTTAAACTGCTCATCGCACTGATTGGGTGTACGCATTGCAAGCACTTGCATCATTGGCAGCCAAGCTTGCCAAGTAATATCAGGATCAAAATCTCCATTATTTTGAATATGGGGGATGAGGGATTCTCTTGCGGCCCGAGTCATGCTGGAGGCCCATGCAGTCGTTTTAGACATGGGGGTCATGGCTACAATGAAATTCATGAATTCTGGGTAGGAAACGCCCCATTGAATTGCTTGCATGCCGCCCATTGAGGCGCCAATTATGGCGTCAACTTTTTTTATGCCCAATTTTTCCAAAAGAATTTTTTGGCTATTAACCATATCTCGAATAGTAAATTTAGGAAATCGAAAAAATGGCTGCTCTTTCGAATTGGAAGGGGAGCTACTTAGACCATTGCCAAGTGCGTCAATTGCAATTACCCGAACATGGTTAAGGTCCAGGGTTTTTGATTGATTTAATAAAAAATCTAATCGATGGTGGATGCTACCTATCGCGCATAAAAAAATCACCAAAGGTTTTGTGTGCTCAGTTATGTCGCCATGAGTCGTATAACTGATCTGACAATTTTGTATGCAACCGCCAAGCTCAAGTGGCAAATCACCAACATTTAATAAATGATGCGGCGCATCAATCCAATCATTTTGTAATGGTGGGTGGCTGATATTCAAGCTTTTATCTATTGACATGGGGTGGAGAATTCAATAAAGTTTTCTGTAATGTACAGCTTATATATTAGTTTGTCACTTAAAGAAAGCGATTCTGTATGCCTAAGTTTTTAACAGATAGTCAGGTCCAACAATATAAAGAATCTGGGTACGTCGACAAATTAAGGGTCTTGAGTCCGGAGCGAGCAAAAGAGATTCGCGAAAAACTGGAAGAATTTGAGAAAAGCCAAGGATCGCCATTGCATGGCTCCCAAAGACATAAAACCCATTTATTATTTTCATGGCTAAATGAAATTGTTCGTGACTCAAAAATAGTAGACGCAATAGAAGACCTATATGGACATAATATATTGTGCTGGACAACTAATTTCTTTATAAAAGAAGCTCATGACCCTGGCTTTGTATCGTGGCATCAAGATTCAACTTACTGGGGATTGTCATCTTCCGATGTTGTAACTGCGTGGGTCGCGCTCTCGCCAAGCAATAAATCAAACGGCGCAATGTCAGTTATCCCTGGAACTCAAACGTTAGATCAAATTCCTCACAAAGATACCTATTCAAAAGATAATCTTTTAACCAGGGGGCAGGAAATTGCAGTCGAGGTTGACGAAAGCAAGGCTGTTACGCTAGAGCTAGAGCCCGGTGAAATGTCGCTTCACCATGTGCGGATAATTCATGGGTCCCCGCCAAATGATTCTGATATTAGAAGGATTGGGTTTGCAATTCGCTATATCCCAACCTACGTTAAGCAAATTGAAGGGGATGATTCTGCAACATTAATCCGTGGGGAAGATGTATTTAATACTTTTGCCCATGAGCCAGTGCCTGAGCGCGACTTGGATCCAGCATTTGTCAAATTACATCAGGAGCTAACTGATAAGACAGCAAAAATCCTGTACAAGGGAACTGGGGTTGATAGTTATGATGCTTCCTTAGCAAATCCGAAGGTAAGGTCTTCATGATTTTTTCCGGAGCGGTTCTAAGGGAGGTTGGACTCCCGTTGCAAATTGAAACCCTATCATTAAAAGGTTTGTTAGAAAAAGATGTAGTTGTTAGAATTAAAGCAACAAGTCTTTGTCATACTGATTTGGAGGCAGTGGAAGGTGCTCTTGGAACGCCGGTCCCATTTATTCCAGGGCATGAGGCCGCAGGAATTGTGGAGTCTGTAGGCAAGGGCGTATCCAAACTTCGACCAGGTGATCATGTTGTTATTTCCTGGAACCCTTATTGTGGAACTTGTTATTTCTGCCAGCGCAAACAGAGAATTATTTGCAGTCAATATCGCGCTAATGCAAGCAAATCATTTCATTTTGACGGATTGCCAAGAATCTATTCGAAGGATAACCCTGTACATCAATTAATGTATGCGGGTAGCTTTTCAGAGGTGGTAGTTGTTACTGAGGAGTGCGCAGTTAAAGTGTCTAAAGAGCTTCCATTTGAGGTTGCTTGTTTGATTGGCTGTGGAGTTATGACTGGTGTTGGAGCGGTGCTTAATATTGCTGAATTAGAGCCAGGAGCTACAGTAGCGGTTATAGGGTGTGGCGCTGTCGGGTTGTCAGCAATTCAGGGTGCCAAACTTGCCGGAGCGGGAAAAATACTGGCAATTGATCGAGATCCGATTAAATTAAATCAGTCTAAGAAATTCGGTGCCACTGAAATTTTATTGGCCGATGAGAATGTTATCGAAAATTGCATGGGAATAACCAATCAAATTGGTTTTGATTGTGTGGTCGAGTCTGCAGGGAATGAGTCTGCCTTCCAGTTAAGCGTAGAAATTGTTAGGCCAGGAGGTAAGACTGTTTGGTTGGGAAAGGTTCCGGTAATTCAAAAAGTTGCGTTTCGCTGGGGGTCGTTGATGGGCGAAAAGCGAATACATCGCTCTAGTTATGGCGGTGCAAAAGCCGAAATTGATTTTCCGTTCCTTGCCGATGCATATTTTTCAGGAAAATTACTTCTTGATGAATATATCACCAGCAAAATTAAGTTAAGTGATGTGAATGATGGCCTTGCTCGCCTAAAGGAAGGCAGAGAAATTAGATCAGTTATTTTGCTTGATTAAAGGCTTGCTCGAATTTCGGCTGAGCGATCCCATAGGTTAGGCACTTGTTTGGAGGAATATCCAGAAACAAAGTTTTTGGGCTTTCCAGTAGAGGGATCATAGGTATGTCTTTTAACAGCCCCAATATTTGCACCGTAGACATGAACGCTAATAGATGCCTTATCTGCGATAGCATTACTGACAACATGTATGTCACCGATAGTTGGACTAACAGCTTCAATATCGCCTGGCTTCAGAAGGGTTTCGGTGCCATCTGGCGCCAGCTGACCAGATTCAAGTTGTTTGTAGCGTTGCCCTTTTTCCATCCCTCGAAGCATGCCAATGAGACCCCACACACAATGATCATGAATTGGTGTTTTTTGACCAGGACCCCAAACAAAACTAACAACGGAGAATTTGCCTAGTGGATCAGCATGAAGGAGGTATTGTTGGTAAAACTCGGGATGAGGGATGCCGCATGAATCTGGAAGCCAAGAATCGGTTTGTATGAGGTTTTTTAAAAGTACGGAACCCTCAGTTAGCAATTTACTTTCATTGGATTCTCGGTTTACCAGCTGTGTCATTTCAATAACAAAATCACGAAGAGGTGCGATTGTATCCAAATTTCCGCTATTCATTTATTGATCTCCATTAATTACTAGATAAATTAGTCTTAAGCCTACATCATACTAAACAACAAAAAATATTCGACCACCATGAAAGATACATTAAAGCCGGGCATCAAATATGAGCATAAATTTAAGATTGCTAAATCAAAAACGGTACCAGCGCTTTACCCAGAGTCCGAAGATTTTTTAGTCATGCCAGAAGTTTTTGCGACAGGATATATGGTTGGATTTTTAGAGTGGGCCTGTGTTCTTGCAATTAAGCCGCATTTAAATTGGCCTGATGAACAAAGTGTTGGAACTTATATTGATGTAAGTCATGAAGCGGCAACTCCTCCAGGATTGATTGTTTATGCAAATGTTGAGCTTACAGAAGTTGATGGAAAGAGGTTAACGTTTAGTGTCGAAGCAAATGATGGGGTAGATTTAATTTCAAAAGGGTGGCATCAAAGATATGTGATTAACAAAAAAGACTTTGATAACCGTGTAGGCAAAAAACTATCAAGTTTTATCTCTGTCAATAAACTATAAATTAATTTAAGTGATCATAAGAATGGACCATTCTAAAAAAATTGTTAATTTCATAAACATTGCACATTTCATAGATCATTACGCAATGTTGATATTTGCAGCAGCAGTAATTGTCATTACACCTACCTTTGGTATGACTTATGGCGAATTGCTCCCATACGCTACTCCAGGGTTTATTGCATTTGGTGCGGGATCGCTATTTTCTGGATGGCTCGGGGATAAGTGGAGTCGTCGCAATATGATGGCAATATTTTTTATTGGCATGGGGGTTGCTCTTATGGGAGTTGCCTTTATTGAGACCCCCATTCAGTTGGGCATGATGTTGCTTGTTATTGGGATAATTGCTTCAATTTATCATCCAGTTGGCACGGCAATGCTTGTGTCTAATGTTGATAAGCTGGGCAAAGAGATTGGCATCAACGGTATGTGGGGGAATTTCGGTGTGGCTTCATCAGCTCTCATTACGGGGGTGATTAATGAGTATTTTGGTTGGCGTGCAGCCTTTTGGGTTCCGGGCTTAATTACCTTAATTGTTGGAATATTATTCATAAATGAGACCCCAAGATCTGTAGATCAAATCTCAAAAAAATCAGCCGCTGGTTCAGCTCGTGTCTCCAAGTCGGTAATGGTTTGGGTTCTTGCCTCCTTAGTGATTACTATCATCGCTAGTTCAATTGCCTTTAATTCGGTTACGGTAGCTTTACCCAAAATATTTCAGGAGCGTTTATCGGCGTTGACAAGCAATACAGCTGTTCTAGGCTTAATTACCTTTATGGTGTATTTGTTCGGATCAGTTGCCCAATATGTTATTGGCCACCTCTTGGATCGACATACGTTAAAGTCTGTTTTTTTACCGCTGGCAATAGTGGTTGTTCCGGCATTATTTTTAGCCTCTGTTATGGTGGACTATTGGCTAATATTTTTGACAATCATTATTGTTGTGGCGGTATTTGGGCAAGTAACCGTTAACGATACGATGCTTGGGAAATATACAGTTGATGAATGGAGAGGTAGGGCCTATTCTATTCGTTTTTTCCTTGGCTTTACAGCTGCAGGGCTATCCGTTGGTTTGGTCTCCATTCTTTATAGTCAGGGCGGATTTGATTTAATGCTTAAATCCATTGCGGGTTTAAGTTTATTTACGATATTAGGTGCCGTGATCTTTCCAAGGGAAAGATCACATTGAATCTTAAGATTTACGTCTCTTTAAGCGGCAAGTATGAGATAGATTTCCAATCGTAAAACCGGTATCTATCTTCAGAATCACCCTTGGAATCAAGCCCAGTATGGTGTGGTGCGAAAAAGTAGGGGCTTTCAGAATTACTTTAAAACCACTACACATCCACTACATGACCCTAGAAAAGTAAAAAGGGTTTGAAGTCATATTGACCGCAAACCCTTTACTTATTTGGCTCCTCGACCTGGGCTCGAACCAGGGACCTACGGATTAACAGTCCAAACCGTAGAAAATTACCTAACTATTTAATCTAATTGAAAAATATACCCCGTTTTTTGGTGGTATTTGCCTAATATCAGCAGACCGCAAACCCTTATAGCTCTGTTCCAGTTTTTAAAATATTAGGCATTTTTAGGGCTTCGATTGAATCAATTTCACGTCGTTTTACATAGTGCGCAGTCATGGCTTCGGTAGCATGCCCGGCCAACATTTGAGCATCCAATCCCGATCGTTTTGCATCCGTTAAAGCCTTCGCCCGAATGTCGTGAAAGTGGAAGTCCTTAATATCTGTTTTCTTTTTTGCTCTCTGCCACATGGAATCGAATCCATCGTAGGTATATTGCTTGCCCTTACGATTGTGAAATAAGGTCAAGCCCTTAACGGTAGGGTGGATGCGCCTACATCTATCTATAACAGCCCGTAAATCATCATTCATCCCGATTAAGATTTTCTTCCCAGTTTTATTCTGGTCGATCAATATCCCATCTTTGGTAATGTCCCGCATACCAATGTCTAATAAATCTCCAATCCTTTGCGCCGTTAAGTAAGCAATATCCATTAGGCACCGGATCGTGAGATTTGCCTTAGTCCACACTTGCTTGAATTCATCGTCTGAAATATAGCGATCCCGCTTGCCTTCTTTATTTCGGTGAACCCCTCTACATGGGTTTGAATCTACCATTCCCCATCGCATGCCCATAGTGAAGATATGGCTTAGCAGGGCTTTCTCACGATTAGCTCTTACAGGCGCTTCCTGACCCCTTAAGTCCAGGTATCTCGCTACATGATGAGGTTTAATATCTCTCGGGTTCATCTTTCCGAATACGGCCAATAATTTAATGGATTCAGTTTTATTGTCTGCGTAGGTTCGTTTTGCCTTCAAAGGAGCCACCTCAACCATATAACGATGAACTAGCGCTGCCATGCCGGTTTGTGGCTCACCGCCATCAAGTTCACACCATTTAAGTTTTGCTGCATCCAAATCTTTGCCAAGTGGAATCCACTTATTTTCACGCGTGACATAGAAATAAGCGCCATGATTTAAATACATGCGCTGAGGTAAATGAAGGTTTGCTGAACGCCGCTTGCCCATGCTAAGCCCCTAGAGCATTCCAGTTTGGTTCTTTGGATTCAAATTTACGACCATCGTTTCCGCCACCCAATAATTTTTCAACTTCAGATTTCAATACTACTGGACGTCCGTGAATTCCTATTATGAATGGAATACGAAAAGCCTCCAATGATCTTATTTGGCAATGAATTACTTTATAGCCAGTAAATTCAATCAGCTCTTTCTTGGTCAGAAACATTCTCTACCTCTTTTCTGCTCCCTAGCTTTTCGTCTTTCATTGCGGCGGGGAGGTTTGTTTTTCATTTCAACAACTCCTAAACAAAAGCCAAATGGTGAAATAAAACCCATAAGCCATAACCAATTCCACAAAATACAAATCCTAAAAGCATTCCAAAAATAATCAATGCCATGAAAAAGTTTTTAAATGCCTGTGAGTCAATCATTTCTATCTCCCTGTAAGTCGTGTTCCATGTAGAAAAAGTCAGGCCGATTGTGTTCAGTCATGTTCACTCTCCGATATATACATAACCATTGCTGTCAAAATAAGAATAAATACCATTAACGCAATCAATAGAATTGCTGGTTCACTCATTTGTAAGAACCTCCGCTGACTTTGGTTCGCCAGTTTCTCCATCAAAAATAAATCTAATGTTGTTTGGTCTGCCTGATATGGCGTTGTTATCGAGAATTGCCAATAAGCCAAATGAGCAGCTGGTTAATTCCACTCTGCGCTCACTAATAACATCGGGTTTAGGATCTGGTTTGACTCTGTAATTATTTTCCTCGCAACCAACCCACCAACATTCAGGAGATAAAAGCGTTTCTATTGATACATAAGATTGTCTCCAACCGTTATCGTCGTCATTGAACTCCACAACTTTTCCATCCTCCTTCGCTTTAGCCATATCTTTGCGCCATTGGGCTACTTCTGGAGGTTTGATGCGCCATATAATTCCATCGTTAGAGCTAATCGGAGAAGAATCCCATACTGGGTCAAAATCATTCCATTCAATGGGATTGTTGTAATCTCTAGCCCATTGAGTTTGCTTTCCATCCGCAATCGCGTGGATTGCTTCCGCATTTTTATGAGGACATTTCATCATTCATTCTCTCCGTCATATACGCTAATACCCCATGCAATGGCATAGCAAGCCCAAATAAAGTGGTAGGTGTAGTCTTTGCAGTTAAATTCCCAGAAATCCGAGAATGAGAAGTCAAGGCCTGGGTAAGCAAATGAATGCGCGGCGGCGAAAGACTCATGCTCATTGTCGTAATCAAACAAGACATCTCCTTCGATCTCGTCCCAAAGATCTTCAATCTCTTTTTGGCTGGCATCGCTTGAGTCTTTCCAGTTGTCAAAATACTCTTTGACATTGGATCGGAACTTCTCAGGGGAGAACTTCTCAAACCCACCATTCTTAGAGGTGGACATAATCTTCTCACCCCAGTACCCGGGGTTAATAAAAAGGGTTCGACCATCTTTGGTTTGACACTGGCGATCCACTCTAAAGAACTCGAACATATCTTCTAGGCGGCGAAATACATAGGTTCCCATATCGCCGTCAATGCAAAGTGTGCCTGGCCAAGTGATCAGATCAAACCAATAGGTTCCTGAATCAGTCCTTTTGAACCTAAGGTGACGGTACACACTATCATCGCGAACAATGGTCATGGCGTGTTCACGCACATCGTTAAGAAATTCAACTTCAGAAGGATAGTTCATTCATTCTCTCCGTCAAATCCAAACTCAATGCATAGATTGCTTAATAGGCTATTTACTCGCTCATTCCACAATTTAGAATCAGCGTTTTCAGGCCAAGCAATCAATTGATTCTTAATAACTTTGACTGCCAATAAGTAACATTGCTCCTGGCTTAAGTCTTGCTGGGCTGCAATGCGATCCTCTTTTGTAAAGGTTGTCATTTAGATACCCCTGGAGTCCATAGGCTTGGAATAGATCTGTATTGATCTATCCTGTCTTGTTGTGGATGCGGTTTCGGAATGTACGGCTTACTATTCCATACTGAAATTTGCAACTTCCGATTTGCTTTATTGCTCTTCAATTTTTGCCTTTCCCAATAGCACACAAAATAGGCTGTAAATTAGCCAGCCCAGTAATATTCCTAGAATCAAACCGCCAAAGAAGGTAAGAATCTCCAATAGCAATAATGTTTTTTGGAGACTCATTTTTTATATTTTGTTTTTTAGTAGATTCTTTTAGGCGTATATTCATCGCGATGATCCAAAAAACGCGGCGGTAATGGGGTCTCTAACGGCGCACTTTTTTAAAGATATGGACTGCGCAGTATCACTTTTATCGCAGGGATTAATGGAGTACAGGAAGTAGAATTTCCCCCGCACTCTCCCGTTGTGATCCGGGCTTAATTTCTCGGTCACTTTTTCTCTGATGAATAATCGATGGGCAAATTTACCTCTGCCGCCATTAAGGTGACGATGGACTGTCAATTTATGAAGCCCAGTTTTTTCAGAGATCTCTTTAATCGAAACCGGCCCATTGGCTCTCACAAAGTTCAGGGTAGTAATTAGTTCTTTTTCCATAAACTTATTTTTTCAATTGCTTAACCAGCCAAGGGTGAAGCACCATGGCGATATAAATTCCAATGGGGCCACCAGTTAAATAAGCCAAGATCTCTAAATATCCAGTAGGCTGAGGCATGATTTTGAGTAGGGCAAGATTGCATGACCCGATGATCAAGCTGGTGATCGATGCGGCCAATTTATGGCCACCATTGA
>JACCDH010390135.1_pt1 | contig 14229 bp, 18 predicted proteins | sample 7442481 | NCBI WGS metagenome assembly JACCDH01 (sample SAMN15323433, study PRJNA562643) | freshwater metagenome | isolation source: river surface water | place: USA:Blue River Watershed | collected 2017-08-15
AAAAATAAAATATTAATACCAATTGCATTAATAACAAGTTTTAACATTTCTCAAGCTGAATACTCTGCTAAAATTTTTATAGATGGATTAAGCTTTAAGAATGAAACGCAAACACCAGTCTTACCACCAAGTACAAATTGTATATACGACTCAAATAATAATAGAATGGGAGTAAAAAACATATCAGAAAACACAAGTCCTTATGGCATAGGAATTGGTGAATCAGCTATATATTATAATACTGGATTCATAGGAAGAGACACCGCCACCCAAAATTTTCCTGCTGGATTAACACTGGGTGATTATGTAGAAAGTCTTGTTGGCTACAATCTACACAAAATATGTGCGGATGATTTTTCTATTTATCCAGACCTTGATAATCCACAAGCTCCTAGTTATACATATAATGAAATAAATGTACCTAATGGTTCTTTTGGATCTGTAATTGGAGATAATGGTTATCAAATTTTTGGATTCGTTGAATACAGCGCAACTGAACATCCAGAAATTCAAAATTTTGGAAATCCAATATCTAGTGGAAATGGAAATAGATTAATGTTACAAATATATGAACATGAACAGAACTTCAGCAGTCCAATTGTTTTGTTATATATAGTAAACGGAAATGAAGGAATAAACGATAGTTTTAATCCCGGTAATATAGAAGAATTTTGGGAACAATATGATCGTATGATATTAAGTAACTCCGACGAAAGTTTTAAAATAGAAATTACAAATAATGGTAATGTATTAGGTAACTGGGCTAGCGCAATGAAATCTCTATCAGCCTACGAAATACAACAAATTAAAAACAATCCAAATATAATTACAAAAATTAAATTTAGAAATAAACAATAATAAAAAAATAAAATGAAAAATAAAATATTAATATCAATTACATTAGTAGCAAGTTTTAATATTGCTCAAGCTGAATATTCTGCTAAAATTTTCATAGATGGATTAAGCTTTAAAAATGAAATACAAACACCAGTCATACCACCAAGCACAAATTGTTTGTTCGATCAGGATAATAACATATGGGCAATAAGTAATATTTCAGATTCAACAAATGGAATGGGAATTATTATGGGTGAAACAATGGCTTTTTACAATGAAAAAGTAATAGGTGTAGATTCAGCTACAAAAGATTTTCCAACAGGTTTAAGTTTAGGACAATTAATGATGGATGTTGGTAGTTACAGAGCATATGAAATATGTGCTGATGATTTCTCAATATACCCTGATATAACTAGTCCACCACCAAGTTACACATATAATGAAATTTCAATTCCTAATGGTTCAATAGGAATAACTACTGGAAGCAACGGTTATCAAATTTTTGGATTTGTTCAATATAACACTACAATGCATCCTACTCTACCAGATATAGGAAATCCAATATCAAATGGTAATGGAAACAGATTAATGCTTGAAATATATGAATATAATTCTACTTTCAAAGCTCCTATTGCTGTAATATATATAGTAAGTGGAAATGAAAGAATTAACGATACTTTTAATCCCGGTAATATCGAAACTTGGTGGAATCAATATGATCGTGCAATATTAAGCAACTCTGACGAAAGTTTTAAGATAGAAATACCACTTGATGGAGGTGCTCTTAGTAACTGGGATAGATCAGGTACGAATATGACGCCAGAACAATTACAGCAAATTACAAATAATCCAAACATAATTACAAAAATAAAATTTAGAAATAAACAATAATAAAAAAATAAAATATTAATACCAATTGCATTAATAACAAGTTTTAACATTTCTCAAGCTGAATACTCTGCTAAAATTTTTATAGATGGATTAAGCTTTAAAAATGAAATACAAACACCAGTCATACCACCAAGCACAAATTGTGTTTATGATGTGGATCTAGGCACTGGAGCAATGAGAAACATTTCAGACTCAACAAATGGAATGGGGATTGTTATGGGTGAAACAGTGGCTTATTATAATGGACAATTAATAGGAGTAGATTCAGCTACAAAAGATTTTCCAGCAGGTTTAAGTTTAGGTCAAGTAGTTGATACAGTACCAGATTACGCTTCATATGAAATATGTGCAGACGATTTTTCAATTTATGAGCCACCAGCGCCACCAGCAATAATTTATACATATAATGATGTTACTATTCCAAATGGTTCTATCGGTACTACTGTTAATAATAAAGGAAATAATGTTATAGGTTTCAGTAAGGCTGCGCCAGCATCTCCATATCAATCATATGGAACACCAATTCCCAATGGTACTGGTCATAGTTTAATGTTAGAAATATATGAATATGAACCTCCATATAAAAGACCTATGGCAATAGTTTATATAGTAAAAGGAAATGAAGGAATAAATGAAACTTCTGATCCGGGTAATATTGCTGATTGGTGGAGTCAATACGATCATATAACATTAAGTAATAACGATGAAAGCTTTAAAATAGAAATTCCTATATATGACTCAGGTGCTTGGAATTGGAAAAGAACTTATGAATCAATTTCTAATGAAGATTATCTGATAATTGAAAACAATCCAAATATTATAACAAAAATTAAGTTTAGAAATAAACAATAATATAAGATAAAAATAAGGCTATAGTGTCTTATTTTTTTTATATAATTTTTAAAGAGTCATTTTTAAGTCATTTTAGATAATAGAATCATATGCTAATGCTGATTACAGTGTTAAAGTTTTTCTTGATAATTCACTAAAATTTAAAAATAATCAAACACCACCTCCATCAAATATAAATTGTATATTTGATACAAATGTTAGTACTTATGGAATACTAAATATATCAAGCGCACCAGAAGATGCTGAAGGTTTAAATATTGGAGAATCATTGATAGTATATAATGGTACTCTTATAGGAATTGATAATGCAGCCTTAAATTATCCATCAGGTCTTTCATTAGGAACAAAAATGATGGATGTTAATGGATTAGAAGTTTATGAAGTTTGTGCAATTGATTTTTCAATCTATCCACCAATTTAAAAAAATAATTGACTAATTTTATTTTCATGTTACTTTATTTTTGATTGGAGTTTTCAACAAAAATGAATAATAAAATAGAACGTGGTCAATTTTTTACTAAAAGAAATATATTTAAATTAGCACCTTTTGAACAGTGGTGGAATTTAATACCAGAAAACTATAAAAATAAAATATTAGAGCCTTTCGCTGGTTCAAATAACATTATTAAACTATTAAAAGAAATTAACTTAGTAAATGAATATAAATCTTTTGATATCGAACCTAAAGAAGAAAATGTTATTAAAAGAGATACTTTTATAGACTTTCCTAAAGGATTTAATTGTGTAATTACTAATCCACCATATCTTTCAAAAAACTCTGCTTCTAAAAAGAAACTAAATATAAAATTTAATAATTATAATGATTTATATGAAATAGCATTATCTAAATGTTTGGAAAACAGTAAATATGTAGCAGCAATTATACCAGAATCATTCATAACTACAAATAAGTTAAAAGAAAGAGTATATGCTATAATTTCATTAACTTACAATGATATGTTTGATGACACTGAACATCCAGTATGCCTAGCATTATTTGTTCCAGAAAAAACAAAAGATTATGAAATATATAAAAATGAACAATTATTGGGAACTATAAGTAAAATTAAAAACAAAAAAAACAGTCTATTAAAAAGAAACACAAAATTAGATATAAAAGTGAAATTTAATATACCTGATGGAAAAATACATTTATTAGCTGTTGATAACAATTCTAATGATAAAGGTATTTTATTTAGTATTGATAATTTAGTTAAAAAAGAAGAAATAAAAGTAAGTTCTAGAGCAAGAACAAGAATTAAAATAATAATTGAAGATAAAGATGTAACAGATAAAAAAATATTGAATTTAATTCAGTTAAAAGCAAACCAAATATTAAAAGATTATAGAAAAGAAACCGCTGACACTTTACTAACTTCTTTTAAAGGATTAAGAAAAGATGGTTTTTATAGAAGAAGATTAGATTTTGATACGGCTAAAAAAATTATTATAAAATCAGTTGAATTAGTTTTAAATGAAAATATAAAATAAGTGGAGAAAAACATGAAAAAAAAAGAAGATTTAATATTAATATATTCAAGTATATTGTTTGCTATAATAGGAATTTCAACTATTATTTATTTAATTAATGATAATTACAAAAAAGTAAATTTTTTTGATACTAAAGCTCAAATTATTTCTTATCAAAAAACAAAATATGGAAGTCAATATGTAAATGTAAAAGAAGAAAAAAATAATAAAACAATAAAATTAAATATTCCAGATAATTGCAAACATCTTCCAATAAATAAAATAATTGATTTAAGTTTAAGAGAAAAAGTAAAATCAATTTTCTTTTTTTTCGAATATAATGAATATATGTATATTGGAAAAGGTCCTTGTCTTTAAAATAAAAAAGACTATTTAGTTAGTCTTTTAAATTTTAATTATATTTAACTCTACCAAGGCTACAAAAATTCCATTTAAAAAAGAAATTAAAATTATTAAATCTATTATTTTCATTATAAAAATTACCTTTATTTGAAGAGATTTAATCTCAATTCTTATTATATTTTTCATATTGTTAAAAGTCAATATTTTTTTTAATAATGATTGATTTTGTTTTTTAACATGCTATTTTATTATTAGATTTTTAAAGGGCATTTATGAAAAAAGCAATTAAAGAAAGAATAGAATTAATAATATTAAATAATTCAAATATAGAAAAAATTCAATCTATTTTAGATGATAATATAGGAAGTGTTTATATTAAAGTTAATTTACTCGAATTAAGTAATACAAGAGAGCTATTAGTTAATAAAGATTACACTACAAGATTAATGGTAATAGATAATAATAAAGAAATACTATATTATATTTTTGGAAAGAAAAAAGGCAATAAAGGTGTATTTAAAGAACATTGTAAAAACACAATTATTCGTTCAGAAGATTATATATATAAATTAATAGACACATCAAGTAATGAAAATGATTTAGTAATTACAGATGATTTAGATATATTAACAATTATAAATAAAAGAAATAGAATTGGTAGAAAAATATGAATAAAAATAAACTTTACAATATAGACTGCTTAGATTTTATGAAATCTTTAGAAGATTTATCTATAGATCACATTATAACTGATATTCCATACGATGTTGTAAACAGAGATAGCAATGGTATAAGAAAATTTGATAAAGAAAAAGCAGATATATTACTTTTTGATTTAGACTTATTTTTAGAATTATGTGTTAAAAAAGCTAAAGATAAAATATTTATATTTTGTGGAAGTGAGCAGGTTTCAAAAATAGTAGATAAATTAAATAAAAGTGGATTTGAAACATCTTTAGGTATTTGGGAAAAGAATAACCCAAGTCCAGTTAATGGTCAGTATATATGGTTATCTGGTGTTGAATGCTGTGTTATAGCTCAAAGAAATAAATTAGATAATAATTTAAAGAATCCTATATGGAGATTTGCTTCAGGAAGAAGTAAGAATCATCCTACTGAAAAAACATTATCTTTAATGGAATTTATTGTTTGCAATTATACAAATGTTGGAGATTTAATATTTGATCCTTGTGCTGGTAGTTCTAGTACTTTAGAAGCTGCTGGTAAAAATGATAGATTTTTTATAGGGACTGAGTTAGTTGCTGAATATTATGAATATGGTAAAATTAGATTAAAGAACTATTTAAATAATAATGAATAAATATTATCAAGAACTAAATGATATATTTGAAAATAGAGCAGTTAATTTAATAAATAATACTCAAGATAGATATATAGCAAGAAGAAATAACTTAGATAATTCTTATACAGACTTAGTAATTGATGAAAGATTTTTCATAGATGTTCAATATAGTTTTAATTTTAGAAAATTTGGTGATATAAGAATAGACGTATTGTCAGCATTTTATTTTAAAAAAGATACAGATAAAGAAAATTCATTAAATATAATAAAAAATTCAAAAGAAAATAGTTTTTTTAAAGAAGTCGAAGATTTATTTGATGTCAAATCATATGGAAAATATCTAAAAAAAGATGTGAAATGTGATGGAGTTTTTTATTTTTTATTTAATGGAATGAAACCAGTTGTAAATAATAATCCAGATATTGAAACCATTAAAAAGATAAAAATATCTAAAATAGTATATATACCAAATAGTGTAATAAAAAATGAACTAAAATATAACTGGTTAGAGAATAAAATAAATTTTAAAATAAATGATAAAGAAAAAAATGGAATAAATGAAAATCACTCTTCTGCTTTTGTTTGTTTCAATTTAAATAAATTAATAGAAAAGTATGAAATACCAGTTTTTAAAAATAGAGAAGAACTTAATTCTGAATTTATAAATTATTTTATAAAAACAGCACCAGTAAGACCTAAAAATAATTATAAAAAAAATTTATAAAAATTGTTATATAAGAGCTATGCTTCATTATGCTGATGATATTGATTTTATTATATCATTTATAGAATAATTTTCAAAATATAGTATAATTAAAATATAAATAAAAAATTTTAAAAATGAAAAGAACAATAAAGTCAGTTAAACCAATAGAAAAAAATTTATTAACAAAAGAACAAATTGATGAAAGTTTGTCTTGTCTTTCAGATATTGAATTAAATCAATTAGGCAAAGGCGATTTTCCTAATATAGAAGAATGGTGTCAATTTAGAAAGTTTTTAGAAGAAAGAAGTATAGTATCAAATCCATTATTGAATAAAGAATTTACAGCGTATACTCCAGCAGAAACATTAAATTTAATGGAAAAAAGTCCTATAAAAAATTGGTTAGATAATATAGAAAATATAAAAATACCAGAAGAAGCTAAAATAATTGCTTTTGTTCCATGTGCTAAAACTAAACCTTGGAAAAATGCAACTAAAGGAATATATAAAAGTTATAATAAAATAATTAATGAAAATAATAATGATATATATTTTGTTACAATTAGCGAGCCATTAGGAATAGTGCCACAAGATAATTGGAATGATTTTCCACAATATGATAATCCGGGTTTGTTTAAAGACGTTGTTCAAAGATCTGGTGGTCTTTTTACAAAAGATTGGAATGAATTATTTGGAAAAAGATATAAACTACCGTGGGATCAATCAGCATATGATAAAGCAATTGATATTTTTGCTGAAAAAATAGCTATCTTTGTTAACAATAACAAAAAAGAAGGAAGAAAATTTATATCTTTTGTTGGAGATGAAAAGTTACTAGGTACACATCAAGATATGGTTAATAGATCAGGTGTTATACCAAAAGAATATCAGTTTTTAAAAAGAGCAGAAGCTAGAGCAGAACCATATGAATATATAGTTGAAAAAATAAACTCTATAAAAAACGAAAAAACAATAACTCAATTTTTAAATTCAAAATTAAATGATAAAGTTATTAAAGAAAATAAAAACAAATTTAAATTATAATAAAAAGAAATATTATTAAATAAAAAAAGAAGGTTTTACCTTCTTTTATTTTATTTGTAAAAATGCTATTTTTTTAGAATAAAAAGCTCCTAAATCGCAATACCAAGTATTTCCTAATATTTCTATTTCTAAAGATTTAGTTGGCTTGTGTCCAACAAGAACTCTATCTACACCTTTTACTATTATTTCACTTCTATTATCATAGTTTTCTCTTGACCATTGTAATTCACTCATTCCAAAATCTTCTAAATACCTATTACTCATTTTATATAAAGAATTCCAGTTGTTTTTTGGAACTTGAGCATGAACTATACCTATTTTCTCTTTATCAGTAATTACTTCAATTGCTAATGGTAATTTAATAAGAAAATCATAAATAAGCTTAAGAAAATCATAATGTCCATTATCATATAAATTAAAAACCCATTCACCACCATTTTCATATAAACATCTTGCAGCAGCGCCTTTAAAATTATCAACAAATGTTTGAATGAAAAGCTCTTCATGATTGCCACGAATACAGTGAACCCAAGGATTATCTATATAATCAAAAAATAAATTATTTTGTAGTCCTCTATCCAAACAATCTCCACCAACAATAAGAATATCTGTCCTAAAATCAAAATCTACTTCTTGATACTTTTTTTCTAATAAATAAAAGTGAGCATGTAGATCAGTAGTAAAAAAAACTCTTCCTTTATGATTTCTTAAATCTAGTGTTTTTAAAATATATGGTTTCATTTTTTTTCCCTTTATTAAATATATAAATTATAATTCAACATTATAATTTAGCAACTATGATTTTTTTATTTGATAAATTATATCTATCTCTATAATGATCTACTCTTAAAGAGCAATTATATTTATGATAATCAGTGTTTTTTGTATTATTATATAAAATTCCATATCCTTTTTTTACAGGAAGTTCATTTTTGCAATCAGGACAAAAAATATTTTTAATTGTTATATCATTAGTAGGAACTACAACAGTATAGCGACTTTTAGAAAAACCATTTGGAAGCCTTTTCATTTTAATTAAATTCTTTTTTATTAAATACTGTAATTCTTTTGATCTAGATGTAGATAGGCAACCTCTTCTATTTACAGTAAAAGATTTATAATAGCATATAAAATCATATAATAGTTTAGAACTTTTATTCATTTTAATCACCTAAATTTTCACAATTTTTTAATTCGTTTCTTATAATGTCTTTTGATTTGGCTCTTTCTATTTTTCTTGAAATTATTTTTGCATTTTTAACATAATTTCTATTATTTCCACATCTATATCCAGTATAATTACTTTTCATTACCATAATTAAACTTTTTAAATGAGTAGGAATCTTATCTTCTTCAATATGCTTAAATCTAAAATAATTAGCTTTATCTTTAAAACTTTGGCTCATTAAAATGCTCCTAAAATATTTGTTATTATACAAAATTTTAAGATTTTTGTCAAAATTTTTTTAATTTATATAGATTTTTTTAATTTGTTTTCAGATTTTCTTAAAAGCAGATAATTTATTTTTTTAAAGTTTCAAGGTTCATATATATTATGTTTGTTTAATAATATTATAACATATAAATCAACTATTTAAATTTTTAAATTCAATTGTTTTATTTTTTTGTTTTTTTCTCTAATTATATTCAAAAAAGAGCTAATTTCAGGTGTATCACTAACAATAGCTTCATCATTTTTTAAGTGTGCAGTATTTAAATTGCCTTCTTTATCTAATGTGATACCAATTAAAGATTCATTAGAAGATTTTTCTTTATTAAAATCAAAAACAAAATATTGATGACTATCTTTGTTTACATAACTATTAAAATAGTTTTCGCTAGTACAAATACACCAGCTAGAACTTCCGATAGCTAAAGCCTCTTCAAAATTCTTTATTTTCAATATTACTGAATTATTTTCTTTTGAAATTATATCAATATTTAAATCATTTGCTTTATTAATTACACCATCATAACTAAATCCAAATAAGTTTATAAATTGAGTCAATGCAAGATTTAGTTCTTCAGTAGTTTTAAATCTAGCCATTTTTTTGCCTATAAATTGATTTAATGATTCGATCTTTATTTTCTGGTTTAAAACATCTTTAATTAATTTTTTACTTTCTTCATTAAATAAATGTATATTTTTAGAGCTAGTTAAATTTTTTATTATATGAGTTGCAGAGTTGTCAAGTAATATAGAAGTTAATTTATCTTCAGCAGCTTCTATCTTATGCGTATAATATTTAGGAGTTGAATTTATTACAAATTCTTTTAGATTAAAATTATAGTTTTTAAATACATCAATGTGTTTCATATACTTATCAAATAATTCAAAGGTTTCTTTCATGTTGAAGTCTTTGTTTAATTTTATAATATCTATAAATTCTTTACATATAACAGGATTTTTATTATATTTTTCTCTTAAATGTAAAGAGATTACTTTATCTTTTAAATCTAATCTTTGTTTTTTTGTTGCTAACAATTCAAAAGTATTATCTTTTCTTTCAATAAGAGCAGAACGGTCTTGAAATACAGCAATGCCTTTAAAGTGTTTATCATTTTGTATAACAATATATCTGTCTAAATTTTGACTAAAAATTAAATCATCTTTTTTTTCAATTATAGAAATATATGATTGCAATGCTAAGTTTTTAAGATCTACCTTATTTTCAATAAATTTTTCAAAAATATAATTATTTTCTATCATAAAATCGTTGTTTAAATCGTAAATTTCTTTATAAATATTATCATAAATAGAAGTTAAATTTTTTAAGTTGTCTTTATAATTTAAAATTATAAATTTTTTAATTTCTTCTTGATCTTCATTATTTTGGAATAATTTAAAAATATTATTGTTAAATTTTTCTTGATTTTCAATTAAATCTTTAAAATTAATAAAATTATCTGAATTTAATATATCAGTTAGTTTATCATTTATTGTATATAATTTTGAAGTAATATTGGATTTAATTTCATTATCTAGATTTTTAATTTTTTGAATTGAATCTATATTACAAAATATAGTTTGTCTAAGGTCTATTATACTTTCAGGTAAATAAGCCAAATATTTAAAATCAATATTTGATTTATTAAAGAAAAAAGATTTAGCTGTTTCAATTTCTGAATCAGATAAATTATCTGTGTTTAAAATTGTATTTAGTTTTTTATTTAAATCTTTTATATAATAAGATATTCTACTATCTTGTTCTAGCTGACTTAAATTAAATGAAGTTGTAAAATCAACATCAAAGAATTGAAACTCGTGAGATCTAAGGCTTAAACTTATTAGTAATGCATTACTTGAATTCATTTTTTATAATTATGTTATACTAAAATTATAGCATAAAAAAATAAATTAGAAACCTCTCCAATTATCTTTATTAGTTAATTGTTCAAGTTCTTCGTTGATTTCTCTAATAACCATTACAGTTCTAGGTATATCGACTTTTTCAACACCATGATAAGGTCTAATATCTGGTTCATCTTCTTTTCTTGGTGCTCTCATTATAGAAATATCACCAGACTTAACTGAATGGTTTATTGGATCTTTGCCATCTTTGCTTGAATATGTTTTAACATTAGTTTCTCCTTCTATATTATAAAATACAATCATATTTATATTAGAAGATAAATCTTTATGTATGCCTACTCCTAATTCACTTACTGGATAATGAATTAACTTTACTTCAATTGAAGTGCCATATTCAAATGGAATTTCTGAATGTTTAGACACTTCTTCTCTCAATTGTTTATAATTTTCTAAAATTTTATAAAATATAGTTTCATCTAGTGCAGATAAATCGAAAGGTCCACGATATAAAAGAGAAACTAATTGATTGTTTTGGATATATTTTTCTCTTTTTAATTCAAATAAATGTTTTTTATCTAAAAGATATTCATTCAACTCAGAAATAGTTGATTCATCTAATTTGCTTGGAATAACTATTACACCAGTTTCATTTGGATTATATAATTTATTTACTGTTTCTTTATCAATTATTTTCATTTGAATCTCCTAATATTAAGTCAAAATAATATTCTTTACAAAAGTTTAAATAATCTTGACCGGGTTTTGAATATTCTTCTTTTAAATTAAAATAGAATTCATCCATGTCTTTATGCTCAAAATCAAATGAATTAACAATATCATCCCAAGCTTCTTCTAAAAATTTTTCATCAAAACATTTTCTAAAAAATTTACCTGAGATAGATGATTCACCAGAAAATGAATAGATAATTCTATTTTCTTCTTTACTTTCTTTTAAAACTGGACGTTGAAGCCAAAATTCAGCTTTATCAATACCTCTTGATTGAATAGAGAATGAAGTTGGTTTTGTTAAATAAAGATTAAAATTGCCAAAAGTTTCTTTTCTTATCATCTTTAAATCTAATTCACCAATCCATTTATAATGTCTATTTTTTAAACTTTCATAAAAATTATTTTCTATACTATTTTTAATTTTTTCAATAATAATTTTTTTTATTTCATTATTTGGAAAATTATTTACAGTTCCAATATATCCAAAATCTGAATACCAGCCTCTAATTACTAAATCATCAGTAAAAATACATTTAAAAGCTTTCTCAAAATATGGTTTTCTAACCCATAAACAGGAATCTTGAACTAATTCATCAATGTTTTTATATTTGTTCTCTAATTTAATGCTTCCATACTTAGAATGAATAGGTTTAGTTATATATATTTTCATTTACATTCCTATTTGCTTAGTTGGATCTGGTGTTCTTAGCCAATGAGTAGCATCTGGATTATCACATAATTTAGTTTTTGAATCCCATCTTGCGATGTCTCTTCCTATTTTTTTACCATATACAAATATTTTACCGCTATAAGTCGGCGGATACTTATTAATGTCTCTCCAGCCTCTTAATTGCCATACTTCAAATGGTTCTGAGAAACCACAATTCTCACAAACAATATCATCACCTTTAAAGGAATATTTGTCAGAGCAACATCTATTGCAGTTTTCTATTTTAGTGTAATCTTGATTAAAGTTCATTTAACATGCCTTATAAGTTAAAAATATCGAATTATTATATATAGATTTAAATTTTTGTCAATTTAAATGCTGATGCAAGATTTAAAGACTTTTTTATTAAATAAATTAAATAAAAAGTTTTGATTTATTAGGTGTTTTTTGATATAATTATATTTTATAAAAGGTGTTTTTAAATATGTCTAAAATCGCTTCAAAACTTATTATTTCTTTCTTTGAAGAACAGTTTAAACATAAAGTTACAGATCTTTGCTTTTATAAAAATAAAATGTCTAAAAGATCTGGACTTATTAAATATAGAACTCCAGAAAAAACTTATAAAGATATGGAATTCGATATTGAATATAAAAATAGTGAAAACTACATTATTAAAATTTATTTAAAAGAAAATCTTGATAAAGACATTCTAGAAAAAAATATTGAAAATGAATTTTATAAAAAATTTATTGAATTAAAAAATGTTTTTTATTTTCAATATAAAATCAATTATAACTTTTATGATAGTGTTTATTTTTTAGAAAAAGAACTTAAAGATGGAGTCTCTAATATCAAGTATTCTAAAAAATTCTTATACAGCATAAAAATAAGTGAGAATGGAGTTATTCTGCCAGTTTTTGAAGTAGAGGTTAATAAAGAGTATACAAGAATTAAAAATAATTATATCTCAAGCTTGTTTTTAAATAAAAAATTAAAACCATTTAATGATATTAATTCTACTTATGCAAGATTTGAAAATAATCTTGAGAATACTAATACTTTAATGGATTTGTTTGTAAGAGTTTTTACTATTGTTATTTCTTCTTACTCTAAAAATAAACTTGATTATATACCTGATGAAATATTTAAAAGCGATCACAAACAACTTATTGATATTATTAATCAGTGTCGTTATTTAGAAGAAATAAAATCTTATTAAAAATATAAGGAGATTTGTATGAAAAGAGCTTGGTGTTTTACAAAACAAAATAGATTAGGTTGTTTTAGAAGCCTTGAAGGTTATTCTAAGCTAGAAGATTGGACTGAAGGTTATGTGCTCGATAGAAAGCATGGAATATATTCAGTTTTTGTTTCATTAGAAGGAGAAGTTTGGTATTTTAAATACGAAGCAACTGTGTCATATAACCATCCTTCAAAATTTCTTAAAATTTGAGTTGTTATTAAATCAAGTTAAATTAGATAATATAGATTTAAGAATCAATGATTCTTTATTGAAAAGAATGAAAGAATAACTTATATTTATTAATAAATAAAAAAGATATCAATTGAGATCTTTTTTTATCAATTTTTTCAATAATTTTCAATTTTGAGTAGAGATATAATGTTTTCAATATTGTCCTCTAAATCATCATTTAATAAGTCTATATAATCATTTAATGGTTTAAAATTTAATTTATTTAAAGGAATAAGACCATAAGGAATATTGTTTAATGAAATATCTATTGATGATATTTTCAAATCTAGAGATAAATTATCATTAAATAGATATAGAAAGTTAGATTTATTTATTATATCTGTATTTATGAATTTAATATTTACATTTGTATTTATTTTGTAACAAACCTTATTATCAAGAAACATTATATATTGAAATTCAATATCAAATAATTTATTTATTATTATATTTTTATTTTTATTATTCAATATCTTGTTAAATTCTTTTTTTATATTATTCTTTAATATATTTTTTAAATTTAAATTTGAAACTATTGAATATATTAATAAAATAGGGATAAATAAAAATATGGT
>JACCDH010301109.1_pt1 | contig 14227 bp, 9 predicted proteins | sample 7442481 | NCBI WGS metagenome assembly JACCDH01 (sample SAMN15323433, study PRJNA562643) | freshwater metagenome | isolation source: river surface water | place: USA:Blue River Watershed | collected 2017-08-15
CGGGTCAATTCTTTCTTGGCGATCAGCTTGAGGGTGACAGCCACTTCCATGGTGCGGGCGAGCAGTTCTTCCACGCCTTCTTCGCCCAAAGCTTTACGGAAACGCCCCAATTGAGTGGGGTCGCATGGCCACTGGTGCTCGAAATACTCGCTGCCAGAAAAGTATTGCCAGGTGGGGGTTTCGCCCCAGCGCTGGATCACGTCTTCGTCGCTCTCGTTGAACGCATGCTTGAGGTACAGCAGGGCCACCATCAGCCGGGTGGGCAGGCGCGGACGGCCGGCGGTGGAGACGCCTCCACCAGAAACAACAGAAACCGGACCAAACAAGTCCAGATCCTCAATCTTCTTGCCCGCTTTGACTTGCCGGGCCCAGCGCTGGGCCAGAGATGCTTCGATTTCTTGCCAAGGCATGCGGTTGGCCAGCACCGCCAGTGGGTGGCGCAAATCGATCATCTGATCGAGGCGGTTGCGGAAAAAGTCGTCGGTCATGGCGCTGCTTTCAAAAACTCCCAGAAAACAGGCTTCATTGAATATCTATTTGAGAGTTCTGACCATCAGGAATCACCCCAGATCACCTGCATTCATGCGGGTTGCAGGGGTTTTGCAGGGGCGACGCATTAGCTGCGATCACCTGTAACCATGAAATTGCCAGACTAACAGTGCACGGCCACCGCGCGGTTCACTGCTTGGCAGAAATGGGCGATGGCAAAGCCGCAACCATGGCCGCAACCATGTTCTCAATGGCCACATCGACTACTTGCGCGTCCAGCTTACCCTTACCTGCCAACTCCAGCATGAATACCTTGATTTCTTCACCCGTCATGCCTTGCCGATAGGGTCGAGTCTGAGCCATGGCCTGAAAAATATCCGCAACACGCAAAATCCGCGCCTCCAGCGACAGATCTTTCTCCGTCACATGAAACGGGTAGCCTGTGCCCTCTGGCTCTTCATGGTGGTAGGCCGCCCATAAGGCGATCTCGCCGAAACCATCAATTTTTCGCAAAATCTGGAAAGTCTCGAAACTGTGCGAGTTCATGATTTGCCGCTCATGAACGTCCAGCTTCCCTGGTTTGTTCAACAGTTCGTCAGGCACACGCAACTTGCCCAGATCGTGCAGCAAACCCGCCACCTCCAGCTTGTCGCAATGGTCACGGCTCACGCCCATTTTCTCGGCCAGCAATCTTGCCAAACGTGCGACCCCCAAAGAGTGGGTCGCTGTGAATTCGCTCTTGGCATCCACGATGCGGGAGAAAATGGAAGCCAGTACACGCAGTTGCACCATGCCAACACGAGGTCGCAAGCCATGACCGAGCTGATCTTGAAGATACAACTGTATAGAGCGCGGCTCCAGCATCAGCCAAAACGCTTCTGCGCGTGAGGCGGTGATGAACGCCTCCACCAACTCTGGCGAAAAATAGGTCCCCGACACAGAACGCACACGATCTTGAATACCCGGCACATGGTCAAACAAATAATGACCATAAAAAGGTGCGGCAAAGGTATCCACCCGATCGGTCATGTAAATCATATTGGCCTGTATGGCCTGCTCCATCGTCAATTGGTCCGGAACCATTTCAAGCAATTTGTCCCAACGGGTATGGTGGTAACGGACGGGTATCGCCAAATCCGCCAAAGGTGGAAACTCCCCCAGCAACTGGTACCCCAGTTCTGCATGCTCCATGGAACCAGGCCAGTCGAACTCCTGAAGTAAATGTTGATGCGTCTGCGTAGAAGACACCCCGATATCGTGCAGCATCCCCAAATCAAACATATGCGTCTGCTGCTCGGTACTCCAACCTATCGCCGCCGCGCAATTGGCCGACATAATGCCCACCCGTTTGCCATGCGCGACATCGTCGACCCCCACCAGATCGAGCGCATCCGACAGTGCAAATACCACCTGCCGTAAATCAAAATCAAACTCATGAACCGTCATGACATAACCTTTCGACTGTTCGCAAACATCGCACGGCGGACATCCTCCAGCCAGTGTCATGTTCAACGCTATTTTTATAAAATTTTTTAAGCTGCATATTCAAGCAACCAAACTCTTTGCGTTTCGCCCAAACATGGAAAGGCAGCAGCAAAGGTTTGGGACCAGTGCTGCGGAAAATCTCAACCCCAAGTTTTTGATTAACCTCGAACTTGGACTACTTCCGATTGATTGGTACGGCCAGAGGGGGCAGGTCAAAAATGCAAGAAGATGCAAATTTTTATCGAGTTCTGAATAATCATGGTGATTTTTTAGCAACAGCACGAAGATTCATGAAACCATCAAGCTTATTCAATTCAGCGGCAATCAGGGGAGAAATACTGACTGCATTTGTTGGGTGAGAAATACAGTCTGTACTCCAAGTTGACGAGACACCAGCACTCGTAATAACGTTCAAGGCATCGTGCGCAAACAACGCATGTGTAACTGCTACATCTACGGAAACTGCACCCGCCGCGATTAGTCTCTGTGCAGCGCACGCAATAGTTCGTCCGCTACTGACTATGTCATCCAAGATAACAATGGCACGTCCATAAAAACTAATAGATGGCAACTCGATGTCGACAGATTGATCTCCGTGTCTTACTTTCTCACATACGGCGTAATCGAAGCCATGACGTTGAGCGGCAAGAGCGACCCATTGGGATGACTCCCTATCGGGACCTATGAGAATTGGATCTGCATGATGTTTGGCTACCAGATCGCCTAACAGTGGCGCACCGCTAAGCACAACCGTCGTAGTGCCGGGGATTGCTTCATCTAAGGTTGCGATGCGATGTAAATGTGGATCTACTGTGATTACTGCATCAAATAAGGATGCAAGAAACGCGCCGATTACACGCTGACTGACAACCTCGCCGGGTTCAAACGCGATGTCTTGACGCATATAAGCCAAATATGGTGCTATTAGCGTCACATGCTCCACACCCAGTTGGCGTGCTGTGCTTACCACCAACAGAAGCTCAATTAATTTTTCATTGGGGTCAACCAAGCTGCGAAGAAGCACCACATGGCTGGGTAATTTAGGAGGGAAACGTAGTTTGAGTTCATTATCTGGAAAACGATGTCGGTGGATTAGTTGTGGCGTCAGTTTCGCCTCATCGGCTAGCCGCAATGCAAACTCAGCTTCGTCTTCGAAGTAAAGCAAAAAAACATCAGAAGACATCAAAACTCCACGAAGACGTGAGGTAAATCCTTGACATCACCCAAGGTGTAACCGCTTAACTTATTGCTGGCCTGTCGTGCAAACTCTAAATCAGCAGGGAACTCAGCATGTACTCTATACAAAACATCGCCAATATTGACGACATCGCCCAACTTGCGCATCAGATCAACCCCTGCGCTTTCTACTTTGGGTGCACCCGCTAAACGGGCAATACGTGCAATGTGAAAGTTATCAATTCCGGTCACCACACCATTGCCAGCAGCAATAGCCTCAAACGTTAACGACCCAAGTCGCGGTTGATTGTGATTGAAGTCTCTAGCGCCTTGCGCCTGAATCATCGCGTTCATGCTAGCTAGCGCTCTTCCAGAATCTAAGATATCTCTGGCAATCGCAAATCCATCACCACCCCGGATGTCAGGGTCGCATTCAATCAGCCTGCCAGCGAGACGCAGAGCCTTTTGGCGTAAATCATTGGGCGCTCGTGGGTCATTTTCTAGCACACGCATTACATCACGCGCCTCTAAAACAGGGCCAACACCAAAGCCAATTGGCTGACGGCCATCAGTGATTACGACATCTAACGACAAATTCATCCGAGCGGCGACATACTCAAAGAGTTGGCGTAATCGTTGCGCCTCGGGCATAGAACGCACTTTAGCAGTGGGGCCAATCGGAATATCCAACACCAAGTGTGTAGATCCAGCCGCAACCTTTTTGGATAAAATTGAAGCTACCATTTGCGCAGGGGAATCCAGCGACAAAGGCCGTTCGACAGAGATCAATACGTCATCGGCAGGAGATAAGTCAGCCGAGCCCCCCCATGCCAAACAAGCCCGGTGATCACGCACAATTTCAGACAGCTTTTCAAAAGGCAATTCAACGTTAGCTAAAACGGCCATAGTGTCAGCTGTACCTGCTGGTGAGGTAATGGCTCGTGAAGATGTTTTCGGGCAAAGCATGCCATGCGCAGCAACAATAGGAACAACCAACATGGATGTTCGGTTTCCAGGGATACCGCCGATACAGTGTTTGTCAACCACCAAAGGCGAGTTCCAATCAAGTCGTCGACCGCAGCTCACCATTGCATCTGCTAAAAAGTAAACCTCCTCACGATCCATTTCGCCACGATTAGTCGCTACGACAAATGCAGTTAGCTCTATTTTTGAGTAACGATGCTGTGCAATGTCGCTCATAATTGACAGGAAGTCAGCTTTGCTCAAACGCTCACCGTTAATTTTCCGAAACAACGCTCCCATCGACTCTAATGGCTCAGCTTGGGACACTGTTGCCGTGTGACCGTCCTCTACTCCCATCTGATCAAAAGCGTCTTCAGATAGACCTACTTCTGCATAGCCAACAATAGAAATATCGTCAACTACATTGAGAGTTGCAACGATTTTTTGACCATTGGCGCGCACCTCAACTTTGGACAGGGCTTGGAATCCTTCTGCACGGTAAAGTTCGCATTCCCTATTGAGATAGACGACGTTTTCGTGATAAGTGTCTATTGCAACACGGCGTAACGCTAACTGAAATGACGTTACATGATTACCAGTGGCAGCGCTTAGATGTGATGGATTGACAAATTCTGTATTCATACGTGTAGCCTACACCACTCGACTTCCCGTCAGCTGAACGCCTATGTCAATGCGGTGGGGGTTTTCAACGTGGCCACTGGCTACAACAATTTGCGAAAAGTTGCGTTGAACCACTCTTTTGAATCAACATCCAACACCCTTACTCATCAAAAAGTCAGTGCGCTCTGTGCTCGGTTCATAATCTTTCCATTATTCAAAAAACAAGAGCCCATGGCAAATATTACGCGATTCGCAACGGAAATTTCACCCAAAGATTTGCGATTGACTATCAGCCCTAGTGAGTTAGGTTTTGATAACACCTCAGAATTAGTGACACAACCTTTGCCATGGATTGGCCAAGAACGTGCTCAAACCGCTGCGAGATTCGGCTTAGAAATGTCACAAGCCAACTACAACCTATTTGTCATGGGCGAAGTTGGCAGTGGTCGTTCCACGCTACTTCAACAGATGATGCATGAGGTCGCTTGCAAACGTCCCATACCGCCAGACTTGTGCTACTTGCACAACTTCGACACACCAGAACACCCACATGCAATTCACCTGCCAGCGGGTGAGGGGCGTAAGTTGCGGCTGCACATGGCGCAACTTACGAAAACGCTGCTTGCAGAAATCCCCAAGCGATTGGCCGCACAAGACTTCAAAGTTGAGAGCGAACACATAGAGAAAACTTACAAACAAGAGGAAGACCGTGCCTATGCCGTACTTGATGCTTTTGCTGAAGCTCGCAGCTTCTCGCTTTTCCGAGAAGGAGGACATTTGGTTTTTACCTTACGCGATGAAAAAGGTACTCCACTCACAGAAGCCGAGGCATTGGCATTACCCAAAGAGCGCCGCATCGCTATCGATCAAGCCGAGAACGAACTACGCGCTGAGATTGCAAACTTCCTAGATAAAACACGCCCTGTCGATCGTGTCAAAAATGAAGGATTGGCCGCATTGCGTCGCCAAACAATCAAGCCTCTCCTAGAACAAGAGTTTTTGCATATCAAGCAAGCGTTGACCAAACCAATACAAGACGAAGAAAAACTTGTCCATCATTTTGAAAAAGTCATTGATGATGTGCTAATGCATATTGAATTATTTGAACCAAAGAATGAAGAGGACCAAGAAGAGAACCGTCTCGAATCTCTCAACAACCTGCTACTCTGCTACCGCGTCAACGTTGCCGTCGACAATCACAACACACAGGGTGCACCTGTAGTGGTAGAAGAAAATCCCGTCTTTCGTTCGCTGTTTGGCAGCGTGGAATACCAAACCGAAGACGATGTCTTGATGGCCGACTTCACGCGCATACGCGCAGGCAGCTTGATGAAAGCCCATGGCGGCTTTTTGATGCTGCACGTACACGACTTACTGATCGACCCTTTAGTGTGGGAGAAGCTCTCACGCTTTTTACGAAGTGGCCGTCTGCAAATTGAAGAGCCTGGCGTGCATCGCTCGCCCATCGCCTCTATTGCCCTAGAGCCTGAGGCTGTGGCCTTGAACGTAAAGATTGTGTTGATCGGCACCACCGAGGAATACTATGTGCTGCAAGAGGGTGCCCCTGAATTCTTCAGGCGTTTCATGTGCAAGGTTGAGTTTGCGGAAAGCCTATCTGCGAGCTCCCACACGCATCGTGCCAGTGCTATTTTTGTGGCACACAGCTGTGAACGTTTGGGTTTGCCACACTTCCAAGCAGACGCCGTGGCTCGACTCATTGAATGCACACATCGCGCCGTGGACGACCAAAAGCGCCAAAGCGCCCTGTTCTCACACACCGAATCTCTGATCATCGAGAGTGCCTGCCACGCCATCCAACGCGTTGTATCCCACGTGCAAGCTATCGACGTCGACGCAGCCATTCAAGCGCGTGAGTTCAGAAACGGCTACACCGAACAACGCTTACAAGAATCCATCACCGATGGGGAACGTCTCATCACCGTCCAAGGTGAAAAGGTGGGACAACTCAATGGGCTTACTGTGATAGAGCTAGGTGACCACGCATTTGGTTTTCCTGTGCGCGTCACAGCACGTACTTATGCCGGAAACGAGGGATTGGTCAACATTGAACGTGAGGTCAAACTCTCAGGTCCCATTCATGACAAAGGTGTACTGATCTTGCATAGCTATTTATCAGCCCTTTTCTCACATATAGCCCCCTTGGCGTTCAATGCGTCTGTGGTGTTCGAACAAGAGTACGGTGGCGTCGAAGGCGACTCGGCTTCATGCGCTGAGTTGTATGCGCTGCTGTCATCACTTTCAGGCTTGCCGCTCAAGCAAAACATTGCCGTCACGGGTGCCGTTAACCAAAACGGTGAAGTGCTGCCCGTCGGCGGCGTGAACGAAAAAATTGAAGGTTTCTTCAAGACCTGCCAGATCCAAGGGCTAGATGGCTCACAAGGTGTCCTAATACCACGTCGCAACCTCCACCACCTTATGCTAAAACCTGCCGTGGTGAAAGCTGTAGCTCAAGGTCAGTTTCACATCTACACAGCCGACCGTGCCAGCGAAGGCGCCGCCTTGTTGATGAACACACCGTTTGGCCAAACACAAACACCCGGTGAAACCGACCCAAGGAGCATCTTGGCACTATGCCAACACACCCTTCTAGCTTATCGGCAGTTATGCCAAGCAACCCTTGCGCATAAGCTTGTCATAAACACCAGCAATTGATATGTCTCTCCCATTAAAAAACCACCGTTTCGATCTGGCAACTATCGCAAGCTGGGCCATGTTCAGTCGAGGGCTAGAGCCAGAATTTTCAAGTGCTGTGCATACCCAAGTCGAGGGGTTGAACAGCGCTCCGCAAGAGCCTCACCAAGACATTAGAGATTTGACAGCCTTACCGTGGTGCTCGATTGACAACGACGACTCGCGCGATCTGGACCAACTGACCGTCAGCGAGATCCACCCCAATGGCAAAGTGCGCATTTACGTGGCTGTCGCAGACGTGGATGCCGTGGTCAAAAAAGACTCGCCAATCGACCAACATGCACGCCTCAACACTACCTCGGTCTATACATCTGCACGCATTTTTCCCATGCTGCCGGAGCGACTGTGCACCGACCTGACATCGCTCAACCAAGACCAAGTGCGCTTAGCACTCATCGTCGAAATGGACTTTCGCAACGATGGCGTGCTGTTGAACTCTTCGATCTACCGCGGTCGTGTGTTGAACAAAGCACAGCTCGCCTATGACGCGGTTGCAGCATGGATTGAAGGTGAAGCCGACTTGCCAGCAGCTGCACAGCGCATCCACGGCATGGCGATGCAAATCAGCACTCAAGATAAGTTGGCACAAAAACTACGAAAACTTCGGCATGCCCAAGGCGCACTCGAATTTCAAACATTTCAACCCAGGGCGCAATTTGAAAACAACCGAATCACGGACATCACCCAGCAAATTCAAAATCGGGCACGGCAACTGATTGAAGAACTTATGATCGCGACCAACGGTTGCACTGCACGTTTTTTGGCCAAGCATGGTGTTCCGGCAATGAGACGTGTGGTTCGGTCGCCAGAGCGCTGGTTAAGTATTGTGGAAGTAGCCCAATCTTATGGCGAGACACTACCCAACGAACCCGATGGCAAAGCCCTTGAACATTTTTTAGCCAAACAACACAAAGCTGACCCCTTACGGTTTCCAGACTTGTCGCTGGTCATCATCAAGCTCATGGGTTCGGGCGAATACATCGTCGAGCGCCCACGCAACGAACCAATTGGGCACTTCGGTTTAGCGGTGCAAGACTACACGCACTCTACCGCACCCAATCGCCGATTCCCCGATCTCATCACACTGCGCCTGATCAAATCTGTGTTGGCAGGCACAGGCATGCCCTACTCCAATGCCGAACTCGATGCTTTGGCAGCGCACTGCACGGCTCAAGAAGATGCCGCTAAAAAGGTCGAACGTCAGTTACGCAAATCAGAAGCGGCCTTACTGCTACACGCACGGATTGGCCAGCGTTTCAATGGCGTCGTCACCGGGGTTGGCGTACATGGCGTATGGGTCCGAATTTTTGAACCACCAGCAGAAGGCCGATTGTCAGGCGATTTGCCCGAACTCAAAGTTGGTCTAGCAGTCCGTGTACGCCTGGTGTCCACCTCAGTGGAGCGTGGCTTCATTGACTTTGTAATGGCTCACTCAGTCGACCACTGACAATGCAAAGGGTTTGACATGAATTCCACGACATTGACAACCGGGATGATTTTTCCTTCATCATGCGCCACGCCACCCACGGACATGGTCTTTGACAAAAAATAGTGGTCCACAAATAGGTCTTGTTTTACCCCTACCCCAAACAGCCGTAGCAGCTAACGTAAATCCGGCACAAAGTTGTTTGAAAATGGCGTACTCATCAAATTCATTGATCAATCAGGCTCAGGTGTTGGGAATCCAGCGTTTTTCATCTAAAACTTTCAAGCAGGCGTCCACAACGACGGGGTCATAAATCACACCTCTTCCCTTGTTTAACTCCTCAATCGCTGGGGCCAAACCTAAAGCTGCACGGTACGGTCGGTGTGTGGACATGGCGTCGACCACGTCGGCAACGGCAACGATGGCCGCAGTGACCAAGATCTCACCATGTTTGAGACCCAGTGGATAGCCATTGCCGTTTTCACGCTCATGGTGTTGGCGCACGATGCTGGCGATGGGCCAGGGAAACTTGATGTTTTTTAATATCTGATACCCCGCCTCTGGATGCAACCGAATCAATGCCATCTCCACGTCATCCAATCGACCAGGTTTAGAAAGGATTTCCACCGGTACGCGAATTTTGCCAATGTCGTGAACAATGCCAGCAATCCGCAAGCCTTGGATTTCGTCAGCGGACAAACCCATTTCGCTGGCTATGGCCACGGCTAACTCAGCCACTCGGCGCTGGTGACCTGCGGTATAAGGGTCACGCAATTCAACCGTGTCGGCCAAGGCGGCCACAGACTCAATCAAGGTGTCGCGCTGCTCTTTGAGGTGATCGGCTTTTTCTTCAAGACCGTGTTGCACTTCGGTCGCCAAGTCTCTTTCGCGCCGAATCAGCTCTTCAGACTGCTGCGTCACTTCGTCTTCAAGTTTAGCATTCAGGTGTGCCAATTGGTTTTGCGTGAGCTGCAACAGCTTGTTTTGGCTGATGGCATTTCGATAGGTAGAAAGCAACAAGTTGATCAGCTGTCGCGGGCCTGCTGTGATGGGCACGACTTGCCCGCCAATGTCCACATCGACTGTGAATTTCTGCGCATCGACCAAGGATTTTTGCTTGAACGCATCTTCAATGCGCTCGAGCAACAGACTGGCATCGTAGGGCTTGGTTACGTAGTTGTCGGCCCCAGCGTTCAAGCCACGAATGATGTCCCACACATCGCTGAGCGCTGTCAACAAAATGATGGGGATGTCCCGCGTAGTCTCATTCTCTCGAATGCGTTTGCACAACTCAAAGCCATCCATGCGCGGCATCGAAATATCACTCACGATGACTTGCGGTGCAGAATCCATCGCACGCTTCAGACCTTCAACGCCGTCACTTGCCAAGATCACTTGATGACCCGCACGGATCAAGATCCGGCGCAAAGCTTCTGCCTGGGTGGAGCTGTCTTCAACCACCAAAATCGATAGACCCGTTGCCTGTGTTGATGTTTCGACCGTCATGGTGAATTACGCTTAAGTTTGAGCTTGTAGTTTGAGTATGCGCTCAGAAATGTCACTGAGGGGAAGAACTTCGGTCACGGCCCCCGTTTCAATGGCTGATTTTGGCATGCCAAAAATCACGGATGTGTCTTCGTCTTGCGCAATCGTCAGGCCACCGTGCTGGTGAATGGCCATTACGCCATGCGAGCCATCACTGCCCATACCACTCAATACAATGCCCACACACGCTTGCTGACAAGATGCTGCCAATGACATAAACAAACGGTCAACGCTGGGCAAATAAATGTCACCCGCACCCGCGTCCACCAACTGAAACCGTTTGGCCGAATCCAAAACCAAATGATGGCTTTCCGGTGCCACATACACATAACCAGCGTGGGGGGACATACCAGCCTCGGCCACCACCACGTTCAGACTTGCGTTCTCGTTCAACCACTCCACGAAGCCGGGCAAGAAACCCAAGCTGATGTGCTGCACACACACAATGGGAATTGAAAAATCTTCGGGCAAATCAGACAAAATTTTGAGCAAGGCTTGTGGCCCACCCGTGGACGAGCCAATACCAATGATTTCAGGTGTTTTTTGATATCGGGTTGTCGATGCCACCCCAAGGGTGTATTCGCCATCGGCTCTTTTTTTTCGATTCGAAATCACTTTCACACCCGCCAGAATTCTGATTTTTTCAACCAGCAACCTGGCATCCGTATGGGCAACGCCACCGTACTGCGGCAAGGGTTTTGCCATCACATCCAAAGCCCCAGCTTTGAGGATATTCAAGATGTTGTGCACTTGATAAGGCTGAGCAGAAATGCTCAACACCAAGATGGGACGGGGGTACTTCTCCATCACTTGTTCGGTCAAGGCCATGCCATCCATTCCGGGCATGTGGAAATCCGTACAAATCACGTCAGGGTTGAGCTCAGGAATTTTCTTTAAAGCCTCGACCCCGTCCATGGCCGTTCCCACAACCGTGATGCCGTTGTCTTCCAGAATTTCCTTGATGATCTTCAACTCAACCACTGAGTCCTCCACCAACAATACCCTAGGTGATTCACCTATCTTTGAATGCATGTTCATATCGGTCTTTATAAAAGACGTTCCAAGCATTCAAGCAAGATGGTCTGATCAAACTCAGGCTTAGACAGATAAGCATCTGCCCCCGCCTCTAAGCCTCGACGGCGGTCATCTTCGCTAGACAGCGTGGTGATCAAAATCACGGGCAAAGTCGAGAAGGATTGGCTCGCACGAATTTTTTGGGTCAATTCAAGCCCCGTCATATTGGGCATCATGATGTCTGAAACCACGGCATCAAACTTATACCTTGACAGCTGTGACCATGCATCAAAGCCATCTACCGTCGCAATGACTTCGTAGCCCGCACCTTCGAGGATGCGCTTTTCTTGGATACGCGTGGTGATGCTGTCTTCAGCCAACAAAATCAATTTTGATTTTTTCTGAGTGCCCACGACTGTGTTGGACTTGGTGAATTTGACCCCTTGCTCCAACACCTGACGTGTCAACCCGCGAACATTCAGCACGGGGCTGATGACACCAGAGTCCAGAATGGTCACACCCAACAGATGCATGCTTTTTTGCACGGGCATTGGCGTTGGCTTGATCACGACTTCTTGCTCACTCAGCAACTCATCCACTAGCACACCAATACGAGACTGTCCATCGCTGAGTACCATGCAATACGGCACGTCGACCAAGCCTTTGCTTTGCATGGGCAAATTGAGCAAATGGCTGAGCTTGTTCAAAAACACAATTTCGCCGTTTGCATCCACGCATTGCCGGCCCTCGACCCAACGCACATCTTGTGCCGCCAGCTTGCGCAGCATGACCACGTTTTCAAACGGGATCGCAAACACCTGACCCACATCAGACACCAGCAATACACGCGTTGAAATCAATGACACGGGCAAGCCCATGGTGATCCACATCCCCTTACCTGGCGTTGAATCAATGCTCAAAGTGCCGTGTAAGCGTTCGACGGTTGTGCGAACCACATTCAAGCCTACACCACGCCCCGAAACATCCGTGATCATTTTGTTGGTTGAAAAGCCTTGCTCCAGGATCAACATGTGCAGTTGGCCTTTGTCAAGCTGGGCCGCATCGTCTTTCGAATACAGCCCTTTTTTCACCACCAAAGCTCTCACAGCCTCAAGATCTAACCCACGTCCGTCATCCCGCACATCGATATAGACGCGGTCAGATTCTTGGTACACACGCACAGTGAGCTTGCCCATTTCTGGTTTGCCTGCGTCATGGCGACCAACGGGCGCTTCAAGCCCATGATCAACCGCATTGCGCAGCAGATGCATCAGTGGGGCTTTCATTTCTTCAATAATGCGCTTGTCCACCACGATATCGCCGCCCACCAGCTTCAGGTCAATTTTTTTGCCCAAATCCAACGCCAAGTCATGCACCATGCGGGGAAACTGATCTAGCAGCGTGGACGCAGGCAGCAGCCGCAAATTGCGAATGCCGGTTTCAATTTCTGCTGTCACCAGACTCAAACGCGCGGTGTCCTCACTGAATTTAGATGACAAGACATTCAATTGGTCAAGCACCTGTTGAGGCACTTGTTGACCCAGCGATGCCAGCGACAACAGATCAGCCAATCCGTTGTTCAAACGTTGGATGTGGTTGCGGCACACCACCAACTCACCTGTTTGACTGAGCAAAAAGTCCAGTCGGTCAGCGCCGACACGGACGGTTTCAATCTTAAAATTCGTCTCCTTTTCTGTCGAGTTGGCCTGCGAAATTGACGGCACAGAGGTCGGCTCGGAACGCTGTGGGGCAAGGGGTTCTAACGGGATTGAAATGGGTGCGGGACCAGGCACGGTCCCTGGTGCAGTCTGTGCCTCCTTGACAGGGGGTAATGCGGACGTTGACGAAGCCGCTTGGGGTGCCGCCTCCTGGCCCACCGCCGCAGCCACCAATTGACGCAATTGGTCCAGCGTTTTGAGCTGACGCTGAACCAAAGTCTCGGTGATCGCCACCCCCCCCTTGCGAATGGCACCCAGTTCATCCTCCATGCCATGCGCCATGTCTTGGATATCTAGCAAGCCCAACATGCGTGCCGCCCCTTTGACGCTGTGCGCTTCTCGAAACAAGTCCTCGATCAAGACCGCGTTGGTGGGCTCCTTCTCAAGCTGCAACCATCCGGCGTCCAGCTTTTGCAACCGCTCTTCACACTCGGTGCGAAAGAGCTGCCGCATTTCTTGGTCTTCGATTTGAGCCATGCCAGCCAATCGTCAAATAATTTGCTTGAGATGATTTGCCACTGCGGTCAAGTTGGTCACACCGGTTCGAGCTTGCGTGGTTCCAATCGAAATCTCTTTCGCGCCATTCTTGATGCTCTTCATCGCCTCGTCTATGCGCTTGGCGCAAGTGGTGAACGCACAATTTGACCTCCGGCCACGCAGCATCATTAACACGCTCAATTTGCTTCGCCCTATTTACGAAAAGACAGCTGCATTTGGTCACTTTGGCCGCACAGACCACGACTTTACCTGGGAGCGTTGTGACCGCGTGGCTCAACTCAGAGACGCAGCAGGCCTCGTTCCCGATTTGCCCTTGCAATGACCTTGAACCCAGAAATTTGCAGGTACATTTGTCAACTGGCAGGCATTCGCATGGTCAACACCAGCCAATCCCAGCTGAATGAGTGGCTGCCACAACGCTGCCGCGCACTGGGTCTGTCAGATGCCCAAGCCTAAACGCCAGTAGCTTATCCATGGACGATTGAGCGAGTCGATCCTCCTCAGGGACATGAGAATAAATAATCTTTCGTAGCTCGGCGTCGAAGGTTTCAGATCCACTTTTCCCGAGTTCGTTGCAAAG
>JACCDH010519314.1_pt1 | contig 14224 bp, 11 predicted proteins | sample 7442481 | NCBI WGS metagenome assembly JACCDH01 (sample SAMN15323433, study PRJNA562643) | freshwater metagenome | isolation source: river surface water | place: USA:Blue River Watershed | collected 2017-08-15
TGCTTCGAGATAAGGGAAAGTAAATGCACGAAGGTGTAATGAAGGCGTGGTTAGAGTCTTCTCATCTTGGCGGTGGCAACATGGCCTATGTAGATGAACTCTATGAATCCTACTTAGCTGAACCTACGAGTGTTGGTGATGAGTGGCGTGAATTTTTTGCCCGCTTACCCAAAATTGATGGTGTTGATTTAGAAACCCGTCATTCAGACATTCGTCAACAGTTTGCCGAACTTGCCAAGAACAAACACCGTGAAGTGGTGGTGAGCAATTCTGGCGGTGATAGTCGTCAAGTCAAAGTTCTGCAGCTCATCAATGCTTTCCGTTTCCGTGGTCACCAACACGCGAAACTGGACCCACTGGATTTGTGGAAACGTCCCAGAGTTCGCGATTTAGAACTTTCTTATCATGATTTAAGCCCAAGCGACTTCGATACCGAATTTAATGTCGGTTCTTTTGTTGCTGGTACTGAAACCATGAAACTCGGTGAATTAGTCAAAGCCTTGGAAACTACCTACTGTGGTTCCATCGGTGCCGAGTATATGCATATTGTTTCGACCGATGAAAAACGCTGGATCCAACAACGTTTAGAATCAGCTCGTTCAACGCCAAATTATGATAAAGCGCAAAAAGCCCAAATTCTGAAAGGTCTGGTTGCGGCTGATGGTCTTGAGCGTTATTTATCGGTGAAATTCCCGGGCGCTAAACGCTTTGGTCTAGAAGGTGGTGACGCTTTAGTCCCTATGCTCAAAGCCATGATCCATCGTGCCGGTGAACAAGGCGCCAAAGACTGTGTTATTGGTATGGCGCACCGCGGCCGGTTAAATACTTTAGTGAACGTACTGGGTAAAAATCCAAGTAAATTGTTCGATGAATTCGCGGGTAAATATGAAGTTGTGGGTGCGGGCGATGTGAAATATCACATGGGCTTCTCATCAGATTTCGAAACCAAAGGCGGTGCAGTGCACTTAGCTTTAGCTTTCAACCCGTCGCACCTTGAAATCGTCAACCCTGTGGTGATGGGTTCTGTTCGTGCGCGTCTAGACCGTCGTGGTTGCACTGATGGTTCGTTGGCTCTGCCAATTACGATCCACGGTGACTCTGCTTTTGCGGGGCAAGGTGTTGTTGCTGAAACTTTCAATATTTCGCAAACGCGCGCCTTTAAAGTCGGTGGCACCATTCGTTTGGTCATCAATAACCAAGTTGGTTTCACGACTTCGAATCCTGAAGATACTCGTTCAACCGAATACTGTACTGACATTGCCAAGATGGTGCAGGCGCCAATTTTCCATGTCAATGGCGATGACCCAGAAGCTGTCGTATTTGTTGCTCAACTTGCCGTCGATTATCGCAACACCTTTAAGCGGGATGTGGTGATTGACTTAGTTTGTTATCGCCGCAATGGCCATAACGAAGCGGACGAGCCGAACGCAACTCAGCCATTGATGTATCAAAAAATCAAAAAACACCCAACACCTCGTGAAATCTACGCAGACAAATTAGTCAATGCGGGTTTGTTTACTGCCGATGAAGTTAAAACGATGGTCGAAGACTATCGGAATGCTTTAGATAAAGGCGACTGTGTGGTGGATGAGTGGCGGCCGATGACGGAAGTTGCTGTCGATTGGACCCCATACCTGAATCATCAATGGAATGTTGGTTATGATGCCAGCATGTCGGTTGCAGATTTAGTGGCTTGGGGCGAGAAAGCAATTCGCATCCCAGCGGATCACCCGCTGCAACGTCAAGTGGCTAAAGTCTATGAAGACCGTGCTTTGATGTTAAAAGGTGAGAAGAAAATTGACTGGGGCTTCGCTGAAATTTTGGCGTATGCTTCGATTGTTGGTGCTGGCACTCGCATCCGCATCGTGGGTCAAGATTCAGGTCGTGGTACCTTCTTCCATCGTCATGCGGTGTTACATAACCAAAACGATGCAAGCACTTACACGCCACTTGAGCATCTAACGCCTGATCAAGGTCCATTCCAAGTGTATGACTCTGCGCTGTCGGAAGAGGCGGTGTTAGCGTTTGAATATGGTTACGCGACAGCGGAGCCGCGTGCACTGGTTATTTGGGAAGGTCAATTTGGTGACTTCGCCAACGGTGCGCAAGTAGTGATCGACCAATTCTTAAGTTCAGGCGAGCAAAAATGGGGTCGTCTCTGTGGTCTGACCCTGTTATTACCTCATGGTTATGAAGGTCAAGGTCCAGAGCACTCATCAGCCCGTTTAGAGCGTTTCTTGCAATTATGTGCGGATCACAACATGCAAGTTGTGGTACCTACCACTCCTGCGCAAGTGTTTAATATGATCCGTCGTCAGATCGTGCGTCCGCTGCGTCGGCCGTTGATTGTGATGTCGCCAAAATCATTGTTGCGTCACCCATTAGCGACTTCAACTTTAGAAGAGTTAGCTTCAGGTGAGTTCCAAAACGTGATTGGTGAAATCGATGCGATTGACCCAACACAAGTCACTCGTGTGGTGATGTGTAGCGGTAAAGTGTACTACGATTTACTGGATGAACGCCGTAAACGTGGTTTGAACAATATTGCTATCGTACGGATTGAACAGTTGTATCCGTTCCCAGCTGATGAAATGGCGAAAGCTTTGGCTGATTTTGCCCATGTGAAAGATTTCGTGTGGTGTCAAGAAGAACCACAAAACCAAGGCGCTTGGTACTGCAGTCAACACAACTTCTGGGCTTCAATCCCAGCAGGTGCGAAACTGACCTACGCAGGTCGTGAGGCATCTTCGTCACCAGCTGTTGGTTACTTGTCGGTACACAACAAACAGCAGCAGGCATTAATTAATGCCGCGCTGACGGTGGCATAAGGATCCAAAGTAGAGCTTTGGCGAATATTGATGGTCAGAGCAGGCAGCTGCTCTGACTTTGGCTTTGAAAGATAGAACAAACCAATCGATTAAAAGGTGACAAAGTGGAAATTAAAGTCCCGGTACTCCCAGAATCAGTTGCAGATGCAACAATCGCCACCTGGCATGTAAAAACAGGTGAAGCCATTAGCCGTGACCAAGTCTTGGTTGATATCGAAACTGACAAAGTGGTGTTAGAAGTTCGTGCTCAATCTGACGGTGTAATGGGTGAAATCCTGCATGCTGAAGGTGCTACAGTACTTGCAAGCCAAGTGATTGGTCATGAAGTTCCTGGCGGCGCGGCAGCAGCAGCAGCTCCAGTTGCAGCGGCAGCAGCCCCAGCAGCTCCAGCTGCAGAATCTGATGAGGTGTTAACTCCATCAGTGCGTCGTTTGATTGCTGAAAAAGGCTTAGATGCGACCAAGATCGTTGGTTCTGGCAAAAACGGCCGTATCACCAAAGAAGACGTGGATAAATTCTTAGCGGGCGCTCCAGCGGCTAAACCAGCTGCAGCAGCACCAGCAGTCGCTGCGCCAGTTGCCGTTTCAGGTGACCGTTCACAGAAACGTGTGCCAATGACTCGTCTGCGCAAAACGATTGCAAACCGCCTGTTAGAAGCGAAAAACTCAACTGCCATGTTAACCACCTTTAACGAAGTTAACATGAAGCCAATCATGGACCTGCGTAAGCAATATGCTGACGTGTTCGAAAAGCGTCATGGTATTCGTTTAGGTTTCATGTCTTTCTATGTGAAGGCTGTCACTGAAGCCTTAAAACGCTTCCCAGAAGTGAACGCGTGCATTGACGGCGACGACATTGTTTACCACAACTACTTTGACGTCAGCATTGCAGTATCGACTCCTCGTGGCTTAGTCACCCCAGTATTACGTGACTGTGACAAGTTAAACTTGGCTGAAATCGAGAAAGGCATTAAAGACTTAGCGATCAAAGGTCGAGATGGCAAGTTAGCTATCGACGATTTGACTGGTGGTAACTTCACCATCACCAACGGCGGTGTGTTCGGTTCATTAATGTCGACACCAATCATCAACCCACCACAATCAGCGATTTTAGGCATGCATAAAATCCAAGACCGCGTCATGGTTGTGGATGGCAAGATGGAAATTCTGCCAATGATGTATTTAGCACTGTCTTATGATCACCGGATCATCGACGGTAAAGAGTCAGTAGGTTTCCTAGTGACTGTGAAAGAATTATTAGAAGATCCAACACGTATCCTGTTAGATATCTAATATTAGCGAGCGGTAAGGCTGTATTTCGGTACAGCCATATAAATCATCAGGATAAGTTAATTATCCTAAGGGTCAGGCTGAGCCCAACGGCCAGCTACAATCAATAGAAAAACGGAAATAAGCCATGAATTTGCACGAATATCAGGCAAAACAGCTTTTTCGCGAATACGGTTTACCTGTATCTGAAGGCTATGCGGAAGAAACGCCACAAGCAGCAGCAGAAGCAGCAGATCGTATTGGTGGAAACAAGTGGGTAGTTAAAGCTCAGGTTCACGCTGGTGGTCGCGGTAAAGCGGGCGGTGTGAAATTAGTTTCTTCTAAAGAAGAGATCCGTAACTTTGCTCAAAATTGGTTGGGTAAAAACTTAGTTACGTACCAAACTGACGAAAAAGGTCAGCCTGTCAGCAAGATCCTGGTTGAAAGTTGCACCGATATCGAGAAAGAACTGTATCTGGGTGCCGTGGTTGACCGTTCTAGCCGTCGCATCGTGTTTATGGCATCGACTGAAGGTGGCGTAGACATCGAGAAAGTTGCTGAAGAAACGCCAGAAAAAATCATCAAGATGGCGATTGACCCGTTGGTTGGCGCTCAGCCATTCCAAGCGCGTGAAATCGGCTTCAAACTGGGTTTAAACGCAACACAAATCAAACAATTCACCACGATTTTCTTAGGTTTAGCGAAAATGTTCGTTGACCTGGATATCGCGTTGATCGAAGTCAACCCGTTAGTCATCACCACTGCAGGCAACCTGCACTGTTTAGATGCGAAACTGGTTGCTGATAGCAATGCTTTATACCGTCAGCCAAAACTGCGTGCATTCCACGATCCATCACAAGAAGACGAGCGTGAAGCCCGTGCTGCACAGTGGGAACTGAACTATGTTGCTTTAGAAGGTAACATTGGTTGTATGGTCAACGGCGCAGGTTTAGCGATGGGTACTATGGACATCGTTAAATTAAGCGGTGGCCAACCAGCAAACTTCTTAGACGTTGGCGGTGGTGCTACCAAAGAACGCGTGACAGAAGCATTCAAAATCATCCTGTCTGACGCTGCAGTGAAAGCTGTATTCGTCAACATCTTCGGTGGTATCGTTCGTTGCGACATGATCGCTGAAGGTATTATCGGTGCTGTTGAAGAAGTGGGTGTAAGCGTACCAGTGGTTGTGCGTTTAGAAGGTAACAATGCTGAATTAGGCGCACAGAAACTGCAAAGTTCTGGCCTGAACATCATTGCTGCGACTTCATTATCTGAAGCTGCAAAAGCTGTTGTGAAAGCCGCGGAGGGCAAATAATGTCTATCATCATCAACAAAGACACTAAGGTCATCTGCCAAGGTTTTACCGGTAGCCAAGGGACTTTCCACTCAACTCAAGCGCTGGAATACGGCACGAAAATGGTTGGTGGTGTAAGCCCTGGTAAAGGCGGTACAACTCACATCGGTTTACCAGTATTCAACACAGTGAAAGAAGCTGTGGAAGCGACTGGCGCAACTGCCACTGTGATTTATGTTCCAGCTCCATTCTGTAAAGATGCAATCATCGAAGCGGCTGATGCTGGCTTAGAACTGATTGTTTGTATCACTGAAGGGATCCCAACCATCGACATGTTATTCGCGAAAGAATACGTCGATCGGAAAGGCGTTCGCATGATTGGTCCAAACTGCCCAGGCGTGATCACGCCAGGCGAGTGTAAGATTGGTATCATGCCAGGTCATATCCACAAGCCAGGTAAAGTTGGTATCGTGTCTCGTTCAGGCACCCTGACTTATGAAGCTGTGAAGCAAACCACTGACGAAGGTTTCGGCCAATCAACGTGTGTTGGTATCGGTGGTGACCCAATCCCAGGTTCTAACTTCATCGACATCCTGAAATTATTCCAGGAAGATCCACAAACTGAAGCGATCATCATGATCGGTGAAATCGGTGGTACTGCTGAAGAAGAAGCTGCTGCTTATATCAAAGCCAACGTCACTAAACCTGTCGTTTCTTACATCGCTGGTGTGACTGCACCTGCTGGTAAGCGTATGGGCCACGCTGGCGCAATCATCTCTGGCGGTAAAGGTACAGCGGATGACAAATTCCGTGCTCTGGAAGATGCAGGTGTTAAAACTGTGCGTTCTTTAGCAGACATCGGTAAAGCACTGCGTGAACTGACTGGCTGGTAATCTTCTTAGATTATCCCTGTTAAAAAAACCCGTCTTTTGACGGGTTTTTTTATTCGAGGCGATAAAATACGGGGGAATGGCCAAGTGTTAGGTTTTGAATTGTTGTAATTCTTGCGAGATATCAGCAACTTGAGACAACAGTTTACTGATTGCAGTTTGGCTTTGTTCGCCTTGCGCGACCGTAATATCACTTTGCTCTTGAATATGTTGCATGCTCTGATTCAATTCAGCTACCGCGGTGCCTTGCTCAGTCGATGCTTGGGCGACTTGATGGTTTAACTGATTCATTCGTTCAATTTGGCTGGCAATCCGCTCCATCATTTGCAATGCAGTCTGCGTGCGTTCGGTGACATCATCGGTTTCTTGATTGACGGTTTGCATGATCTGCACGGTTTGTTGCAGACCTGAGCTTAATTTAGAAATGTTTTGCTCAATTTCGACCGTGCTGGCTTGTGTTCTCGAAGCCAAGTTGCGCACTTCTTCGGCCACGACCGCAAAGCCTCGGCCAGATTCACCAGCACGCGCGGCTTCAATGGCCGCGTTGAGTGCCAGTAGGTTTGTTTGTTCAGCAATACTGCGGATCATCTCCAGCATTTGCACAATGCCTTGGCTGTCAGTTTGGACTGTGCTGATCCCTTGATTGGCGCTCGCAACCATCGAATGTACGCGGTGCATTGAACTTTCGACATTACGCACCGCGCTCACACCTTCTTGCATCGCATGGGTTGATTCTTGCGCGCTTTGATTGGCATCCACCGCATGTTGAGACATATCCGCTAACACATTCGACATTTGCGAAATCGCACTGACCACAACTAATGTTTCTTGTTGTTGAATATCGGCACCTTTGACGACCGCTGTAATCGAACCTCTGACATCACTGCTGGCATTCACTACTTCACCACTTAAAGCTTTCACATTTTGCACTAGGTCGTGAATTTTACTGACGAAATCATTGAATGATTGCGCGATTTCGCCAAATTCATTGCGTTCTCGTTGTGAAATTCGCACCGTTAAATCGCCATCGCCGCGGGCTAATTCTCGCAGGTTCCGATTTAATGAGCGCAGTGGCTGCAAAATAGACTCGCGGGAGAACCAACGGATCAACAAAGCAACGGCAATGCCAATTAACAAACCGCTTAAATTAAACCACCAAGCAAAACTTTTCAGTTGCGAAATCACTTCAAATTGTTTTTCAACTTTACTGTCGCCTTCTTCTTCCATCTGTTCGAGAAACGCCAGCAAGGTGTTGGCATCTTTGCTGAAGCTCGTGAAGGATTCTGGGGTTTGGCTTGCGATGAAATTGTCACGGCTCACATTGAATTTCTGTTGCTCGTCTTTCAGGGTTTTCACTGCGCTCGGTGACATCAAACCAGCGGCTAGCATCCGTGAGAGGGCAATATCGGCAAGTTCTTGGCCGTCTTTGAGTAAATCCTTCGCCTGTGCGGCAGAATTAGGATCATGTTGCAGCATTTGTAATGCAATGATTTGTTGCTGCAAGCCTATCGTCCCTTCCATTGCGCCATCGGCAGAATCCCATGCCGGGCCACTGATAAAGGTCAACATGTCCTGAAAGTCTTGGGTTAACTTCAGTGATCCACCAACCAATACGATAACTAGGGCTAGTACTGAGCCAGCCACCCAATTTAACGCGGTTCTGATTAACATCGCTTATCCTTGCAAGTGCAGTGAGTTAGTTCAAAAGTTAGTCAATCAACTGGATTCCAGCAACCCAGCAAGGCAATAATCTGAAAATCTTTTTAAATTCAGTGCCTACACTCGAAATCAAATGGTTTCTGACGGTTTGGTGTGTGATTCAGGCTATTTGCGCTTTTTTATTCCGTACCTTTTTGTTCCGCATCTTTGAAATAACTCATTTAGATGCGGTTAATCGCAAAGTTTTTGAGCGCGGATCAAAATTAGGCTACAACAGATCAGTCGATTTGCTAGCTTGATTGTTTGGGTATTGTCTTAAACTCAACTGAGAATTTGAGTGGCCTTGCAGCCTTCAAATTTAATGAAACAGTCCAATGAAACAGTCCAATAAAAACAGACGCAATAAAAAGATTCCAATAAAAACAGCTCAATAAAAACAGTTCAAGAAAAACAGTTCAAGAAAAACAGTCCAAAAAAACGGCGGGAGTTTTATGTCACCTTCACATTTTTGCACCACAATCGGATTTCAACGACTTGGTTTATCGCAATTCACACAAGCTCTGTTGGGCTTAGGTCTTCTCAGTTGTATTGGTTTTAGCAGTAGTATTTTTGCCAATGTTGAACAACCAACCCTCAGCAAAAAAGCCGCTCAGCAAAATTTTGAGCGCAAAATAGATATTGATTCAGTGGTGGTGACGCGTCATAAAACCACAGTGAACGGCGTTGATTTCCCATATACCGCCGAAACCGGCACCCAGCCGGTTTGGGATGAGGAAGGCAACCCCATTGCGACGGTGTTTTATACCTATTATCAGCGCAGTGATGTTAAGGATAAAAGCAAACGCCCCTTAATGATTTCTTTTAATGGCGGCCCAGGCTCTGCTTCGGTTTGGATGCAAATTGCTTACACCGGTCCAAAAGCATTAAATGTTGACGACGAAGGCTACCCATTACAGCCTTATGGCACCAAGCAAAATCCTTATTCAGTGCTCGATACCGCCGACATTGTGTTCGTCAATCCCATCAACACCGCATACTCCCGCGTGTTGCCAGGCAAAGATGGCAAAATGATGCCTCGTGATCAGCAGCAAAAATTATTTTTTGGCGTGAATCAGGACGTGAAGTATTTGGCGGAATGGATCAACACCTTTGTGACGCGGCAGGAGCGTTGGCCATCGCCAAAGTATTTAATTGGTGAAAGTTATGGCACTACACGGGTATCAGGCTTGGCTTTGGCGTTACAAAACCAACAATGGATGTATTTAAATGGTGTGGTATTGGTCTCGCCAACAGAGCTGGGGATTAAAAGAGAAGGGCCCGTCGAGGCAGTAAACCGTTTGCCATATTTTACGGCGACTGCTTGGCACCATAAAAAATTAGCGCCGGAATTACAGCAACTAGATTTATTGGATGTTCTGGCACAATCGGAACAATTTACCCTCAATCAATATCTGCCGGCACTTGCCAAAGGCGCGATGTTACCTGCTGCGGAGCGTGAGCAGATCGCACAGCAAGTGGCGAAATTTTCCGGTTTGTCGGTAGCAGCTGTACATGCCAACAACTTAGATATTCCGAATGACTTTTTCTGGAAAGAGTTGATGCGGGAACAAGGCTTTACCGTTGGCCGTTTGGATTCACGTTATTTAGGCATCGATCGGAAAACTGCGGGTGTTGAACCTGATTTTAATGCGGAACTGACCTCTTGGCTCCATTCTTTTACGCCAGCAATGAACCATTATTTGCGCACTGAGCTCAACTATAAAACCGATGTGAAATACAACATGTTTGGCCCTGTCCACCCTTGGGATAGAGAAGGCGATGAAACTGGCGAAAACTTACGTTTAGCCATGGCACAGAACCCTTACTTGCATGTCATGGTGCAGTCGGGCTATTACGATGGCGCAACCAATTACTTTGATGCCAAGTATTCGTTATGGCACCTTGATCCCAGCGGTAAAATGCAAAATCGCCTGAGTTTCAAAGGGTATCGCAGTGGCCATATGATGTATTTGCGCGCGGAAGATTTAGAAAAGTCGAACGCCGATCTGCGTGAATTCATTCAAAACAGCTTGGTCAAACCTGATCAAGCTGCCAAGTACTAAACGCCATAAAGCCCAGGCCATGCGCTTGGGCTTTTTATTTCGATACTTTTTACTTCGAATCTTTTTACTTCGAATCTTTTTACTTCGAATCTTTTTACTTCGAATATTTTTACTTCGAGCTTGCTGACAGATCCCTTCGTCAATTTTTTGCGTAAAGCTGCGGGTATACTTCATCTGCTTCATCAACACACCTCAGGGCGTGTTGGCTCTGGTGCGCTGGATGATCCGCGAATTAAAGCGTTGTCTGCCAGCCAAATGCAGTGATGAATGCAGCTTTTGCTACTGGTCAGCGCGGTTGTTACTGTTATAATGCGGCAACTGACTTCATGTCGATGCATACAAGGAATTGATTGTTATGGCGGATATTGAAACACGCCCCACTAATTTTATTCGGCAAATTATTGATGCCGACTTAGCTTCAGGCAAACACAGCACCACAGTGACTCGGTTCCCACCAGAGCCGAATGGTTATTTACACATTGGTCATGCCAAATCGATTTGTTTGAACTTTGGTATTGCCCAAGATTACCAAGGCACTTGTAATTTACGCTTTGATGATACCAATCCAGAAAAAGAAAACATCGATTTCGTCAATTCTATTCAGCAAGATGTGCAATGGCTTGGCTTCCAGTGGGATGGTGCGGTGCGCTATTCTTCTGACTACTTCGATGCCTTATATGGGTATGCTGTTGAATTAATTAACAAAGGCTTAGCCTACGTTTGTTTCTTAAATGCTGAAGAAATGCGGCAGTACCGTGGTTCTTTGACTGAACCTGGCAAACACAGCCCAAGCCGTGATACCAGCCCTGCGGAAAACTTAGCGCTATTTGAAAAAATGCGTGCAGGCGGTTTTAAAGAAGGTGAGTGCTCGTTACGCGCTAAAATTGATATGGCATCGCCATTTATTTGCATGCGCGATCCGGTGATTTACCGAGTCAAATTTGCTCACCATCACCAAACTGGCGATAAATGGTGCATTTACCCAATGTACGATTTTACCCACTGTATTTCCGACGCCTTGGAAGGCATCACCCATTCATTATGTACTTTGGAATTCCAAGACAACCGTCGTTTATACGATTGGATTTTGGATAACATCACCATTGATTGCCATCCGCAACAAATTGAGTTTTCTCGGTTAAACCTTGAATACCAAGTGATGAGCAAACGTAAGTTGCATACGTTGGTTGAAGGCGGCCACGTTTCTGGTTGGGACGATCCACGCATGCCAACCATCGCCGGCTTACGTCGTCGTGGCTACACGCCAGCATCGTTGCGTGAATTCGCGAAACGGATTGGTATCACCAAGCAAGACAATATGATTGAGTGGAGTGCCTTAGAATCTTGTATTCGTGAAGATTTAGATGCGCATGCTCCTCGTGCGATGGCGGTCTTAGATCCGTTAAAAGTGACCATTAGCAACTATCCAGCGGATCAAACCGAATGGTTAGATGTGCACAATCATCCGAAAGATGAAGCCATGGGTTCGCGCCAAGTGCCATTTGGCAAAGTACTTTACATCGATCGCGCTGATTTCAGAGAAGAAGCCAACAAAAAGTACAAACGCATGGTCACTGGCGGCGAAGTTCGATTACGCGGCGCTTATGTTATTCGTGCGGATGAAGTGATTAAAAATGCGGACGGCGAGATTGTCGAGCTGATCTGTAGTTACGATCCAGAAACCTTAGGCAAAAATCCAGCCGATGGCCGCAAAGTTCGCGGCGTGATCCATTGGGTTGATGCGACGCATGCACTGAGCGCTGAGTTTCGGGTGTACGATCGGTTATTTACCGTGCCTAACCCGGCGGCAGAAGAAGATTTCCTGCAAGTGATTAACCCAGCTTCGTTAACCATCAAACAGGGTTTCGTTGAACCTAGTTTGCAAAAAGCGGTCGCGGAGCAGGCGTATCAGTTTGAACGTGAAGGTTATTATTGCGCTGATAATCGCGACTCACGCCCGGATGCGCTGGTGTTCAATCGCACTGTGGGTTTGCGGGATAGTTTTGCAGATGATGTGTAACTCCTTCTCTGCTTGATACTGAAGTTCGAAAGGCCAGCCGAATTCTGGCCTTTTTTTCATCAGTGATTTTCAAAAAGACCCGCGTCGATTGCCACGGCAAGCCCGAAGTCGCCAAGAGGTACAACGATGGATGTTTTTTTAGCGGTACTTTCCTTTGCATTTTCCAGTACCATCACGCCAGGACCGAACAATTTGATGATGTTGGCTTCTGGCGTCAATTATGGCGTCAAAGCTAGCCTGCCGCATCTGTTGGGGATCTGTCTTGGCTTTCCACTGATGGTGCTATTGGTGGGACTTGGCTTTGGCACTGTCTTTGAGACGTTGCCGTTTTTACATACCACGATTAAGTGGTTAGGCATCTTGTATTTATTGTACTTGGCTTGGAAAATCGCCAGTAGCGCGCCGAGCCAGTTAGAAGGCAAGCAAGGGAAACCGTTCACGTTTTGGCAAGCTGCAGCATTTCAATGGGTAAATGGCAAGGCATGGATCATGGCATCTGGCGCGATTGCCGCATTCACTTCAGTTGGCGGCGCCATTTACAGTGAAGTCGGACAAATTGTCTTGGCCTTTTTTGTCATGAGTTTTCCCTGTGTGGGGGCTTGGTTAGTCTTTGGTGCGCTGTTGCAGCAATGGTTAAATGGCCCGCGGGCACAAAGAATATTTAACGTGACGATGGGGCTGATTTTAGTCGGCTCTGTGGTGCCATTAATGCTGGAAGAATGGCAGCGTTTTGGCCTTAGCCATTAGGTGAAGGCTGCGAAATAACAGATCGCGAGTGAAGACGAATACAACCATGGTCATTTCACAACAAGATGAAAAAATTCGTTTAGAACATGAAGCCGCTCGAATTTTTATGCGGCTTTATCAGCAGCGTTTTGGCCAAAGGATGCAACACATTTGGCACAATCAACCAGCGAAACCCGATGTTTCTTGTTATCTCAATCAAACGCGCTTGGATTTAGAGATTGCGCATTTGTATGGCAGTGAAGTAGAGGCTATGGCCATTTTAGGCCGAGTGTTAACGCCACAAACGCATGAAGCGCTGCAGCAATTAACCCAATTGCCGGCAGATGTTCGCATGATGACCGCACTGCATCGGATCATCCGGCAAAAAGCAGAGAAAACTTATGATAGTCATCGGGTTTGGCTGGTGATCCGCAATGCCAATCCATTATGGAATTGTTGGGATATTGCACGGGTGCATGCAGATTTAGAGATCCCGCGTCATCATCCTTTTGAACAAATTTGGATGATTGGCGATTGGACGGGGGAGTCGGGAATATTGTCGCTATTTCCTTCACAACCACAGATGATGGCAGCGGACAAAGCCAGCCAATGATAAAAATCAAGCACCGAGGTTTGACGATCCGCCATGCATAGCTTGCTACAACGATGCTATCAGTGGGCGCAAAGCCGCTGGTTCCAGCCAAGGCTACTCATCGCCGCACTTTTACTGACGGTATTGACCGCCGTGCTGGTGTTTGTACAAACCGCGCGCAGTGAATATTTGCTGCCCGCATGTATTTTGGCTTTTTGGTTGTTGCTAGCCTTAGCCTTTCGCTTCACTTTTGGCCAAGTGCCTGCAGCGATAGAAGGGCGCGGCTTACGTGTCGCCTTGCGACGGTTTTGGCGATTTTGTTGGCAGCGCTTCGTGCTGATTTTGGTCATTGTAACCACGCTTGCTTGTTTATTAATGAGCCTGCGTTTATTGGCGTTAGCCATCAAATTACTGCTTTTGATGTATTGAGAACTCCCAGATGCAAGTAGCAATTTTTTGTAGTGTGATTGATAACTTTGGTGATATTGGCATTTGTTGGCGGTTAGCTCGGCAGTTAGCGTCTGAGCATCGATGGCAAGTTCAACTGTATGTTGATGATTTATCGGCTTTTCAACGGATCTGTCCGCAAGTACAACCAATGTTATCCGAACAAAAAATTTTAGGCATTGAGGTGTTTGCTTGGTCAACTGCAACCCAATGGCCAGCACAAGCGCCCGACGTAGTGATTGAAGCGCTCGCTTGTCAGGTGCCCACTGCTTACTTGCAACAAGTTGCTGCGCAGAACCCTCAGGCCATTTGGCTGAATTTAGAGTATCTGTCGGCGGAGTCTTGGGTGGAAGGATGTCATGGTTTACCATCCCTGCAGCCGGAAATTCAACTGCAAA